>ERZ894229.145-NODE-145-length-75563-cov-184.063_pt1 | contig 75563 bp, 95 predicted proteins | sample MGYA00380295_ERZ894229 | MGnify/ENA primary metagenome ERZ894229 (study PRJEB32331, sample SAMN06328479) | human gut metagenome | biome: human gut microbiome; feature: stool | host: Homo sapiens | collected 2014-09-17 ... | reverse complement strand
TCTCTACCGATGAACTGGCATCTCATAGCCATGGTATTGTAATCAGCAATGGTGGTTCGCATACTCATTCAATGACTGTGAATGGATATTGTTATAATTCAAAAACTAGTAACCACGGATGGGGTAGTGACGATTATAATGCTGGAAGTTTTACCAATTACACCGCAAGTAGTGGTGAACATAGTCATAGCGCTACAGCCAATAATACTGGCGGCAATATTCCCCATGAGAACAGACCGCCTTACACTGTCGTGAATAGGTGGAAAAGGACCGCTTAGGCCGTGCGCTTCCATCTGTTAATGACTTGATACGGAGGTCGGTTTTCATGCCTTGCGTTGCCGCCTGTATTGGCAATCGTGATACTGTGGGTATGATTACCGTTATCGCTTGTATTTATACTGGTCCAATAGTTATTACCGCCATCACCAGCATTTTGGTCTTGGCCTTGCGCGATAGACCAAAATGAATGGTTATGTTGGCCATTGGTACTAACACTAGCTCCGTGGCCGTGCGAAGCTAACTCATCGGTAGAGAGTTGGTGTTTCGCTTCCCCACCTGTATCGCCGAGGTTATAAGTATACGTCGTACCGCTTTCGGTATAACTGCCAGCTGATACCAGTACACGCCCTGCGTCCATCTTGACCCATGTCGTACCAGCCCATAAGGTATTGGGGTCGTCGGTCGTCGTGGTTTCCCAGATACTGCCGACAGGATGGACGATGTCGATGACTTCTTTAACAGTACGTTGCTGTACCTTCTTCCATGTGCCATCTGCCGACAGGTAGTAGTCGGTCTGCGTCCCTTTGTCCGGGGCCGGGACAAGGCCAGCCGCACCGGCGGCGGTCGAGGTGGCTCCCTTGAAATTTGTGATGCTCTCCACGCCGGTAGTGACGGCATTATCGACGTAAGATTTAGACGGTACTAATTCCCACGTTACGGGCGATACAGACGTCAATTTATAGATATTGTTGCTGTCGTCGGTACGCATACACTGCATCCCGACAGCAAGGTTCGTCGTTGGGAACGCCGTGCCGGAGAACGTACTGGCTACGGACTGGATGTTCTTGTCCGCTTTCTCCAGATACGTATTACAGGCGTCCGTCGTGACCAGTTCGTTATATTCCTGCATATTACCATCCTTTCGCAACCCACGAGACGATACCCGTTGTACGGTTGCCGGAACTATTCAGTAATTCGATTTCAAAGTAGCGCCCTTTGTCGTCCTGCCCGTCGGTCGTGAGGATATTCGGTACGGGCGTCGTCGTGCCCGTGCCGCCCTTGACCATGGCGTTGACTTCCGGGGCGTTATAGTAATGCTTGTTGTAATAGACTTTCGTGGCCGCTGTCGTATCCTTGATTTCAAGCTGCCCCTTATCGTCGGTATCGTCGATATCGACGTGTGGCGATACATTGTACAGCAAAGGCTGTGCCTGCGTGGCCTTGCTGACCACACGGAGCCGCAAGAGGGCTTTTTCGTATTCATAGTCCCCTACGTTGAAGTCCGTGAACTGTTCATACAGTGGCGGGGTATCCGACATGGCCAGGAAGTTGTCTGCCTCCCGGAATGAGTAAATGGCCTGTACCGACTCGATATAGCCGTTGCTGGCCCTTACGAACGCGTCGTACAGGGCAATATCTTCGGCCGAGTTCTTGCCTATATCTCGTGTAAGGCCGTCGCCGATACGGGCCAAATCCTCGAATCCACGGACAAAATCAACATTCCGATTGAAGGACTCATCGGTTTCCACGGCTTCGTGCAGGGTACGTTCGAGTTTCACCAGCCGTTTGTCGGCGATGGCGATACGATCATCACGGACGGCGTAGATATTCCGGTGTGCCTTATCCAATGTTTTCAACTTCTCCCGGAAATTCTGCACGGCCTGCCATATCTTTTTATAGTCGTCCTGTACATGGAACCCATCGAACTGCGCCGACGTGGCATGTTTGGCGATGTGTTCCATGGCCTTTACCTGTTCACGTGCCAATGTACGCATATCATTCCGCCATTCGTCCATGATATGCAGTCCCTCATACAGCTCATGTTCTATTGCCTGTCGTTCCTCCTCGATAATAGCCAGGTCTTCCCCTTTATTTAATCGGGAGGCTCTACGCAATGAATCCATAAAGCTAAAGGCGTCGTCCAGCTGTTTAACGGCCGCCTTCTTCACGGCTTCTGTGGTCCGGATATCTTCTGAAATGCGGATGAGGAATAACACATTATCCCAGTATATTTCCGTCGTATGAATCATTTCGCTACGGACAACCTCAAGGGCTTTGTTTTCGCCGTCCGTGAATGTCACTGCCATTTCATCGTATTTCGGTTGTGCGTGGCTCATATATCGTTCTATAGCGGTTATGGTTTCCTGGAACGCCCGTGACAATTTTCTTGGGAGTGCCAGGGTTATCCGTAATGATTCCGGCCTCGTGGCGTGTATGAGCTTGTTGTGATACTCCGCAATGGACAACGTTTCCTGTACCGAACGGAACCAGTTGAAAAAGGCCGTCGCATCGTCGACAATGATTACCGCTTCCCACGGATTGATGAAAACAGCCTTGATAGGCCGTTCCTTCACGGCAATATCTTCGGATGTTTCCTTCCGTGTCTGCGATTTTTCCTTATCCGCGACGAGAGCTATTTCTTTCGCCGTCCGCTTCCATATGTTCGCCCTTCTATATGCTTCTGTGAGCTTCGTTAGCTCATGTTTAGATATAGTTAGCCGCTTATAATTTTTATCGCCTATATGGAGCGAATAGGCCTGTTTTTTGGCGAATTGGTTTTTCCCGTTGTCTTTCAGCGAAAAAGACTCCCTTTTCGTCCCCAATGCCATACCGCTCTTCTTGATTTCCAGTATTTTCAGACTTTCGAGGCAGTGCATATTGAATAACACGTTATCCCAATACGTTTCCCGAACGGCCCATGCGTCCTTTAATCTGATGGTACTGGCACTCTTCCATTTGTCTGCCGTATGCAGGCTTTCCAGCGGCCGGGTATTGAAGAGATAATGGTACAGCTCATCAACGGGTGTCGTGATAGTGGATACCTTGTCGTTGATTTCGGACGCTCTATAATATCTGAGTGCGGTATCGAATATGATTCCAGGTTTTCCATGCCTTCTGTCGTATTCTTCCAGCAACCAGACGTTTTCCTTATTCGTCGCGCTGTACGCCGTTTTGCCAAAAGCATCAAGCGTCCTGCTGGCACGGCTGTCAGATAAGGTGAACGTGGTATCTGCCAGCTTGTACAGCGTGAACGTTTTGGCAATATCCATAGGCGTTACGACAAGGTGAACTGGAAAGTCGTCGTCATGGTATCGTCAGCGGCTTTGTTGATGACGTCGAATACGACGCGGTCGAGGAACGTGCCACCGCTTGCGGCGTTGCAGATACCGGCTTCCGTGATGGTACCGGTAGCTTCCCCGGCGTCAAAGGTCGTCGTCAGCGTGAAGAGTTTCGTGCCGGAACTATGAGCGTAGCTGGCCGCTTTCCGCTTGATTTCCGTAACCAATGCAGTCTGTGTAGCGTCAACGGCGGTCGTGCCTGTGCCAACTGCCGTATACCCCATGACGGCCGGGCGCGTCGGGTTGGCCATAGCGGCGCAGATATAGTCAAACCCGCCGTTCAAGATAAGGTTGTCTTTATGGCGGGTTTCTACATCCCCATTAGCGTGATGGATGACAACATTCAAAGAGCCTTTGATTTTCATTTCGTCTTTATTCATGTGCTTTTACTCCTTTGGGTTAAAGAAAATACGGTCAAATGCACTGCATGGCGGAATGAATGCCTTTATGTATTTGGTCGTATCGAGGTCGAATTCACGGATAAAAAAAAGCCGCTTGTCGGCGCTCTGTGCGAGCCCGAAAAACAGCCAGTCCTTATCTGCGGTATCAATTTGTAAGCTGAGTATCCGTTCATTCACGGTATCCCGTACATAGAACGAGTCCGTCCGCTTGTCATAGCCGATATACAGCGTAATATCGCGCCATATGCCGTCAGCACCTAAATGCTGTGCTTCGTAGCTGCCGACGGTAAAGGTCATGTCCTTGACGGCGATATAGTCCGTTAGTTTCGGCTTGTTTCCGCGCATCTCTGCAATGAAGCAGTCCGTGAGCGGAGCCGTCTTCTTGAACCAGAATCCGATTGAGAACGTTTGGGGGATACTGCATGAGTATTCCAGCTGGCCTACATCGGTGATGAGTGCGCCGTCGTTCCAGCGTACCGGGGCATAACTTGTGTTCTTCTCCGTCAGCAGTGTGCCGCCCGTGGCCGTGCTTGTGCCGTCGATGACAGCATCAAAGGTATCATCGGTCTTGCCGGTATACCGGGCTATCTGCTTTTTAAGCTCTACGCCGTCCAGGTCGCCCAGGATACCGCATACCAGGATGTGCGACGCCTCGTAGCTGTCGACAGTAAAGGTCATGTCGCACACCCTTAACGTCTGCTCCGTGACGGCGTTGATTTTACAGTCAATCCAGTTACGGGCCTTTATCTTCTGCGGCAACGATACTTTCATGAGGTATTCGCCGTTAAAGGATTCCTTCTCCAGCCGCAAACCTTCCATGGCCGCGTTATAGTACATATTCGTCTTTATCCCGCTATAGCCCAGCTTGTATTGGTTATAGTCGAGGATGACGTTCTTGTTAATTTCCGGGGCACTGGGCAGGTAATACCAGGTCGCGTCGGCGGAATAGTTTCCGTGGTCGTCGACGGCCTTGACCATGAAGTAATAGTTCCCTTCGTTCGGTCGGATATAGCGGTATTTATTGACTTTCGAGCGGAAGATTTCCGTGCCTTGTTCCCATTCCTGCGTCTGCCCGACTTTCACGACGTACTTGATATTGTAGATAGATAAAGCATCCCAGTAGAAATACAGGTTGGCCCCGTTCTTTTCTACCCAGAAGCCTGTGACGTTCGGGACAAAGCAGGATAGGTAGGCTCGTTCACCTTCGCCGAATTGGTCGTAATAGGCGATATACAGCTCTTTGATATCCGGGTTCGGATACAGGAAGACGTTATCGACGGTCTGATACTTCACGCCGTCAATGTACAGGTTGGCACCGATACAGTTAGACGGTATCTCCAGGAAGGTAATGAGTGTCCCTTCGTTGTTCTTGGTAAAGGATATATCGGACGGTGCGGACGGCCTTCGTTTGTTATACGTGATGGTGCGGCCATTAGATACCTTGCCGTGCTTGCTGATGGCGAACAGGTATATCTTGCCGCTAGCTGTCGGCGGTATGGCCAGGCTGGACGTGGCTACGGTCTTTTCCAATAGGCCATAGCTATTGCCGACGTCAGCATTGGTGCGGACTTCGTAGTAAGCCAGGTCGGCGTCGTCGACGGCGTCCCAGTTGAGTACCCCGCCCAGCCGGTCGAATGTCAGCGTGAAGTTCCGCGGCATGGGGAAGTCGCCTTTATTCGAGGCGTCTACATCGTCTGCCGTGAAGCCATTGGCTACGTTGACCTGCTCATTGACGGATTTCAGATACTTCCGCAACAGGGATATAAGCTGTCTGCCGTCGCCCTGGATAGCGGTCGGGAGGTCCGGGAATGTCAGTACTTGTTTCTTGTATTCTGCCATAGCATCAACTCATTCCTGTGCTGATTGCCTGCTGTAAGGCATTGACGATATTCGTATCCTGGCTAATGTCGTACTCGTTTTCATTGAGTGCCAGGAGGACTGCCGACTTGACGATGATATCGTTGATGGCGTCGTGATTGAACGGCAGCTCTTTCGTCGTGCTGTCGATGAGGGCAGGCGTCGCAAAATATCTGAATTTCACGGCGGTAATATCCGGGTCGGTGATATGTACCGTCCCGGCTGTCATGGCCAGGGGATACGTCCCACAAGCGCTCATATAGTTCTTAGGGATGGAATCACCTTCCCTCATGGTCGTTTCCTCTACGAGTACCGGCCATTTAGCCCCAATGAGCAGGCTTGCCACCTGTTGCGTAGCGGTGTTGAGGAATTGCAGGCAACGTTCGTCGCTGTATTCTTTGCTGATATCGTGCGTCTCCTGCCGGATACGGGTAATGGCATCTTCTACTTTCATTCAGTCACCCCCTAGCAGATGAACGGCATGCGCTTTTCCGTATTGGCGTATTTCCGCATCGGTACGACATTGGCCAGGGCCGCTTCCACGGCCTGTTGCATGGTATCGCTGTCTGGTGTCTGTGTGAGGACCATACAGGCCAGCTTGCACAAGGAATCAAGGAAGACGGCTGGCAGGTCGATTTTCCCGGTATCGAGGTCAGTGATACTAAGGAACGCGGCGTTATAGAGCATATCCACGTCCTTTACACCGGCATAAAGCTTATTGTGGAATATCTTGTATTCATCCCAGCGCGGCGGCCTGATAGCGTCCCCTGGATGCAGGTCGCGCCCGTGGCCGTCAACGATACGGACGAGAGTAAGGAAGTCGTCGGGTAGATCTACGCCGGTAATCGGCATGTCGATATGCTCTTTCGGCGTCGGCTTCTCTGCCGTTTCGTCGGACGGGTCCGTCGATAGACTGGCGTTGTACTCGTCAATCTCCGCGTTCATGTCGTCCTGCCGGTAGTGCTGGACCTTTTCGAGGAAGTCGCTGTTGATGTAGTACTGATTGACGTAACGCAATACTTCGTTTATGGCCTGGAGGATGTCATAGTCGCTGTACTGGACTTCGTTGTTATCCCCCAGTTTATAGCGGATGAGCTGTTTGAGTGATTTCGCGGTAATCATCCCAGCAACACCGCCCCACGCCACGTACGTTTCTTGTGATTAACAGCGAATTGTTTCCACACACTAAAGAATTTTTGAATGTAGTACTGGTATTTCGCCTGGTTCCCTTCTAATTCCGCCCTCTTGGCGCAGATGAGCCACGGGTCGAATCCCCAGAATTCCGGCGGGATGAAGCCCATGAGCTGAATCCGTTCGTTCTTGTCGCCAGCCCAGCCGCCGTTGTCAATCTCATTGACGCGCCGGGCCGCATCCACGGCACTCGATACGTCGACAGTGTTCCGCAAGCAGATTTCGTCGCCGTTCTGGTAAATCTTCTGTTTCGTTATCACGCAGAGTCACCACCTTTTATATAAAAAGAAGGGGCGTGAACCCCTTCTCTTATGGAATTGACTATCGCTTAATGTCAACGATGGAGCAGGACGCTTTCGGCTGTGTGCCTTTGAGGCCCAGGCTGGCTTCGATGACGAATTTTTCGTACGTGCCGTCTTTACTGAGCTTTTCGGGCGGTACTTCGTGCGGTTTGTCGAGGTACTTCATATCCCAGTACGACAGGTCGAGGATGTCGATACGGTTGTCCGGGTAGATAGGGTGGACGTTGGCGTTGACAAGGCCAAAGGCGCCCTGGTAGGACGTAGCGAATTCCGTGGCATCGGCTTTTTCATTGCCTTTGCGCGTAGACGTCATAGTAGCTAGGACGAGCTTGATGAATTCACGGTACTTACTGGACGACATATACGCCTGCGTAGGATGGCCGCCTCGTTTGGACGTCATTTCCATAGCGTTATTGATGTCGTCGAGGGTGTACGTGCGTTTCTTGCCTAAAGAGAGGACGTTGTTCGTTACAATCTTGACGTTCGTGCCAGCGGTCGACAGGGTGACCTGGTCGTCTCCGATGTTTTCGATAGCGCCTTTCTGCGTATCAAAGATGGTCAGCTTCTTGCTGTTGACGCTGTCTACGCGTACGTAGTAGTAGAGGCCGTCTTTAAGGCCCGTCGGCATGGTGTCAGCGATAAAGTAGCAGATATCGCCGGTAGCCAGGTGGGTTTCCGTGGACGACGTGATAGTGTTATCCGTAGTGGAAACAGTGACGTCGATGAGGTTCTGCTGCATGAAGAACGGTACGCCGCCGGAACGGGGCTGTACCGTGGTCGAACCGTCGACTTTATTCGTGGAGTTGACGAGCATGTATTCAATATCCTGTGCCAGGCCCGTATAAGCATCGTAACGGAGGTCCGCAAGTTCGGAGCCGTGTTCATTCTGGTACGCTTTCTGGACTTTATTCTGTGCATCGGATACCATGCCAGTCTTCTGGAAGAACTGGACGTTATTCGACAAGCCTTCGATGGAGCCGCCCGGCTGGAACTTGTAGTCTTCCATTTCGAGGTGGGCGTTATCCTGCGGCGGGAACAAACCTTTCGTCATCCAGGAAAAGTTCATGGCTTTTGCCGGTTCGGAATCACCGAATTTGGAGTAGAATAAGGTAAGTTCCGGGGTAATATTGGTGAGGATAGGGCTGATATCCTCTGCATGGCCGATAGCGTCGTAGGTGTACGACTGGTTGGCCGATTTATTCAAGTTTCTCTGTACATCATATGCCATATTTTTTCATCTCTCCTTTATCTGCCGCTGAGGCCTGCGATGAACGCACGGCGTTCACGGACTGTCATATTTCGCATCTGCGTAAAATTAATGGGTTTGGCCGGTGCTTTCGCGCCCGTGCCAGGCTGTTCGACTTTCGGAACCGGCACTTTCTTCGGTTGCTTCGTCAGATCATTCGCTTTGGCGTAGTATGCCGTGCGGCATTTGTCGTAGTAGCCTTCGAGTACTTTGCACTGCGTGGTGTTGATATTCCCACCCTGGAGGGCTTTGATAGCATCCCCAATGACAGCGGCGTCTTTATACGGCATTGTCTGATAATAACTGTCCATTAACTGATTAATGTCGGCAAAATGAGGTTCTTCGGCCTGTTTCTGCTGCGTAAAATCGGCAATACTCTGATAAATGGCCCGCTGTTCGTTCTGTGCGGCCTGCGTCCGCATCTGCTGCTGCTTGATAGCGCCAATAAGCTGCTCCTTATAGTAGGATTTGGCAGTATTGAAATGCGCTACCTTCTGTTTCACGGCGTCGTCGTCGGAGTATTCGGCGGTATCAATATCGTCCTGCGTAATGCCAAGGGCCTTCATGGCCTGGTCGGTCGCAGCCTTATCAATATCGGCAAACATTCTTTTCTGCTGTTCCAACTGCTGTTGCTGGGCCTGCATCTGCAAGGCCTGCTGCTGCTGGTACTGCTGTTGACGGCGTGCCTGTTCCTGTTGATACTGTGCATATTGCAGTTGATACTGCTGGGGGATACGGCTTTCATTGACGTTCCCCTGCGCAATAGCGGTATTCAGTTCGTCCAGCGTGTACGGTTCAGTGTGGATGAGCGGTTCAGGCTGTTTTTCGGCAGCGGGTTCGGTTGCCGCCGGTTCAGCGGGTTTGTTTTCCGCCGGTTCGGTCGGTTCCGTGGGCTGGGATTCCGGCTCATCCTGTGCAGGCGGTTCGTCTGTCTTTGTTTCTGCTGGTTCCGTCGGTTCGGGTTTGGCGGCGGAAATGCTCTTCCTGCCGGTGCGCGGGTCTGTCACGAGGTACAAAGACTCCGGCTGTGATTCCTGGGCGGCGCCCGCGACGTTTTCGTTGGTAGTTGTTGCCGTGGATACATCTGTCGTTTCTCCTTCTGCAAACAACTGTAAATTAAAGTCAATCACGTCTATTCTCCTTTCTGGTTGCGCTTTTGCTTTGCAATATCAATGATTCCTGTCATGTAGTGGTACAGCCTCATAGCGGCCCGGTAGTCGCGTTTTACGTCGTCAGCTGGCTTCGTGGGGCTGTCCAGGTCCTTGAGTGCAGTCTGCTCTTCAATTTTCAGCCAGTCGTCGAGGAAAGGCTTGAGGTCTTCCGCCTGCTGGCCCTTCGTGATGAGGTCCGCTAAATATCGCTTCTGGGCCGCTTCATCACCGCTCCGCATGGTATCGAGTAAGGTCTTTAGTTTACTGTCCATTCATGGGGCCTCCTTGCTGGGGTACTTGTGGGGCTTGCGGTTCCGGCTGTGCCGGTGGGGCTTGCGGCGTCATCTGTGCCAGCTGGTCCCGTGCAATCTTCTCGATCATGGCCTGTGGGCTGGTGTTGCCTGCCGTCCGGGTGTTGATGATATTCACCTGCGCGTCAAGCGGCAAATCGTTCATGTTCGCCCGGATAGACGGGATGGACGCCACGGCGGCCTTGCCTTCGTAGTCGGCCTTCTTCAAGGTCAACTGCTTTTGCAGGTCCATAGTTTCCTGCGCCTGTGCGGCCTGTGCGGCCTGTACGGCCTGCTGTGCCTGCATCTGCTGGGCTTCCTGCGAATCCGGGTCCAGCAAAATGCCCTGCGTATTCTTGAGGCCCATTTCTTCCAGGAGCGCCGTGCCTGCGGCGTAATAGCTCTTGGGAGTTGCTACGCCTGCCTGTGACAGTACGGGATATACGTTGCTGAGGAGCATCATATAGCTCTGTATCCGTGCTTCCTTCGTACCGGCGCCGTTACCGACGTTGATAATGAGGTCGTAGTCGATATCAAGGTCTTCGCTCTTGACAGACACTTCCTCGTCTTTAAAACGGAAGGTCTGCACCGGTTCGCCGTACTTCTTGTTGAGCAGGATGAGGAAGCGTACCATTGGCACTATCCAATTTTCCGCGAACAGCCTGGCAATCAACCGTATGCGCTTATCTGACTGGCCGAGAATGGCCGTGATACCCGTGGCCGTACTGTTGAGAGAGTTGGCGTCTAAGCCCTGGTTGTACTTCGTACTGCCGGTACGATTTTCCAGCTCGCTTTCAGCGTAGTTGACAAGGTCCATCGTGAGCGGTGAGATATTCGCCGGTGGCGGGTTGGCAATAGCCGCGTTCGGGTCGCCCTTAATCGGGACGTACTCGTCGCCGTTAAGCAGGGCGTCCATATCCATTACCGCCGTAAGGTCGATAAACTTTTGCTGGTCGTTGTTCTTCGCTACGTTGATGACAATCTGCTTGATAAGCGCTGTCTTTAAGTCCTGCAAGCCTTCCACCTGCTCAGCCAGGGCCATGTCGGCGAATATTTTGCGGCTTTCGCGTACGCTACCCATTGCAAAGAAGGGAGCAATATCAAACTCATTAGTTTGAACGGACAGCGGCGTATCACCGACACAATGGACAATCAAATGTTCGTAGATACCGTCGTCGTTATAGTCCACGTCTACATAACACTCGTACAGCTCGACGTCTTTAGACGCATTATCGCCGTCATTCGGGCGCATATGGTCGTCGGACAGCTCTTTGTTGATGTACTCGTCGGCGGAGGTATACTTCGTATCGCCTGACGCTTCCAGCGCTTCATCGACGTTCTGATAAGTCCCGTCTTGCTCTTTGCGCTTGAGATAGTCACCTTTTACGATTTTCCGGTGTGCCACGAACTTACACTTTTGGAGTGTGCTGGCTTCCGGCGTGAAGCGTAATTCCGTGGGCGGTACATACTCGACGACAGGATAATTGGCCGTGACCTTGACGTGGTCGAACTGCACTTCATACAGATCCGGCGCGTCTTTCAGCTGCTTGACTTTCTGTATCTCGATTTCGCCCGACAACGACGCCTGCGTGAGCATCATCGCTTGTTGCATATCGTTCACATCGAACATGAGCTTGTAACGCGTGCGGTCTTCATCCCGCTTCCACCATACTTTAGCAACGCCTAGATTCGTCCCAAGTGCGTCATCAATGACGTCGTTGACTAAGGACGTATAGTTGTTCTTGCGGGTAAGCTGGTATTCGACAAGGTGCTGTATATTCGTGGCCGTGTCGTCGTTTTGGATGGTACTGCCAGCGATAGTAACCGGCGATTCGTTGCCGATAAAGACTTCTACAAGGCTGGGCTTCATCCACTCAATGATGTTATTGAAGTCCATGCTGACGAATTTGCTCTTTTTAGACAAGTTCGGCAGCTTCTTTTCGTATAAGTCCTGGTTGCCGTTGCGTAACTTGCGGCGGTGTATCAGTTTTGGTTCGACAGTACCCTCGTAGTATTTCTTTGCGACGTCGATACCGTCTTTGACACTCATCATGATCTTCTTGATTTCGTCGTCGTTGAGCGTGTCCAGGGATACCGGTTGTTCTTCCGGCTCTGCCTGCTGTAGCAGCCAGTCCGTCACGCTCATCTGCTGCGGAGCATCCCGGCCGAACAATCCGCCTGTGTCTTGTGCGGCGGACAGGCTCTGGTTTAAATCCTCCATCTCATCACCTCGATTGATAGCTAAATAAGGCCCTCAATAGGGCTATGTGGCAATGCGCGGGCTTGAACCGCGATAGCTTATAGCTGGTTTACTTTAACCTACATCGCCATGGTGGCGGGGTGGGTGGCCCCGCCGATGATAGAAGGGAGCATGTTACCGTGGAGTCGCCCTTGTCCGGTGCGGCGTCGCTCCACGCGTTTACATGCACCCGGCCCGGTGCATCTTGCCACGGGTCATCCGCTTCCACTTGTCTGCCATGGACGTGTTGTCCCGGTAGAGCTTGGCACAAAGGTATGCCAGGCAGTCCATTAGATGGCTGTATTCGTTCTTTTCCGGCTCATCCAGCGTCCGCCCGGCTATGACTTTACGATGATACCCGCCCGTAAATGCTTCGATGAGCATCTGACAGCGCGGGTCCAGCTGTAAGAGCGGTTTCCCGTCGGGCGTAAGTGTCGTGAGATAGTACCGTACCGCTTCACTTCGGCCGGTCTGCGTGAGTTCGCCCGGCTCGACGATAATGCCGTATCGGTCGCGGAGTATTTCGTTCGCGGTCTTCTCGTCGCTCTGTGCGCGCTGGTTGCCCGCCGGGTCGCCGACTGCCGTGTACTCGTACCCGCTGTAAAACGTCTGTAATTCCGCTTGTACGGCACGGCCGTGGGCCAACATCCCGCAATCCCAGGACTGCAGTTCCGACAGGATGAGCAGTTGCCCCTTTGCCGTCGTCTGTGCAATGATGGTAGCCGGGGTAAGCCCATAGTCAAACGACAGGAGCAGCGGCCGCCCGTTAATCGGGTGTAATTCTTCGTTAGCGACGTGGCGGTTGTAATCAAATTCCGGGTAGTATTTCGGCTCAGCGCTGACCGTCCAATTGATTTCGTATTCGCGTTCCCAGCCTTCCGTGGTAGTCCCTTTTTTTTCGTTGGTCTTCCACTCTTCACTGCGCTTCGAGGGGTCGGCGGTGTAGTGTATCCTAGCAATGTACACCCCGTTGCGCCGGTACTCGTGTACGCCTTCTATGACGTCATGGGCTTCCTGTTCTTCTTCCGGCTCGTCTTCATTGAGCTGGCCCGTCACCAACTGGCAGAAAAAGCCGGGATTCGCTGACGAGTCGATGAAGATGCGGCCACCGCCTTCAATCGTCGGACGGAGTGAGTTCCATGTCGCTTGTGCAAAGTCCCAAAACGCCATTTCTGTGCAGTACACAACCGATGCGGTGTACTGTCGGAGCTGGTCGGCACCTTCTGCGACGGCTCGTAGCTCGACGCCATTGGAGAATTTGATGTAGTCATAGCCCATCTTGGAGCGTGTCTTTCTCTCAACGGCGGGCCATTCGTGTGTTTTGGGAAGATGCTCGTAAAGAAACATGAAGCGGCTGTCCCCCAGCAGATAAGCGCTATCGTCGTATTTCTTAGACTGCACGAATATAGACAGGTTTTTCCCGAACATCGCGTAATGCAGGAGATTAGCCAGGCACCGCCACGTCATCATCATGCGTCGGCTCTTCGGGAAGGCCGCTACCTGCTCGCCATGGATAATCTGATCTACGCGGGACAGGTAATCAAGCTTCGGGAAATGTTCGACGGCCCCATTCTTCGCTTCGTTGACGGTGAAGCAGCAGTCATTGATAAAAGCCGTCGGGTCATTCTTCCAGACCTTCCACTCCATCAGCCGCATCAGCTCGACTTTCTCTTTCAAGCTCTTTTTGCTAGTTTTATTCGTTGTTTTTGTCGACTTCATTCTATCAACCCCGGGTTAAGCCAGCTAAATATGCATAATTATTACTTATCAAGGCCCTTTAGCTTGCTTTCAAGCTCTTTGATACGGGCGTCTACGTCGGCGTCTGTGAGCGTTTCGACTTTGACTGCCCCGCCGTCCGCGCCTGTAATGGCATTTTCTACGCGGTCTTTGAAGTGCTGCGGGTCAAGGTTCTTGAGCTTGAATATAGCTGCCGTGGCATTTGGTGTCGCCTTCTCTTCCGTCACGGTGACTTCTTTTCCGGTCAATATCTCATTCCCGTCCTTGTCGTACTCGTATTTGTACTTTGTCGTGACCTTGCCAGCGATGGAGCCGCCGTTTGCGCTACGGTCCAGCTGTTCAAATGCCCGTGCTGTTTCGGATTTCTTCGTGCTTTTTAAGGCTCCTAAAAGTCCTAAGTTTCCCTTTTTCCACGCCTGCAAAGTCGCATAAGAAACGCCCATCAAGTCAGTAGCTATACTTTCTTCTGAGTCTCCCAATATAGCCCGGTGATACCGTATACGCGCAAGCCCATCAGCAGACAACCAATACTTCTTCTCATCACTTGTTACTTGTTTCTTTCGCACTGCATCACCACCTTTTACTCCTAAACTTAAAAAATTAAGGCCCTGTATGCCGTTCTAAGCGGCTTTTACAAGGCCTTGCATGTGTTTATATGTCCAATTCCCATTACTGCTTGTCGTGGACTGTCTTGATGTCATGCCACTTCCAGGACATTTCCAGGCAGTCCGTGCCGTGATACCACTTGACGTAGTACTGCCGTACCTCCAGGTAGCATATCAAGTCTTCGACAGCTTCGTCATCATAGCCCGTGGGCAATATGATCTGCACACTAGCCGCCCCCAAACGGGTAGCTTCATCTATTTTGTGCTGTGCGATAGCAAAGAGATTTATTTTGCTCAGTTGCTGTTGCTCCATTGCTGGCTTGATTTCTTCCATGGCTTCTTCTCCCGTGATATGACAAGAGCCGCCAAAGCAGGAAGGCGGCCCATGTCTATGTGTTTGTGTAAACCTTTACAGAGGTGTAACAGGATTTGCGTGTGGACAGTGTGTGCGGCGAAGTGTCATATCGCCATCTACTAACCCTCTCGCCGCCTCATCTGAAAGAAGATTCTAGCTTTACGCTAAAACCTTACACTATTATTATACGTGGTTTTCATGCCGGTTATTCTTAGAATAAGCAAAAATGGCAAAAAAATAAGGCCGGTACTCATGGTATCGGCCTTTCTCCGCTATTCTATTCTTTGTTGTCCTGGTTGAGATTTGGGAAGCAGCTTTCCGGCTTCATCCAGTCATCCACCTCTTTAATCGCTTCTTGATAAGCATCTTCCACGCCCAGGACTTGCACGGCGTTCAGTGTGGCAATTTTATACGTTTCATGGCACAAGTCGTTATACAATGCTTCTTTTTGGGAAACGTACCCTTTTATGAGGGTTATTACGTCCTCTCCGCTTTTGAGTCGGCGGAAGAGTGTTTCGAGAAAGTATGCATTTTCTTCGATTTCTTTCTTAGTCCGTTCGCTCGATGCGATTCTTCTTTCCAATTCCTGTTTTACTTCTTCTTTTGCTGTCATGTTTACTCCTCCTTACCATTTGTAATATGTTGGCTTTTCATCGTCATCATAGATGGGGCCAGTTATTTCTTCGCCTCTCCCTAAATTCAATTTAATCTTTCCCTTCTTAGCTGTTTTCCGTTCTTTACGTTTCTTTTTGTCGTCAATCAATTTGAGTATCCATTCTAAATATTCTTTTTGGCCATACCCTCTGTCCTGGTACAACGTCGATTCTAAATAATGGGTCATGAAAACCCTTTTCATATGTTCAAAATCATTCTGACCCTGCCACCATTCATAGTAGCTCTTTTTTTCATTTTCATGGGCTATCATCATTTTTTTCAGTTGAGCCGTAAGCTCTTCGTTGAACATTTCCATAATCCCGTCTCCTTTCTACTCCCTGGGACTTCCTTGTCCCTCTTTCTGATTATATTATAACACGTATTTTAATTATGTCAACACTATTTTTGATTATTTTTTATGTATTTCTATGGTGTATCCGTACTTCTCCACAATCTCACTGAGTTCTACATACTTCATGGATCCATTTTTGATTTTAGCATTAAGATTCTGCTGGAACATGCCGTTTTCGCGGGCGATTTCTGCTTCCGACTTATCTACATCGACAAGCCACTTTTTCCACATCTTTTGAAATTGTTCTTTTGTCATTTTTGCATCACTCCCATCTATTGATTATATACTATTACACATTTTATAAAATGTCAATAACATTATTTTATTTTTAAAAATAATTAATTTTAGTGTTGACAACATCTAGTAACATGTGGTATAGTTTAGACAACAAGAAAAACAGTGTTACGGAAAGGAGAAAACATCATGACAATGTTAAAGAACGCGTACATAATCGACGCAGAACAATTGCAGAAGAGAATCTCGAGTGAAATGGAATCGCTCAAATACAGCTACCGCGAATGGCGGTTAGCTGAACCCGGCTCATCTGATTCTGAAAACTGCTACATTAATTACAGAGCTAATGTAGCAGTTTTAAGAGAGCTGCTTCGCTTCCAGGGATTGGACAGTGTAGAAGCGCAAATGGTAATTAACTACATTACAGATCTGGCTGAACATGATTCAGTCAGATACCAAATCAGTTACCTCGACGGTGAAATTGATGCCCTTGGAACAAAGATGTACGACATCGTTAAAACTTTCAAAGTCGAGGACGACGGTGAAAGTGAAAAACCGCGGTATTATGCGGTTAAAGCTCAGCGAGACGAATTAATTAAGCGCCGTAGCGTATTAATCCGGAAAATTGCTAGATAGTAGATTGTTGTACGGGGCCGAAAGGCTCCTAGAAAGGATGGATACCATGACTTACACAATTCCGGCTATGAAGGCCAACTTGAAAGACCGCGCCGCATATAAGGCGCAACGTAAAGCAGTGGATGACGCCTGGAGAAACATCCTGGCTCAACCGCTCCAGGCTCTCTACTTTGACGACGTCTGTCTCAGCCCTGCCACGAATGACAGCCCGTATCCGTGGCGGGTCACGTGGGTAGATGGGGATACCCCCATTTGCCATGTGATGCTCGACAGCCTGGAAAAAGCCTTTTGGGAATTGCGCGGCTACACTGGTCGCACGGTAACAGTCGTTTTATAATAGCAGTATAGGGAGGAGATATTATGTTAACTGAATACATGAAGAAGTATAACAAGGCGATTGATGATTTTAATCAAAAGTTGGAAAACATGACTTGTTGCGCCGACTGTCCATATCCGGAATCTTGTGGCTTTCGGGATGACAACTGGCGGGACCGGGCTGACCACGTCGTCGGTCCGTGCGGCCAGCAACACTGCTGGTTAGAGGATGACGACGACTTTGCCGACGTCCGGATGCGTGATTTTCCTAAAGATTAGGAGGGATTTATATGAAATACGATGTAACCTTCTCTTGCGGTCATACGGGTACTGTCCAGATCTACGGCACGGCTGCCGAAAGAGAAAAAAAGATTGCCTGGTATGAAAATTACGCAGTCTGCCCAGACTGCTATGAAAAGGCCCAGCAGGAAGAAGTCGCAACAGCGGCTAAGCAGGCTAAAGCGGACGGCCTTCCGGCTCTTACCGGCAGTGAAAAGCAAATCCGGTGGGCTGAAAGTATCCGCAAGGAAAAGATGGCGGCCGCTCGTGAATGGCTGTCCCGTTATCCCGGCGAACAGGCAGATAAATGCCTGGCCTGGTACGGCAGTCATGCCAGCGCGTCCTGGTGGATTGACCACCGGGACGAACGTCCCCAGCGGACGGCCAAGTTAGGCGTTGCAGAATGGAATAAATAGAAAAAGGACGGCTCGCAATGAGTCGTCCTTCTTTTTTATTATATTACGCGGATAAGTCCCAGTTGGCACGCAGCCATTTTAGCCAGCGTCCGCACGTCGTTGACTATCGTATAGTACGTGTTGCGGTCAATCCCCAACTCTACCGTCGTGGCCTTCCAGCTTTCCCTGCGATGGTATTTGCAGGTAGCCACGCGCCTTGAAATGTCGTCCAGGGCTTCGTATACCCCAGATACGAGTCTAAGCCAGCGTTCGGGCCGCTTGATGACGACGCCGTCGCTCAGTGTCACTTGCTTTAGCTCCGTGGCCAGCCGTATGCCTTCTAAGGCCGTCGGGTCCGATACAAAGGCATGGCCGTTACTGCCGCCGCTATGGCCGCCTGTGACGTTCTCCCTGGCCAGCCGCACGGCCCGCTTGATTTCTCGTTCCCGGTAAAACACGAGTTCTATATGCCGCGTCGTGGAGTCAATTGCGGCGCGCTGATTGTGGTGCATGTGCATCCCCTCCCATCGTTACGACTCTCACTATTCCGGCGTTATGGATACGCCGCCAGCACTGTAAGCATGGTTCCGGGGTCGGCAACTCTTTTCCGGTTTCTACGTCCATGCCCCATAAGTACAGGGTAGCTCCCTGCATTTCCCGGCGGCTGGCTGATATGATCGCATTTTCTTCTGCATGTACCGCTACGCATTTTTCCACCATCTGACCGTGCGGTACTTGATGCAGACGGCGGTAACATTTGCCGGTATCGCAACAGTTCCGTTCGCCGCGTGGTGCGCCGTTGTAGCCGGTACTGACAATCTCGTCATCATTTACAATTACTGCCCCGTAGATGCGCCGTAGGCACGTTGCACGCTGTGCCACGGCTTTTGCTATGCCCAAATAGTACGCGTCCTTAGACGGGCGTACATAGCCGTTTTCCATGGGGATGAACGTCTGGATTTCGTTGAATTGCGCGCGGATAAACAGCGCCGCGTCGCACCGGCCTTCTGAATCCAGCTTCCGGGAGATTGCTAACGCTGTTTCCTTGAATTTATCGTCGTTGTCTTCCGTTTTATAGCGGATAAGGGCCAGTGTATCCCTGGCCGCCTCCGTCGTGGTGTAAATCGCTTCCATTTTCCTGTCACTTCCTTTTCCACATGAAGAGCGGTGAACGATGCGCGCCGATATGATGCGCGTCCAGGTCACGTTTACTCTTTTTCGTTTCCCACGGATAGCGCTTCCGGCGTCGTTCTTCATACAGCTGCTTTTCTTCATCGCTCATCTGATGAGTCCTTACTTCTCCTGGTGCATACCAATTTCCCATGTATATCACCTATCCTTTTGTGCTTAATTTCGGCGGGAAGGCGCCGGGCCAGCCATGTTCCGGCGTCACCTGTCATCAACGCACTATTTCGTGGGTTCATACGTTTCTTCAAAAATATCTGGTTTGCACGGATACTGTTCACCATGTACGCCCGTGATGATGTAATCGCCTACGCTGGCTTTCATGTCGCCTTCCAGCGTATGGATAATCATTTCTTTGTCTGTCTGATATGCTTCGATAACTACCGGTTTCTTTACGTATTTAGCCATGTTTTATCTCTCCTTTTTCATTCATGCTTTTACTCATAGCTCTTTTAACTGTTTCTATCATGCAATAATTGATTGTGCAGATTTCGTTGCCTTCTACGGTAAACCGGGCCGGGTAAGCCATAGGGCCTTGGCCATCTCTGACGCAATGCTTCATGGCGTGGTCCTTAGTACACATATGTACGCGGAAGGCTTCTAGCAGGTTTAACAGCCTGGTTTTATCGTCCTTGCTCATTTGTCGCTCCCTTTAACCGTGTCGATTTCATCACCTTTGGAGAAAAATAGATCACGCTCCGCCTTTGCTCTGGCAGTCCATTCGTCGGGCAGGATATAAGCGCTATCTTTCAAGACATACAGCGCTTGCTTTTGTTCTCCTTCCAAATTGAATTGGACATAAACGACATTCGGAATGCCGTGTTTCGGTACTTTTGTTGTAACGCCGTTTCCGTAACCGCCCGGCGGAACTTCAACGCCCGTCACTTCGGTGTGGGATAGCTCACATAGCCTGGCTTCCTCTTTTGATTTCCAGCGTTTACCGCACTTGTCGCAGATATATTCTGTCGTCATCCTGTACACCTCTTAATCTTTCACGCAAAGGTTTTCCACTTCTTGTAGACGTCAACATAGGTTTCGCCCTTGTCGCCGTTGTGTGTGACTTCGTAGTACATACCGTCCGATACGGTCGTACTGACTAAGCACTTCCAGTTTTGCAGTGTTTTGCAGAACCACACGACAAAGACGTTATCCATCGTGATTTGCTTCTGGTCGGTCTTGTCGACATGAGCGTTGAAATAATCCATGACAATCTTTCTTGCTTTTTCCTGCATCTGTATACCTCCTATAATCCCCAGCTTACCATGATATTATCGTCGTTAAGCGCCACTTTATAGCCGTCTTCGTCTAGCTTGCGGGTCAATGCCTTGTCTACGTTGCTATCTCCCGTTAGAGCCAGTGTGACGTAGCTTTTTCCGCTAAGGTAGGCGCGTTCAATGACTTCGTCTATGTGTTTCGTGCTAATGTCCGTTTTTCTCACCTCTTTTTTCTGAACAGGATTTCTCGCTTGTCCAACATGCATGACATCGTCTTATCATCCCATGCCGGGCATACGCGAACGCGTTTCGCCCCGTCGGACGTTTTCTTCGCCTGTTTAATCGCTTCAGCTTCCCACGGCAATAAGGCTATGTGCCAAACAGGTTGCCGTCAGTAGTAGTGCGATGGCAAGTGCGTCCAGTGAACGTACTCCCGCCTCTATAGGCGGGAGCTTCCTGCTTCAACGAGAACAGCGCTACGGACTCCAAAGAGTTGCGGCGGCTTACACTCTCTCCACAGGCGTAGATTCCCGTGCGCCCCACGGTATTTTATGGATTACGTCAGTGCAATTCATCTCACCACCTAAAGAGGCGGGAGACTTCTTGCAGAATCAGGTTAAGACAACGTAGACGGTCAATATATTACTCAGCTTCATGTTGTTCCTTTCTAGTCTTAGTTAATCGTTTTAGATTCCCTTCTGCGAGCTTTTTCTTTAGCTTCGGGTGTAGTTCATAGAGTGGAAATTCTAAGTTCGTTATTTCGCTTACAGTGATTTCTACGCGCGGGTCTTCGGCGTCGATACCGGCTATCATCGAGCCGTCGATTTCGGCTATGTAGCCGTCGTCCTCGATGATTCCCGCGCTTTCAAGTATATCTGCCGTCGCCTGGACCAGCCCGAATAAATCGGGCCAGCCCTTGCGGTTCGGCATATAATACTTCGCGGTCATCGTGACGGCACATTCAATCGCACGGAAGCCGCGTGGCTTCTGGGTCATCAGCTGACACAGGGCCATTTTTTCATAGTCCCGGTATTGTTTGGACTGCATGAGCCCATAGCGGGTCTTGGTCATGCTATTCTTTTTAGTCACCGGACGGCCGTCAATCATAAATTTATAAACCATGCGCGCCTCCTAGAACGGAATCTCTTCGTCGTCCGCAGCATTCCCCATGTCTTCAAAGGATTCGCCCGGCGCGGCGGCTTTCGTGGCTTTTGGTACGGTCCCCACGAAAGCCGCTGTGACTTCACTGTAATAGTGTTTAGTGCCGTCCTTTTCGTATGAGTTCGTCGTGAACCGGCCCATCACTACCACCCGGTCACCTTTTAAGAGGCTCTGCGCAAGATCCGACGACGGCGGCCAGCAGGTCACCGGAACGAATGACGTCATTTCTTTTGCCTGTCCGTCCCTCCCCTTGTAGGTTTTTGAGCAGGCCACTGTCATCCGGACGAGGGTCTTCCCTGTCCGGGTCACGCTGACTTTCGGGTCGCGGGCCAGATTGCCCATGAGTTGCACATTATTCATTTTTTCATTCCTTCTAAGACCAACTGATAAGTATTTCTTGTGGATTAACGGATACTTTATAGCCCATGCCGTCGATGGCCTGCGCAACAGCAGCATCAACCGCATCGTCACCCGCTTTTTCAATCGTGGCGTAGTTCTTCCCGTCCTGGCAGGCTTTATCAATCACGGCCCGGACGCGTTCCATGCTCATGTCAATCAATCGGATCACCTCCTTTATTGAACGTTTCCGTATCCGTAAGCGTGTAAAAATTGGGTTTATACTCCGGATGCCGGTCAAGCCAGTGCGTGAAGGCTGCATCTAAAATGTTCTCCAGGTCATCAAAATCCTTGTCGGTAACGTCGGCCAGCCAGGTTTCTGCATATTCCCCGGCGTCGTCGTAAGCCTGGTTCTGCAAATCTTCTACGAGAAAGCTCGTATATATACGGACGTCCGGGACAAATTCTTCTACCCTGCCAACGGTAATGGTGTCGGCCCTTTCGCGTTTCGCTTCTTCCATCCCAGCTTTGAGTGCGGCTTCTTTGGAATCAAAGAAATCCATGCAGGTGCAATCATTGTCGTCGAGATAGTAGTTCCATTTATCAGTAGGCTTCATATTTTCCTCCTTAATCCACGAACACAACGTTTCCGTCGTGATCTACAAAACTTTCATGAAGCAAATCGTAGTCATCGGCCAAATGGCTGATGTCTTCTAACGCCTTCACGACGTCGTCAACTTCCAGATTTCCCAGGACGTCGCTTGTAATCGGCGTTTTGTACGTGATTTCCCAGTGTTTCCGTCGCTTCCGGAGCGCAGCTAATTCATACAGGCCTTGCGGCCCGCCGTAGCTGTAAGGTCCGCGGATGACGCTGGCCCCATAGCCGTTTTCAAAATGGAACTGGTAATGTTCCGTCCCGTCGAGATGGTCTTTCCATTCGTTCCACGGCGTAAATTTACCGAATTTCATGCTATCCCTCCTCTTTAATAGCTATGTTCTATAGCATCTTGCTAAATATGCTTTCAAAAATCGGTACGGGTATGGAATTTCCTGCTTGCTTATACAGCGCTCGCCGGGAATTAACACCGGCAGCCGCTTCAAAATCTTCGTCGCTGTATCCTTGTAATCGCCAACATTCTTTTTCCGTCAAGTATCTGTATTTGCCATTACCTATAGGAAGACAACCACTTCCCGGCGCTCTGTCTGGTCGCTCCGTGATTGTGTAGCAGTAATCTTTGATAATCGGCAGACGGCGCACAGTCCCCGTTTTCCCGATTGCCCGTAACATACTGGGCGCTTTGACGGTATAAAAGTCGTCTACTGGCCCGCTTTCCAGGTAATCCATAATAGGTTTCATAGGTTTTCGTTCGAGCGCGTCAAAGTCAAAATCTTGACCGCCTAGTAATGATATGGTAAATATCCGCTGCCTGGCTTGAGGTATTCCAAAGTCTCTGGCATCTAACATGCAAAAACTGCTTGTATAGCCCAGCTTTTTCAGCTCATCCATGTACCGCTCATGGTTATGTACCATATATCGGCTTCTTACATTCTTCACGTTTTCCCAGATAATGGCTCTTGGTCGCCATAAGCCCATGTTTTTAACAATATTTAGCGTTTCCCACATGAGCGACGATCGAGTCCCGCTTCCTGGGTCTGCCCCCTTTTGATGGCCTGCGATGGAAAAGTCCTGGCAAGGGCTGCCGTGAATGAGAATATCCGGCTTTAAATTCCATCCGCGAACGTCCTGCGTTTTGTACGGGAGTTCGTTCGCAAACATGGCATTGTAGCTTCGCACTGCTTTTTCATCTATTTCCACGTAATCTATCGCTTTTACGGGAATACCTAAATTCCGCAACGCAACTCTAGGGCTACCAATTCCACCGAACAACTCTAAGATTTTTAACAATTAAATCACCTTCATTCATCTGCATCAGCCACTTTCATGAATCGCCATTTCCAGGTCGTTTCCGGATATTTTTCGTGGTCCACTTCACTCATAAAACGCTGTCATAGAGTGCGGCATCAAACTTCGGTGGCTTTTTAGTTGGATTTTGCCTGCCTTCAAATGTTCCCACGGTGTCGTAGCCATCAGAATGCCGAAAACTGCCATTCGTTTGTTGGCACGCATCGAATATGACGCAATCGCGACATGTCTTTACGTCGCAATACGTTTTTTAGCGTGTTTACGGCCATCTTGGCCATCTTATCATTAATCATTCCTGTTCCCTCCTATTTGCCAGTGCTGCCGAATCCGCCTTGATCGCGCTGTGTATCTGTCAGCGTCTGCACTTCTTTCCAACGAATCGGGATATTCTGTACCAACTTACCCTGCATGAAGCGTTCACCCTTTTCGATGATTTCCGGCTTATCGCCAATATTGTCGAAAAGGCCCTGGACTTCGCCGCGGTATGAGCTGTCGATGACTCCCACGGCATTTGACAGCCGCAAGTTCCGTTTTGCTCCGTAGCTTGACCTCATGAAGAGCATCATGCAATAGCCTTCCGGGATTTCAAACGCCAGCCCCGATGGAATCTTGACGCCGTGTTCGCCGGGATAGATGACGAATTTCGCGGGCGCGTAAAAGTCATAGCATGCGTTCCCTTCGGTGATAAGCGGCAGTTTCACGTCGTCTTTGCTGTAATTGTCGAGGATTTTCTTGATTTTAATGTCCATCATTTATGCTTGTTCCTTTCCAACACTTTATTCCTTGCCTGGTGTGCGACGCCGGGTCGCGGCCCGTGGCACTTTATCGCCCGTGGCCGACATTCCCGATCATCTGCACATACCGGCATGAGTTTCCCGTCTACCGTCACCACATAGTGCCGGTAGCCAGTGAGCTTCTTATGACAGTAATAGCAGCGTGTCACATTGCATCACCGCCTACTGGTTGAGCCGTTCTTTCAGAATCGAACCGGCCTTGAATTTCATGCTGTTATGGCCGGTCGTTTCCATCATTTCTCCGGTCTGGGGGTTGCGCGTCGTGCGCGGTGCTACGTACTTCTTTTCAAAAGTGCCGAATCCCACGAACGTGATTTTATGGTCCTGCGCTACGAGGTCGGCGATAGTACCCAACATTTCATCCACGATACGGGCGCAAGTGCCTTTCGTCTTGCCGCTCCGCTGTGCTACCGTGTCGATAAACTGCTTCTTTGTGATGTTTTTCATTTTGATTGCTCCTCTCTATAATGGGATTTCTTCATCGGCGACTTCACTACCCATGTTGTTAAAACCGCCGTTATTGGCCCTCATTGGCCGTACAACCTTCGCAATGCGATTGACAAGCAAGTTATATGCTACTTTCTGCGTACCGTCCTTAGTGGTGTATTCATGCATATCTATCTTGCCTGTCACCTCTACGCGATCGCCGCGTTTGACGTCCTGGACAATGGCTTCTGCCAGCTCTTTAAAAGCGGTGCAGTGCCACCATTGACTTGTCCAGTCTTCCTTGCTCTTGCCGCTCGTCCCCGGAAGCTTCTTGTTATCCGCTACCGAAAACGTCACGACGGGCGTCCCTTTGGCAGTGACCCGGCTTTCCGGGGCCTTGCCAATGTTGCCGATTACTGTGATTGTGTTCATTGTCTATTACTCCTTTTTCTGGTATTCTCCACGATTGCCGTGGTATATATCTCGTATTTAGCAACCAAACAATTCAATAAGTAATTGTTCTATCATGCAGCTATCTCCATGATTCCAGGTGGCCGGGCACCATTCTATATCGTCCGGGGCAATGTTGGGGCCGCCACACGGGCGACGCATTGTGCAACAGTCGTCGAGCTTTTCATGGTGGCAATAATATTCACATAATTCTTTTTTCTGTTCCACCAATAGCGCACAAAGCGTTGATTTCTTGTCAATATTCATGTTATTTATTCCTTTCTCCACGGTTGCCGTGGTATATATCGACTGCCCCGTTCTGCTTCTCGTATGCTTCCAGTGCCGGGTAATCTATATTGCACTCTACGTTTAAGCACTTCATGAATTCCCATATGGGAACTTCATTGTGAGTCAGTACGTAGACCTTATCTTTGTAGTAGTTCTGCAAATCCTTGAGGCGTTTGTCACGCCATTTATATTTCGTGTACAGCGTCCAGAATATGACGATGGCTACCCCGGCTATCATGTCGCGTGTCTTCGCCATGAGTTTCAGATCGCGCGTCCGGCCGGTTATCATTTTCTGCATCCGTTCGGCGATACGCTCATTTAAGAACCGGTCGAATCCATGTTCACATAGTTCGTCGCGCCAGTCGTAAATGAAGCCTTCCTGGAATTCGTCGAGATGCTCCCACATGTCGTTCATCGCGGCGAACCGGTTGCGGCCGAATCCGTATTTATCGTGAAGGCAGCTGAACAATAATGTCGTTGCCCAGTCCGTACCGCTTTCGGCCCCGGCTTCACGCCGTACTTCCATGCGCTGCCTGTCCTGTTTCGCCAGGGCGCGGCTGATGGCGTTCATCGTATCAGCCCTTTCTTGCGGACCATGTAAGCGCCGTATGACAATCCCGCTTTACGGGCGGCCGCAATGTCATCATCGAGTACCGTCCGGAGTCGGCTTTCAAAGGCCGTTTCTACAGCCTTGTCTCTCGCCCTTTTCATGCGGTTGCGCGCCTGGATAATCGTTTTCGGTCGCATGATCTGGTAGTAAATCTTCTTCCACGCGTCGCGGCAATCCGGGCATACGCTGAATCCACTCATCATGGGCTTATCGCATACGATGCAGGTAGGCCGGCGTGTATAGCCCTGTTTCCGGTAGGCGTTCCAGTCCCAATAGCGCTTCGTGAATTTATCGAGGCAGGACTGGCACAACCGCTGTGCTTTATATTGCGGGTCGAATTCATCCCCGCACACCATGCATTTACTCATCTTGCTACTCCTCTCTTCATGACGATAGCCATACTCACAAGTCCCGTGTTCGGGTCCAGCCAGAACCGCATGTATTCGTTACCCATGCGCATGTTGCAGGCCAGCCCTTCCTTGAAGGCGGGGACGTTCTTGATAATCAGTTCGTCCGGGATTCCGGGAACCGACCGGCGGGCGAATTCGACAATGTCTTTCGGCACGTCATCCAGCGACGGCGGTTTCTTTTCTTTGTCCGGCCGCTTCGTCCACTGGCTTCTAAGGCCGCTTATCATGTCGTGGATGCGCTTGCGCCCGGCTTCGTTGACCGGCGCTTCCGGCAGTGCCTGGTAGTCCGGTACGGCGTTGATTTTCCGCTTAACTTCTTTCTTGATCATCGTCACACTCGGCATCGAGTCGGAACCGTCAATCACACGGCCAACGGCCCGCAGGACGTCACCGTCACTGTACCGTGCCAGCTGTAACATCATGGCGCCGATGAATTCTTCGGCGTTCTGCCCATCAAGCTTCCATGCGTCATTTGGATAAGAGCCGCGCAATATCTTCAAAACATTCCTGGCCGTTTCGGCTGTCATACTCCTTGCACTTCCTTTCTAATTCCTTGTCGTTTTCTCGTAGCCGTTCGTCGCGGGTCTTATAACGCCCTTTATATGGTGTCGAAGGGCTTTCCCGTTTTTCCCAGGTGCGTACCGTGGCTTTCCAGTCCTTCATGTGGGTGTTTCCTCTCATCCATCCGTTAGCCTCGTAATGATCATAGAAGTATTCCGGGTCAATGTTGTTTCCACGCTCTTCACAATACGCACGGATTTCTTCTACCGTGGGCTTTACAAAACGTCGTTCCTTGTGTTTTTTAGTCGTGGGCGCGGCGGAAGGTTTACTTCCGCTATCTATACTTTCAGTCTTACTTAATTCAGTCTTACTTAATTCAGTCTTATTAGCGTTAACTTTTTTAACATCTGGAAGTAAAGTTTTTTTACTTCCCATGGAAGTAAAAATTTTTAACTTCTTGATGTAAAGCTTGTTTGGCTTATTGAGTCCTTGCCGGACAATATCAAGTAAGTCATATTCAACGAGTTTCTTCATAGCTTTTACGCATGTGGGATGTGAAATATTCAATGCTTCTTGCAACTCTTCCTGTGCGAAGATGAAGAAAATGTCGTCGTTCTCGTCTACCCATCCGTTGTTCCTGGATAGGTTGAACCTGTCGCGGAGAAGTGCATACATTACCTTTGCACTCATCGGCAGATTCTTGTAAAACGGGTTCGTGAATAATGCTTTAGGGAGTTGATAGAATTGTTCGTTGTCTATATCCCCTAATTTATATCTTTCGCTCATTTCAAGCTCCTTATCCTGTACCATCCGGTGCTCATGTTGGGACTTGGCCTTGCTTCGATATAGCCTTTATTTTCCAGGTCGTCCATTATCTTTAGGACTTCGGCTTTATCTGTGTCTAATAGCCATTCCGCAAGCGCGGCGATCTGAATGTTATCCTCGATACCGACATAACCTAGAAACGCTTTTTCTCGTAAGGTTAAATCACCAGCGTCTAGGTATTTTACGGGGATGAAAATACCTGTAAATTCCATGTTAATCTCTCCCTCTAATCTGTTGAAACCTTTCTCTCATCTGCCTAGCTTGCGGCCCGTGCGCCCGTTCGTGGCAGTCCCGACAAAGCATGATGAGGTTATCTAGCTCACTCGTCCCGCAGTGGGACCGGAAAATTATGTGGTGGATTTCCGCGGCCGGTGCGCCGCAGTTTTCGCACACGCCGCCAGCCCGTTCATAAGCCGGAAGGCGGTTCTTTTTATATAGCGCGTCGTCACGTCGTTTCCGTTTATTCATCTCGTTCGGGCCTCCAATCATCTATGAGCGCCTGGACCCACTCTCTATCCTCGACGTTCGCGCCGATCTGGCTGGCTTCGTCAACAAGGCAGTCAATTAGTCGGCTCATGTCGTGCGTGTCGTACACGCTGGACCCGGCGTATAAGTGCAGGACGGTACAGCCCTTGACCTTGCTGATCCCGGTATCAATAGCAATCCATCCAATACCGTTGTGTCGCCAGTCCCGGCACACGCTGGCCGCCAACTTCTGTTGGACGCATATCGGGGTAAATCCTTGGGAATCTTGGATAGCTCCCCGATACACCTCTTCTTTGCTGACATATTGGCCGTCGCTGGACAGCTTTTCGGCTATCCGCTGGCACAACAGCCAGCAGTAAGAATTGGCATTTAATGAGCGCTTTTCTGAGTAGCGCTTAATCTCGATGGAGTAATCACCGTCGACTTTGATGTTATTTAAGTCTTCGGTGATCGGCGCGGGAATCAGCAGCATATAGCCGCTGTTCCCTTTGAGCACCTGGATACCTTTCGCATGAAACTTCATGGTGCTATACGCCTTCCATCAGTGCGGCGTCGTCTTTGGCCTTCGCCGCATCGACTAATTTGCCGATGTTTTCGTAGAAGGCCTTGGCCTCTGCAAGGGACAATTCCTTGAAATGCCCCTTGTTGAATTTTTCTTTGAGCAGCGGACCGATGAACATGACCGCCTCGTTCGCTCTGGCCCAGTCAATGACGACCTGGTAATAGTCGTCAACAGATGTAGGCTTTTTTTGCGTCTGAGACGAGCTAGACGCGTTTTTTTCGGCCTGTCTTCCTGCTTTGGTGCAATTACCCTTAGTGGGGGCGTTCTGTGCGTTAGAACGGCTCTGATGTCCTTTTGTGGCCATATTGGCGTCATCATCATCGTCCCACGCTACACCCAACACGGCAGACAATGAATACCGTCTTGCGTAAGTAATGGCTGAGCCGCCAGCTTGCGGATCATTTTTTACTGCATGTAGCATGAACGGGTCACTTTCAATCCATTCACCGCTGTCGTGCATCAGGAGTGTTGCTACTCCCATATCCTGCCCGTTTGATACCGGGCTTTGTATGAAAGAAAGTCCATTTGCCGCCAGCACCGGGCGTACCGCATCAAGAAGCCCGTCCAATGCTACGTATTTACTTTTAAAATATGGATTGTCTTTGTCTCTCGCCGGGTCTTTGATATCGGCCTGGAATTTTGCTAGTGCCTTTGCAAGGTTCTTTAACTCGTCGCTGTGTTTCATGTTGTCAGCCCCTTTATTTAATCTGGATGTTCATATTTTCAATCAGTTCAGCACCCGGAACGTCTTCCCCGCATGTCAAGGCGTTCCTGATGGCTGTCTTGTCGACTTTCGGAGGCTGTGCGATCAGGAATGTTTCCGGCAGCTTCTTTTCGTCGGTGATGGTGACGGCTTTGCTCTTCCGCCAGCCGATGGAGAATTCCGTTCCCTTGACCTTTTCACCGTCGAGGACGTTGGCAAGGTAGCTTTCCAGCTGTGCGGCCTTGTTTTCTGCCGCCTTCTGCCGTTTATAGAAGGCTTCTTTTTCTTCCTTGAGGGCCTTTGCGTCGGCCTTCAAGTTCTTAATCCACAAGGCAATGTTTCGGATTTTTTCGCTACGTTCCATTTTCAGCAGGGAAAGTTTTTCCAGGTCGATGACTTCCCCGGTTTCCATATTTACCGTCGTACCCGGTTCTACTTCTACGCAATTCAGAATTGCGCCGTTGATTTCATATAAGCTTGCCATGGTTATGCTCCTTTCTTCGTGTCGTTGAACCAACGACTACGGTCGAACAGAACAGCGTCTTTGCCGTCCTGTAACACTGCGGTCAAATCATCAATGAAGCCGGATAAATCAACCTCATCAATTTGCTTTAAATTGTCGATATGGACGTCAAGGAACTTTAAGTTGTCGGACAATTCGTCCGTCAGTTCCGGGAAACAGCAGTTGCCTTCAAACGTTTCCGCGGCTGAAATAAGCGCATCGGCTTCATAGGTAATGTCGTCGTTGTCGGGAAACTTTTCCTTTAACAACGTTCCAATCCTTATGCAGGTATCTGCCAGTTCGTGGGATACACTGCGTGAAAGGGGACTTAGCAATTCGTAATGCGTTTTAAATGGCCAAGGTTTACGGCCCCAATCATTAATGTCTCTTGCTTTCATTGACTTCCTCGACTTTCTGCCTTATAATTAAGGCAATCAATTTAATACATCTAGCCTCGTAGGCCTTGCGTAAACGTCGCAAGGTCTACTTTACTATTACAATCTTCTGACCTACTTTAAGGTCAGAGTCCGGCGTGATGTCATTCAGCTTCGCAATATCATAGATGACCTTGCGAATGTCCTGATCATCACCGGAAATTCCGGCGGCTATGTCCCAAAGGGTTTCCCCTTCTTCGACATAGTGTATTTTGGAGATTTCCGCCGTCTTCTGCTCATAGGCCAGCTTCGCGCCTGCATACCAGCCAATGCCACAAGCCGTGGCAAGGGCCAGCGTAAAGGCAATCGCGCCGGCAATCCGCTTGAAAAGCTTGCGATCGTGCCGCTTTTCCGGCGTGTGGTCGCGTATTTCAATCGCTTTCATCACCCATCACTCCTTTCAATGCTTCACAAATACAACTCAACTTTTCTTTCAAGGCTCTGTTCTCTTCGGACAGGGCCTTATTTTTGCCCTCGAGCCTTTCCCATTCCAGCGGCCCGTGCGCTGGCTCTTCGTATTCACAAAGGGCCAGCACGTCCGCCGCCCGGTAGAACGTGCCAGGGAGTCCGTACAGGCGTTTCAGCCTGCCGTCGCTCTCCATGCGGCAGATGGTCTGCCGGGAACACTTGAAAAGCTCTTGCAGTTCTTCGGAGCTGTAACACATCTTCATGGCTATCGGCTCCTTAGTGGCCTGCTTCCTGGTCGTCACGTTCGATTATGGGGAGAATGTCATGACCCTTGAGGAATTCATACAGGAACAAGCGTCCTTTCTGCGTCCATTCCGTCTGCATGTTGCAATCCGGCTTGCCGTCTGTATGGACAAAATCGAATGTTTTGCTATGCGTATAGCCTTTAGCCTGGTACTTCGCATACAGGAACCACTGTTTCCCGATTTTGTAAATGACATGCAGTTCATGAAGCAGTTTGTTGAACCCCGCGGCACTCATGCCGTAATCTTTAGCAATGGCAGTCGTTGTGACTGTACCCTTGCTTGATAAGATGCGGTCGGTGTAATCGGCTTTCGGTTTCAGTTCGCCGATAACCTGTTTTGCACTGGCCGCTTCCAGTTCGGCGTGTTTCCGTGCTTCTCGTTCGGCTTTCAGCTCCGTCGCCAGTTTGATAAGCGTGTCTGGATTCAGCAGGGCTTCTTCTATCTTTTCCGGCGTCATGTATGCACCGTGTTTACGGATGGCCGGGAGAACTTCACTTGTAATCCAGTGCTTGAACTTTTTGGCTGTCGGAAGCTTACTGGAAAGAACCAGACTGTAAAGGCCGGATTCGTTGATGATGGTTTGGTTTGGATTTCCTTTACCGTCGCGAATCACGACGGTATTCTTATCATCGTCATCAACATGTTTTGCTATAGCATCACGAGTGTTACTATAGCAAAGAGCTGTAGCCACATCTTTTGCAATGAACCACGGTTCTCCATCTATCGTTACTATTCTTGCCTGCCCGAATTCCGGGCTGTTGAAAATCTGTAATTCGTTCATGGTTTTATCCTTTCGTTTTGAAATGTAACATTTCTTTTTGAAATGTTTAAGGCGCAAAAATAGAGTCCAATGTCGTATGCAAAACCTTTGCTATGTTTTTAGCTGTCTCTACATCTGGCTTTCTGTCACCGGATTCGTAGAGAGAGATTGCCGTCTGACTCATGCCTAACAGCTGTCCCAGTTCGACTTGCGTCAAACCTCGTCTATCTCTAAACTCCTTTATTTTATTTTTCGGTTTCAAGGCTCTCACCCCTTTCTTGCTACACCATTATTATATTTCAAATCGAAATAAATGTCAATGATTATTTCGTAAAGAAATTTGAAAAAATAGCAATTTTGAAATATAATTATTTCATAGGGGAATATTACATACTGAAATAATTAAAAGGCGGTGACACTATGAAAATTGGAGACAGAATGAAGAAATTAAGAGAAGAAAAAGGATTAATGCAACAGGATGTTTGCAACGCATTGGATATTGAGCAAAGTACACTTGCGAATTACGAGAACAATCGCCGCGTACCTAAAACAGATATTTTAATCGAAATCGCCAATTACTATGGTGTATCGCTGGATTATCTTGTTGGCAGGACGGATGATCGCTTTGATAGCTCGAAACGACGCCCCAAAGATTTAAATAAATTCTTGCAACAATCAGAAATCATATTTGATGGCGATACCTACAATCTTACAGACGAAGACCGAGATTTAGTTATGAAGTCTCTTGAGGTTGCCTTTTTAGCGGCAAAACGAGCGAACAAACGCAAAAAAGGCGACACTCCTGCTAAATAGAGGTGTCGCCTTATGGTCAGAAAAAATATAAGATTACGCGTCAAGAACCTGGTAAGGAAAATGGGGACAGCCAGCCCCTTACAAATAGCTGATATGATGAGGATACCCATTGTATACGCCGAACTGCCTAAAGGTATCCGCGGGTATCTTACAAGGCCGTTACGCCGGAAGGTCATTGTACTCAACGACAAACTGGACGAACGGGAAATACCGATTGTCGTTGCTCATGAGTTAGGCCACGCACTGATGCACGGGGCGGCCGGGACATTCCATGCCGATACCGTGAACTATTGCAACGCACGGAGCGAATACGAGGCTAACATGTTCGCGCTGTATCTTCTATCCTACTGCTACGATATAGACGAACGGCTCTTACAGGCCGCACCCAGGAACCGGGACGTAATGACATACAAAGAAGCCCATTCATTACTCTGTCACTGTATCGAAAGCGAATAGGATGTTACAAAAAAATCAGCTAGAAAGGTGGTATTTCATTGGGCGTACTTGTAAGCATTTTGACAACCGTTTTAGGGATGTATCTTATAACAATATTTAGCAAAAAGGAAAAGCCACTTTCAAAAACTGGTTTCATGACAAGTTGCATCGTCACACTTGTTTTGTTCGCCGCTTTAACTTATTGCTTCCATCAGCTGGCATTTGAAAACAGGCTGGATTATCACGACTATAGAATGGTCAATGATTATATCCATTCTTTGAACAACAAAGAAAAAGAAAAATTCCAAAAAGCGTTAATTTCCCAAAAAGCCAATATAGATAAGAAATACGGGGTTGGGCATGACGTGTCTGGCAATAAATATGACTCGGCGGATACTATTGCTATGAAAAATTCAGAAAGATTCGGTGTATATGCTAATCCGTTAAAGGTTGAGGAATATTTTGACGATGACGCTTACTACTATTGGGATCATATATATTATTTTCATGGTGCTATTTATCTCGGAGCCATGTATTGTTTATATCGTCGCAGGGTAAAACAAAAATAAGCCCGTATCGAAGGTTGAACCTCTCCTACCTATAGAAGCGAGAGATCATTGATTGAAACAGTACCAGCCTTGGCAGCCGAAACTAATACACGCTTAATGCGTTTTAACGCAGACCTGCGTTAAAGGAGCGATGAAAAAATGAATCTTATATTATGGGTTGTGTTATTTGCTCTCATCGGCCTTGGAAAATATGCTATAGGAGAAATAAAACAAAACCGCAAAACAAAAGGAATTGCACTGCTGATTGTTACGATCGTCCTCATGATTGCATGGTTCGCTTTGAAAGGTCATATGTCCCGCAATCTAACGTATTAGTTGTCATGTACAGAAAGGCGGTAATACTATGAAAAAGCTGTTCATACTACTATGCATGTTGTTATCCATCGGTTTTACATCTTTTGCTTCCAGCTGGTATTGGATTGGGGCTGATTCCACCGGAAACCAATGGTACGTAGATAATGAAAATGTTTATACACATTGGATAACATCTCGAGAAATGAGTGAGAACCTATACGATTACCAACACGGCTTATCCCCCATGTATCATACTTATAAGGTTGTATGGATAAAAATAAATAATACAGACGGAACTTATGCAAAGCAACGGATAAAAGTAATGAGAAATAAAAAAATGGAACTTTTGAGTTACGTTAATTATGACAGTGACGGAAGTGTCATCGATGCCGATACAATCAGTTTTCCAGAAGAGACGGATATTATACCAGATACAATGGGAGAAGCACTATATGAATTAATATTTTAAAATTAATGGTTGCAGGCACAAAAATAAGCCTGTATCACAACATACAGGCTTACAAGGAGGGATTTTATCATGGATTCTAAAACGTTGAAAGCATTGCAGTTCTTTTATAAAAGATTGTATAGGAAAAATTTTCAATCAAATATCGTATAGGAAAAAATTTCAATCAAATATCACAAACGGGGTTACCAGCTGGAACTAAAAAAATCATCGGGAGGCAATTCTATGAAAAATGTAAAAAGAGTCATATCATTAACATTGTTGTTTGTATTTGCTTTAGCTGCAATGGCTTTTGCATACATCGGTAACGCTAGGTCTGGTATTTTCCATTATGATAGTTGTCAATATGTGTACAGAATGAACAATAGTAACAAGGTGTACTTTGATTCACGCGAAGATGCTGTTGATGCCGGTTATCGCCCATGCCGAGTCTGTAGACCTTAGTAAGAAACAGTAAAATTTGTATTTAGTTCCAGCTGATATTACTTTAGAACCCAAAATAAGCCCACATGGCTACCATGCAGGCTTATTTTGGGTTCCAACAGGGATGGAGACAGCGGCCAGCCCCAGGAGCAAGGGAATTCTAACCTATACCGCGGCTGGCAGATGGCGGCAGGGCTACTCCCATTCCGGGAACCCAGCTTTATTCCTTCACAAGCTGGCCTGTTTCCATTATATCATTCTTCAAAATCAGAATCCAGTGCCCTTGCATAGTGCAGGAGTTTCTTTACACGGCAGATTTCGTCGAGTAGTCTTTCAACTGCCACGTCCTCTCCCTGTTCATCGCGGAGCATGATATAAAGTACGCGATAGAAGTTGTCGGCCGCTTCCAGGTGCAGGATGGCCTTCTTGACATGCGCCTCGAATTCTGGCGTCCAGTGTTCCGCACGGTATGCCTTTTCGGCTTCATCCCAGCCCATATCTAAGTAGTAGCGCGCGTTTTCATACAACATCCTGTTCCGCTTTTCGGGCGTGTCGACTAATTCATACACATCCTCGTCGTCTGTCGGCTTGATCGCGTACTGATTCCCACTTTGTTTCATCTTCAAATACATTTCCATGGTTCATCTCTCCCTTCACTATATAGCCACGGCGGGCAATGGAATCTGACGGTTCCAGCAATATTTTTCCGCCTTCACTAGTAATAGGACAGAAAGAGCCATTTCAAGTACCACTTTTTCAAAAAAAAATGTAACGAATTCAATTCTGTTGCAAACTCGTTCCGCATTCACGGCTGGTCAATCCAGGAGGCAGCTATGTATAACATCAACCACAATTTTACATACCGTCAGAAGGATAAAGGCTGGCAGGTCATACTTTCTTACAAGGACGGTGATAAATGGCGTCAGAAGAGCAAACAGGGGCTAAAGACCAAGCAACAGGCAAAGGTCGCTGGCGACAAACTTTTATCTGAGCTTCAAAGAACATTTGTACCCTCATCGAATGAGCTGGCAGGAATCACGCTCCGTAACTTTGTCCCCGTCGTCATCAAGGATAAGACATTGACGCCATCGACAAAATATGCATTCAGCCGCGTGCCGATTTTCTTTGCTGATATTGCTGATAAGGTCATCTCCCAGATAACGACAGCCGACATACTGCATGTCCTGTCTACAAAGAAGGGCCTGGCAAATAGTACGATACGTCACCGGCTGACCTTGTTGAACACCGTATTCAACCACGCTATCCAGGTGTACGGCATTGCGATAAGGAATCCGGTGCAGGCCGTGCCGCGTGTAAAGCTGCCGAAACAGTCCTGCATCAAGGCTATTTCCCATGATGATTTCACAAGGCTGATGAAAAGCAGCGGCGGCCGGAATTGCGATAATTACAAAATTTGTTGCCAGATTGCCTATTATACGGGAATGCGATTCGGTGAAATGGTCGGGCTGATATGGGATGATATTTCCTTTGATAGCAGACAGATAACCGTTAAACGACAGGTAAAGGCATATCGCCATGACGGCATCATCACGTACGGGCCAGGGCCTTTAAAGACGACGAATTCCTACCGGACGATTCCCGCCCCCGGAGTCCTGCTTGACGCACTGAAAAACTGGAAGCAGAAAAGCGCGTCAGAATCGGTTCTAGGCTTAACGAGTTCCAACACGCAATTAATCAACCGTTGGATAAAGAAAACGCTGCCAAATACGAGTATACATGATTTTAGGCACACATACGCCACGAACTTACTGGCAAACGGCGTAGACATTCAAACCGTCGCCGCACTATGTGGGGACTCCGTGGGAACCATCATTTCCACCTATCTTGATTTTACAGAAGAGATGAGAAAGAAGGCCGCCCAAAACGTCGATACCATCTTTACAAAATGATTTTTGACGAATTTTTGACGGCCCTCTATCGGGATGCTATGAAACGGCACTATTAAGCCATTCTATGTTTGTGCGGTTATAACAATACATTATATCATAGAATATCCAAATTTTATAGTCTTTTAGTCGTCAAACTCCTATTTTTCCGGGCTGCCGTTGACGGCCTGCCAGACCTGGGCGACGAACTTGCCCGCTGCTGGGGACATTTCCTGGATGTCTGGGACGGCGATGCCCAGCGAAATCGACTGGGCCGGGGCCAGAGGCCTAAGTTCGACGCGGCCAGCCCACTTCTCCGTCGTCAGGCGGTTGTTGACGCTGATTCCCAAACCCTCTTCGACCATGCAGTACGCCGTATACGGGTCGGTCGTCGTGAAGCGGACATCGGGCTGGACCTGATTGGCTGCCAGGAAGCGGTCGATATCCGTATCGTGATCCGGCAGAGGGATGATAAAAGGCGCCCCGTTCAGCCATTCTACGGGAATCTCCTTTTCCGCCGTCCAGGGATGATCCGGCGGCAGCCAGACGACGAGCTCATCGTCCTTCAAGGGAATCCAGTCATAGGCCACATCCGCTCCGGGCTTGGCGGCCAGACAGCAGTCGACGGCCTTCTCATTGAGCCACTGGGCCAATTCCTGATTCGTCCCTTCTAACAAATGGACTTCCACCTTGGGATACTGGGCCTGGAAACGGCGCAAAATCTTCGGCAGCCACGCCGCGGCGGCACTATAATAACTGCCGATATTGAGGACCCCGGCCAGGACGCCTTGAATGGCCGCCCCCAAGTCGGCGGCCTTTTGCGAAGCCCTGACGACTTCCTGAAAGGCCGGCACCATCTGCTGGCCATTGGCCGACGGCCGGACGCCCTGCTTGTTGCGCACGAGCAGAGGGAAGCCGATTTCCTTCTCCAGCGAACGGATCATACGGGTCATCCCCGACTGAGTATACCCCAGTTCCTTGCCGGCCGCCGTCAGACTGCCATATTGAATCGCCAGGAGCAAAGCCTGACATTTTATACTATCCATATCACTTATTCACCCATTTCGTCATGACATACATGCTAAATCACCGTTTGTGTCATATCTTATTGTACCGTATAATCAGGCCATCCGTAAAGGATTAGACCCAAATGAGGACCCATTATGACTACTTTATTACCCTTCGCCTCAGACTATATGGAAGGCGCATACCCGGAATAACCATGAATTTCACAGCTCAAAGTGGATACGGTACTGATTATTCGTTCATCGAAATTCGGTCCTGTCGGCCCTAACGGTTCAAAAAGGCTCTGGGACGGCCCCTATGCACGAGGCCGCTGTCCGTGTATTTTTTCGGTCCGCAGGACCGCGGCGGCCAGCGAACTGCCTCCTAATAATTCACTGCGTTTTGTTGAAACATATAACGTTTAACGTCAATTTACTTGAAATTTTTTGCGAAAATCATTTGACAAAGTCCGTTTTTGATGGTAGACTTACGTCAACAACTTGATAGTGTTGCAATGAAGAGAAGAGTACACGATAGGAATTGGCACAGAGAGTTCCCATTTGGTGAAAGGGAATGCAAGGGTCATCGTGGAAGATGGACTCCGAGCAGATTGGTCGAACAGTTAGGCCGTCCGGGCGTGCCCGTTACAGCACTATAGTATTCAAGGCTCATTTGCCTGCGTACCTGAAGAGGCTCATCCTGTGAGGGATGAGTAAAATTGGGTGGTATCACGGTGCTTCCGTCCCTTACTTGGGACGGAAGCTTTTTTTATTACAAGGCTTTCAAGTTTATATTACATTATATATTTTTTAATATTAGGGGGAAATGTATTATGAGCGAAAACACAAACTACAAATTCGAAACATTACAGCAGCATGCAGGTCAGGTACCGGATCCGGCAACGGGTGCCCGCGCCGTTCCTATTTACCAGACCACATCTTATGTCTTTAAAGATACACAGCAGGCCGAAGACCGCTTCGCTTTGAAAGACGCTGGCTACATCTACAGCCGTCTGACCAACCCGACGCAGGACGTCCTGGAAAAACGTATCGCAGCCCTCGAAGGCGGCACAGCCGGTTTGGCTACAGCCAGCGGCGCTTCGGCTATCGCCTACTCCATCATCAACCTCGCCGGTTCTGGTGACGAAATCATCGCTGCTCCGACCTTGTACGGCGGCACAGTCGAACTGTTCAGCGAAACCTTCAAACACCTCGGCATTACGACGCACTTCGCCGATCCCGACGACCCGCAGTCCTTTGCCGAATACATCAACGACAAGACCAAAGCCATTTACCTCGAAAGCCTCGGCAACCCGGCCATCAACATTCCGGACTTCGAAGCTATCGCCAAAATCGCACACGACAACGGCCTTCCGGTCATCGTCGACAACACCTTTGCTACGCCGTTCCTCTTCCGCCCGCTCGAACACAGTGCTGACGTCGTCGTCCATTCGGCTACGAAATTCATCGGCGGCCACGGCACGACCCTCGGCGGCCTCATCGTTGAAAACGGCAAATTTGACTGGGCTGGCTCGGGCCGTTTCAAAGAATTCGCTTCGCCTGACGAATCCTACAATGGTGTCAACTTCGCCAAGGATATCCCTGGTGCCGGCTTCGTAACCCGTATCCGCGCCAAAGCCCTCCGCGACCTCGGTGCCTGCATCAGCCCGTTCAACGCATGGCTCCTCATCCAGGGCCTGGAATCCTTGTCTCTGCGCATCGAACGCCACGTCGCTAACGCCCAGAAAATCGCCGACTTCCTGGAAAACCATCCGAAAGTCGCTAAAGTCAACTATCCGTCCCTCCCGTCTTCGCCGTACTACAAACTGGCTCAGAAATACTTCCCCAAGGGAACCGGTTCGATCTTCTCCTTTGAATTGAAAGACGGCTATGCAGCTGCCCGTAAATTCATCGACAATGCGGACATCTTCTCCGACCTGGCTAACGTCGGCGACTCCAAGTCCCTCCTCGTTCACCCGGCTTCGACGACGCATCAGCAGCTTTCGGAAGAAGCTCAGCGCGCCTGCGGTATCACACCGGGCACGATCCGTATCTCTGTAGGCCTCGAAAACATCGAAGACCTCCTCGCCGCTGTTGAAAAAGCACTGGAAACCATCTAAGACTATTGTAAGGAGAAATGCACTATGCCTATTAAAATTGCTGACGGTCTTTCCGCCAAGGAAAAACTTCACGAAGAAGGTATCTTCACCATCGATAAGGGGCTGGCCCTCCATCAGGATATACGGCCGCTGCGCATCCTTATCCTCAACCTGATGCCTTTGAAGAAACCGACAGAGCTGCAGCTTCTCCGCCTCCTCGGTGATTCACCGCTCCAGGTCGAAGTGGACTTCTGCCATACGGACAGCCATGAGAGCACCCACACCGACCCGTCTTATTTAGAAGAAAACTACTACGTCTTCGATGAAATCAAGGATAACTACTACGACGGTTTCATCATCACCGGCGCCCCGGTCGAACAGATTCCCTTCGAGTCTGTCGACTACTGGCCGGAAATGAAGACTTACTTTGAATGGGCCAAGACACATGCCTTCTCGACGCTCCACTTCTGCTGGGGCGCCCAGGCAGCCCTGTATTACTACTATGGCATCGAAAAGCGTCTCCTGCCGGCCAAGCTCTTCGGTATCTTTGAATACCAGCTGACCCAGAAGCACCATCCCCTCCTGCGGGGCTTCGATGACCGTTACTTCATCCCCCAGTCGCGGCATACGGCGATTAACGACATCCAAGTCTACAATACGCCGCAGCTCGACATCCTCTCACGGTCCGTCGAAAACGGCATCAACATCATCGGTACGCCGGATCACCGCCGTTTCTTCGTCCTTGGTCACTTCGAGTACGACCGGCGGACCCTGGAAGAGGAATACCTGCGGGATAAGAAAAAGGGCCTGCCCATTGCCGTGCCCAAGAACTACTATCCTGGTGACAACGATACCAAGCAGCCGTACTTCACGTGGTGCAGCTACGCTCACCTGTTCTATCACAACTGGCTGAACATCGTCTATCAGGAAACACCTTATGATTTACAAGCCATCGCCAAGGTCCATCCTTGTGCGCATTGAAAAAAGGCCTGTCGCATTTGCGACAGGCCTTTTTTACACCGTAGGGGGCGCCACGTGGGCGACCCGTTGTGAATGTGGATGATTCTCTAAACTGGACAGAAAATCACACAGATTCCAGGGCGGGCTCGCCACGTGCGAGCCCCTACAATAAACTACAAACGATCTTTATTTTCGCTAAACGACCTACAATGAACGATTACTTCGTTCCGAAGATGCGGTCGCCGGCATCGCCTAAGCCGGGGACGATGTAGCCTTGGTCGTTGAGTTTATCATCGAGGGCAGCGACGTAGATGCGGACGTCTGGATGGTCGGCGTTGACTTTCTGGACGCCCTGGGGCGCTGCGACGAGGCACATGAGCTTGATGTTCTCGATGCCTTTTTCTTTGAGCAGCGTAATGGCAGCCGATGCACTGCCGCCGGTAGCCAGCATGGGGTCGACGATGATGAAATCACGGTCTTCTACATCGGGCAGCTTGCAGTAGTATTCGACCGGTTCCAGCGTCTGCGGGTCACGGTAGAGGCCGATGTGGCCGACTTTGGCCGTCGGGATGAGGTTGAGCATGCCCTGTACCATGCCCAGACCGGCGCGCAGGACCGGGACGATGCCCAGTTTCTTGCCGCTGATCTGTTTGCCTATCATCTTGGCAACAGGCGTTTCGATTTCGACGTCTTCCAAGGGCAGGTCCCGTGTGATTTCATAGCCCATGAGCATGGTGATTTCTTCCAGGAGGTTGCGGAAATCCTTCGAACCCGTTTCCTTTTTCCGCATGAGTGTGACTTTGTGCTGAATGAGCGGATGATCCATTACTTGTACGTGCATGTGTGAAATCCCCTTTCCTATTTATCCATTTCTGCAATCTTGGCGACGCGGACAGCGTGGCGGCCGCCATCAAAACCAGTGGAGAGGAAGATACGGACGATTTCTCTGGCCAGGCCCGGGCCGATGACGCGGCCGCCCATGGTCAGGATGTTGGCGTCATTGTGGCGGCGGCAGTATTCTGCCGAGAAGCAGTCGTGGCAGAGAGCGGCCCGGATGCCGTGGACTTTGTTGGCAGCAATGCCGATGCCGATACCTGTGCCGCAGACGAGGATGCCCCGGTCGAAAGTGCCGTCAGCGACGGCTTCAGCGACTTTCTTGGCAATGTCCGGATAATCGCAGCGTTCGCCCGTCAGGGTGCCGTAATCGGTGAATTCAATGCCTTGTTCCTTCAAATATTCTTTGATGTTTTCTTTCAGGTCAAATCCGCCGTGATCGGCGCCGAGTACTAATTTCATAATCAATTCCTCCCATATATGCTGATAAATTCAGTTTTATTATACCCCTTTCGGAGTCATGTGAAAAGGTTTAACCGACAATGACCACGTGGCCGCCGGCAGCTTTTTTCATGCGGTTCATGATAGCCAGGCCCAATCCCTCATCGTCGATGCCTTCGGCCAGGATGATATCGACCTGGTCGCTGTCAAAGGACAAGAGGCCCGTGTAGAGCTGGTTGGCCAGGGCTTCCTTGTCGCCATGGCGACCCCAGATATACATATCTTTATGTGGGAACGAGGCCCCTACTTCTTCGCTGACCAAAAAGCCGACGGTTTTGCCTTCGCCCTTGGCCTGGTCGTATAAGGCCTGCAGTTTTTCCGTCACCTTGTCGACAGGGCCGACGACGACGGTCATCGGTGCCGATGGCGCATAGTGGCGGTATTTCATGCCCGGCGCCTTGGGGACGCCCTTGCCCGTGACCAGCGTCGTATCGAGCTGGACGTGAGGTACGACTTTCTGAAGCATCTCGACAGTGACGCCGCCGGGACGCAGGATGGTGACGCCGTCGTCGCCGTTACATTCGACAATCGTCGATTCGACGCCGATGTGGCAGGGACCGCCGTCGATGACCATATCGACGCGGCCGTCCATGTCGTGCATGACTTCTTCGGCCGTCGTCGGGCTGGGCCGGGTCGACAGGTTGGCGCTGGGACCGGCTACGGGGACGCCGGCACAGCGCAGGAAGGCCCGGCAGATATCGTGGTCCGGGCAGCGCAGGGCTACCGTATCAAGGCCGCCCGTCGCCGCATCAGGCACGATGGGCTTGCGCGGCAGGACGATGGTCAGCGGTCCCGGCCAGAAGCGGTCCATGAGCTTCTGTGCCGTCGGCGGGATGACAGCCGCTGCCTGGCGGGCCCCTTCTTCGTCGGGCACGGTCAGGATGAGCGGGTTATCGCTGGGCCGGCCTTTGGCGACGTAAATGCTGCGGCACGCGTCGGCGTCGAGGCCATTGGCACCGATACCGTAGACCGTTTCCGTCGGAAAGACGACCAGGCCGCCGTCGCGGATGATCTGGCCCGCTTCTTCGAGGATGGCTTTCTGTTTCTCTATATCCGTAATTTCTACAAGTTTCGTCTGTTTCATCGTCTCTACTCTTTTCTGGAAAATACGAGGACCCTGTCGATGCCACCGTAATCCTTGACGGTCTGTTCGTGGTCATAGGCGCCATGGCGGCAGAAAACAGCCGTCACGGCGTCGGCCTGGCCGGCGCCGATTTCGACGGCACAGTGGCCGCCGGCTTTGACGTAAGCCGGGCTTTCTGCGGCGATGCGGCGATAGAATTCCAGTCCGTCGTCGCCGCCGTACAGGGCCAGGGCCGGGTCGTGGCGCACTTCCGGCTGGAGATGTTCCATATCGCCCTTGGTCAGGTACGGCGGATTGGACACCAGCCAGTCACAAGCGCCTTGCGGAACCTTGGTGAATAAATCGCTTTCGATCCAGGTCACGCGGCCGTCTAGGCCCAGGGTACGGCCATTTTCAGCGGCTATGGCCAGGGCTTTGGGCGAAATGTCGACGCCCTTCCCCGTGGCCTGCGGCAGATAGTGGAGCAGGCTGAGGATGATGGCCCCGCTGCCCGTACCGATGTCGATGATGGCCGGCGCCGTCCCTTCGGCAGCGGCGACGACAGTCTCGACGAGCATTTCCGTTTCCGGCCTGGGAATGAGGACGTCTTCACTGACCTTGAAATCGAGGCCCATGAAGGCCTTGGTACCCAGGATGTGGGCTACAGACAGGCGGTCAGCCCGCTGTTTGACCATCGCCCGGTAGGCGGCCAGTTCTTCACCGTTCATGGGTTCGTCATAATGGGCGTACAGGTAGATGCGCTCTTTATGCAAGACGTGGGCCAGGAGGATTTCCGCATCGAGGCGCGGCGAATCGATGCCTTTGCCGGCAAAGTACTGTTGCGTCCATTGCAGCAAGGCACCGATAGTCCAAATCTTATTCATCTTCGGCTTCTTTCATCAATTCCGCCCGGCGGGCTTCGGCCAGGGCCTGGATGAATTCGTCGATATCGCCGTTGAGAATGTTATCCAGCTTGTACAGGGTCAGGTTGATGCGATGGTCCGTCACGCGGCCCTGCGGGAAGTTATACGTGCGGATACGTTCGCTGCGGTCGCCCGTACCGACCTGGCTGCGCCGTTCTTCCGTCAATTCGGCATCGGCCTTCTGCTGGGCCTGGTCGAGGAGGCGGGCTTTCAGGACGCGCAGGGCCTTGGCACGGTTTTCCAGCTGGGACCGTTCATCCTGACATTCGACGACCATCCCAGTCGGGATATGGGTCATGCGGACGGCAGAACTCGTCTTATTGACGTGCTGGCCGCCGGCACCGGAGGCGCGGAAATAGTCGACGCGGACGTCGTCCATGTTGAGGTCGATTTCGACGTCTTCCGCTTCCGGCAGGACGGCAACGGTTGCCGTCGACGTGTGGATACGGCCGCCGGCTTCGGTGACGGGCACGCGCTGGACGCGGTGGACGCCCGATTCATATTTCAACTTGCCATAGACGCCAGAGCCTTCGACGGAGAAGACGACTTCCTTGAAGCCGCCCAGTTCCGGTGCGTTGGAACTGATGATGCTCGTCTTCCATCCCGGCTGTTTTTCGATGTATTTCATGTACATGCGGAACAAGTCGCCGGCAAAGAGGGCTGCTTCGTCGCCGCCGGCTCCGGCGCGGATTTCCATGATGACGTTCTTGTCATCCCGCGGGTCCTTGGGCAGCATGAGGACGTGCAGCTGGTCTTCCAGATCGGCCTGTTCCTTAGTGAGGCCGTTCATTTCTTCCTTGGCCATGGCGATGAGGTCATCGTCGCTGTCGGGATCGTCGATGATTTCCTTGTCGCCGTCGATGGTGCTGGTAATGTCTTTGTATTTGCGGAATGTTTCGACAATCGGCATCAGCGAAGCGTGTTCCTTGGTCAGTTTCTGCCATTCGTCCTGACGGGCGATGACAGACGGGTCGCTGATCTGCTGTTCCAGGTCCATGAATTTATTCTCTACGGCCTGGACTTTATCCATAAAAGAGCTCATAAGGTCCTCCTCATTTCAATTCGTTCGATTCATTTTCTTCATCAGCCGGCTTGGCGGCGTTGAGGGCTTCGATAGCCACTTCGATCTGGTCGGCATGGGGTTCCCGCGTCGTCAGATACTGGAGCCACAGGCCCGGACGGAATAAGGCTTGAATGACCGGATTCTGGGTGCGGCCGGCGAGGCGTATCATTTCATAACTGATGCCGGCGACGACGGGCATGAGCAGCACGCGGGATGCGATGCGTTCGACGAGATTCGGCCAGCCCAAAAAGGCAAAGACGAAAATCGACACGACCATGACGATGAGCAGGAAATTCGTACCGCACCGCGGATGGAGGCGGCTGTGGCGCTTGACGTTCTCGACGGTCAGCTCTTCTCCCGATTCATACGTCCAAATGGTCTTGTGTTCGGCACCATGGTATTCAAAGACGCGGCGGATGTCCGACGTCAGGGAAATCCCCCATATATATAATAGAAATATAGCGAGGCGCAGGACCCCTTCGACGACGTTCAGGCGAAAGGCACTGTCAGCCACGCCGGGAATAAACTTGGCTGCATACGTCGGGATGGCCAGGAAAAAGACGATGGCCAGGACGACAGACACGGCCATAGTCAGGGCCATCTGCGTGTTCGACAGCTGCTCATCTTCTTCGCCGGCAGCCTGGGCCGAATAGGACAGGCTCTTCATGCCGTATACCAGGGACTCGCACAAGGCAACACTGCCCCGCAAAAAAGGCTTCTTCAAAATCGGATACCGTTCGGTAATGGAGTGAACGGCGTCTTTCTTTACAGTAATTTCACCGGACGGCGTCCGCACTGCTGTGGCAATGCTGACAGGACCGCGCATCATAACCCCTTCGATGACGGCCTGGCCGCCGACGTACGTCTTCGGTTTCTTCAAAGAGTTGCCTCCATTTCTGTACATACAAATAGAGCAGAGCATTTCTGCTCTGCTGCCCACTTGTACTGCTGCTTATTTAGCTGTTTTACCATAACGTTTATTGAACTGTTCGATACGGCCGCGAGCCTGCTGAGCGCGCTGCTGCCCCGTAAAGAACGGATGGCATTTGGAGCAAATTTCAACACGCAGTTCCGGTTTCGTAGAACCTGTTTCAAACGTATTGCCGCATGCGCAAGTAACTTTCGCATTCGGGTAGTACTTCGGATGAATACCTTCTTTCACCACTTACACCTCTTTCTGTATCAATCATTCAAAACCTATGCTAGAATAGTTTAGCACATTGGCCCTTGAAATGCAAGGATTTTTTTCCCACAAAAGGCGATACCGTATTTCCATACACGCTGAATTCCCCGCTGGCGGAATTCCGTCACGTATTCTCTTTCTTCAATCTGCTGCAACGCCTCTTTGGCCTTCGCCGCCATGTCAGCTTCCCTCGAAGCCACTTTGAATTCCATGATGACGCCGGCCTTAGACACATCCTTGGGAATAATTGCCAGGTCAAAGCGGCCGTACCCGCTTTCCCGGTTCGATTCGATAATATAATCGGATACAAATAACGCCGTCATGCCAAGGACGAAGCCGTGATAGAAACTTTCTTTATTGGCCGTATCATATACGCTGACCAGGTCCCGGAGATAGCCTCCCAGCAGTTCCGAAAAGGCCTTTCCGTTGCCTGAAAGTAAATCATCGAACATGGTTTCCAGCCGGGACACGGAAAATCGACCTCTCATCTTGTCAAGGATTTCAAAACGATATACATCCTGTACTTCCCGGTTGGGAATGACCAATTCACAGCGTATGCCGCCGATTCCCCGCTTGCGGCTGACAGCCGTCAAATAGCCCGTCGTCAGCAGCATCGTATAGAGGGCATCCGTATCCCGGCCAATATCTTCATAAATGACGCCTTCCCGTATCAAAGCCGTCACATGGCGCCCCTGTAAAAGAGACAGTAAATCCGTCTCCGTTTCAGCCGTCACATGGCGCAGCATTTCCCGGATAATGCCATTTCCCGACGTATTGACCCAATAATCTCTGACATCACCGTGACGGAAAAAATTGACAATCGACCAGGGATTATAAATCTCCGCCCCACCGAAGAGATAGCCATCATACCACGCTTTCAAGGCCGGAAGGGCCGTGGTCATGGAAAGGTCTTCTGCCATCTGGGCCACTTCCTGTGGCGTAAATCCAATGACATCCCGATAGGCAGCATCCATGACGGAGCAAACGTCGAGATTATTCAAATCGCTGAAAATACTCTTTTTGGCCACCCGCAGGACCCCCGTCAGTACGGCAAAATCCAAGTCGCGATTGCCCTTCAGGACACTGCCCAGGAACTGTTTCATAAAAGCGATGCACTCTGTATAAAAGCCATGTTCCCAAGCCTGCTGAATCGGCGCATCGTACTCATCGAGCAATAAAATGACAGGCTTGCCGAAATGCTGATGCATCATCTTGACCAATAGTGTCAGGGCCAGCTGCATTTCATTCTGCCCGGCCCCCTGCTGTTTCAGTGCCAGGAAGCGCCTGCGTAAATCCGGGTTCACAGCCGGACTCTCTGCCAAATACTCATGGTCGATGAACCAATAACTAATCCAGGAACTCAGGGATTGCAGCATCTGCGGCCAAGTAAGGTCCTTCAAATCTTTCAAAAACAAGAACAGCACCGGATACTGGCCGCGATGGGCCATGTAGGCAGCGCCGGCTCCTTCGATAGCCAGTCCGTCGAAGAGACGGCGGCTCTGTGCCTCTTTTTCGATAGAAAAGAAATGCTCCAGCATACTCAGGGTCAAGGTCTTACCGAACCGCCGCGGCCGCGTAATCAGCGTCACCGCACTGTGCCCGTCGATGAGCTGGCGGATAAAATCCGTCTTGTCGACGAAATAATAATGCTTACTCCGTATATCAAAAAAATTATCGACACCAATCGGCATCTGCCACTTCATACCATCACCTTCTTTCATAGGCGGGGGCCTTCTCCTGTTCTTTGTCTTTTATTATAACAAGAATCACGAGAAACAAAAAGAGGAGCCACGCCATGAAGGGTGAGCTGCCCCCCAATAGTTAGACCAAAAATCTAACGATTGGGGGTCAGTTTTTTTATGGCAAAACACAGTTATGAATTTAAGAAAAAAATAGTACTGGAATACTTGAGCAGTGACGAAGGGTGTACTTCTATTTCACGTAAATATGGAATGGAAAGTAGCAGCCAATTGCTAAAGTGGACTGCAGCCTACAAAGCATTTGGAGATGATGGATTGAAAAGATCTCGCTCTCGAAAAATATACTCTTTCAAAGAGAAACTTTCTGTGGTATAGTCTTACTTAACAAGCGAATTTTCATATCAGGAACTAGCCCTTCAAGTAGGAATCAACAATCCGACAATGATTGCCAGATGGGTCAATGAATTTAAAATAGCTGGGCCGGATGCATTACGGCCACATAGGAAAGGCAGGAAAAGAACTTTTAGCGAATCACGAACCAGAAAACCAGATACTCAGGGTCAGGAACCAGTCGTCGATACCAGTGTGGAACATGTCCAGGAGTTAGAGGATGAAAATCTCAAACTCCGGATAGAGAATGCTTTTTTAAAAGAACTGAGGAGACTGCGTTTAGAGGACGAAGCAAAAACGAGAGGGTTGCAAAAATCATCTGCAGTCTCCGAAGATCATTCAAATTAAACGATCTTCTCTCCTATACGCAGATGCCCAAGGCAACCTATATGTACTGGCAGAAACGGTTTGACCGTGAGAATCCCGATCAAGAACTAGAAGACAAAATACAGGAAATCCGTAGCCAGCATAAAGATTATGGCTATCGGCGCATGACCGGTGAATTAAAAAATCAAGGGTATTGCGTGAACAAGAAGAAAGTCCAACGTATCATGCAGAAACTAGGCCTTCAGGTAACATCCTTTACTCGAAAAAGCCGTAAATACAGCTCTTACAGAGGCAAGGTAGGAACCGTGGCTCCGAATCGGATACGACGTCGTTTTAACACGACTATTCCGCACCAGAAGATTACAACCGACACGTCAGAATTCAAATACTATGAAGTAGATACACAGGGACATCTGACCCTACACAAGCTTTATCTGGATCCTTTCCTGGACATGTTCAACAATGAAATCATCAGTTATGGAATAGCGAAACATCCTTCGGCTAAAAGCATACTGGAAGCTCAGGCTGAAGCAATCAAAATCACGGCTGATTGTCCGTATCGAAGAACGTTTCACTCCGATCAGGGCTGGGCATATCAAATGAAAGCCTATACCCAGAATCTTAAAGAAGAACGAATTTTTCAGAGCATGTCTCGAAAGGGCAACTGTCATGATAACGCTGTCATGGAGAACTTCTTCGGCTTAATGAAGCAAGAAATGTATTATGGGGTGATTTACTACAGCTATGAGGAACTAAAAGATGCTATTGAACGATATATCAAATACTATAATGAGCAAAGAATCAAAGAGAAACTAGGTTGGAAAAGTCCTGTCCAATACAGAATTTTCCGACAGACAGCATAAAAAAGTAACGAGACAGTAAAAACTGTCTCGTTACCAAGGTCTAACTTTTTGGGGTCACATCATTTCTTTTTTTCAAACTCTTTTTTAATTTGTTTTAACTGCGCCTCTACCGGTTTCATACAAAATCCTCCAAAAATCATTTCAAAATATTAAGACATCTCGATTGGATAAATCTCCAACTCAAGGCCCACCAGCCAATCGGAATAGGGCAAATTTGTTTTGCAATACAAGACAAAACACTCGCGTAATATACGCCTTCAAAATCAAATATTCTTCTATATCTTTAGGATATCATGTAATAAAGACATATTCTGTCACTTTTCAAAAAATACATAAAAAAAGACAGCACGATAGTATCGTACTGTCTACGAGCATAATATTGCCTTGTTGATTGCAGTTATAAGATAGAGTTACCCCCCCCAATGACTTTCAGGCATATGTAAAGATAAGAGATTATAAGTTTTCATTGCATTTTCAATCGTTACTAAGCAATCCATCATCTTCACCACCCAACTGACTTTGTAACATTTTTTGTCATTTATATTGGTTTTATTATATCAATTTTGCAGTTACTTGTCAGTAATATTTTAATGGATTCTGGCATATCAAACAATCTGTTTACTTTGTCGTAGGAAAATTGCTTGCGTTATCAGTGACTCCTTGCCCAATAGATTTTGAAAATCCTATTTGCCTCAATAAAAGTTCGGAATTTTCAACGACTGATAGGTAATCTTATTGAGGTTATTTTGCATATTAGCTAAATCTTTATTCATCATCTCCATGAACCGCCTACACATACGTCCAGTGTTTTTTGCGACCTGCGAGCAGACGCCGGCGAACTGTTTTTATTTTATAAATCTGTTACCGCACGTAGCGACAACAGATTCAGAAAAATAACATCGCTTCGAGTGACCCTCCGCTTGTGACAATAGCCGCGGCTCGTAAAAGCCTGCCATTATGCTTGAATAGGCTATGGTCGAATCTCACAAGCGGGACGCCCAGCCACAGCTGTCCGTTTTGGCAGCCGTCCTGCACCTCCCGACGATCGGCACCTGACGGGCCAAAAAGGCTTGGGACAGCCCCTACGCACAAGGCCGTTGGCCGTGATTTTTTTGTGGTCTGCAAGACCGCGGCGGACTGCCATCTGCGACCAGCGAACTGCGTTTATTTCATGAATTTATTGCGGCGAAGCCGCATCCGTAGGGGCCGTCCCAAACCATTCTGATTTTTCAGGTGCAGGATGGTTACCCGGACGGATGGTAGCGGCGGGCGGCCCGCTACGCGCTGAGGGCTTCCCGAAGCGTCGTTGTCAGTTTGAGTTTGTCGCGGCGAAGCCGCATCTGATTCCGAGGCGACCGGCGACCGGCGGCCTGCGCTCACTTATTTCCCATGGGGTGCATAACCGTTGATGGCGGCCAGGCGGATCAGTTTTTCACCTTTTTCGCTGTCTTTCGGGACGCCGATGCCTTCTTTATACATCTGGCCCAGCCAATATTGGGCCACGGCGGCTTCGACGTTGAGTTCACCGCCCTGCAAGGCTTGTTCAAAGTAATGGCGGGCTTTGGCGTAATTCCGTGTGACGCCGCGTCCCAGGAGATAGAGCATCCCCAGCATAGCCTGGGCTTCTGGCAGTCCCTGTTCAGCGGCTTTGGTGTACCAAAAGGCAGCTTTTTCATCTTTTTTGTAACTGTAAAAATAGGCATCGCCTAAATAGTTCTGAGCGTCCCGGTCACCCTGGGTGGCTGCATTTTCTATCAGCATCCAGCCCACTTTATCGGCATCCCGGACGTGGCCGCCGTCAGAGAGGAGTTCTAAGCCCCACGTATACAAATTGATGGCCTGATTCTTCTTGGTCTGTTCGCTTCTGTCCATGACTATCCCTCCTGTGAAATACAATTTATATCTTCACTATAGCATCTGAGTAGGACAGGTTTTGTCATGGCGAGGCAAAAAGACGCTGTCGCACGACGACAGTGCCTTTTTTAGCAGTCAGCGGATGGAGTTAAATTTAAAAGCAACCTCTCAGTCAGCTTCGCTGACAGCTCTCCTAGAAAGAGAGCCTTTCACTGGCCTGCGCTCCCATTAGTCCGCTTCTAAGTGCAGGGTTTTGACCAGTCCGCTGCGGTTATGCTTGACCGGTTCGTCGGTCAGGGCATCCAGGATGGGGCCGTAGTTTTTCTTTTCGATGTCTTCGCAGAAGGCGATTTTCAGGTACATCGTAGCCCGCGAGGAGCCGACGTAGATGAGGCGCTGCATGAGGTCGTCCGGGAGTTCCGACAGATTGACGTCGATGAGGAGGACCGCCGTGGCTTCGAGGCCCTTGAATTTCCGTACCGACGTGAAGAGGATTTTGCCGTCTTCCGGTTCCGTCGTGACGGGAATCCCGTTGAGGGTCCGGCAGCCTTTGAGGCCGCTATGGCCGACGGAGTGGGCCGTGAGGATGACCATGTCTTTCAGGGCAACGCCTTGCTGGCACATGTCCTTGACGAAGCGGTCTGCCTGTTTCTGCAGTTCTTTTTCGTTCCCATAAAAGACGGCTTTCGGCGTCATGCCCTGGATGGTGTTGACATAACTGTCTTTCATGTGCATCAACTTGCCGATGGACGTGGCGATTTCAGCGGTATTGCGGCAATTCTTATAGAGGACCAGGCGACATTCGGCATTCTTATCGATCCAGCCCGTCGTCTTGCGGCTCATGATGTACTGATTGCGGTCGTAAAAGATGTAGAAACAGCCGTCCTGTAATTCTGCCAGGAAGCTCAGGTGTTCCAGGATAGAGTCGCTCAGGTCCTGGCCTTCGTCGACGACGATGTTGGGATACGCCCAGTCATCATCATTGAATTCGCTTTCAAAGTACTGTTCAAAGACGGCAACGACTTTATTGAGGGGCAAGGTGTCGTCCTGGAGGATTTCTTCAGCCAAAGTGCGTACATTATGGAAGGTAATCTGCGGATCGTGATAATGGCGTCGCAGGTACTGCAGGAGGAATTCGTTGAAACACAGATAGAGGGCCTTTTTTCCCTGACTGGCCAGCATCCGCGCTTTTTCTACGGCCAGCATAGTCTTGCCCGTGCCGGCCGGGCCCGTAAATGGCCGCCGTCCGCTGTTCCTGCAAGAACCGGAGTATAGAGAATTGCTGGTTCGTCAGCTGGACGTAGGACGTCTTCGTTTCCCGGCTGCTGCTGGAAATCGTTTCGGCAATGCGGAAAGACGGCATGAGTGTCTGGATGAGGGCTTTGAATTCCGGCGGCTTCAACGGTGTAAAGGACCGGCCCAGGTGGTCTTTCCAATAGGCATAAACCTTGTCCAGGGCTTCTTCCGGATGTGCTAAACTCAGCTGGTCCAGGATGATTTCCGGAACGGCTTCGGCTGGCAGACGCAGTTTCGAATCCATGGCGACCGACGTGAACCAGGCCGCCCGGCCAATCATGGGACAGTCATAGGGGAAATGCTGGCGCAGGATCCGCTGGATACGGTACTGCGTTTCCGCAGCCTGTCCTAAGGGATTGATGCGTTTTTTGCTGTTATTCCTGCGGTTGATTTGGATCCAACTGCCTTCTTCATAGCCGATACCGCCGGATTTGACTTCGATGGACAAGATGCCCTTGGTCGGGTGGAAAATGATAAAGTCGCCTTCCCCTTCACTCCGGTATTGGCCCGGTTCGCCGAGCCAGCGGAAGGAATGGAAGACGACATATCCGTCACTTAATTGTTGTAAGGCCTGATAGACCTGTATTTCGCCATCGCTGCCATGAAAATCGTCATCGATGGTCGGATAAAAACGTGCCATGCAGTATCTTTCCGTTCTCTGTATCTTCTGTCTTCGTGTTCTCCTTATTATACCAGGGATACTTCAGGGACGGAAGGGTGCCGAATTCTTTCAGCCGGGCTTTGAGCTGTTTTTGAAGTCCATGTTGCCAGAGATAACGGTCGATCATTTCTTTTTGGGCATACAACACGCTGTCTTCGACTTGATGGCGCGTGAAGGTATTCAGGCCATCGATTTCTAAGAGGCATGTATTCAGGCGTCCCACCAGTTCCCAGCAGGCCATCTTATCTTCCGTGACGGCCTGGTACTGTTCTTTCAATTCTTCGCGCATATGGTAATAGTCCGTCAGCGAATGGACGTTGGAAAGTCTGTCTTTTTCCAGGACGGCTTCTGCTTTCTCGGCGACGCCAGCCCGTTCGAAGTCGTAGAAGTGGCAGTCGTTCAGGAGGTAGCCATGGGTGTATTTTCCCAGTTGTTCGTTGAAATTCAGGGTAAAGACGGCATGGCAGCGTTCACATTCAACGGTCTGTACCATATTCAGCAGATTATGGATCAGCAGGTTCCCCTGTTCATCGCGGTGATTACAGACGGGTTCCCAGGCATAACGGCGCCGGCTTTCCTGCAAGGTCGTGCCGGCCTTTTTGAAGCAGTCTTCGATAAGCATGAGCGCTTCGTCCATATTGAGCCCCGGGATGTCGTCGAGGAGATTGACCGTACAATCATAATAATCGAGAGTATTAAAGATGGGCACGGAAAAGCTCAGTACCCAAAATGTCCTGAATGTCATCTGCTGGTACAGGGGAAAGAGGATGCTGCGGATGTGTTTGGCTGAAAAGTCATCGTAATAGGGCAGGTCCAGGGTGATGTAATCCAATTTCTCTAAGATAGCCGTTTGTCGACGGATTTCACGCTGGAGCAGTTCGGCCTGGATTTTAAGGTTATTGTGGAAAAAGGTGACATCTTTGGGCGTGAACTGCTGCATCTTGTCCAAAATATGATTGGATTTTTCGAGGTGTGCTATGAAATCCGGCTTGAGAAGGTCATCCAGGCTGTTATATCTAAAGACTTCATTGTAGTTGTATTCGTGCGTATCCGGGTCAATTTTCAGCGAAAAAACAGTATGGCATTTTTTGCAGATATACGTATCATGACAATTCTTGGCGCTATCTATCATCGTCAGGGAGCTGGCATCCTCAAAGAGCAGATGACCATCACTGTCGCGATGTTCGCAGCAGTCGCGTTCTTTAAGGACCGCCCGACATTCGTCCACGTCAAGGGCAAATTTCTTATAGCAGTTATAGATGAACTGGATATCTTGCTGTGCTTGTACTACGTCAATCTGTTTCATTCCTATCGCCTCCTTGGACATATTATTATACATCAATAAGAGGACAGAATGTGTCTTAGCATAAAAAAAACTTGTCGCCGTGCGACAAGTTTTTTTTAGTGGTTAGTGGCTAGTAGCTAGCAACGGGTAAAAATTTTAAGCCAGCTTCTACAAACTACAAACTCCGTACTACAAACTATGTAAAAAGAGCAACCTCTCAGTCAGCTTCGCTGACAGCTCTCCTATGAGGAGAGCCGGGCTACGCGATTTTATATTTCTTTTCCAGGCGGTCCAGGAGTTCCATGTAGCCTTTTACGAATTCCGGGCCTTCTTCTTGTTCCATGTCTTTTACAGTCTGGTCGATTTTAGCTTTGATATCATCGGACAGGCCGCGGTCGGCTAAGGGGTAGACGACGTTGTTTTCTTTTTCTACGTGCTGCTGCAGGCGGTTGGCATAGGCCATGGCTTCGGTCAGGACCTGGAGTTTATATTCCGTCTTCGGTTTCTGGGCGTAGAGTTTGAGGGCTTCGTCGAGGGCCCGGACATGGGCACGGATGAGGTCGTGTTCGACGAGCATGCCGTGCTTGATGATGATGGAGGCGACTGCTTCCAGGTGGTCGACCATTTCAGGGAAAAGGACGAGTTCTTCCCGGCGGTGATGGTGGCCGTCGGCATAACGGCGGATGAAATCGAGGATTTCGGCAAATTCCTGCTGGTCGATTTCAGCCCCTTCCAGAATAGCGCAACACGATTCTTTGATGACTTTCAGCATCCGTGAAATATTGGCATGTTGTTTAACCATGACTTCCGTGCAATACATAAGGCTCCCTCTCTTTCGTTTAGGCAGATTTCTTGACGATTTCATACTGGCCTTCGGCCGGGCTGGTGAAGGCGTAATCCGTAGCCGATAACAGACCGTCGACCAAGGCCTGGCGCAGGGCGTAGTAGCGGTCGCCGTGGCCCTGCCAGAATTCGCTGTGCAGGTCCATAGTCCGGTCCCAGGTGATGCGGCTGTCATCGCTTTCGCGGACGCGGTTGACCTGGTCGCAGGGCATCCCGTCCAGGAGCAGGTCGTCCAGGCGGTGGAAGGCTTCCGGGGCCGTAGTGGCATTGAGATGCTGGCTGGCACCGAAGTCATAAGCGGCCTGTTTCAGTGCCGTCAGGCGGTCTTCCTGGTCACCGGCAACGTCGAGTACCAAGGCGGCATAACGGCCTTCGGCATCGTGGATGCGCGACTGGAGCCAGCCGTGGATGTTCGATTCGTCGATGACTTCATCGAGTTTGCGGCGGTCTTTGCTGCCGTATTTGTCGACCAAATCGCTGTCGGACCAGCCCTGGCTGGATGCGTAGCGGATGAGTTCGTCGATCAGGCTTTCCTGGAACTGGATTTTATTGTATAACCAAAAATGGATGGGTCCTAAAAATGCGCTCATGATATGTCCTCCTCTTACTGTTTGTTCGCTTCAATGGCAACGTTGACGGCTTTAGTAACGATTTCCGGGTCCAGGCCGTGGACAAAGCAGGCATTGGCCAGGCTTTCCTGCTGCGACGACGGGCAGCCCAGGCAGTGCATCCCCTGAGAAATAAGGGTATCGACGACTTCCGGATGAAGACGGATGATATCGCCCATAATCATATCAGACGTAACTTTTTCATTCATTGCGAATTTATTCAAAACAGATTTCAACATAGTACCTACCTCCTAAGTAAGTGGATGAATTATATCTTATCTCTAAGTGAGGTTCTCTCAACTTCTGAACGTAGTATACCATGGATAAATAGGACAATCGGTTGTTATTACAACGGTTTGGGGATTTAGTGGCTCGTGGTTCATGGCTAGTAAAAAAGCGCTGTCTTTGCGACAGCGCCTTTTTAGGTTTGCAGCTTGCAGTTTGTAGTGAATGGTTCACTAGCCACTAACCACTCTTATTCTTCCTCTTCCGGAAGTTCTGCGTTGTGGTATACGTCCTGGACGTCGTCGAGTTCGTCGAGGGCGTCTACGAAGCGTTCCATTTTTTCAGCGTCTTCTCCCGTGAGTTTGATCGTGTTTTCCGGAACCATGGTGATCGATGCGTGTTCCGTTTCGATGTTGTTGTCAGCCAGGGCTTTTTCGACAGCGTCGAAGGCTTCCGGCGTGGTGATGATTTCGTAGTCTTCGTCGGAAACTTTTACGTCATCAGCACCGGCATCGAGGGCGACTTCCATGATCTGGTCTTCATCGGCCTGGTCGCGGTTGACGACGAAGATGCCCGTGTTGTGGAACATCCAGCTGACACAGCCCGTAGCGCCGAGGTTGCCGCCGGATTTGGAGAATTCGTGGCGGACAGCAGCGGCTGCGCGGTTGCGGTTATCCGTGAGGACGTTGACCGTAACGGCAACGCCTGCCGGGCCGTAGCCTTCGTATACGATTTCTTCGTAGTTCTGGCCTTCTGTAGCGCCAGCGCCTTTCTGGATAGCCCGTTTGATGTTATCTTTCGGGATATTGTTTTCCTTTGCTTTCTGAAGGGCCAGCTTCAGACGCATGTTGCCGACCGGGTCCGGACCACCCATGCGGACAGCAATCGTGATTTCACGGCCGATTTTGGTCGTGATCTTACCGCGGATTGCGTCGTTTTTCCCTTTTTTACGTTTAATATTCGCCCATTTAGAATGTCCAGACATTCAAATGCCTCCCTTTATTTCCACCAATCTTCGCCGGCCAGGCGATCTAAGATGATAGCTGCTGCCGAACGGACAGATAAGTGATTATATTCCCCGGCCCCGTAAATCGGTTCCAGGATGAAATCAAATTTTTCCATCGTTTCTTTCGTCATCCCGTAGCCCGTGCCAAAGAGCAGGAGGATCGGCGTATCGTCTTCTTCCCGCTTCTGCCGCAACTCCTTATAGGAAATGGTGTTGGCATAGGTCCGCGCGTCCGTCGTGACGACGTAAGGGCGCTTCCCTTCTGCGGCGGTGACGGCTTCGACAGCCGCTTCGATGGACGGGCGGATGTCTACGATATCGAAAGCCTGGGTGCGGTAGCCGTTATAGTTGCGGCCCACCGGGCTTTCCCAGAAATCCATGATTTTATGCACCATATCGAGCTGCCCCGGAATATGGTGGATGATGAAATATTTCTTGACGCCATAAGTCTTGGCCGACCGCGAAATGTCATGCAGATCGTAGTTGGTAATAGCCGTGGCAATGACGTTGAAGTTCTTATCATATATGGGATAATGAACCAATCCGACATACAAAGGGGATTTCATCATTTCTTCGCCCCTTTCAGTTTAGCCAGTATCTTTTGGTCAGCTGGCGACAAATCGCAATGCTGCAAAAGGTCCGGCCGTAATTCCAAAGTCCGCGCCAGTGACGCTTCCCGACGCCAGGCATCGATTTTGGCGTGGTCGCCGTTCCGCAGGACCTCCGGTACGGCCATGCCGCGAAAGACGGCAGGCTTGGTGTACTGCGGATACTCCAGGAGCGACGAATAGAAAGAATCGTCAGCGGCCCCGGCAGCTGCGCCGAGGACTCCGGGAATCATGCGGGCTACGGCATCGGTAACGGTCATAGCCGGCAGTTCACCGCCAGTGAGGACGTAGTCGCCAACGGAAATGGTCTCATCGGCCAAATCCTGTTCGACGCGGTAATCGACGCCTTCGTAATGGCCGCATAATAAAATAAGCTGGTCGTATGTCGCCAGCTCGCGTGCCTTGGCCTGCGTAAAGGTCTGCCCTGCGGGCCCCATGAAGATGATGCGCCGCCGCGGCACCTGACGCCGCACGGCTTCGACAGCGGCATAGAGGGGCGCTGCCTTCATGAGCATGCCGCAGCCGCCGCCATAGATGGTATCATCGACCATGTGATGACGGTCGTACGTGAAATTACGGGGATTGGTCACATCCAGATCCAACAGGCCGGCTGCCCGTGCCCGCCCGATGATGCTGTGTTGGAAGAACGTTTCGATGAGCTCCGGAAAGAGTGAGATAATGTCGATTCTCATTCGTCCACCCACTCCGGCGGATCGACGACAATCTTCTTGGCACTTTCATCAATGGACTTGATGACATCGGGAATGGCGGCCAGGAGTGTTTCCTTGCCGTCATCGGCAGTGACGACATAGACGTCGTTGCTGCCCGTGCGCAGTACGTCTGTAAGTTTTCCCAGTTCATGGCCCTGAAGGTCGTATACGGCCGAGCCGAGGATGTCGTAGATGTAGTGCTGGCCTTTCTGCAGGGGCACTAAATCTTCGCGCGGCACTTGCAGGTCTTTTTTGACCAACAGTTCCGCCGCATTGCGATCATCGACGCCGACAAATTTCATGAGGACGACCCGCTTATGAAGACGTGCGGATTCTACTTCATATTTCTTGCCGTCAATGTAGCCGTATTTCATTTTCAGGAATCGTTTCGGAAAATCCGTATCGGGATAAATACGAACATCACCCCGCACGCCGTGCGGGGCAACGATTTGACCGATTGTGAAAAGATCTAATTCAGCCATCGTATTCTATTGGCGGATAGAAACGATCTTGCCGTCTTCAAGCAGGATTTCCGTTCCCATCAATTTTTCTAAATCATCGCCGACATTGACAACGACAGTCTGTTCAAGCGTGCCTTGTCTGATTTCGGAACCGATTGTCAACTGTTCAGCTTCTTCTCTGTCGTGCTGTGCCTTAGCCTTAGCTGCGGCGAGACGCTGTTTCTGTTCTTCTACTTTAGCACGCAAGGAAATCAACCCTTGTGCATCGATTTTAGCTTGTTCGGTCATCATGCGTTTGGCCTGGAATTCCAGGTTCTGCATTTCCCGATCGATGTCACTCAGGGCCTGGTCAGCACCTTTGAGGATACGATCCTTGAGGGCCTGCGTAACCTTTGCTTTGACAGCGACAGGAACGCGCAATGTAATCTGATCCATGGTTCCTCCTATACGATATCCACTGATACTTTCTTGTTAGCCTTCACTGCCGCAGCCTTGACAACAAGGCGCAATGCTTTCGCAATTTTACCCTGTTTGCCAATGACTTTACCCATATCTTCGGGTGCGACATGAAGCTGATAGACTTCGAGGCCTTTTTTTTGAATCTTGGTAACTGTAACCGCATCCGGGTTCTTGACGAGGGACCGGGCGATACATGCAATCAATTCTTCCATAGTATCCAGCCTCACTTACTTTTTGGATGCTTCAAACTGAGCCATGATGCCAGCTTTTTTGAAGATAGAACGGATCGTATCTGTCGGCTGTGCGCCTTTGCCGAGCCATGCTACAGCTGCTTCAGCATCGACGGTCAGACGATTGTCCATGTCTTTGGACGGATCGTACATGCCCAACGTAGCAACCGGGCGACCGTTGTTACGAGCATCGCGGGAATCAGCGACGACGACGCGGTAGATCGGTTTCTTTTTAGCACCTAAACGAGCCAAACGAATTTTAATCATTGAAAATCACCTCCTTGATATAGTATCTTATTTCCACAAAAAAGGGAAATCCATTTAAAAAGGCAGACGCGGCATGAAACCCCGTCGTTTATTCTTCTGTGCTTTCTTGGCCTGCTTCATCATCTTCTGCATTTCTGCGAACTGCTTGATGAGACGGTTGACATCCTGGACGCGCGTGCCGCTGCCCTTGGCGATACGGCGCTTGCGGCTGTCCTTGATGAGCATTTTCGGATTGGCACTCGACCGTTCCTGGGCCGTCATGGATGTGATGATGGCTTCGATTCGTTTGAATTCTTTGCCGTCCATGTCGACTTTGTCGAGTTCTTTCTTATATTTCCCGATGCCCGGGATGAGGCTCAGGAGACTGCCCATATTGCCCATTTTCTTGATCATATGGAGCTGGGACAGGAAGTCATCGAAGGTGAAGGTACCACTTTTCATGGTCTTCTTCATGTTTTCCATCGATTCTTCATCGAAAGCCGCCTGGGCTTTTTCGATGATCGTTTCGACGTCGCCTAAGTCGAGGATACGCGATGCGTAGCGGTTCGGATGGAATTCTTCCAAGCCGTCGAGTTTTTCGCTGACGCCGATGAACTTAATCGGTTTGCCCGTGACGGCCTTGATGGACAAGGCGGCACCGCCGCGGGCATCGCCATCGAGCTTGGTCATGATGATACCGTCGATGCCGAGGGCTTTATCGAAGGCCGATGCAGCCGTAACGGCATCCTGACCGGTCATGGCGTCGACGACGAGCAGGATTTCATGGGGATGAACTTCATTCTTGATGTTGATGAGTTCGTCCATGAGGGTTTCATTGATATGTAAACGGCCGGCCGTATCGATGATGACGACATCGCGTAAATGGCTGGTCGCATAGGGAATAGCGTGCTGAGCAATGGCGACAGGGTTCTTGCTGCCCTCTTCGGTATAGACAGGCATGTCCAGTTCCTGGCCGAGGACCTGAAGCTGCGTGATAGCCGCTGGACGGTAGACGTCGGCTGCGACCATGAGCGGGCTCTTGCCCTGGGACTTCAGCTTCTTGGCCAGTTTAGCGGCTGTCGTCGTCTTACCAGCCCCCTGGAGGCCGACGAGCATGATGATGGTCGGTGGCTTGGGAGAAATGGTGATCCGGCTCTGTGTCCCGCCGAGGAGTTCCGTCAGTTCATCGCGGACGATCTTGATGACCGTCTGTGACGCATTGAGGCTGCCGAAGACTTCTTCGCCGACGGCCTTTTCTTTGACTTTCTTGATGAAATCTTTGGTGACGGCAAAGTTGACGTCCGCTTCCAGAAGGGCGCGGCGCATCTCTTTCAGCGCTTCGCTGACATCCTCTTCAGAAAGCTTCCCTTTGCCGCGGAGTTTTTTAAATGCCGCCTGGAATCGTTCGGACAGACTTTCAAATGGCATAAGGGGCCTCCTTCTATAACTCTATTTCATGCAAAAGCTGTTTCGCTCTTTCAAGGGTTTGCGGTTCTTCCCGGTCGAGAAGCCGCTCTACTTCATCGATCTTATCCCGGACCGCATCGTAGCGGGCCAGCAGATGAAGGCGCTGTTCGTAGCTTTCCAGCGAATGGGAAGCGCGCTTGAGCATATCATAGGCACCTTGGCGGGAAATGTGCAGTTCCTCCCCGATTTCGCTCAGGGACAGGTCCATATCGAAATACATTTCCATACAGCGCCGTTGTTTCTCCGTAAGCAAAGGCCCGTACAAATCGAGAAGCCGTCCCTTGCGGACTACATCTTCAAGCATGGCTTCACCGCCTTTCAAACAGCGTACTTTGGTATTATAACGGAAAGCAGCCTATCTGTCAAGTATTTTTACTTGTCAGGGGTTCGTAGGGGCCGCCCAAAGGGCGGGCCGCAGGTCGCAGGTCGCAGGCCGTGCCTCGTGGATGGCTTTAAATTTAGTCCCGTCTGCTAAAAACTACAAACTGCAAACTACCAACTATTACGGTACGATGGATACGCGGACGTCGTAGAAGGTGCTGCCGGCGCCTTCGTCGGTCAGGCGCTGGGACGTGAGGACGTTGACTGAGGCTCCCTGCCCTTTGACCCGTTCCCGCCACCAGACGCCTTCGCTGACGACCTGGCCCGGCACAGTCCGTTTAGAGATGACGACGGTGAAATCGGCCTGGCCCCGTTCATTGGCCAAGGTCACGGTCTGGCCGTCCTGCAGGCCATAGCGGGCCGCATCGTCGGGATGGACGAAGAGGTCCATTGTATGGCTGGCCGTCAGTTCGTCCCGTTCATTGAAGGACGAATCGAGGATGCGCATGTCCGGCCCGTTGACGAAAGCCAGCGTGCCGTCGTCTTCTGCAAGGGGCAGATAGTCCGGCAGGGCCGGCGTCAGGGCCGCGTTGTATATCTCGATTTTCCCCGACGGCGTGGCAAATCGCGTCTGGTAATCGTCCGGCATGGGCAGCGGCGTCGGCAGGCCCTGACTAAGGCGCTGCTGATCCACAGGCAGGGGCCATTTCGTCGTCGACGCAGCCAGGGCTTCGACGAGGTCCCGTTCTGAGCAATCGTAGAAATCATCGTCTATACCCATAGCATGGGCCAGGTCACAGGCGACGCGCCAGTTGGAGCGGCTCTGGCCGACAGGCGGGATGGCCGCATAGCCGCACTGGATCGTGTAGTTGCCATAGGAATAATAGGCGTCGTCGTGTTCCAGCGACGTCGTCGCCGGCAGGACGATATCGGCATAGCGGGCCGTATCGGTCATAAAGCGTTCGTGGACGACGGTAAATAAATCGTCCCGACAGAGGCCCTTCAGGACCTGGTTCTGGTCCGGCGCCGTGCAGGCCGGATTGGACGAATAGACGAAGAGGCTGCGGATGCGGTCGTCACCCGTCAGTGCCTGGCCCAGGCAGCACATGTTGACGACGCGCTTGCCAGGCTGTTTCCAATCGGAATGGGTGACGATTTCTTTATCATAGGCTTTCGACGCCGACGCCGAAGTCAAGAGGCCGGCTCCCTGCTTCCCCCAGGCGCCGACGACAGCCGGCAGGCAGGTGATGAGGCGCGTCGTCATGGCGCCGTTGCGATAGCGGGACTGGCCGCTGCCGAGGCGGATGAACGGCGCCCGGGCCCGGCCGTAGGCGTGGGCCAATTCGACGATGACGTCGGCCGGCACGCCGGTGATGCCCTGCGTTTTTTCCGGCGTATACTTGGACAGGACGTTCTTTTTCAAGTCCTCCCAGCCGAGGACGTTCCGGTCCAGGAAGGCTTCGTCAGCCAGGCCGTCACGGTCGAGGACATGCATCATGCCCAGGGCCAGGGCTCCATCCGTACCGGGGCGGACGGCGATGAAGTGGTCGGCCAGGTCGGCCGTCTTGTTGCGATAGGCATCGATACACCAGACGACGGCCCCTTTGGCCCGGGCCGCTTCGACGTCGTGGTGGAAGTGGATATTCGTGGCCAGCATATGGATGCTCCAGAGGAAGATGCAGTCGCTGTCCTGGGCTGCCTGCGGCGCCGTCGGCATGGTATTGCCCATGACGTCCTTGAAGCCCCGCCCTTTGGCCGGAGCGCAGATGGTCCGGTCCAGTTCCGAAGCACCCAAACGATAGAACAGGCCGTGCAGGGCGTCGTGCTGGACGATGCCCATGGTACCGGCATAAGAATAGGGCAGGATGGCTTCGGCACCGGCTTCGGCGATGATGGCCTTCCAGGTCCCGGCTATTTCTGCCAGGGCCTGGTCCCAGGAAATGGGCGCGAACTGGCCGCTTCCCTTGGGGCCAATCCGCTTCAGCGGCGTCGTCAGGCGGCGCGGCGAATGGACGGTCCGCTCATAATGGGCCATCTTCGGGCACAACGTCCCGCGCGTAAAGGGATGGGACTTGTCGCCGGCAACGGATACGACGCGGCCGCCGTCGACCGTCACGACGAGCCCGCAGGCATCGGGGCAGTCATACGGACAGACAGATGTACAGGTTTTCATGGTATCACCTCTTGTTTCGTGGAAAAAAGGAGCTGTCGCATCGCGACAGCTCCTTTTAAGTAGTTAGCAGTTAGGGGTTAGCAGTTAGCAGATGGCATAACCCTTCGTGCGACAGCGCCTTTTCTTGTAGGGGCGCCACGTGGGGCGCCCGCTCTGGGATAGGTACGATTTCCCGACCCGTTTGCTAGAAGAATCATCCAAATTCCTAACAGGTCTCCCACGTGGCCCCTACAAACTATAGAGCATAGGAACCCCGCGAGCGGTCCTTCTTCTTCCCAGGGGAAGCCTTAATGATGGAACAGGCGCAGGCCGGTCATGGCCATGGCGATGTTGTATTTATCGCACGTTTCGATGACATTGTCGTCGCGGATGGAGCCGCCGGCCTGGGCGATGTAGTCGACGCCGCTGCGATGGGCCCGTTCAATGTTGTCGCCAAAGGGGAAGAAGGCATCGCTGCCCAGGGCTACGCCGTGGAGCTGGGCGATCCAGGCTTTCTTTTCTTCCCGTGTGAGCGGTTCCGGTTTTTCCGTGAACAAGTCCTGCCAGATGCCGTCGGCCAGGACGTCTTCGTAGTCATCGGAGATGTAGACGTCGATAGCGTTGTCGCGGTTCGGACGGCGGACATCGTCGCGGAAAGGCAGGTTCAGGACTTTCGGGTTCTGGCGGAGCCACCAGATATCGGCCTTGTTGCCAGCCAGGCGCGTGCAGTGGACGCGGGACTGCTGGCCAGCGCCGACGCCGATGGTCATGCCGTCTTTGACGTAGCAGACCGAATTGGACTGGGTATATTTCAAAGTGATGAGGGCGATCATCAAATCGCGCTGAGCTGCTGCCGGGATATTCTTGTTCTTCGTCGGGACATTTTTGAAGAGGTCCGTCGTAATCTTGGCTTCATTGCGTTCCTGTTCAAAAGTGACGCCATAGACTTCCTTCGATTCGACGAGGCGCGGCTTGTAGTCCGGGTTTATCTGGAGGACGCAGTAATTCCCCTTCTTCTTGGTCTTCAAAATAGCCAAGGCTTCGTCGCTGTAGCCCGGAGCGATGACGCCGTCCGAGACTTCCCGCTTGAGGAGCGTTGCCGTTTCGACATCGCAGACGTCGGACAGAGCGACGAAATCGCCGTACGAGCTCATGCGGTCAGCACCGCGGGCGCAGGCATAGGCCGAAGCCAGGGGGGACAATTTCAAATCGTCGACCCAGTATATCTTTTTCAGGGTATCACTCATGTCCGTAGCGACGGCGGCCCCAGCCGGGCTGACGTGCTTGAAGGAAGCCGCTGCCGGAAGGCCTGTCGCTTCTTTCAATTCTTTGACCAGCTGATAGCTGTTGAAGGCGTCGAGCAAATTAATATAACCGGGACGGCCGTTGAGGACCGTAAAGGGCAGGTCGCTGCCATCTTTCATATAAACCCGGGCCGACGACTGGTTGGGATTGCAGCCGTATTTTAATTGCAGTTCTTTCATGGTGATTCCTCCTGAATAGTTAAGCAAAAATAAAAAATACCGACACTTCTGGAACGTTTCGCCCAGACGGTCGGCTCGTACGAATCATGCTCCCCGTGGTAACTCCACTTCCGTCAGTCACATGTTTCAGATTTATTATACCGTCCGCAGACGGGAGATGTCAAGAAAAAGGACCGCCCTTCGGACGGTCCCTTTTTCTGTAGGGGCGCCACGTGGGGCGTCCGCTCCAGGATGATGTGATTTCCATTTCCCATTCGGTTTACTGGGAGAAACATCCAAATTCCGAACGGGGCGCCCACGTGCGCCCCCTACAGTGCCACTATCCACTAACCCGCCTGTTGTTCAAAGATGTCCTGGGCCAGGCCCATGGGTTCATCGCGGAAGAGGCGTTCATCCATGGTCTTCAGATTTTCGGCGATGTGCGGTACGAATTCCATCTGGTCGAGGATGTCCTTTTGCAGATCCACGCCCGGTGCGATTTCCGTGAGGACTAAGCCCTTATCGGTGAGGACGAAGACACAGCGTTCGGTGATGAACATGACCTGCTGGTTGTGTTTATGGGCATATTCAGCACTGAAGGTAATCTGGCCGACCTTATCGATGAATTTCTGGACAGCCCCTTCATGGGTGATGACCAGTTTGCCGTCCCGGATTTCTTCGCGCAGGCCCTTGGCCGTAAAGGTGCCGCAGAAGACGACTTTATGCGTATTCTGGGTGATGTTGATGAAGCCGCCGCAGCCGGCGATGCGGTCTTTGAACTTGCTGACGTTGACGTCGCCTTTGGCGTTACATTCTGCCATGCCCAGGAAAGCCATATCCAAGCCACCGCCATCGTAAAAGTCGAACTGATACGGATGGTCGACGATGGCATCGGCGTTGGCCGAACCGCCAAAGTCCGCGCCGCTGGCCGGTACGCCGCCGATAGGCCCGGCTTCGACGGTCAGGGTCAGCTGGTCGCCGATACCTTCTTCGTTAGCTACGCTGGAAACACCTTCAGGAATCCCGATGCCCAGGTTGACGACGGCGTTGGGAACGAGTTCCATCGCAGCCCGACGGGCGATAACCTTGCGGGCATTGAGTTCCATCGGCGGAATCTGGGACAAAGGCATACGCATTTCACCGGTATAAGCCGGGTTCTGGACCTGACGGACCTTGGACAAGACGATGTAGTCGACGTCGATGCCCGGCAGGACGACGTGTTTCGGCGGAATCGTCCGGTTTTCGGCCAGCGTTTCGACCTGGACGATGACCATGCCGCCACTGGCTTTGGCTGCCAGGGCCATGGGCAGGAGTTCCATGCGGACTTCTTCATTATCCGTCGATACGTTGCCATTCAAGTCGGCGCAGGTCCCGTGGACGATAGCGACGTCGATGGGGAACGGTTTGTACCAGAGATATTCTTCGCCGTCCAGTTCCTTGACTTCTACCAGGTCTTCCTTAGTGATGCTGTTCAATTTCCCGCCTTCGATGCGGGGGTCGACGAAGGTATTGAGGCCGACACGGGTAAACAGGCCCGGTTTGCGGCCGGCAATGCTGCGGAACCACTGGGCCATCGTGCCCTGCGGCAGGTTGTAGCCTTCGACCTTATTGTCCATGACCAGTTTCCCCAGTTTGGGAGCCAGGTTGTAATGACCGGCAATAACCCGTTTCAGCATGCCTTCGTGGGCGAAATGGCTGGCACCCTTGCTCACACCGTCACCGATGCCGGCCGTATGGACCAGTGTCAGCTGCTGCGGATATCCGGTCTTGGTAAAGCGGTCTTCCAGGGCCTGCAATACTTCTTCCGGCAATGCACACTGTGCAAAACCACAAACGGCGATAGTCGAACGATCTTTAATAAGCGATGCTGCATTTTCTGCTGTAATCAGTTTTGCCATGATGACTTCCTCCTTATAGATTTCCTTACTTGTCTTCGATGAGCTCTTTTTCTTCTCATCTTCTGGCTTTAGTATAGCCCCTTTTGCCCTTGAAAAATACGCACAAAGCCGTGACAAAAGATGAAAAACTTGCCTCAAAGATGACAAATATGACAAGGCCTTTCCTTGAAGGTGTCCTGGCCAGGCTATATAATGAATATAAGGAATATAAGGAATATACACGTATTCAAATCTATCATCAAGGGAGTCCTGTTCATGAATCCTTATGCAGAAGTCCTCAAGCAGCTGCTGCAATATACAGAGACGAAATATACGACCTTATCCCAGGCCATCGACTACGACATGTCCTACATCAGCAAATGGGTCAACGGCGCCCGCCTGCCGGCTTCACGCCATGCCGACCGCATCCACGAGGACATGGCCCGCTTCTTTGCCAACACGGCCCAGAAACAGCACCAGGAAGGGGACCTGAAGCGCATCTTCTCCTTTGCCGACGACGGCCAGGATCTGGCCTTCCATCTCTACGACCTGCTAAGCCGTGCCTACCGCCAGGCCCAGACCAGGAAGGGGAAAAGTGAAAGCCGCGACCAGGCCATCCATTTCTACGCCGGCCGCGCTGACTGCCACACGGCCCTGTGCCAGCTGCTCCACCAATACCTGGAAGGCCTCCAGTCCCAGGGAATGCTGGTCATGACCGGCCAGTTCCACGTCCTCGACCAGAACGGCATCTGGCAGCTCCTGGAAGAATGTCACAACGACCGCTGGTCCTGCGACGTCCACTTAGGCCTGAAGATGGACGTCTTTGCCGATCATATGCCCCAGGCCGCCAGCAGCCTCTATCAGTGTCTGGACCACTTATTGACCTATAATTTCACCATGCACGAAATCGACCACGAATCGTACCGCAACATCATCGTCCTCAAAGACGCCTTTGCCTACCTCTACTACGTCGACGGCGACGACTACATCGACATGTGCCTGACCATCACCGACCCGGCCCAGGTCCGGGAAATCTATAAGAAGTGCTGCGCCTACATGATGGTCCAGCCCGTCCTCATGGAGCCCCGCCAGTCCCTGGGCATGGAAAAATTCGGCTACCGCGACATCTTCTTTACATCCAACAACTACCTCTTCTTCCTGACCAACGGCCTGGAATTCCTCCTCCCCGACGAAGTCTATACGTCGCTGTGCCAACTCATCGACGAAGGAAAATATCCCAATGCCACCAAAGAATGGGTCCGGCGCATCCAGTACATCTGGTACCGCATCATCGAACAGGGGCGCATGAAAATCATCATGCCCAAGAATTCCATCATCCGCTACCTGGAAACGGGCTGCTTCTACCTGACCGACATGAACTACCAGATGACGCCAGACGAAAGAAAGGCCCAGCTCAACCTCATCGTCGAAAAGATGAAGCAGAACCCGGCCATTACTTACGGGATTCTCCTCCCGGCATCGGGAGAAAGCAGTTATACGAATTTTTCTAATCTCGCTTTTTACGGCAATCACACGTCAGCTTTCTTCAAAAAGAACACGCACCACATATTGCCCCAGACCAAGCCCATTTACTTGCTCAATAATTCCCAGCTCATCGGCTGTATGCATGATTTCTTCGACGGCCTGAGCCATTCTCCTCAGTACAAGGGCTTCTCGGCGGAAAATGTCGACGCCCTGCGGGGCCTGATTACGCCGCTCATGATGGTCCTGACCGAAGAAAACGGCGACGCCTAGTCTTCAGGCTGGGAAATGCTACGGACCGTGATTTTGAGGATCTCGACGGACATGCCCGTCGTGTATTCCACTTCCTGCTGGATGTCCCGGCGGATACGGCTCATGAGCTTCTTGATGTTCTGGCCATAGGCGATGGTCAGGGACAGGATGATGGCCAGGCCATTGCGCGTCGAGTTGTAATTGATGGCCACCCGCAGGCGGTTGATCTTGGTGACGCCGTCGTTCTTGGCCAGGGCATGGCGCACCAGGGCTTCCAAGACGTCGTTGGAAAAGGTCAGTTTCCCGTAATAACTGAAGACGGGCCGGACGACGGACCGTTCAAAAGGCGATATCTTCTTGCCGTTGCGGCCATAGAAGAAGGAACGGATCGGGTCCAGGAGATAGCCCTGGAAATGGGGCTTCAGTTCCATCGTCGGCACGGGGATGATGTGCTTGCCCTCTTTGATGCGGATGGCCCGGGCCTTGGCGATTTCCGACGGGCACGACACATCTTCGATGCGGATGAACTGCGACGCTTCCGGCAGGTGCAGGGACTCACAGATGCGGTGTATCATGTGCTTCGACGTGCCCAGGATGAGCAATTTATCGGGATGTATCTTCTCCAGCGCCGCCCGCATGGCCGCTGCGTCTTCGGGCTTGTTGAAGATAGCTCGGCGCACGGCTTTCAGGCGGTTCGTCTCTTCTTTGGCCGACCGGCCGGCGACGATGCGGTTGTGGTCGATGAGCAGGCCGTCGTCGATGATGGCCTGGATATCGTGGTCATAGGCGACGACCAGGGCGTGATGGCTCTTGCCCGTGCCGCTGGCGCCGATAAAACCGAAAACCTCCATAATCTCACCTGCTTTTCTTTAGGTTCCCTTCTACATGGTCGAGCAGAGCTTTTACCGCCTTGGCATCGACGGTAAAGACGCCGACCTTTTCGGGGAAACGGCCTGTCGTGCCGTGGAAATCTGAGCCGCCGCTGACGTACCCATGGCGGTCCTCAGCCAGTTTCAAGAATTCTTTATAGCGGCCGCGGTTCTTGGGATGATAGACTTCGACGCCGTCAAAGTCATGGGCCAGGACCTGGTCCAGCGTCCGCTTGAGCAGGCCCGGATGGGCCAGGATGGCCGTACCGCCGGCCTGGCGGATGAGGGCCACGCAGTCGTCGATGCTGCGGCGGTGATAAGGGACGTAAGCCGGACCGCCGCGGTAGAGCAGTTTATCGAAGACCGTCTTGACGTCGGGGAAATAGCCCTTGGCCACGAGCAGGCGGGCAATGTGGGGCCGGCCGACAGTCCCGCCCTGGCGCAGTGTCGCTTCGATGCCGCTGCGATTGATGTCATAGCCTAAGCTGCGGCAGCGGTCGACGATTTCCAGGGCCCTGTTGAAGCGCCGTTCCTTGAATTGTGCGCAGTAAGCCTGCAAGCCGGCGTCAGCCGTGTCGATGCCGTAGCCCAGGATGTGCACATCTTCGCCGTCACATTCCGAGCTGATTTCAATAGCCGGGATGACGCGGACGCCTGCGGCGAAACGATGGCTGCCGTCATAAGCCGCTACCGTATCGTGGTCGGAAATAGCCATGACGCTGAGCCCGGCGTCGACGGCCATCTGTGTTAGTTGTTCCGGTGTATATACGCCGTCTGAACAAGTCGTATGCATATGTAAATCAACGATCATGGGACGCCACGCCTCCCTGCAATAAGTGAAGAATGGATTTGATGCCGACGCCGGTCGCCCCGATGAGGCCCGTTTCGTCGGCCTTTTCATTGAAGGCCGGGCCGGCGATGTCCAAGTGGATCCACGGCGTGCCGTCGTGGACGAACTGCTTGAGGAAGAGGCCTGCCGTGATGGCTCCCGCTTCGGAGCCGCCGACGTTCTTCAAATCGGCGACGTCGCTTTCCAGGAACTTTTCATATTCTTCATCAGCCGGCAGCTGCCATATCTTTTCGTGAACTTCCGTCGCAGCGCTGAAGAAACGGTTCATCCATTCCTGGTCGTTGCCGATCATGCCCGTCCGCACGGTCCCCAGGGCCGTCACGCAGGCACCGGTCAAAGTCGCCAGGTCGATGAGACGCGTCGCCCCCTTTTCCTGAGCATACGTCAGGGCATCGGCCAGGATGAGCCGCCCTTCGGCATCGGTGTTCTTGACTTCGACCGTCTTGCCGTTGTACATGGTCAGGATGTCGTCGACGTGATAAGCCATGCCGGAGGGAATATTTTCGACCAGCGGGAGGACGGCCAGGACGTTGACGGGATATTTGAGCAGCATCAAAGCCCGCATGACGCCGACAGCCGCTGCGGCACCGGCCATGTCGTCCTTCATGAATTCCAGATTGGCATGGCTCTTGAGGGACAGGCCGCCGCTGTCATAAGTGACGCCCTTGCCGACGATGCCCAGGACTTCCCGGCTGTTAGGGTCGCCCTGGTAGGCAATGGACAGGAGCTGGGGCGGGTTCATGCTGCCCTTGCCGACGGCGACGATGCCGCCCATATGGCGTTTTTCCAGGGCCCATTTATTGAGATTCTCTATGAGGATGTTGTCGCCTTTGAGCATGGCCCCGACGATATCGGCAAACTTGCGCGGCGTCAAATCATTGGACGGCATGTTGACCAGGTCCCGCGCCGCGTAGATGCCTTCATAGATGGATGTATACATGTAGCACATGGAATTGAATTCCTTCGGGCGCAGGCTGTGGGTCAGGATATTGATATTCCCGATAGTCCGGCTCTTGGCCTGGCGTTTATAGTGATTGAATTCGTAATTACGGTAGAGCAGGCCATCGATGAGGGACCCCAGGTCCATATCCAGGGTATCGGCCATGACAGCCAGTTCGCTGACGCCTTCTTTCATGGCTGCGGCCATGAGGCGCCGGGCCATGCGGAAATCTTCATACGTCGAATAGCGGATGGGCTTCCCTTCCAAGCCGATGAGGAAATAGGTCCTGGCCCGGCCGTCAGACAGGCAGTGGAAGACGTGAAGGGACGTATGCTGCAAAATCTCCGGGTGCTGTCCGGCATAGGCCCGGATGAGCTGGACATCCCCTTCGGGCAGCTGGCGCAGCGTCGACCCCCGTTCATTCAGGCCGACAGCGACAGTGTCCATGCCGCCATTGCCATTATAAGTAATCATACACATCGCTCACTTTCAATCTATCAACAAACGAGTAGTTTTTGTAAAATATCACTTCTTTCATTATACATTCGCCGTGTCGCCAAAATCAAGAATCGGGGGAAATTCAAGATTCTGTAAATTTTCTTAAAAAAGTGCTTGCATTTCTCTGAGGTTTAGTGTATTATATTACATGTGCTCAGGAAACAGCGAGTACGAAGGACAACAAAATATGGACCATTAGCTCAGCTGGCAGAGCACCTGACTCTTAATCAGGGTGTCCAGGGTTCGATCCCCTGATGGTCCACCAGAATGAAAAAGGCTTGTCGCATGTGCGGCAAGCCTTTTTTAAGCTGTAGGGGCTCGCACGTGGCGAGCCCGCTCTAGAAATATATACGATTTACCGCCCAGTTTGCTAGAATAATCATCCAAATCCAACGGGTCGCCCACGCGGCGACCCCTACGAACTATAAAACAACAGGGACCACGCATGATGACATAAGTCTTCGTGCGTAGTCCCTGTTTAAGTTATTCATTGTTAGCAGTTCGTAAAAACCAGACGCCCAAGCTGCTAACGGCTAACTGCTAGCTGCCAGCCCCTTACAAATGATAGGGTTCGTGCCGGTCGATTTTGATGGCGCGGTAGATTTGTTCTAATAAGAGGAGGCGTATCATCTGATGGGTCAGGGTGATGCGGCCAAAGGAGATACAGCTGTCGGCTCTGCGGCGGACGAGGTCGCTCAGGCCGAAGGGGCCGCCGATGATGAAGGAGATTTCGCTGCAGCCGTACAGGGCCAGTTTGGCAAAGGACGCCGCCAGGTCTTCAGACGACACGAGCTTGCCCTGCACGTCCAGAGCGAAGAGGTGCGAGCCCTGGCGGACGTGGCGCAGCATCTTCTCCCCTTCCCTGTCGAGGACCTGGGTCTTCTGGGCCGGCGACGGGTTGTCGGGCATCTTCTCTTCGGGCAGGACGGTGAGCTCGACCTGGCCGTACGGGCGCAGGCGCTTCAAGAACTCATCGATGCCGGCCGTGAGGTATTTCTCCTTGATCTTGCCGATGGTAATGACGTGGTACTTCATCAGTTGGTCCCGTCTTCCTGGTCGGACGAATCATTCTGCGGGCTTTCCTGGAGGACGACGGTGACTTCGTGGTCCGAGCCGTTGCGCGTGTAGTCGAGGCTGACCGAATCGCCGACGTTGTGTTTATCCATGACGCTCTGGAGAGCGCTGAAGTCTTTGACATCCGTGCCGTCGAGTTTCAGGATGACGTCGCCATGGCGGAGGCCTGCCTGGTCGAGAGGACCGCCGGCAGCGACTTTATAGACGTAGATGCCGGCTACGTTCAGCTTCATGCCGAAACGGGCTGCCATCTGCTGGTCCAGACCGTATAAGCCGAGGTACGGGCGGACGACTTTGCCGTTCTTGATGAGGTCCTGCAAAATCGGACGGGCTGCGTTGATAGGAATGGCAAAGCCCAGGCCTTCGACGCCTTCCTTGGAAATCTTGGCGCTGTTGATGCCGATGACCTTGCCGTCGGCGTCGACGAGGGCGCCGCCAGAATTGCCCGGATTGATGGCTGCGTCGGTCTGGATGAGCTTCATGCTCTGGCCTTCAGCCCCGATGGTCCGATTGAGGGAGCTGATGACGCCGACTGTGACTGTGCCCTGGAATTCCAGGCCCAGGGGGTTGCCGATAGCAATGGCCGGTTCGCCGACCTGGAGGGAATCGCTGTCGCCGAATTCAGCGACGGGCAGGTTGTCCATCTTGATCTTGACGACGGCCAGGTCCGTCTTTTCATCGCGGCCGACGACAGTCCCTTCGGTACTCTGGCCATCGGCCAAAGAAACGATGACCGTCTTGGCCGTGCCGACGACGTGGTTATTAGTGACGATATAGCCGGCCTTGTCGAAGATGACGCCAGAGCCGACGCCTTCACCGACCAGGACTTTGCGGTTGAACATATCGCGGTTATAGACTTTCGTCGTAATGCCGACGACAGCCGGGTTGACTTTCTTGGCAGCCTGGACGACGGCCGTATTGCGGGCATCGGAAATGGAATCCGATTTCGACGGTTCCTGGAGCTGGTTCACCGTCCCGTTATAGGTACCGCTCGGCGTAAAAAAGGCATCGTGGATCTTGAAACCGCCGAAGACGCCGACGGCGATGAGGACGACGGCGGCTGCCGCCGTAATGACATGTTTGCGTTGCATCATAATTCATGACTCCTTTCCTGGAAGCGGACGCTGCCCTTCTGGCAGGCCAACCGCAATAAAATATCCTGGCCGATGACCCGTCCGGCCTGAGACAGGATAGTGCGCATCGTGTGCAGCGCCAGGGCCGGCGTGTTATTCTTTTCGCTGCGGTGTGCCAGGAGGACCCGCATGACGCCCTTCGTCGGCAGACCGGCCAGGAAAGCGGCTGCCGTCTTGTTGGACAGATGGCCCCAGCGGCCGAGGATGCGCTGCTGGAGCGGATAGGGATAGGGCCCGTTGCGGACCATGCCTTCGTCGTGATTGGCTTCTAAAATGAGGATGTCCGCATAAGCCGCTGCCGCCGCGACGTCAGGGCTGACACAGCCTAAATCTGTCGCCAGGGTGATCTTCGATTCGCCGTGGCAGACCGTATAGCCGACGGGCCGCACGGCATCGTGGGATATGGCAAAGGGAATGACCTGGATATCCTTCAGGCCGACGCGGCGTGTCAGGCGGACGAAGCGGTCCTGGAAGCCTTCCACTTTCCGGCCTATGGCCTGCCAGGTCTCGGCTGTCGTATAGACGGGCATGTCCGTCCGCTTGAGGAGCGTCGCCAGGCCGTTGACGTGGTCCGAATGTTCATGGGTGATGAAGACGGCATCGAGGTCCCCTAAAGCGCAGCCGTAGCGCTTCAATCCCTGTTCGATGCGGCGGCAGCTGATGCCGGCATCGATGAGGATATTCGTCTTGCCACAACGGATATAAGCGGCATTGCCCTTGCTGCCGCTGGCCAGCATGCTGACCAGGCAGTCTCCTGCCCGAGCTTCACCGCCGAGATTGGGAATCGTATCGGCCGCTGTCGGTGGTGCCGTGACGGCCGCCCTGCACCCGGCCTGCTGCCGGGCCGCCTGGATAGACAGGGCCATTTCCTGGAGCTGCCTTTCACTTTCCGTCATGGTCTTCCCTCCTTCTGTTGAAAAAAAAAACCATCGTTCCGGAATAATCCAAACGATGGTCTGTGTGGTGGGCCTAGGTGGACTCGAACCACCGACCTCACGCTTATCAGGCGTGCGCTCTAACCAGCTGAGCTATAGGC
>ERZ894229.143-NODE-143-length-76547-cov-26.0729_pt1 | contig 76547 bp, 58 predicted proteins | sample MGYA00380295_ERZ894229 | MGnify/ENA primary metagenome ERZ894229 (study PRJEB32331, sample SAMN06328479) | human gut metagenome | biome: human gut microbiome; feature: stool | host: Homo sapiens | collected 2014-09-17 ... | reverse complement strand
CTACCCCTTTTGTCAACACCTTTTTTAAAAAAATTTGAAACTTTTTTCAAATTCTCCTTTTCCGGCCTTTTTCCCTGCCAAAACGGGGCGTTTCTGCGGCCTTTCCATTCTACTATATATGGATAAAAAAGGCAAGGGGAAAGCACCCTGGCCACCAGGTCATGTGTGCAGCGCTCCACTCCTCCAACGCAAGCGCGCGGCGCAGGGGGATTCCGCATTTTTCAAGATTTCCTGGTAGATGGGCCGGGAAACGCGCGCGTCCTTCCTATAAAAATTTCCTTTTTTCTTTGAAAATCCTTCTTTCCTATGGGATTTAGGCAGCCAGGCAGGGCGCGCGAAACCGCCCGGGAACTCCCCGGATTCCCTTTAAAAGCGTTCGATGTTCCCGCGCGAAGCTGTCCGGGTATAATTGCGCTCCCCATGGAAACAATCGTATCAATGGAAACTTCTGTGGGAGGCTGCATCATGAAACATGGCTTCAGATACCTTTGGCGCATCCTGGTGATCCTGCTGGTAAACGTCTTAATCATCGCGCTGGCCGGCAATTTCGGCGGCAGCGTACAGACGCTTTCCAAAGTGGGCTCCACCGGCGAGGAGGTCCGGCAGATCCAGACCAAGCTCAAGGAATACGGCGTTTACACCGGCGAGGTGGACGGCATCTACGGCACGCAGACCAAGAACGCGGTCATCGCGTTCCAAAAATACAACGGCCTGGCGGCGGACGGCATCGCCGGGGAACAGACGCTGCGCAAGCTGGGGATCTCCTCCGGCGCCGGGCAGGGCGGGTTCAGCAGCAGTGATGTGGACCTGCTGGCCAAGATTATTTCCGCGGAAAGCCGCGGGGAGCCCTACCAGGGGCAGGTGGCGGTCGGGGCGGTGATCCTCAACCGCATCGAGCACCCCTCCTTCCCCAACACGCTGGCCGGGGTGATCTACCAGCCGGGGGCGTTTTCCTGCCTGTACGACGGGGGCGTGAACGCGGCGGTCGCCGACTCCGCCTACCGCGCGGCGCGCGACGCGATCAACGGGAACGACCCCTCCGGCGGCGCGGTCTATTACTACAACCCTGCAAAGTCCACCAACAAATGGATTTTTTCACGCCCGGTCATCACGGTGATCGGCAACCACCGGTTCTGCTCTTAACCCCTTTTTGGGGCGGTTCCCCGAACGCATCGGCCCGCATGTTCAAAAATTTTTTGGACGGGCCGGGCCGTTTGGGAATCCATCGCCTTTATACGGTTTCTCTTTATACCAAAAAAATCACCCCCGCAGCTGGGCAGCAGCTACGGGGGTGAACCTGTGAGGGAGTTATTCGATTTTTAAGGAATTATTCAGCCTCGACAACCGAAATGCCATAGGTGAGCGTGCCGGTATAGTTGCCGGGCTTGGTGGAAGGCGCGACCACAGGCTTCACGGTATAGGTCTCCGTGCCGTCAGCCGTGAAGGAAACGATCTCCTGGCCGGTCATGGTGTCCGTGCCGGTGGTCTCCAAGGTGCGGCCGTCCGGGGTGACGATCTGATAGCGCATCACCGCGCGGGTATCCTTGTCGGTCAGGACCATCTGGTTGCGGAAATAATCCGTGCCAGCGATCGTGACGGAAATCTTCTCATTCTCTGCGAGGTTCTCGACATCCTCTGCTACAACTTCTACATCCGTGCCATCCTTTTCAATGGTCACCTGTGCGGGGATCGTAACCGTATAGGTCGGGTCGTTGCGCAGGGTGAAGCTAAACTCCGTGGCAGTATCCTCGGCAAATGCGGTAGCGGTCGTTCCTACGCACAATGCCAAAGCCATCATAAAAGCGATCGTTCTTTTCATGTCTTTTCCTCCTAAACGAACTGTTTACAACATTCACTGGATTGTGTCTTTATCATACCGGAACGGGCGCCCGCTGTGGTTCAGGAGGGATTAAAATTATGTAAAATCTAGGTTATCCAGCCACTTTTTCGCGCAATCCTCCAACCCTTCCCTGTATTCCCGGGCCTGCGCCCGCTGGCGGGCCAGCAGGGAACGGTCGATATCGACCTGCACGCAGGTCAGGCATACCCCGCGGTTGTCCAGGCGAATGTCTTCCTTCATACAAATCCCTTCGAACCAATAGGCACAGAAATGGTTGCCGCAGTAGATCATCGCTTTTGCTCCTTACAATTTTAGGATTTTCAAAACCATTTTATATAAGATACCATACTATATATGTATTGTAAATACATAATATAGCATTTACAATCTATACATTTTCCTCTTCCATCCCTTTAAACTAATACATGGTGATGTATGGTGCGGTCTGAATTTAAAAGTCTTTACAAAAAATTGGGATTGAATATTGCTTATTACCGAAAGCTGCGGGGCCTTACGCAAGAGGCCCTTGCGGAGAAAATCGGCGTTGACCAGACCCATATCAGCAAAATCGAAGTGGCGAGCGTCGGCATTTCTTTGGATAACCTCTTCCGCATCTCCATCGCATTGGATGTGCCGCCCTCAAAACTTTTAGAATTCCGCGAATGAGAACGAGGCAGTTGCAAGTTGCAGCCGCCTTGTTTTTCTATATAGAAAAGGCTCCCTGCAAACGCAGGAAGCCTCTCTTCCGATTTTTCTCATTCCTACTCAGGAATCCTTATGCCTCCGGCAGCGTGGTGACCTCCACGCGGTTCCCGTCCGGGTCCAGGATGCACGCCTCATAATAGCCGTCGCCGGTGCGGTGCGGCTCCAGCAGCACCGGCCGCCCCTCCGCGTGGGCGCGCTTCGCCAGGGCATCCACCTCATCCGTGCCGCCGGCCGCAAAGGCGATGTGCGTCAACCCGAGCGCCTCCTGCCCCGGCGCGTAGGCGCTCTCCGGGATGGTGGGCATCTGCATCAGCTCCAGCCGGCTCCCGTCCCCAAAGGTCAGGAAATACGACTCAAAATTCGGATGCGCGGCGGACTTGCTGCGGTATTTCGCCCCCGCCTTGCCGTCAAAATAGGCGCAATAAAACTCCTTCATCCCTTCCAGGTCCCTGGTCCAAATCGCAACATGTTCCAGCATGGGAAATCCTCCTTACTCGTGTTCCTGCCGTTCCCGCACGGGCCGGTTGCCGCCCGGCCGCGGCCATGCCCTGCGGGCCGCGCGTTTACTGGTATTATAGCGCAAATAAGCCCTTGTTTCTTTTCAGAAAGCGCCATATACTATAAGAAAAGCGACAAATAATGAGAAAGGGGTTGTGATGGATGCCGCTTGCACAGTGCTCCTTGCAGGTGGAGGCCAACCGGATGGAACGGCAGCCGGTCGGCCGCTCCCTGTTCCCCTGCCATGCCTATCGCGGGGATGTCCACCAGTATATCGCCTCGCAAGTCCCACCGCACTGGCACCATGAGGTGGAACTGTTTATGCTCGACCAGGGGGAAGTCGAGGTCTCCGCCGCGGAAACGCAATTTCTCTTGCAGCCCGGGCAGGGGGTGCTTGTCAACACCGACAAGCTCCACAGCATGACCTGCGCGGTGGAATCCCCCTGCCGGTACCGTTCCCTCGTGTTTGACCCATCCATCGTGTCGGGCCCCGAGGGGAACGCGATCGACGTCAAATATGTGCGCCCGTTTCTCGAAAACGGCCCGCCCACCCTTTTGCTTTTGCCCGGCGAAGCCTGGCAAAAGGACGTCCTAGACGCCTTTGAAGCGGCGCATGCCGCCTGCCAGGACAAAGCCTATGCCTTTGAGTTCACGGTCCGGGAGGCGCTCTCACGGGCATTCCTGCTGCTCCAACAGCACGCCGGGGAAGCGGCCGCCAGCCCCTCCCCCTTGCGGGAAGAGCGGCTCAAGCAGATGCTTCTCTGGTTTGACGCACACTACAGCGAGCCCTTCTCCCTGCGGGTGCTCGCCCAGGCGGTGCACTTCTCCCCGCGCGAATGCGAGCGCACCTTTGAGCAGCTGCTGCACACCACGCCGCAGAGCTACCTCCAGCGGCGGCGCATCCTCGCCGCCATGGACCTGCTGACCCACGGGGAACTGCCGGTCATCGAGATCGCGGCGCGCTGCGGCTTTTCCAGCCACAGCTACTTTTCCAAGCAGTTCCGCGCCGCAACGGGGTACACCCCGCGCGGCTACCGCGCCAAAACGCAGGGCGCGTAAGGCGGCGCAGGAACGTTTTCCACCATTTGGGCAAAAACGGTGGAAAACGTTCCCGCGCTATCAAAAAGGCCCACAAACCAAAAAAGCTGTTGCAGGCCCGTTGGCCCACAACAGCTTCTTTCCCCATATAGAATTATTCCGCTTTAAATCCCTGGAACTGCTCGACGATCTCCTGCTTGTGCAGCTCGTTCTGCTCGTTCGTCTGGGTGTCCTTATAGATCATCAGGTACTTCCCGCTGTCCGAGAGATAGGCGTCCGTGACCTCCTGCCCGATGACGGTAAAGGTGCCGTTCGCCTTGACGCTGTCCAGCACCGCCTGGGCCTCGTCGTTCAAGTTGTCGAGGTCGTATTCGTAGAGCTCCACCGTGACGTTGTTGCTGCCCTCATAGCTGAAGCGGTACTGCACGCCCGCCACCGCGCCGATGAAATCGGCCGCCATATCCACGGGGTCGCCGCCCACGCCGCCGGTCTGCGCCAGGAAGCTGCAAAGGCCGGTGAGGTTGTCGTCCACCTCCGCCTCGATTTCCTCCGGGTCCTTGGCGGGCGCCTGGCTCTCTTCGCCCGTCTGCGACTCCTCGCCGGGGACCGAGCTCAGGATTGCATCCGACGTTGTCCCATCTGAGCCGGAAACGGTGCCCACATCCACCCCGCAGGCGGAAATGCTGAGCAGGAGCGCCGCAGCTGCGGCGAGCGCAAGAACTTTTTTCATCGTCCGTCGACCTCCTATGATGTGCGGCGCAGCACAGGTTGCAAGCGCCTTGTTTTGATTTGATAATACAAAACACCTATAGCGCAGGCTATAGGTGCTTCAGAATTGGTGGACACAAGGGGACTCGAACCCATGACCTCTCGCGTGTGAGGCGAGCGCTCTAACCAGCTGAGCTATGCGTCCATACCCCGTGCGCTTGCGCGGGAATAAAAAGAGTGGTGACCCGGACGAGATTCGAACTCGTGAAACCGCCGTGAAAGGGCGGTGTCTTAACCGCTTGACCACCGGGCCATTTGGTAGCGGCAACTGGATTTGAACCAGTGACACTTCGGGTATGAACCGAATGCTCTAGCCAACTGAGCTATGCCGCCATAAACGTCTCGCAGGACTTTCATATAGTCTATGCGAAGCGTTTATCATTATAATACAGCCTGTCCGGTTTTGTCAAGGACCATTCCAAGAAAGTTTTGACTTTTTTTGATTTTTTTCGCTTTTCCGGGAAAATCCGGGCAATTCCCGGGGGATTGGCGCCCGGTACGCCCCATAAAGGGCCGCCTCCCGCGCATGGGGCGCCCTTTGCAGGCAAGGCGGCGCTCTCCCCTGCCGCGCGATTTCTGCGCTTTTGCTTATTTTTCGCAACCGCGCGAAAAAAAGCTTATGCACATAGCGCGCGGCGGTTGTGCTATCATAATAAGGTATTTTTTGTAAGGGATTTTCTGCACAAGGAGCGTTGCAAAATGAGGATTCTCGCACAAATCGGTATCGTATTGTTTGTATGCCTCCTGGGGGAGGCGATCGCGGCGGTGCTGCCGTTCCCGTTCCCCGCCAGCGTCATCGGCATGGTCCTGCTCTTCCTGCTGCTGGCCTGCAAATGGCTCAAGCCGCGGCATATCCAGGAAAAATCCAACTTCCTGCTCTCGAACATGGCGTTCTTCTTCATCCCGGCGGGCGTGGGGCTGCTGGACTACCTGGACGTCCTGAAAGCGAATCTCATCCCCCTGCTGGTCATCTGCCTGGTCACCACGCCCCTCGTCTTTCTGGTCACCGGGTGGACGGTGCAGGCTGTGATGAAATGGACCGCGCGGAAGGAGGACAAACCCGATGTTTGAAACCGTCGTATACTCGCCGCTGTTCGGCATTGTGCTCTCCATCGCCGCCTTTGAAGCGGGGATCTGGATCCAGAAAAAGACCCGCAAGGCGATCTGCAACCCCCTGGTGATCGCCATCCTGCTCTGCATTGCGGTGCTCGTGCTGTTTGACATCCCGCTGGAGGCGTACAACAAAGGCGGGGACATCATCAACCTCTTCCTGGGCCCGGCGACCGCGGTGCTGGCCTTAAACATCTATAACCAGATGGACGTCTTAAAAAAGCACTTCTGGCCGGTCCTCGCGGGATGTACCGCCGGAAGCATCACCAGCATCGGCAGCGTATTCCTGCTGTGCAAGGCCTTTGGGCTGGACGATTCCATCACCAAGGCGCTGCTCCCCAAGAGCTGCACCACGCCCATCGCGGTGGGCATTGCGGAAAGCCAGGGCGGCGTGGTCGCCATCACGATGGTCGCGGTCCTGCTCACCGGGCTGATCGGGGCCTTGGCCGCGCCGCTGTTCGCCAAGGTGTTCCACATCAAAAGCCCGGTCGCGCAGGGGCTTGCCACGGGCGCGTGCAGCCACGCCCTTGGGACCACCAAAGCCCTGGAGATGGGCGAGGTACAGGGCGCGATGAGCGGGATTTCCATCGGCGTGTGCGGGATTATCACGGTTATTTTGTCGCTGTTTTTGTAAAGCGGATACGGGCGGGGAACCGCCCCTTGGATGCGCTGGGGCCAGCGCCGGGCTTGTCCCCGGTGCTGGCCTTTTGGTTTTCCCGATGGATTCCCACAGGTTTCCGGCATGGAAAAAGGGACCCGGGGTTTTGCAACCTCGGGTCCCTGTTCTGTCTATCAGCAGGTATCCTATGCGGAAAGAAACCTTCCCCTTACACGCTGAGGGAATAGTTCGGGGATTCCTTCGTGATCTGGATGTCGTGCGGATGGCTTTCGCGCAGGCCCGCGCCCGTGATGCGGATGAACTGCGCCTTCTCATGCAGCTCCGCAATGCTGCCGCAGCCGGTATAGCCCATGCCGGCGCGCAGGCCGCCGAGCATCTGGTAGACGGTCTCGGACAGCGGCCCCTTGTACGGCACGCGGCCCTCGACGCCCTCGGGGACCAGCTTCTTGCTGTCGGACTGGAAGTAGCGGTCGGAGCTGCCGCCGTCCTTCTTGCCCATCGCGGCCAGGCTTCCCATGCCGCGGTATACCTTGAACTGGCGGCCCTGGAAGACCTCCGTCTCGCCGGGGGATTCCTCGCAGCCCGCGACCATGGAGCCGACCATGACCACGTTTGCGCCCGCCGCAAGCGCCTTGACGATGTCGCCGGAATACTTGATGCCGCCGTCCGCGATGATCGGGATGCCGTGCTTCGCCGCGACGCACGCCGCGTCGTAGATCGCCGTGATCTGCGGCACGCCGATGCCTGCAACGATACGGGTGGTGCAGATGGAGCCCGGGCCGATGCCGACCTTCACGCAATCCGCGCCCGCGTCGATCAGGGCCTCCGCGCCGGCTGCCGTCGCGATGTTGCCCGCGATCAGCGGCAGGTTCGGGAACGCCTTCTTGACCTTGCGCACCGCGTCCAGGATGCCGCTGTTGTGGCCGTGCGCCGAGTCGAGCGCCACCACGTCCACCTGCGCCTTGACCAGCTCCGCCACGCGCTCCAGCACGTCTGCGGTTGCGCCGATGGCCGCGCCGCACAGCAGGCGGCCCGCCGCATCCCTTGCGGAATTCGGGTACTGCACGGATTTCTCAATGTCCTTGATCGTGATGAGGCCCTTCAGGTAGCCGTTCTCGTCCACAATCGGGAGCTTCTCAATGCGGTGCTGGCGGAGGATCTCCTGCGCCTGCTTGAGCGTCGTCCCCACCGGCGCGGTCACCAGGTTCTCCTTGGTCATCACGGCGGAGATCTTCTGGTCGAAGTCCGCCTCGGTCATGAACCGCAGGTCGCGGTTGGTGATGATGCCGACCAATTTGCCGTTCTCGCAGATCGGCACACCGGAAATTTTGTAGCGCGCCATGATGTCGTTCGCATCATGGACAAAGTGGTCCGGAGAGAGGAAAAACGGGTTGACGATGACGCCGTTTTCAGAGCGCTTGACCCTGTCCACCTCGTCCGCCTGTTTTTCGATCGACATGTTCTTGTGGATGATGCCAATGCCGCCTTCGCGGGCAATGGCAATCGCCATCTCCGTCTCTGTGACCGTATCCATGGCCGCGGTCATCAGCGGCGTGTTCAGGTGAATGGTCTTGGTCAGCTGGGTGGAGACGTCCACCTCCTTTGGCAGCACATGGGATTCCGCCGGGATCAAAAGGACATCGTCAAATGTCAACCCCTCTTTGACAAACTTGCTGGAAAAATCCGTATTTAACATGTTTTGCCTCCTTTTCCATCTCTCTTTTTTGACCTATTTCGCGCGAGTTTATAGTATTTTATTATAGCATCGCCTAGAGAATTTTGCAACGGGGAAGGCGGCTTTCTCCCTCAAGGAAAGAAGATATGGATATTTGAATCAAAAACATGGACAATCCTCCCATTTTTCAGTATTTCTATTCTAAAATCTTTCCGTTTGTGCTATTATCAATTGTATACAATTCTAAAAATTTGCAAAATTTTATTGGTTTTTTATGGATTTATATTATTTCCTTTCGCCATTTTACATGGCAGATGGATGTTCGGTCCACATGCCATTATTTCATCTGGTATCGTTGACCATTTGGCTTTGAAAGGAGGGAAACCAGCTTTGCCCGTCAACGTTCCCTATATTTGGTAAGAAAAGGACATTGGAAAGGAAGGAGAACTGTTAATGAAAAGGTTTCGAAGAATCCTGTCCAGCATTCTGGCGTTTTCGATCCTGATGGGTACGTTTTCTCTGAGCGGCAGCGCAATGGCGCAGGAGAGCGCCATCGACAGCCAAACCGTCCTGTCCACCGGGACCGCCGTCGGGGACACCTATGAAGCCCCGGAGACGCCCCGGCAGCAGATCAACTTCAACCGCGAGTGGAAGTTCAAGAGCCAGAAGGTCACGGACGACACCGTCCCGGATTTCGGCGGCGCAATCGACCCCTCGTTTGACGACTCCGAATGGACCAACGTCGGCCTGCCCCACAGCTTCAGCATCCCCTATAATATGGAGACCAACTTCTTTGTGGGCTACGGCATGTACCGCAAGACCTTCGACGTCCCGCAGGAGTGGCTGGACGGCGGCAAGCGCATCAGCATTGAGTTTGAAGGCGCTTTTATCGAAACAGAGGCCTTTGTCAACGGGGAGATGGTGGGCACCCATAACGGCGGCTATACCGGCTTTACCTTTGACATCACCGACAACCTCCACGCTGGGGAGAACGTCATCGCTGTGCGCGTGAACAACAAGTGGAACCCCGAGCAGAACCCGCGCACCGGCGACCACCACTTCTCCGGCGGCATCTACCGGGACGTATACCTCAACATCACGGACGGCGTCCACGTGGCCTGGTATGGCACGGCGGTCACCACCCCGGCCTTGAACAACCCCGGTTTTGATGAGAAGAACGAGGACGGCACGCTCTACCACGACTATGAGAACATCGACGAGGAGAGCTACACGCCGGCCGAGGAGATCCGCGAGAACATCGCGCAGAAGCGCTCCGATGTGCGCGTGCAGACCGAGGTACAAAATGACTCCGACACGGCGCGGACCATTGTGGTCAAGCAAGAGGTGGTCGATACGGCCGACAACACGCTGGTGGCATCGTTTGCCTCCGATCCCACGGTTGTGGCGGCTAACTCCACGGCGGTGGTCGACACCCAGAGCGACTACATCCAGGACATCAAACTCTGGAGCCCGGACGAGCCCAACCTCTACCGCGTCTATACGACCATTTACGACGGCGAGGGCAACGCCATCGACCTCTTTGAATCCCCTCTCGGCTTCCGCTGGGCGCAGTTCCTGAACGACGGCTTCTACCTCAACGGGGAGAAAACCGTCCTCTTCGGCGCAAACGCGCACCAGGACCACGCGGGCTGGGGCGACGCGGTCACAAACGAGGGCCTACGGCGCGACGTGCAGATGATTAAGGACGCGGGCATGAACTTTATCCGCGGTTCCCATTATCCCCACGACCCCTCCTATGCAGAAGCCTGCGATGAGCTGGGCATCATGTTCTGGTCGGAGGTCTCCCTCTGGGCCATGGGCGGCGGCGCAGACCGCGCCCCCACCTACACCGCTTCGGACTGGAACAATGTCAACGGCTACCCGACCAACCCGGAGCACTACGAGGCGTTTAACCAGGCCTGCCTGCGGGAGCTTTCGGACATGATCCGCATCAACCGCAACCATCCGTCCATCATCATCTGGAGCATGGGCAACGAGCTGTTCTTCCCCATGGGCCAATCCGATATGCAGGTCCGCAAGGATCTGGTCAACGAAATGCGCAACCTGGCCCACCTGCTGGACCCCACCCGCAAGGCGGGCATGGGCGGCGTGCAGCGCGAGGGCTTTGACACCCTGGACGTCTGCGACGTGGCAGGCTACAACGGCGACGGCGGTTCCGCCGAGCTCCCGGAAGAGGGCCAAGGGATGCCCGGCCATATGACCGAATACATGCCGAGCATCTCGGCGGAATACGGTTCGCACACGACCGACCGGGGCAGCTCCTCCGATGAGTTCCGCCCGTATTTCGGCGATATGCAGGACGGCGGCGACATCTATAACTATGCGCTCAAGGGCAACCGCGCCGGTATCTCGCTCTGGTGCGCGTTCCAGCACGGCAGCGTGGGCGGTTCCGGCCTGGCGAAGATGGGCTTCATCGACTACAGCCGCCTGCCGCTCAAGGCGTGGTACTGGTACCGGCAGACCTATACCGGCGTCCCGGCGGAATTCTCCAAGGAAGGCACGGGCGACCATCTGGAGCTCACCGTCTCCCAGGATACGATTCCAAACGACGGCACGGCGGACACCCACTTGATCGTCACGGTCAAGGATGAAAACGGCGATTGGGTCAACCAGTCCCCCACCGTGACGTTGGAAGTCATCGACGGCCCCGGCGTATTCCCCACCGGAAAGGTCATGACCCTGACCGGCGGCAACCTGATGCGCGACGGCAAGGGCGCAACGGAATTCCGCTCCTATTATTCCGGCACCACCGTCATTGAGGCCACCGCGCCCGGCATGGAACCGGCGGAGATCACCATCACCACCACCGCCACCGAACCGGAATACGGCCGGACCGAGCCGGACAATTTCCTGATTGAAGAAAAAGAGGATACCACGGATAAGCTGCTCGACGCGGGGAATTATCGGGCGGACAAGACCGGCCATCCCACCTTCCCCTCCAGCGGCAACGGCGCTATGGCCAACGACGGCGACCTCTCCACCCAGTGGGTGGCGGAAAACGCCGGCCCGGACGAATACTGGATGCAGGATACCGAATATGCCCTGCACATGTATAAGCTCAAATTGGACTTCGAAGGCACCCCCTATCCCTATAAAGTAGAGGTCGCCACCAACGAATCCGGCCCCTGGACGGAGATTGCTTCCTACACAGCGGATACGGTTGCGAACCGCCCCTACGAAGAGGATCTCGGCGGCATCCGCGCCCGCTTTGTCAAGGTCACCTTCACCGATGTCCCCGAAGGGGAGCACGCCTTCCTGAACGAGGCCACGGTCTACGGCATCGACGCGCAGGGCGCAGCGGACGAGTCCGCCGACTATGGCTACACCACGGACTCCGTCTATGTCTCGGACCTCGAACCTGCACAGCCGATCACCCAGGGCTGGGAAGGAAAGACCCCCGGCATCGACCAGTCCATCGAGGGCAACCCCATCACCGTGGGCGGGATCGTGTATGAAAAGGGCCTGGGCCTGCACGCGAACAGCGAAGCGGTTTACAACCTGGACGGCAAATATACGCGCTTCCAGGCAATCGCCGGCATCGACGACGAGGTGGGCGGCAATTCCGCAGACGCCATCTACCGCGTCTACGCCACGGTGGGCGACAGCGAAGAGGAAACCCTGATTTATGAAAAGCAGATCACAAACGGCGCAAGCGATTTTGTGGACCTGAGCGTGCGCGGCGTCACAAGGCTCCGCCTGGTGACGGATGAAAACGGTGGAAACGGCAACGACCACACCGATTGGGCGGACGCAAAACTCCTGGGCGCAGCGCGCGACATCTCCAAGGCAGACACAAGCTACACCACGACCGTGGCCAGCAGCAGCCAGGGCCTGCAGCCCGGCACGGATTTCAAGGCCTATGTGACCCTGAGCAACACCGGCCGCGGCAACCCGTACGCCGCTTCCCTGGCGCTGTACGACAGCCAGGGCGAATTGGTGGACGTGTCCATGGTAGAGGGCCGCATTTTCCAGAAGAGCAGCGAGTCCATCACCCTGGAAATCCCGGTTCCTGCGGACGCAGTGCCCGGCTATGAGGCTCGCCTCAACGTTTATGATCCCGAGACGCTCGAGCTTATGGCAACGACAACGCACTTTGGAATGCAGATGGAACCGTCCGCATCCACGCAGCGTGCTGTGCGCGCCGCTTTCTCGGCTGCCCCTGCATCCACGCAGGACAGCGACGCCTATGTGAAGGTGGACGGCGAGTCCGAATCCGTCGTCAAGGAAGGCAACTGGGGCCTTTGGAACGACAGCGGCGCATACGAGGGCACGGAGACCTTCGTCGGCGACAGCTACGACTGGGAAGGCGCTTCGCTCTCCCTGACCTTCACCGGCACGCAGGTCATCGTCGGCGGCAAGATCGACGGCAGCCAGGCGGGCGCGGACGTCTACCTGGACGGCGAGCTGGTTGACCATATCAACAGCAATTCCTCCGCAAACGGCGGCAAGAACGGCTATTATGAAGTCTGGCGTTCCGACGTTTTGGAGGATGACACCCATACCATCAAGCTGGTGCCCACCGGGAAATTCAGCGTGGACTATTTCTCCTACTTGACCGAAAATCCATGGAATAAGGTGGACGGCGAGGAAGAAGCAGTCGTCAAAGAAGGCGACTGGGCGCTTTGGGAAAGCGATGGCGCCTACAACGGGACGGAAACCTATGTCGGCGCCGACGGCTATGCCTGGGAAGGCACTTCCCTGTCCTATACCTTCAACGGTATCCAAGTGTGCGTCGGCGCAAAGGTGGATGGCAGCCAGGTGGGCGCAAACATCTACATCGACGATGCGCTGATTGCCACCATCAACACCAACGTTCCCGAAGTATCCCAGCAGGGTTACAAGCGCGTGTGGGTCTCCCCCGTCCTCACGGAAGGCGAGCACACCATCCGCCTGGAACCGACCGGGAAATTCGGCTTTGACTATTTTGAATCGCTCAGGCCCGGCTTCGAAGACATGGCGCTTGAGCCGACTGTCCAACTGACCGAACTGCTCAACCAGATCGCCCGCGCAAAGGCCCTCTCTTCGGCGGCCTATACGGACGAAAGCTGGGACGCTATGCAGGAGGTCCTGGAAGAAGCGGAAACCGTGCGGGATACCTCGCGCGACCAGGCCGAGATCGACGCGGCGGCGGAAGCCCTCAGCGATGCCATCGACCAATTGATCCCCTATATCGCGCCTTCGGACGAGGTCAAGGATGCGTTCCTGCAGGCCATGGCGGCCGTGCTCGCATTCATCGAGTCCGATTCCGCAAACCAGTATGATCCCGAGGGCGTCGCGGCATTGGCGGAGACTTTCAGCGATGCGTACGATTTGTATGAAGAAGCGAAACCTTCGGAGGAAGCGTTCATCCAAATGACCGCCGACCTCCTGGAAAAACTCGAAGCCCTACAGCCGGCCTCCGGGGAATACGCGCTCACGGTGAAATTCCCGGCCGGAAGCGTGCGTCTTTCCCTCGACGGCGAAGACCAGACGATCGCGAACCTGATCGGTTCCTATCAGGCCGATGTGCTCTCTGGCACGGAGCTCAACCTGGCCTTCACACCGAGCGTGGAAGGCCGCGAGATCGCAGGCGTCACCGTGAACGGCGAAGCCATCGCGGAAGACAGCTTTGACGCTGCCGAGTATGTGTACAGCGCAGCTATGCCGAACGCGGACACCACGATCGAGCTTGGCTTCACAGTGGTAGACAAGCAGAACCTGCGCGCTGCCATTGAAATTGCAGAGGGCCGGGCGAACGAAGCTGCGGAAGCAGTGGAATCCGTACAGGAGAAGTACGAAGCGGCTTTGCAGGCGGCGAAGGACGTCGAAGCAAAGAAGACCGCAACGCAGGACGAGATCAACACCGCATGGAGCGACTTGATCGACGCGTTGCACTACCTGAGCTTTGTCGCGGGCGACAAGAGCCAGCTGGAGATCCCGATGGAAATCGCAGAGTCCATCAACCGCGACCTGTTTACGCCGGACAGCCTGAAAGCGCTGGACGAAGCGTATGCGGCGGCGGAAGACCTGCTGGACGATGAAGAAGTCCTGGAAGCGGACATCACCGCAGCGGTGGATGCGCTGTATGACGCCATTTATGGCTTGGTCTATCGCGCAGACGTCACCGAGCTGGAAGCGCTGGTCACCAAGGGCGACAGCATTGTTGCAAATGTGGATCAGTACATCCAGAACGACGCATGGACGAGCTTTGAGACCTCTCTGGAAGAGGCAAAAACCGTCCTGGCAAATGAAAACGCAACGCAGGATGCGGTGGATACCGCAGCAGAAGATTTGGCAGCGGCGATCTCCGCCCTGCGCATGATCCCGAACAAGGATGCGCTGGAAGCATTGATCGGAGAAGCCGAGGCGATCAATACCAATAAGTACACGGCGAAGAGCGTGGCAACGATGAAGGCCGCCCTGAGCACCGCGAAGGCAGTCCTGAACGACGCAGAAGCGACCGAGGAAGAGGTTGCAGACGCAGTCGAGGCGCTGGAGAACAGCATCGACGGCCTGGTCGAGAAGAGCACCTCCACGAGTTCGAAGGGCAGCACGTCTGCGAACATCGGCAACGCATACGGCGCAGCGGGCGTTGTATCTGCAAGCCAGAGCGTGGCGGCGAATGCCTATGTGGTTTCCGACACGACGGTCAACTTCAATCTGAAGAGAGGCAGCGCATACTGCTTCAAGATGACGGTGGTCAACGGCAACAACATGGTGCCGGGCTTCACGGTCGGCAACGGCGATGTGCTGAAGACGCAGTTCGTGGCGAAGGTTGGCAACGATTCCTACTACAGAGTCTATGCCACCGGCACGCCGGGCCAGAGCACGGGCGTTTATACGACCCTGCCGGGCCAGAATGCTACAAAGCACTGCACGGTAACGATTGGCTAATCTAAGATAAAAGGGAAGGCTTCTTCCCTGTAACTAGCGAAGCCCCTGGCTGGGAATCAATTCCCAGCCAGGGGCTTTGTGTATTTTTGTAGGTTCTATTCTCCTGCCTGCACCGGCAGAAAATGGAGCCAAACGGATCTTTCAAAGGCTATCGGATCTCCTGCTCCAAATGGTTAAATTCATCTGTGTCGAAAAATTGTGCAAGCGTGATGCCTAAACCATCGCAAATCATTTTGACGGTCAATATCTTTGGATTTTGGCTTTTTCCATATAGGATATTCTTTACAGAGGATGGCGGCAATCCACAGATATTTGCTAATTTGTTTATAGAGATATTTCGCTCGCCACAGAGCTCCAAAATACGATTTCGCACAGCTGCAACTGTATTCATATCCTATTCTCCTTCGCTTTTTTAATAGGATATAAAAAACAGTTGCAATTTATAGGCTATGCATGCTACTATATAGTCTATACATAGACGATAGGGATGTTCCATTATGAAAGTAGCAGTGATTGGCTCCAGAAATTTATACGTCGATCCTTTAGAAAAATATCTTCCGGAAGATGTCACAGAAATCGTTTCCGGTGGCGCAAAAGGAATCGATACATGTGCAAGGAAATACGCCATAGAACATCACATCAAATTGACGGAATTTTTGCCTGAATACTATAAGTACGGGAAAGGGGCTCCTTTAAAACGAAACTTACAAATAATCGAATATACAGATGTTGTAATCGCGTTTTGGGATGGACAATCAAAAGGTACAAAGTATGTGATTGACAACTGTAAAAAAAGGAATATCCCGATACAAGTATACAAAATTTAAAATTTCCATTGCGCGTCATTCATTTTATGAAAAATAAAAGGCTTCCGCCCTAGAATTCCTCTGGGTGGAAGCCTTTCGTTTACAGCAGCGCTTTGATCTCCGGGATGGATAACCCCTGCGCCTTCAGCCTCTGAATCTCCTGCAGGCGGGCGACCGCCTCTTCCCGCGGGAACCGCCGGGTGAGGTTTTCCTCCGGCTGCTCAAAGGGCAGCATCCCCTCTTCCGTGTAGAACTTTAGGGTGCTGTACCGGCAGCCGGTCAGACGCGCCAGTTCCCCAATGCTCACATAATCCGACGCCTGTATTTTTTCCATGGACCGCTGGCGCGACATACTCTTCCCCCTTTCCCGTTTGGTGAATCTTTACAGCGGGTATTTGCGCAGGCGCATCCCCTGCACCGGCACCTTCAGTTGCCTGATCGTCGGCACCGCCTCATACAATACATTGTCGATCTGGATGAGCGGCACAGCCCCCCGCCGCAGGACCGTGTATTGGTGGCCATACTTTGCCAAACGCGCTTCCACATCCTGCAAGCGCTGTTCCTTGTTTTCAAACCACGCCTCTATGTCGATGAAGACCGACTGCGAGCGCTCCAAAAACGGGAATACAAAGTCGAGCCCGATGCCGGTCGGGGTTTCCATGACCTCCTTTTTGCTCCGCAGGAAATTCTTCACGGCGATTTCCAGGGAACTGTGGATGTCCACCGCAAAGAGCATTTTTGCCAGCCGGTTGGCCCGGTGCAGCTCCGCCATGCGCTGTCCCACGCGCTTGCGCTCCTCCTTGGAGAAAAAGTCATAGATGCAGCTGCTCTCCCGCAGTAGCCACAGCAGCATCACCGTCTCGTCGGCCATTTCCCCGTCCTCGAGGACGTCGGCCCGCATGCCCTCGGTCAGCCGGGTATATGTGGCGGGGTCGCTCCGATATTCGCGCATCGTGACGCTCGCGCTGTCATAGTCCATATCGCAGCCGAGCAAGTTCGGAATCTCCTCCAGGAGATCCATGCCCTTGAGCGGGTCGGAAAAGGCGTGTTCAATCTTCTTCAGGGTGCGTCTGGAAAAATGCGTGACCTGGGCCAGCAGCTCCGGCAGCGGCATCTGGACGGCGCCTTTCTTTTTCAGGAGCGCACGGAAAACCTCCTGCCGGTGCGGGAATACCGCTGCGTTTTCCACATCTTTCTCTGAAATGGTGGAAAATTCGCTTTGCAGCCCGTCCTCCTCCATGGCCCATTCCAGGATTGCGGCCGCGGCCATACAGCGCACCGCGATCTTTTTCACCGTCGTCATATGCAGGCTATCCTGCGCGTTGAGTGCGATCAGGGCGAATTGCTGTGCAAATGTCAATTCTTTCATGGTCCATTCCTCCTCATTGTGGATGGTACCGTCAGCTTACTTACTACTTACTACTTACGATTTAAATATACCATCTTTTTTTCCGTTGTCAATGGGTTTGAACGATTTTGATAAAATTTTTCACGCCATACGTTTCAACCATAGACGTTCCGCGCACGGGCCGCGCGCCGGTACGCCCTTTCCCGCTTCCCCGCGTCCGCCCGGAACGTTTCCCGCCGGTTTAAAACTAGCAAAACGCCCGCGAAGCCGAATCTTTTCCATCCGGCCCGCAGGCGTCCATTTGATTAATAAAACCATTTCACGCATCCAAGAGCGGGCTTATTTGCCGCTTATCGGGAGAGGACGTCCCCGTTGGTCGCGAGCACCACGACCTGCCAGGGGATCATCTTGCCGCTCTGCTGCAAGGCCCGCTTGACCGCGTTTTCAATCCCGCCGCAGCAGGGGACCTCCATGCGCACAACCGTCACGCTCTGGATGTCGTTTTGCCGCAGGATCTCCGTGAGCTTTTCCGCGTAGTCCCCCTCGTCCAGCTTCGGGCAGCCAATCAGGGTCACGCGGCCGCGCATGAACCGGCGGTGGAAATCCCCGCAGGCGTAGGCGGTGCAGTCCGCGGCGATCAGCAGGCTTGCGCCGTGAAAATAGGGCGCGTTGACCGGGGCCAGCTTGATCTGCACCGGCCATTGGAGCAGTTCGCTCGGCGCTTCCTCGATGGGTTCCCGCACGGGCGGGGCCTTGCGCTCGATGCGCTTCGCCTGGCTCCCCGGGCAGCCGCACGGCAGGTTCCCGGCCTTTGCCTGTTTTGCCGCCTCCACCGCCGCCTGGTCATACGCCGGGGCCTCGCGCACTTCAAAGGAGATCGCCCCGGCCGGGCAGGCGGGCAGGCAATCCCCCAGGCCGTCGCAGTAGTCTTCGCGGAGCAGCTTTGCCTTGCCGTCCACCATGCCGATGGCCCCCTCGTGGCACGCCTGCGCGCACAGGCCGCAGCCGTTGCATTTGTCTTCGTCGATTTTGATGATTTTTCGTTCCATAGCGGATTTCCTCCTGTCGTCTCAAAACGGTTTCCCGAAGGGCCCTTGCCGGATTTCCCTTGCTTTCTTGCCCTTATCCTACTATACTGAATCCAGAATGTCTGTTGGAATTCCAACAAGCGGAGGGAACCATGAAAAAATACAACGAAATTTTGGAGTCCGTGCCCCTCTTCCGGGGGATTTCCGAAGAAGAAAGGCAGCAAATGCTGGACTGCCTGCGGGCGCAGCAACAGCGCTTTGCGGCGGGCGCGGTGATCCTGCTGGCCGGGGATCCGGCGGACCGCGTGGGCGTGCTTTTGGAGGGGCGCGCGCAGGTGATCCGGGAGGAATTTTCGGGCAGCCGGACGATTTTAACCGGCCTAAACCCGGGCAACCTCTTTGCCGAGGCGTTCGCCTGCGCCTCCGGGGAACACAAAACGCTCCCGGTCACCGTGCTGGCGGTGGCAGAGAGCGTTGTACTGTGGATGGATTACCGGAAAATTTTGCGTGCCTGCCCTGCGGGCTGCGCCTTCCACCACCGGTTGGTGGAAAATATGCTTGCGGTGGTCGCGGACAAAAATTTGATGCTCAACCGCCGGATCGGGCATCTCTCAAAGCGCAGCACGCGGGAAAAGCTGCTCTCCTATCTCTCGGAGCAGGCCGCCCTGCACGGCAGCGCGGCATTTTCCATCCCCTTTGACCGGCAGCAGCTGGCGGACTACCTCTGCGTGGAGCGCAGCGCCATGTCCACGGTTTTGTCCAAGCTGCGCGAGGAGGGCGTCCTCGAGGTGGAACGGAACCGCTTCCGGCTCAAGCAGCTCCCCCGCTAGGCGGCCGCTGCCGGAGGGATGGCGGGGTACGCGCAGGGGCAGAAGCCAAACAGCCGCAGCCGCTTGTACGAACGGAAAGGGAGCGCATTTGCCCGCAGCCGGAAAAACAGCAGGCTTCCCTGGACCTTTCCGGAAGGCCCTGTTCTTGGTAAAATCATTCCCCTTCTTTTTCGCGCTCTTGTTCCGCACGGTGGAGGCGGAGGGGTTCCCCTATGCGTTAAAAGGCCGGCCCATGGGGACTCCCCGTTGGGCCGGCCGTTTGATCCGTCTTTTCTGTTATGGTTCGGCCTTTGCGGAAAAGCTCAGGCCGCGCTCGTGGTCGCCGTATAGGAAAAACCCGCCGCCCTCTGTGGGGCCGCCGTAGATTTTGAGCGTCTCCCCCAGATTGCTCTCGCTGATATAGCTGATTTGGATTTTCCGCAGCGGCTGCCGGCGCATCTCTGCGGGCAGGAAGTCCATCAGCACGTCCCCATAGACCGCATTGTTCAGATGGTGGTTGAAATCCAGGTCCGAATAATAGATAGGACGCTCGCCCAAAAGCGGCAGCCCCTCCGGGACCGTGAGGCGGTCCACCCGGTCTTCCGGGGGGACCTTGGCGTCCTGGAAGATGTTGTACGCCAAGAACACCTTTGGGCGCAGGATTTTATGCGTATCCGGGTTGGCGGATACGGACGTCTGCATGATGCGGGCGATCTCCTCTCCATCCGCATAAACGACGAAATCGCGGTAGAACTGCACGCCCACCGTGCCGCGCGGATGGGTCTTTATGGTCAGGACATCGTTATGGACGGGCAAACGCTTGATGAGCAGGCGGTAGTTCGTCATCAAAAAGACGATCCCATCCGCCTTCAACCGCTCATAGCCGATCCCCAGCTCCCCAAGGTGCTGTTCGCTGGTCTCCTGCGCCATGCGCAGCAGGACGCTCAATTTGATCTTTTCGTTTGCGCCCACCTCGTAGCTGGCGACCTGCACCGTCCGGCTGAATTCTTCTACTGTAACCATCCAACTCCTCCTTGCCACGTTCTATTTCATGGCAAATGATCACAATCCCCCGGGCCGCTAGATGGCGCCGGGGGATCTTGTCTGCTTGTTTTCCTTTCCGGCAAGCCCGGGGTTCTTTCCGCCGCGCGGCGGCCCCATGGACAGGGATTACCGGATTACGTCGATCCCCATATACGGGCGCAGGACCTCCGGGACGGTGATGCTTCCGTCCGCGTTCTGGTACTGCTCGACGATGGCGGGCATCACGCGGCTGGTCGCCAGGCCGGAGGCGTTCAGCGTGTTGACGAAGTGCAGCTTGCCGTCCTCCCCGCGGTACTTCATGTTGCCGCGGCGCGCCTGGTAGTCGCGCGCATTGGACGCGGAGCTGACCTCCTTATAGATGCCCATGCTGGGAATCCAAACTTCGATATCGTAGGTGCGCGCCATGGAGAAGGAGCAGTCGCCCGCGGCGAGCTTGCTCAGGCGGTAATGGAGCCCCAGCTCCTGCACCAAACGCTCGGCCTTGCCGACCATCTCCGCGAAGGCCGCGTCGGAGCCCTCCGGCGTGGTGTACTGCACCATCTCGACCTTATTGAACTGGTGGCCGCGGATCATGCCGCGCTCTTCCGCGCGGTAGGAGCCCGCCTCGCGGCGGTAGCACGGCGTATAGGCGATGTATTTGCGCGGCAGCTCGTCCAGCGTGAGGACCTCGTCGCGGTGGAGGTTCACCAGCGCGGTCTCCGCGGTGGGCAGCATGAATTTGCGGTCGGCGCTGGTCGGGTTGGCGATCCAGTAGTCCTCCTCCACAAATTTCGGGAACTGCCCGGCGACATAGCCGCATTCGTAGTTCAGCATATGCGGCGGCAGGATCAGCTCATAGCCGTCGCCCAGGTGTTCGTTCACAAAGAAGTTGAGCAGCGCCCACTCCATGCGCGCGCCCCAGCCGCGGTAGATCCAGGCGCCGTTTCCGCCGATCTTCGCGCCGCGCTGGTAGTCGATCATGCCGTGCGCCTCGCAGAGGTCCACGTGGTTTTTCATCGGGAAGTCGAAGACCGGCTTCTCCTTGAAATAGTGCAGCGGGACGTTCTGCTCCTTGCCGCCCGCCACGACGTCCTCGTCCGGCAGGTTCGGCAGGGAGAGCATCAGGTCCTTCTGCTTTTCCTCCAGCTCGCCGAGCTCCGCGTCATACTCCTTGATCTCCGCGGAGAGGACCTTCATCTGCGCCATCAATTCGGTGGTGTCCTGGCCCGCCTTCTTCATGGCCGGGATCTGCTTGGACGCGGCGTTCTGCTCCGCCTTCTTTGCCTCCACCTTGCCGGTGACGGCGCGGCGGTCCACGTCAATCTTCAAAATCTCGTCGATCACGCTGTCGAGATTCATTTCTCTCTTTTGAATGGCCGCTTTTACCTTGTCCGGTTCTGTCCGGATCATCTTTAAATCCAACATGTTCGTTGCTCCTTTGTTTTCTGTATGTGATGTTTCATGTGAAACATTCAATCGTCTTCCTGGTCAAACAGCTTCATCAGGCCTGCGAGGTCGTCCTCCCCATAGAACTCGATCTGTAGGGTGCCCCGCTTTTTCGTGCCGCTCACCCGGACCTTCCGGCCCAGATGCTCGTTGAGCGCCAGCTCCACCTCGTCGAAGTAGTGGATGCGCCCGCTCTTGCGCGGCGGCTTCTTTTCCTCCTTGCCGTTTGCCTTGTTTACAAGCTTTTCCAGCTCGCGCACCGATATACCCTGCTCCACAACCAGCTTCGCCGCCGCGCGCATCTGCTCTTCGTCCGGAAAACCGAGCAGCGTGCGGGCATGGCCCGCGGAAAGCTTCCCGGCGGAGACCAGCGCTTGCAGGTCCTCCGGCAGATGCAGCAGGCGGAGCGCGTTCGCCACCGCGGGGCGGGACTTCCCGACCGTCCGGGAAATCTCCTCCTGCGTCATGCCGTACTGGTCGATCAGCGACTGGTAGCCCTGCGCCTCTTCCAGGGGGGTCAGGTCCTCGCGCTGCAAATTCTCGATCAGGGCAAGCTCCATGACCTCGTGGTCGCTCATCTCCCGGATGACCACGGGCACTTCCGACACGCCCGCCATACGCGCCGCGCGCCACCGGCGTTCCCCGGCGACAATCTGGTAACCGCCGCCCAAAAGCGGCCGCACCAAAAGCGGCTGCAACACGCCGTGCTGCGCGATGGAATCCGCCAGCTCCGCCAGCGCCTCGTCGTTGAAGTCCTTGCGCGGCTGGGCGCGGTTCGGCTCAATCTCGCTGATCTTCAGCGTGACCGTCGCGTTGGCGTCCTCCATATCGTTCTCTGCGAAGATCGCGTCCAGGCCCTTGCCCAGGCCGCCCTTCTTTTTTCCCGCCATTTTCATTCACCCCCTGTGCGCTATATTCGGTATCCCTTCGTCCCCAAATCAGGGGGCTGCTTTTTTCAATACTTCGTCGGCCAGGGCGTCGTATGCATAAGCGCCCTTGCTGCTGCGGTCAAAATAGCAGATCGGGCGCCCGAAGCTCGGCGCTTCGGACAGGCGCACGGTGCGCGGGATCACGGTTGCAAACACCTTGCGCGGGAAATACTTTTTGACCTCTTCCACCACCTGCTGCGTCAGGTTCAGGCGGCCGTCGTACATGGTCAGGAGCACGCCCTCGATGTCGAGCTGCTCGTTGTACTGCCGTTTGACGCGCCGGACCGAATTCATCAGCTGGGAAAGCCCCTCCAACGCGTAATACTCACACTGGATGGGCACCAAGAGCGTGTCCGCCACGCAGAGGGCGTTCGTTGTGATGATGCCCAGGGACGGCGGGCAATCGATCAGGATAAAATCGTATTCCGCCCGCAGGGGGACGATCGCATTCTTTAAGATGGATTCCCGGTGCTCCATTTCGATCAGTTCGAGCTCCGCGCCCGCCAGGTCCATGCTGGAGGGCAGCAGGTCGAGGTTGGCAAATTCGGTGTGGATGCGCGCTTCCTGTGCCGGCGTCTCCCCGATCAACACCTCATACATGGTCTGCTTGACCCTGCGGCGGTCCACGCCGACGCCGCTGGAGGAATTCCCCTGCGGGTCCACATCGACCAGGAGGGTCTTTTTCCCCTTTGCACCGAGCGCCGCCGAAAGGTTGACCGCCGTGGTGGTCTTGCCCACGCCGCCCTTTTGGTTTGCTACTGCGATGATTTTTCCCATAGTCCGCCCCCGTTTCCAAAGAAAACCGTCCCCTTTTTCCATAAGGGGAGCCTTTACAACGCCCAGCGTTGTAACAATGGTTTTATTATAGCACGGAAGGGAAGGAAGGAAAAGTATTTCTCCTTGAAATTTGCAATGTTTCACGTGAAACGAAGAACCCCGCCGCGGATCGCTTCCGGCGGCAGGGCTCTCGGCTGCAAGATTTCTTATTCCATTGTGAGGACTTAATCGTAATAAATGAGACGCCTACAACGGGGACATATCTCTTGGCTGCCTTTCGCATGAAGCAATCCCATTACTCGCATAGAGTGACAATAGGGACAACGCGTCTTTTTATAATCTATAAATATCGCTCCTAAAAACAACCCATAGAATACTAAATTTACTATCCAATTAGGAAAATGCAATAAAGTAAATAGAATCATAAAAACACCTGCTGATATATACATGATACTTGTCAATACGCCCCAAAAAGCTTTCACGCTTTTAGGCTGATAATCTATAACGATCCCCCCTAAAATTCATAATACAATTTTATAATAACTATATTTTTTAAAAAATATCAATCATATCTGTATATGTGGTCATTTATTTTGACTATGATGCAATATCTTTTTATCCATGCTCTTCATATAATATCTGCTCATCCAAAGCACTTGTGTGTCATCCAATCGTATTTCGTTTTTATGGATCGATTTTATATGCTCTACATTGACGATCTCAGATTTATTAATCTGCACAAAACGATAATTTTGTAAATCTTGCAAGTAGTGGGATAAAGTCCCATTGGCACGAACAATTTCTTTTGTTGTATGAATCAAAATATGCCTGTCATATACTTCCACAAATACGATCTCTTTTATAGGGATCGTTATACTTTCACATCGATTGCGTGTAATATGCAGCATCCCTTGATCCATATACTCTTGCACAGCGCGTTCCATCTCTGCATTTAAAAACGCAAGATCGATTGGATGTTGAAAAACTTGAAATGCCTTGAGCATAAAGGAAAACGAATAAAATTGGGGATCATCAAAAATCAGCATCAGAAATGTACTGGGGAGTTGTGTTCGAACCTTTTGCAAACTTTGCAAAAAGTCAGCATCGTGAATCAATTGTATTAATAAAAATTCAACAGGAAATCGCCTATTACGTACTATATTAAATATGTCCTCTAAAGTCTTTATAAAAGTGAAATGAATTGTTTGATTATAATTTCTATTGATAAATTTTTTAATTAACAGCTCCCTATCATCTTGATTACATAAGATTAAACAATTCATTATTTCTCGCCTCTAAATAAGAATATAACAATTATAATTCTATCCCGATTTATTATCAACTCTTTTTCCAATTTATAATTTAAAGCTGCTGTCAAATCAACAAAATGATACCTTAAATAACAGGAAAAAGCCGCCGCAGTGCAAAGCACCGCAGCGGCTTTTCACAGGGAAAATATAAGGGAAATGGGAGTAGTCTTGTAATCTGTTTTCGGTGCGCGGGCTTACCGCGCGGGTTTGGCCAATGCCCATCCGACCGGCGGGCTGGCCGCCGGGATTTCCCGGCATTCCCCCTACCGCCCGCCAATCCGGGCGGTGTGGGGGTCTACAACTCGTGTTCTTCCCCAAAAAGGGCCCCGCAAGTTCCGGGGCTTGTACGGGCAATCACCCCGCAATGCGCGAAACAGGTTTGCCCTCCGGGGTGCCTTCCATGCTGGAAGCTGGGGGTTGCGCCGCTTCCGGCGCGGCGGCCTGCTTCTCCGGCGGGGGCGCCATCCGGCCGGCGGCCGGCCCCGTCTTTGGGATGCGGACAATGCACTCGATGTAATCGTCCGTCTCATTCCGGATCGTCTTTGCCTGGATGCCGGAGAGCTGCATGGTCTTGACCGCATGGCTGATCGTATTCATGAAGATACGGATATCTTTTACAATGATCCGCTTCTTATTCTTAGGCTTGTCCTCTTTTTCCGAGAGAATGCGCTCGATGAACTGGTCGGTCTGCTGCACATTCAAATGCTGGGCCAGAATCGCGTCCAACACCTTGCCGCGCAATTCGACGTCGTCCACCCGGAGCAGCGCGCGCGCATGGCGCTCAGTAAGGCCGTTTTCGCTGATCTTTTTACGCTCCTCCTGCGTCAGGCGGAGCAGGCGCAGCTTGTTCGCCAGGGTGGACTGGCTCTTCCCCAGCCGGAGCGCCGCCTCTTCCTGCGTCACGCCCCATTCTTCGATCAAGCGCCGGATGCCCTCGGCCTCTTCGAAGATTTGCAGGTCCTGGCGCTGTAAATTCTCGGTCATCGCCAGCACCGCGCTCTGCTTATCGCTGCACGAATTGACAATACAGGCCGCGCTGTCCAGCCCGGCCAAGCGGCACGCGCGCCAACGGCGCTCGCCCGCGATCAGCTCATAGCCGTTTTTGGTCCGGCGCACGCTTAAAGGTTGCAGCAGGCCGTTCTGCCGGATGCTCCGGCTCAATTCCAGGAGCTCCTTTTCCGGGAACGACCGGCGCGGCTGGGCGGGATTCGGATAAATGTCGTCGAGCGGGATCTCGATCACGCGCCGTTTATCCTGCATGATGCCCATAAAAATACCTCCCATCTGGTTTCTTTCTGCACATCTATGTAACCGCCCCAAGGGGGCTTGTCCTTCTGTGCTTTAAGCATACCATATGGGAGGGAAACTTTTTGTTGGAATCTGTACGCGAAAAAGCACTTTTCCTGCGGATTTTGGCGTGATTCCGGTCGATTGAGCCTCTGGAATTTTTGATACAGGATTGTTTGCCTATAGGGGCTCCATTTTGGGGATGATTGACCGCCCGGGCGGGCGGCGGCTTGGGATTCATCCCCACGTTCGCCATGCTGGTGCAATTTCAATCCACGCCATCCTCGCGGGTGGCGACATATGTACAAAGTATCACTCGATTATCTAACCGATTTCAATCCACGCCACCCTCGCGGGTGGCGGCCGCTGAACATCACGGCTTGGTCTACAAATTTCTATTTCAACCCACGCCGCCCTTTGAGCGGCGGCTCTCAGGAATCCCCATGATCTGGGAACGCCCTTTCCATCCTCGCAGTCCCGCCTGCCGCCACCAAGCCGGTTCATTACCCATTTCAAATCCGTGTTTCAACCCACACGGCCCTTTCGGGCGGTGAACAAGCAACCCATCGACCCGCGCATCTGCTATGAGTTTCAACCCACGCCCTCCACACGGAGGGTGACATGTTGGTGGTCAGCTTCTTTTGCTTGACCGGATCATTTCAACCCACGCCCTCTGCATAGGGAACATGGGCCATAGCAATAACCACCTCATCATGGACATGATTTCAACCCACACCCTCCGCACAGAGGGCGGCAAGCACGGCATACATGCCGACGCAAACCACCATCCGATTTCAATCCACGCACCCCTATCGGGGAGCGACCAGGGTTTTGCCGTCCTTCCGGCCGGTCACAATGGTCCAACCCGCGCGCCTGCGCGGCGCAAAGGCACACTCCATGCGCGAAAGAGGCCTATTTCACCAGCGTTTTGGCGATCTCTTCCCCAAAGAACGTGACCTCCGCGAGTTTCCCCTCGTTGTTGTTCAGGTCGTCCTCGGTCAGGACGCCGCAGGTGTAGTAATTTGCCATGGGCCGGATTCCCATGCGCTGGAAAAACCGGTCGATGCGGGCCAGGATCTCCTTGCACTCCCGCGGGTCCTCGCGGGCACTCAGGGCGATGCTGATCCCCCGCTTGCCCATGGAAAGCGCCGCGTGCGGCTGGTGCGCGGGGCTGTACGGCGTGCAGCGGTCGATGAACGCCTTGAGCTGGCCGGTGATCCCGCCCCAATAGTCCGGGGACGCGATGGCGATCAGGTCCGCCTGTTCCATCTGTTCCAAAACCAACTGTACGTCGTCGTGCTGCACGCATTCCGCCGTCTGATAGCAGCTCCTGCACCCCTTGCAGAAGGCATAATGCAGATCGCCCAGGCAGAGCGTCTGCGTTTCCATCCCTTTTTTCTGAAATGCGTCCCCGATCAATTCCAACAGCCGGGCCGTGTTCCCGTTGTTCTTGGGGCTCGCATTGAGCAACAAAGCCTTCAATTCGACATCTCCTCCATCCAGTCTTCTTCCCCTTTTCCCCGCGCTGCGCCCGCCGGTGGGGAATCCTTCCCATAACGGCAGCGCCGCCCACGCAGAGGGTTCTGCGGTTTCCTCCGGCAAGCCGCAGGGCGCGCCTGCCCTTCTCGCCCCACTCAGAGCGGGCTTTTGGAAATCTTTGCGTCCTAGCGCGGATAGGCCGCCGCCAGGGGCTTTTCCCCCGCAACGCGCCCACCGGTGGGAAATCCTCTCCCTGCGGCAGCGCCCGCCCACGCAGGAACTTCTGCAATTTTCCCCGGCAAGCCGCAGAGCGCGTTGCCCTTCTTGCCCACACTCAGAGCGGGCTTTTGGAAATCTTTGCGCCATGGCGCGGGTAGGCCGCCGCCAGGGGCTTTTCCCGGCGGATGCGCACCACGCTGCGCGCGTCGCCGCCCGGCAGGGTGAAGCGTTTCACGCCGTCCAACCGGCATCCGAGCAGGGAGACCGCCCGCTTTGCCGCCTCCACTTCGGCGTCCGGCTCCGGCCCCTTCATGGCCAAAAAGACGCCGCCCATCTGCAAAAACGGCAGGCAGTATTCGCACAGCAGGTTCAGCGGGGCGACCGCCCGCGCGGTTGCGAAGGCAAATTTTGTGCGCAGGCCCGCCTGCCGCCCGCCCTCTTCCGCGCGCGCATGGACGATCTGTGCGTCCAGCCCCAGGCGGTCCAGCACCTCCCGGAGGAAGATAAGGCGCTTGTTCAGGCTGTCCAGCAAGGTCAAATGGAGGCCGGGCCGCAAAATCTTCAGCGGCACGCCGGGAAAGCCCGCGCCCGTCCCCACGTCGATCAGGGTGTCGCCCTGCTCCAATTCGGGCAGCAACAGGATGCTGTCCAGAAAGTGCTTGACCACCACGGCCTTCGGCTCGGTGATCGCGGTCAAGTTCATCTTTTCATTCCACTCGATCAGCAGCTCCATATACCATTGAAACTGCTCCGCTTGCCCGTCGGACACAGCAATCCCATAGGACGCCGCACACTCCTGCAAATATTGCCGGATGTCCTCGCTCATGCCTTCCCCTCCTTTGCCAGCCAGATCAACAGCACCGAAATGTCCGCCGGGCTCACGCCGCTGATGCGGGACGCCTGGCCGATATTCGCCGGCATGACCTTTTGCAGCTTTTCCTGCGCTTCCAGCCTCAGGCCGGTGATGGTTTTGTAATCCACGCCGCGGGGCAGCTTTTTGCCCTCCAGACGGCGCATCTCCGCGATGTCCGCCTTCTGGCGCACGATGTAGCCTTCGTATTTGATCTCGATCTCCACATTTTCGAACACCGCGGCGGGCAGCACCGGCCGCGTGATGTCCACCGCGGTCAGCGCTTCATAGCTGAGCTCGGGGCGGCGCAGCAGGTCCGCGAGCTTCACGCCCGTGGAAACCGGCGTTGTTCCACGTGAAACAAGGATGTCGTTGAGCACCTCGGTGGGCGGCAACACGGTGCGGCGCGCGCGCGCCATCTCCCGCTTTTTCTGCTCCTCCTTCGTGCAGAAGCGCTCCCAGCGCTCGTCCCCGATCAGGCCCAATTTCCGGCCGGTCGGGGTCAGGCGTTCGTCCGCGTTGTCCTGCCGGAGGACCAGCCGGTACTCCGAGCGCGAGGTCATCATGCGGTATGGGTCGGAGACGCCCTTGGTGATGAGGTCGTCGATCAGCGTCCCGATGTAGGAGCCCGCGCGGTCCAAAACCAGCGGTTCCTTGCCCTGGATCTTGAGCGCCGCGTTGATGCCCGCGACCAAGCCCTGCGCGGCGGCCTCTTCATAGCCGGAGCTGCCGTTGAACTGCCCCGCACCGTACAGGCCGGGGAAATCTATGAATTCAAGCGTGGCTTCCATCTGCAAGGGGTCCACGCAGTCGTATTCGATCGCATAGGCGCAGCGCATGATCTCCACATGCTCCAGGCCCTTGATCGACCGGTAAAACGCGAGCTGCACATCCTCCGGCAGGGACGAGCTCATGCCCTGCAAATACATCTCCTCCGTATCCTTGCCGCACGGTTCGATAAAGAGCTGGTGCCGCTTTTTATCCGCAAAGCGGACGATCTTGTCCTCGATGCTGGGGCAATAGCGCGGCCCCACGCCCTCGATCTTTCCCCCGTAGAGCGGGGAACGGTGGATATTTTCCAGGATGATGCGCTTTGTCTCCTCGTTCGTCCAGGAGACGTGGCACACCGCCTGGTTCTTGCCCGGGTGCAGGGTGTCGTAGGAGAAGGGCACGACGGGTTCGTCGCCCTCCTGCACCTCCAGATCCGTGAAATCGATGCTGGACCGCAGCACGCGCGCGGGCGTCCCCGTCTTGAAGCGGCGCAGGCGCAGGCCCAGCTTTTTCAGGGCGTCGCCCAAAAAGGCGGCCGGGAACATGCCGTCCGGCCCGCTCTCATAGGCCACGTCGCCCACAAAAATTTTGCCGCCGAGGAAGGTGCCGGTCGCGATGACCACCGCCTGTACGGTATACTGCGCGCCCATGCGGGTGGTCAAGACCCAGTTGCCGCCCTCCTGGTACAGGTCGACGATCTCCGCCTGCTTGAGCTGCAAATTCGGCTGCAATTCCAGCTTGTGCTTCATCACCTTGCTGTATTCGCGGCGGTCGATCTGCGCGCGCAGGGAATGCACGGCCGGGCCCTTGCCCTTATTCAGCATGCGGCTTTGCAAAAAGGTCGCGTCCGCCGTGCGCCCCATCTCGCCGCCGAGCGCGTCGATCTCGCGCACCAGATGGCCCTTCGCCGTGCCGCCGATCGACGGGTTGCACGGGCAGTTTCCCACCGCATCCATATTGATGGTGAATACCACCGTCTGACAGCCGAGGCGCGCCGAGGCCAGCGCCGCCTCAATGCCCGCATGTCCCGCGCCGATCACCGCGACGTCATATGTTCCGGCCTGATAGGTCAAATTGGGTTCCCCCTTTATCGTTTTCCAAAGATTCCGGGCGCATCCGGCAGCCGAAGCGCCAAGATGCACCCTCTTTGTTTTTCAGCAATTGTTTTTCAGAGACCGTCTTTCCAAAAACAGCCGCTTTCCCCCGCAAATGCGACGGAAAGCCCGCTATTTCTTCATTCATTGTAATCATCGGGTGTTAAGCGACCCGTTGTCCCTTTTTTCGCCCAACATGCGCGGGATTCTGTTTTCTGCCCCGCATGTTTTCCATTGTTTTGTGCGATGGCGCTTGCCGGTTTTTGGCCGCCCGTTCGTTTGGCGTTTTCCCGGCGCTCTTTGCGCGCGTTCGCCGCGCGGTTACTTGCCGACGCAGAACTGCGCAAAGACCTGGTCCACGACCGCTTCCGTCGCGCGCTCGCCGGTCAGCTCCAACAGGGCCGAGACCGCCCCTTCCACGGAAACCGTGACGGCGTCCAGCGTCACGCCGGAGCGCTGCGCATCCAGCGCCTCCTGCACGCAATCCCGCGCACGCCGCGCCGCGTCGCGCTGCCGCTCGGTGAACAAAATCCCGCTCGACGGGTCCAATTCATTCGTCTTCAACAGGGACGCGACCGCCTGTTCCAACGCCTCCAAGCCATCGCCGGACAGCGCCGAAATATATACAATTTGTTTAAAATGATTTTTAATATACTCTAAGTCAATTACATTTTCCAAATCGCTCTTGTTGACCACCGCAACCGCGGGCGTATCCTGGACGGACTCGATCAAGAGGCGGTCCTCCTCGTTCAGCGCCTGGGAGGAATCGAACACCGCCAGGACGAGCTGCGCCGCCTGCACGCGCTCCCGCGCACGGTCCACGCCGATCCGCTCGACCGGGTCCTCCGTGGCGCGGATGCCCGCCGTGTCCGCCAGATGCAGCGGGATGCCGCCGAGCAGCACGGTTTCCTCCACCACGTCGCGCGTGGTGCCCGCGTATTCGGTGACGATCGAGCGCTCGCAGCCGGAGAGCAGGTTCATCAGGGTGGATTTGCCCACGTTCGGCCGCCCGGCGATCACCGTCTCCACGCCCTCGCGCAGGACGCGGCCCGCCTCAAACTGGGAGAGAAGGCGGTCCAGCTCCTGGGCCGCGTGTTCCAGCGATTCCTGGAGGCCGCTGCCGTCCACCTCCGGGATGTCCTCGTCGGGGTAGTCCGCCCAGGCGTCCAGATGCGCCGCGATGGTGGTCAATCCCTCGCGGATCTGGATGATCCGGCGTTCCAGCGCGCCGTCGCGCCCGGCCATGGCCGCTTTCCCGGCCTCCAGGCCCTGGGCGGAGATGATCTGCATCACGGATTCCGCCTCGGTCAGGCCGATCTTCCCATTCAGGAACGCGCGCCGGGTGAACTCCCCCGGCCCCGCCGGGGCCGCGCCCGCCGCAAAGACCGCCTGCAAGACGCGGCGCATGACATAGATCCCCCCATGGCAGGAGAGCTCCACCACATCCTCCCCGGTAAAGCTGGCCGGGGCGATGAAATTCAGGGCAATCGCCTCGTCGATCTCCCCCTCCGCGTCGTGGACGCGGCCATACAGGGCGGTATACCCGCGGCATTGTTCCAGCGTCTTCCCGCGCGCGGACGTGAAGACGCGCCCGGCGATGGCGCGCGCCTCCGGGCCGGAAATGCGTACGATGCCAATCCCGCCCGCGGCCTGCGGGGTGGAGATGGCGGCTATGGTCTTTGGCATGGATGTTCCTCCTTTTTCGATGCGTCCGCGGCCTTCCGGAAAATGGCCGCCCGGCCAGCAATCCCCATCCAGCCGCGGGGCCGGGGTTCGCGGGCTGGGAAGAAGGCGGCCGATCCCCTTTCCTCCCCTGCGGGGAAAAGGCGCTGCCCGGCCAGGCGCGCAGATTTCCCGCAGGGGCGCATGGCCTGCCAAAACAGAAAGGGCTTGCCGCGCGTCCCTGTGTTTCCGATGCGCTTCCTGGCGCGCAGGGGCCCTTCCCCCGAGCGCGCCCATGGCATGACAAAAAGGGACGATTCCGCAGAACCGTCCCCCTTCCGTCTGGTATCCAAACGACAGCCTTATTCGCCGTCTTTATTCCGATTGATGTCGATGCGGCCGTAGAGCGGGCCGGAGGTCTCTTTCCTCGGCTGGGAGCGCTGCTGCGTCTGCCCGGCCGGCCGCTGCCCCTGCGGGCGCGGGCCTCTGCCGCCGCCGTAGTTGTTCTTGTGGTAGTCCCCGCGGGATTTATCGCCGTACGGTTTGCGGGGCCCGCGCGAATGATAGGGCTTGCGCGGCTGCGGGCGCTCCCCATCCACCGGGCCGATCACCACATGGCGGTTGAGGTCTTCGCCTTCGCTCCAGCTCTTTGCGCCCTCCACAGTCTGCACCGCGGTATGGATGATGCGGCGCTCGTACGGGTTCATGGGCTCGAGGGAGCAATTGCGGCCCGACTTGACCGCCTTGTTTGCGATCTTTTTGCCGAGCACTTCCAGGGTGTCCTTGCGCTTCTCGCGGTAATTGCCGATATCAAGCGTAATGCGGAAGTACGTATTCTCAATGTGGTTGGCCACCAGGCCGGCCAAATACTGGAGCGCGTCGAGCGTCTCCCCGCGGTGCCCGATGATAAAGCCCACGTCCTCGCCGGACAGGGAGATCAAAGCGCCGCTCTCCTCCTCCTGGATGTCGAACTGCACGTTGGACAACCCCATATTGGAGAGGATGTTCTTCAAATACTGCGCCGCAGCATCTGCGGGGCTGTCTTTGACATAGGCGCGCACCTTTGCGGGATTGCCGCCAAACAGGCCGAATGTCTTTTTCACGGGCATTTCCAGAATCTCGAATTCTGCCTCGTGGGACTCCACGCCCAACTCCTTGCATGCGGCCTCAAAGGCCTCTTCCACCGTATTCCCGGTTCCAATTGCTTCTTTAATCACGTTTAACCCTCCCGGCTCCACACCGCACGGTTGTCTTCTTGATACGCGGCGCGTTTCTCGTTATTTTTTTGTTCCCCGGTAATCGTCGCTGCTCTGTTTTTGCTTTCCCTTTTGTTTTTGTGGATGCTGCGCAGACGCCTTTTCCTTTTTCTGCTGCTTTGGCGCGGGCCCTGCATGGATCTTCAGGGGCACGGCCAGAGGCTTCATCCTCGCCTCTTCCACCTCGCGCAGCGCGACTCGCTGCGCCTCCGCCTTTGCGCTCACCAGCGCGGGGCTATAGAATTTGCGCAATAGCATGGACTGCACAAAGCTCACCGTGGTCTGGATGGTCCAATAGAAGCCGACGGCCCCCGGGACGGTGTACGCGATCCAGGCGGTCAGAAGCGGCATCAGGTAGAGCATCCATTTCATGCAGCCCTGCTGCTGGCTCATGCCGGGCTGCATCTTCATCATAATCACCTGCGACAGCAGGGAGGTCAGAAGGCACAGCGCGGGGATGACCCACATAAAGGTCAGGAAGTGGCTGCTTTGCGGCGTATCCAAAAGGTTCAGGCCACAGAAATTGAATCCGCGGCTCAGGGATTCCATGCGGGACAGCTCGTCCCCGGTAAACATCGTCAGATGCGGACGGAGCTGGTCGAAATGTTTGATGATCTCCATCTGGGAGTAGTAGCCGACGTTCAGCGTCGTGCCCACGCCCGGGATCTGCGACAACAGGGCGGTCGCTTTATTGATCGAATCAATGCTGATGTGCAGAACGTTCTGCAGCGGGTACAGAACCGTGTAGTAAATGCCGAGCATGATCGGGAACGGGATCAGGGTCACCAGGCAACCGCTGGTGGGGTTGACCCCCTCCTGCTCCATCAGCTTCTGCATTTCCTCCTGCATTTTCAGCCGGTCGTTTGCATATTTGGTGCGGATCTCCTGCTGCTTGGCCGCCATCTTGCTGTTGGCCGCCATGGATTTCTGCTGCTTGACCGAAAAAGGAAGGAGCAAAAGCTTGGTGATGATTGTAAACAGAATAATCGCAACACCATAGTTCGGGATAATTTCATAAAGGAACCACAACAAATATCCCAGAATACTGCCGAACCAATTGAAAATTTCCATGTATGCTTTCTCCTCTATTTTGATGTTCCCTTTTCCTTTTTCTCCGGGACCGGGTCATACCCGCCCCGGCTGAACGGATTGCAGCGCAAAATGCGGTACAGCGCCAAAAGGGAACCCTTCAGCGCGCCGAAACGCTCAATCGCCTCCAACGCATAATTGGAACAGGTGGGATAATATTTGCAGCAGGGCTGTTTGAATGGGGAGATCGCCTGCTGATAAAATCGAATAAGCAAAATAAGCAGGCGTTTCATTTCAAAACACCCGCGTCTTTCAATTGCCGCATCAAAACGCGGTAAATATCCGTGCTTTTTACAAAGGGCGTGCGGCCGCGCGCCACCAGGACAAAATCAAACCCTTCCCGCACCTGCGGGGCAGCCTGCCGGAACGCTTCCCGGATAATCCTGCGGGAGCGGTTGCGCTTGACGGCATTGCCGGTCTTTTTCCCCGTCGTAATGCCCACGCGCACGTTCTGGCTGCGGTTTTTTAAAACATAGGTCACGACCACCGGCGACACATACGACTTGCCCCGCGTATAGATGCGCCGGAAATCCCGATTCTCTTTGATTGGTGTAAACAAGTCCATCATTCTTCCACGATCCCTCTTCGGGATGCCAGAAACGCACATTGGATGCGCCATCCGGGACCTATTCCCGAAAAACATCCGCCGGTTTGCCCGTTGTTTGCCTCAACAGGCAAAAAAACGGCCCATATCCCCCTTATTTAGAGGGCTGCTGCAACAAACAGCGCGCAGCAAAACCGGCGCGTTTGAAAACCGGAAGGGCCGCCCTGTTTTTGGAGCCCCCTTCCGCATCCGCGTGCCATTGTCTCCCGTCCAACGATTTCCGGCGGCCTGGGAAGCCGCCGCGCGGCTCGTGCTAAAAAGAAAGGCCACACTCCGGTGGCCTTTTGTCTTAGTAGCTCAGGCGCGCTCTGCCTTTTGCTCTACGGCGGGCTAATACCTTGCGGCCGTTGCTGGTAGACATTCTTTTGCGGAAGCCGTGCTCCTTTTTTCTGTGGAGCTTCTTGGGCTGATACGTTCTCAGCATACATACACCCTCCTTTCGGGGTACAAACCTTGCAATTTAGCATTATATATTATATGCGTCCGGGCTGTCAACCTTTTCTTAGCGAAAAAATGCGCGGGAAACCGGCATTCCTGCGGGATTTTCGCAAGAACTAAGGGGCATGCCCTTTTCCGACCACAAGATGCAGGGCCGTATCTTTTTAAAAGAACAATGCGAAAAAATTTTTCACCGGCAAACCGGGGGCGGACGGGGCCTTTTGCAGGGGCGTTTCCCAGCCGGTTTCCCTCCTGGGGCGGGGGCGTCCCGGCGTGCCTTTTTTGGGGAATCTGTGGAAAAAGCAGTTTTCTGCCCGGTAAAGCCCCGGTTTTTCCGGCGGGGACGCCCTTTTTTACACGGGATTCTTTTCCACAGCTTTTCACCAAATCGATTTCTAACTGTTGAAAAGTTGTAAAAGCGATGAAATTGTGATACTATAAGATATATACTGCCTGAAGTCTATCGATTTCCAAAACTGGTGAAATTTGGATGTGCCGGTCCCGGTTTCACCGGCTTTGTTTGCAAGGAAAACATGCGCGCAAGGACGATTTTGAAAACACGGAGGTTCAAACATGGAATCTTTTACCGAAGCCTGGAGTTTTATTTGCGAATACTGCAAAAAACACATCACGGAGGTGGCTTACACCACCTGGATCAGCCGGATCGAGCCGGTCAGCCTGGACTTTGCAAAGGGGATCGCCCTTCTGAAGGCGCCGAATGAATTCCACCGGCAGACGCTGAACCGGTGCTATATGGATCTTCTGAACGATGCGGTGGCCGAGATCTTCGGGCCGGGCATCCAGGTGCAGATCTGCGTGCCGGAGGACGTGCCCTCCGCGGAGAAGGAGGAGGAAGAGGACGCCTCTTCCCAGAACGACGACTACGAGTTCACCTTCGACACGTTCATCGTGGGGCCGTCGAACAAATTTGCGCATGCGGCTTCCATGGCGGTCGCCACAAAGCCGGCGACACTCTACAACCCGCTGTTCATCTACGGCAATTCCGGCCTCGGGAAAACCCACCTGCTCTATGCCATCTGCAACGAGATCGCAAGAAGGCATCCGGAGATGAACATCGTCTACATCAAAGGCGACGAATTCACCAACGAGCTGATCGAAGCCATCCGCCACGGCACCACCGCGGAGTTCCACCAGCGGTACCGCAAGGCGGACGTGTTCCTCGTGGACGATATCCAGTTCATCGCGGGCAAGGAATCCACCCAGGAGGAATTCTTCCACACCTTTAATACCTTATATGAGGCAAAAAAGCAGATCGTCCTCACATCCGACCGGCCGCCCAAGGACATCGCCACCCTGGAAGAGCGCCTGCTCACCCGGTTTGAGTGGGGCCTGACCGCGGACATCCAGCCGCCGGATTTTGAAACGCGCATCGCGATCATCAAGCGCAAGGCGGAGCTGCTCGGTATCGACCTGCCGAACAACGTGATCGAATACATCGCCAACCGGCTGAAAAACAACATCCGCCAGTTGGAGGGCACGGTCAAGAAGATGAAGGCGTACTACCTGCTCAACGGCGACGCCCTCAACCTGTCCACGGCGCAGATGGCGGTCAGCGACATCATCAACAACGAGCAGCCGGTCCCGGTGACCGTGGAGAAGATCATCGAGGAGGTCGCACGCACGTACGGCACCAGCCCGGAGGACATCCGCTCGAGCAAGCGCTCGGCCAACATCTCCAACGCGCGCCAGGTGGCCATGTATGTGGTGCGCGAGATCACCCAGATGCCCATGACCTCGATCGGCGAGGAGTTCGGCGGCCGCGACCACTCCACGGTTGTCTACGCCATCCAGCAGGTGGAGAAGGGCATGGCCCGCGATCCCAAGACCAAGGGCACCGTGGAGGACATCATCAAGAACATCCGCGACCGGTAACCCCCGGCAGGGTCCCGGCGTTTTGCGCCCGCAGGGCGGCTGTGTAACCATGCGGCGCTTTGCGGATTCGTGCGCCCTTCATTATACAAATAGTTATAATACAGATTGTATAGATGCACTATCGAATGGACCGTTTCTTAAAAAGAGCCTTTTAAGAAACCGGATTTTTGCGCCTTGAAATCTTTTAACGTGTTTTCAACTTTCCCCACAGAGTTTTCAACAAATTGTTGATTCTGGGGTGGATAATACAACCTTCCACAATGCATAAACATACAAAAAATGAAAATTCCGGCGTTTTTTGCCGCGCCAGCGCTGGGTTTCCGGAGATTTTCCACATTTCCCCGGCCCCTACTGCTGGTACTAAATCAAAAGCATTCCATTGCTATGCTTATAAAGAGAGAAAACCGGAAGTTGCGGTGGAAACCCCGCAAACAAGGTGGAAAACATCGAGCCGCTTGGCCCAAACAGATAAAAGGGTGATACAATGAAAATAACTTGCAGCAAACAACAGTTGACGGAAGCCGTCTCCAATGTGCAGCGGGCCGTCTCGACCAAATCCTCCATCCCCGCGCTCGAAGGCATCCTCCTGAAAGCGCACGGGCAGGAGGTGACCCTCTGCGGGTATGACCTGGAGCTGGGCATGACCACCACCATCGAAGCCTCTGTGGAGGAGCCCGGCAACCTGGTCTTAAGCGCACGTTTGTTCGGTGATATCGTGCGCCGCCTCCCCGGGGAGCAGGTCTGCATCGCGTCCGATGAAAAGAACATCACCGCGATCACCTGCGGCCTGAGCGAATTTTCGATCGTCGGCATCCCGGCGGAGGAGTATCCGGAGATCCCCTCGATCACCGGGGAGACCACGATCGATTTGCCGCACAGCATGCTCAAGAGCATGATCCGCCAGACGATCTTTGCCGTGGCGGACACGGACGCAAAGCCCATCCACACGGGGACCCTGTTTGAGCTGGGCGGCGGCACGCTGCGGCTGGTGTCCGTGGACGGGTACCGCCTGGCGATCCGCGAGGAGCCGGTGCAGGCAAACGAAGAGGCCAGCTTTGTGGTCCCGGGCAAGACGCTCAACGAGGTGACGAAGCTGCTCAGCGACAGCGAGGAAGAGACCCTTTCCCTGGTCGTGGGGCGCCGCCATATCCTGTTTAAGATCGGGAATTATACGGTGATCTCCCGGCTTTTGGAGGGCGAATTCCTCGATTACAAGGCGGCGATCCCCGCCGCAAGCAGCACCGAGGTGCTGGTCAACACGCGCAGCTTTATCGAGAGCGTGGAGCGCGTGTCGCTTCTGATCACCGACCGCCTGAAGAGCCCGGTGCGCTGCCTGTTTGAGGACAATGAGATCAAGCTGTCCTGCTCCACCTCCATGGGGCGCGCGAACGACCAGTTCGAAGCGCAGATTACAGGGGGGAATGTGGAGATTGGATTTAACAACCGGTATTTGCTCGACGCCCTGCGGAACGCGGAGGGCGACGAGGTCAAGGTGCAGCTGAACGGCCCCTTGAGCCCGATGAAGGTCCTCCCGCGGGAGGGGAACGCCTTCCTGTTCCTGGTGCTTCCGGTCCGCCTAAAGAGCGACAGCTGACGCCCCGCTTTGCCCGGGCGTTTGCGAAAAAACCGGCGCGGCTGCCTGCGCAGCACGCAGCCCATATTTTACAGAAAAGAGACCGATCTATGAAGAAAGAAAGCATTTCGATCGACACAGAGTTCATCCGCCTGGACGCCCTGCTCAAACGCGGCGGCGCCGTGGATACGGGCGGGCAGGCGAAATTTGAGATCCAGGCCGGGAACGTGCAGGTGAACGGCGAGCCGTGCACCATGCGCGGGAAAAAGATGCGGCCCGGCGACCAGGCGGTCTATAACAACGTATGTTACGAGGTGTGTAGTTCTGAAAATACAGAGTCTGGCGTTTGAACACTACCGCAACCTCTGCGCGGGAAGCCTCACCCCCTGCCCGGGGATGAACGTCATCTACGGCAGGAATGCGCAGGGGAAAACCAACCTGTTGGAGGCGGTCTGGCTGTTTACCGGCGGGCGCTCGTTCCGGGGCGCGCGCGACGGCGAGCTGGTGGCCTTCGGCCAGGAAAAGGCGGCGCTGCACCTGCAATTTTACAGCGAGGAGCGCGAGCAGGAGGCGGAGCTCACCATCCAGAACGGGCGGCGCAGCGCGTCGCTCAACGGCGTGCCAAAGCGCTCCCCCGCGGAGCTGGTCGGCAAATTCCGCGCCGTGCTGTTCTCCCCGGAGCACCTCTCCCTCATCAAGAGCGGCCCGGCGCTGCGGCGGAATTTCATCGACGCGGCCCTCTGCCAGGTAAAGCCGGCCTATGCGCCGCTTCTGTCGCGGTATCACCACACGCTGGTGCAGCGCAACGCGCTGCTCAAGGACATCCCGCGCCATGCCGAGCTTCTGGATACCCTGGAGATCTGGGACGACCGCCTCGCGCGGTACGGCGACGCCGTGGCAAGGGAGCGCGCGGCGTACATACAAAAAATCGAGGCGCCCGCGCGGGAGCTCTACGCGGGGATTTCGGAAAATAAGGAACAATTTGGAATACAGTATCAAAAAAGCGCCGAAAATCTAAGGGAGGCATTGGCGGCGGCGCGCCGGGACGACCTACAGAGCGGCCACACCACGGTGGGGCCGCACCGCGACGACCTGGAGGTCACCGTGGACGGCGTCTCCGCGCGGGCCTATGGGTCCCAGGGGCAGCAGCGCTCCCTGGTGTTGGCGCTCAAGCTGGCCGAGGCCGATGTGCTGGAGCAGGAGGGCGGCGAAGCGCCGGTCATCCTGCTGGACGATGTGATGAGCGAGCTCGACGCCGGCCGGCAGCATTACCTGCTCAACCGCTTGGACGGGCGGCAGGTGTTTCTCACGTGCTGCGAGCCGGGCGCGGTCAAGCGCCTGGAGGAAGGCGCGCTGTTTGAAGTGCGGAGAGGAGAACTTTATGTACCTACATCTGGGGCAGGACACGGTGATTAAGATGGACGAAATCGTCGGCATCTTCAATATGGAGACCTCGACGATCTCCAAAACCACACGGAACTACCTGGCGCAGGCGGAGAAGGCCGGAAAGGTCGTCAACGTCAGCATGGAGCTGCCGAAGTCCTTTGTGCTTTGCCGCGACAGCCAGAACCGGGAGACGGTCTATATCTCCCAGATTTCCTCGTCCACGCTGTTGAAGCGGACGGGGTACATCGACGAAATTTCCAATGTTTGAAACAGTAGAAGGGGAACATCATGCGACTCATGCTTCCAAAATGCCCGCACTGCGGGAAACAGGTCAACTGGTTCCGCGCATGGGCTCTGAAAACACAGGGGGAATACCGCTGCGGGAAATGCGGCGAATGCTCGAACGTCGCGCTGGATAAAGCGCTTTATCCGCTTGCGGCCGTGGCAGCCATCGCCGGCGCGGTGTTTTTCGTCCTGTTTGTGACACTGGTGCAGGAATTCAGCTTTACCTCCCTGGTTCTGATCGCCGTCCCGTTTTTGCTTTTCTTTTTGATCAGCCCGTTTTTTGTCCGCCTGCGGCCCATCCAGCCGGCAAAGGTGCCGCCGGCTGCGCCGGAGAGGGCGCGCCGCAGGCCGGCTCCGGGACAGATGCACGATACGCAGCGCGTGGACCTTCCGCGCGGGGGCCAGCGGCAGAGCCAGGCGCCCGGCCGGACGGCCAGGGGCGCACCCAGCGGCGGGGAATCCGGGCGCCGTCCGAATCCGCGGACGGCCCGGCGGTTATAGCGCCTTTTGAACATCGCGGAAGGTTTTTTGAAACAGGCTGGGAATGTGCCGGAAAAAGCGGCGGCCTGCCGGATTTGGGCGGCCAAAGGGCCGGGAAAACCAGGGCCCGCTGCGGCCGCAGGCAGGGAAGGTCCCGCAGCCTTTATGTGTGTTATTGGGGGAATCATGTAACATGGATATAAACGAAGTCTTGCAAACGAATCAGACATACGACGAAAACCAGATCCAGGTGTTGGAGGGGCTGGAGGCTGTCCGGAAGCGCCCGGGCATGTACATCGGCTCCACCGGGCCGCGCGGCCTGCACCATCTGGTCTATGAGATCGTGGACAATGCGATCGACGAAGCGCTGGCCGGGTACTGCGACAAGATCGACGTGGTGATCCTGCCCGGCGACGTGATCCGCGTCACGGACAACGGGCGCGGTATCCCGGTGGGCATCCAGCACAAGACCGGCCTGCCCGCGGTCACGGTGGTCTTTACGATCCTGCACGCGGGCGGCAAATTCGGCGGCGGCGGCTATAAGGTCGCGGGCGGCCTGCACGGGGTCGGCGCGTCCGTGGTCAACGCGCTGTCCGTCTGGCTGGAGGTCGAGGTCTACCACGAGGGGAAGATCTACCACCAGCGGTTTGAATACGGCAAGGCGACCGGCGACCTGGAGGTCATCGGCGACTGCCCGGCGGACAAGACCGGCACCACCGTCACCTTTAAGCCGGATGCGTCGATTTTTAAGGACACCACGGTCTATGACTATGAGACGCTGCAAAAGCGCCTGCGCGAACAGGCATTCCTGAACGCGGGCGTACACATCGAGCTGCGGGACGAACGCGACCCGGAGAACCTTTTGCAGGACAACTACTGCTACCAGGGCGGCATTTCCAGCTTTGTGGAGTTCCTCAACAAGGAGAAGGAGCCCATCCACGACGACATCATCCATTTCTCCTGCACGGCGGCGGACAACAACTCCACAGCGGAAATCGCCATGCAGTACAACGACTCCTATAACGAGCTGATGCTCAGCTTTGCCAACAACATCCACACCACGGACGGCGGCACCCATGAGGACGGCTTTAAGCGGGCGCTCACGCGCGTGATGAACGAATACGCCCGCAAATACAACATCCTCAAGGACAACGACAAGAACCTGTCCGGCGAGGACGTGCGCGAGGGCCTGACCGCGATCATCAGCATCAAGGTCAAGGACGCGCAGTTCGAGGGTCAGACCAAGGCGCGCCTGGGCAACACCGAGGTCGGCACGCTGGTCAGCCAGCTGGTGTCCGACAAATTGGCCACCTACCTGGAGGAGAACCCCGCCACGGCGCGCACGATCTTTGACAAGGCGCTGTCCGCCTCCCGCGCGCGGGAGGCCGCGCGCAAGGCGCGCGAGCTGGTGCGGCGCAAGTCCGAATTGGAAACCGCCTCCCTGCCCGGCAAGCTGGCCGACTGCCAGAGCCGCAACCCCGACGAGACCGAGATTTACATCGTCGAGGGCGATTCCGCAGGCGGGTCCGCCAAGGGCGGGCGCGACCGCAAATACCAGGCGATCCTCCCCCTCTGGGGCAAGATGCTGAACGTCGAAAAGGCGCGCCTCGACAAGGTGTACGGCAATGAAAAGCTGATGCCGGTCGTCACGGCGCTGGGCTGCGGCATCGGCGAGGAATTCGATATTTCCAAGCTGCGCTATGGGAAGATCATCATCATGGCGGATGCCGACGTAGACGGTTCCCATATCCGCACGCTGCTTTTGACCTTCTTCTTCCGCTTTATGAAGCCGCTTGTGGAGGAGGGCCACATCTATCTGGCGCAGCCGCCCCTGTTCCGCGTGAGCAAGGGCAAAAACCACTATTACGCCTTCTCCGACAAGGAGCGCGACAAGCTGATGGCGGAGCTGGTCAGCGGGTATGAGATCCAGCGCTACAAGGGCCTCGGCGAAATGGACTCCGAGCAGCTTTGGGAGACGACCATGAACCCCGAAACCCGCACGATGCTGCGCGTGGAGGTGGAGGACGCCGCCGCTGCGGACGAGGCCTTCACCATCCTGATGGGCGACAAGGTCGAACCGCGCCGCGCGTTCATCGAAAAGAATGCGAAGTACGTCCAGAACCTGGACATTTAACCCCTGTGCTGCCGGTCTCCGGCAGACGGAAGAAAATTCGTTTGAATGGCCCATGCCGGTTCCCTGCATACGGGCTGTACTATGGCGCATTGCGCCGGAACATACAAAGGAGAATCCTACATGAAAGACTTTACAAAAGAAAACGAAGAGACCGCCCAGCCTCCGGAACCCCAGGGGGTTGAGGCCCCCGAACCGGAATTTTTGGAGGATGAAGAGCAGGAGGAGGCCGTCCAGTGGGACGGCAGCGACGCGGAGATCGTGTCCGAGGGCGCCGACCAGGAGTACAAAGACACCATCACCGGCGTGAAGCTCTCCTATGTCCTGACCGAGGAGGAGATCCGCACCTGTATGCGCGGCACGCAATTTGGCAAACGGCGCAAACGGCGCATGCGCATCGAGCTGGTGGTCTTTTCCGCGCTGCTGTTGGGATTCCTGGTCTTTTTCTTTTTGAAACGCAACCCGGACAACCTGTTTTTTGCCACGGTCTGCGCGGCGATGATCTTCATCATGATCTTCCTGCCGGACATCCGCATCAAACAGGACGCCAAGCGCAATGCGAATGGCAAGGAAATCTGTATGGAGATCTATCCGCATAAGATCGAGATGGGCCGCGGGGAAAACCAGTGGGAGATCCCGTTGGACGGCTCGTGCAAGAGCGCGATTTATCAGAAGAACATCGTCGTGTATTTCAAGGGCGACGATATGGTGATCCTCCCCATGCGCTGCGTGGAACCCTCGGTCCTGCCGGAGGTGCGGGCGATGATCCAGGCGGGCACGCAGCCGCGGGAGGATTGACCGGAAGGAGGACTGCCCTTTGCCAACGTTTTACGAGGGGGAACCCATCGCGGTGGTGCACCAGACGCTCACCGCGGAGGAATATGCGCAGGCGGCCGTGTTTGCGGAAAGCCACCGCTCGGTTTGGAGCCGCAGAGGGGTGCGCGCGGCGGCGGCGCTGACCGTGGCGGCCCTGGCGTTTTCCTGCATCCCGGTCTACCGGTATCAATACGCCACGGCCTGGATTCCGATTGCCGTGGGCTGTTTGGGCGTGCTGCTGGCGGCCTATTTTTTCTGGTTCCAGCCGGTGCGGATGCAGAAACGCGCGGCGGCGGTCTTCCAAAAGAACCGCTTTTGGCAGCAGCGCTGCAAAATCGCCTTTTACCGGGACAGCGTCTGCTGTGAAACCGCTTATGAAAAAATCAGCGGATATTGGAGCGATTATTACGCATGCTATGAATGCCCCGCGTATTTGGTCGTGGCGGGCGGTTGGGACCGGCATCTGCTGATTGTCGATAAAAAGCAGCTTTCCCCCGGACAGCGGGAGGCCGTGTCCGCCCACATGCGCGAACAATTCGCCAACCGGTATCTCTGGGCCAAACAATAGGCGGGGGAACGGAGGAACGATCGATGCGTGAAAACCATCGCTTTCTGGTGATCCAGGATGTGGAGCGGGCGGAACCGGTCCGGGAGCTGGAGCCCCCCTTTGCGGGCACGGTGTTTTCGGACAACGGCACGATCCGCCCCTGCACCGGCTGTTTCGGCTGCTGGATCAAAACGCCCGGACGCTGCGTGCTCCCGGACCCATACCGGGATATGGGGGCCTATCTTGCCAACAGCGGCGAGCTGGTCCTTGTGAGCCGGTGCTGCTTTGGCGGGCCGGGCCCGTTTGTCAAAAATGTGCTGGACCGGTGCATTTCGTATGTCCATCCCTATTTTGTCATCAAAAACGGGGAGATGCACCACCGCCAGCGGTACCATCATTCGTACGGTTTGACCGTGGCCTTCTACGGCGGGGCAACGCCGGAGGAACAAAGGACCGCGCAGGAATGGGTGCAGGCCATGGCGGTGAACCTCTATGGCCGGGTCAACGAGGTGCGCTTTGTGGAACAGCCGCCGGATTGGAGGGATTTGCTACGGACATTGCTTTGATTTGCGGAAGCCCAAAGGGAAAAAACAGCGCGTCCTGGGTGATCTTGCAGGGGCTGCGCGATGCATTGCCCCCGCAGGCAGCGGTGCGGGAATACGCCATCCGGACCGCCCCCCTCCCGGAACAGGCGCTGCGCGGGATTGCCGCGTGCGATGTGCTGGTGTTTGCCATGCCGCTCTATGTGGACGGCCTGCCCTCCCATATGGTGGGCGCGCTGCTGCAATTGGAAGCGGGTTTCCGGGAAACGCCGCAGAAGGAGCGGACAGCCTATGCGCTCGTCAACTCCGGGTTTTATGAGGGCCATCAGAACGCCCATGCGCTGCACATGCTGCGCCATTGGTGCCGCCGTGCGGGGGTGCGCTGGGGCCAGGGGATTGGCGCCGGCGGGGGCGGGATGCTGCCGGAGACGCAAAACATCCCCATGGGCCACGGGCCCAAAAAGCGCCTCGGGCAGACGCTCCAAACGCTCGCGGAGGCCATCGTTTCCGGCGGGCAGGCGGAAGACCTCTATATCACCCAGAATTTCCCGCGCGTTTTGTACCGGATGTCTGCGGAGTCCGTCTGGAGGCGGAAAGGGCGGAAAAACGGCCTTTCGAAACAGGAGCTCTTTGCAGCGCCGGGCGAGGGACCTACGGCCTGACGGCCGTCCGTTCCGATGGGCCAAACGGGTGTTGGCCGATCGGAGCGGATGGGACGGCAGTACGGCGGCTTTCAAACCGGCCATATGCAAACTAAGGAGGAAGGAATCCATGGCACAATTTGAGAAGGAACTCCATGATGCGGATTTCTACACGGTCTTGTCCCTGTTGGAGAAGGAAATTCTGGCGAGCGGCGCCTCCGTGGAGCTGGTCGGCACTGCCAGATACGACTTGGGGGATACGCAGGTTGCCGTCCGTGTGTACGACCGCTATTTTATGCGCAACGCCAGCCGCGCCAGCCTCACCTTGACGTTGGTCGGGCACGGCGGCACCGTGCAGGTGTCCGCCATCGGTGCGGGCGGCGGCACTGGTGCGTTCACCCACTTCGATTGGGGCACGGGGGATGCGTTCGTCCAACTGGTGAAGAAGATCCTGTCCAAGGGCCCATTTGAAGGGATGTAGGCATCCAAGCAGAACAAACGAAATCCAGAAAATACGATTTGTATTATTTATTTTGAAATATACATATAGAAATGAATTTGATTTTCCCGGCGGGCAGAAATGGGCGGCGCGCGCTTTGAAACGCGGGCGCTTGGGGCAAGCCTGCACCACCAGGCAGGGCTTTTTTGGCCCCCGTGCATCGAAGCGGGGCCGGTCCCGTGGCCCAGCACGCACCGGGATAGGAGGACAAATGGAACAACAGACACCGCTGCTCTCGGTCAGCTTTTTACCGACCAAACAGGATTATGCCGATTATCAAATCGCCGCGTGCAATGCGGCCGCGTCGCCGGGCGAGCAGCTGTTCCTGCGGGCCGCCGGGTTTGTGCTGGTGGTGGCGGGCTTTGTGCTCTGCCTGCTCTTTGGCGTGGGGAACCCGCAGAATACGGTGTTTTTCTCGCTCTTGGTGCTGCTGGGCCTGGCGGTGGGCTTTTTTCACGATTCCATCCAGCCCCTGTTGGTGCGCAGCCGCGCGCAGTCGTTTTACGACCACGCCGGGGAGCGCATGACCGCGCAGTCCCTGTCCTTTTTTGCGGACCATGTGGACGTAAAATCGGACCGCTATGCGGCGTCCCTCCCCTATGCGATGCTCTCGGTTTGGGAGGACGGCCGCATCCTCCTGCTGCGGCTGGGGCCCGGCGAATCGCGGTATGTCCCCAAGCGGGCGCTCTCCCCGGAGGATGTGCAGAAGCTCCATGCGCTGTTCCCAACCGGCGGGCAGACGCAGAAGTGAAGGCGCGCCCCATTTCAAGAAGATCAGCAAGCTGTTTTTTGATAAAGCGGTCCATGGGATCGCCGTAGGCTCGAAAGAAAGGGTTGGTTTCTACAATGCAAGACATGCAGGAAAACGATCGTATTATTAACGTGGATCTGGAAAAGGAGATCAAGAAGTCCTTTTTGGATTACTCGATGTCGGTCATCGTGTCCCGCGCGCTGCCGGATGTGCGCGACGGGCTCAAGCCCGTGCATCGCCGCATCCTCTACACGATGTATGAGAACGGCCTGAGCCCCGACAAGCCGTACCGCAAATGCGCGGATACCGTCGGTTCGGTGCTGGGCCGGTACCATCCGCACGGCGACGCCTCCGTCTACGACGCGCTGGTGCGTTTGGCGCAGGACTTCTCCATGCGCTATATGCTGGTGGACGGACACGGAAACTTCGGTTCCGTGGACGGCGACCCGCCCGCTGCCTACCGTTATACGGAGAGCCGCATGAGCAAAATTGCGGTCGAGATGTTGCAGGACATCGACAAGGAAACCGTCGATTTCATGCCGAACTACGACGACCGCCTGAAAGAGCCGGTTGTGCTGCCCAGCCATTTCCCGAACCTTTTGGTCAACGGGTCCACGGGCATCGCGGTCGGCATGGCGACGAACATCCCGCCGCACAATATGGGCGAGGTCATCGACGGCATGTGCTGCCTGATCGACCACCCGGACGCATCGCTCGACGAGCTGATGCAGTACATCAAGGGGCCGGACTTCCCCACCGGCGCCATCATCATGGGGCGCGCGGGCATCCGCGCGGCCTATGCGACGGGCCGCGGCCGCATCACGGTGCGCGCGCGCGCGGAAATCGAGGAGGAAAAGAACGGCCGGTTCAGCATTGTGGTCACGGAGATCCCCTACCAGGTGAACAAGGCGCGCCTGATCGAGAGCATTGCGACGCTCGTCAAGGAAAAGCGCATCGACGGCATCTCCAACGTGGAGGACCACTCCGACCGCCAGGGCATGCGCATTGTCATCACGGTCAAGCGCGACGCCTCCCCGCAGATTGTGCTGAACAAGCTTTATACATTTACGCAGATGCAGACGACCTTCGGCGTCATCATGCTGGCCATTGTGAACGGCGAGCCAAAGACCTTGACGCTCAAGGAAATTTTGCAGAATTACATCGACTTCCAGGAGGACGTCGTCACACGCCGCACGCGCTTTGAGCTCAAAAAGGCCGAGGACCGCGCGCACATCCTGGAGGGCCTCAAAATTGCGGTCGATTTCATCGACGAAGTGGTCTCGATCATCCGCACCTCCAAGGACCGCGCCCAGGCGCGCCAGCGCATGACCGAGCGGTTCGGCCTGGACGATGTGCAGACGCAGGCCATCGTGCAGATGCAGCTGGGCGCGCTGACCGGCCTGGATCGCCAGAAGCTGGAGGACGAGCTGGGAGCGCTGCACCTCAAGATCGAAGACCTGAAGGACATCCTTGCCAACGAGAGCCGCGTGCTCGCCATTGTCAAGGAGGAGGCGCTCGCGGTCAAAGCGAAGTTCAACGACGAGCGCCGCACCGAAATCGCGGCGATCAGCGGCGAAGTGGATATCGAAGACCTCATCCCGGAGGAGGAATGCGTGCTGACGTTGACCAACTTCGGCTATATCAAGCGCCAGAAGGCCGACACCTACCGCACCCAGCGGCGCGGCGGCCGCGGCGTCTCCGGCATGACGCGCCGGGAGGAGGACGTGGCTACCGAGATGTTCGTCATCAACAGCCACGACTATGTGATGTTCTTCACGGACCTGGGCCGCGTCTACCGCCTGAAATGCTATGAGGTGCCGGAGGGCGCGCGCACCAGCAAGGGCATGAACATCGCCAATCTGCTGCCGATCGCCCAGGACGAGCGGGTCACGTCCATGATCCGCGTGCCAAAGCTCGACGAGGACGGCTATCTGGTGATGGTCACGCGCAGAGGCGTGATCAAGCGCACCCCGCTCTCCGCGTTCCAGACCACCCGCAAGGGCGGCGTGATCGCCATTGACTTGGACGAGGGCGACGAGCTGTGCTGGGTCCGCCTGACCAACGGCAGCGACGACCTGCTGGTGGCGACCAAGAAGGGCATGGCGATCCGCTTCAGCGAGAACGACGTGCGCGCCATGGGCCGCACGGCCCGCGGCGTCAAGGCCCTGACGCTCAAGGAGGGCGACTGCGTGGTCGGCATGAGCGTTGTCCGCGAGGGCGGGCTGGTCCTGACCGTCAGCGAGACGGGCTACGGCCGCCTCTCCTCCACCGACGACTACCGGATCCAGTCGCGCGGCGGCAAGGGCCTGACCAACTACCACGTGGAGAAATACGGCGACGTGGCCGCCATCAAGGTGGTCGACCTGGACGACGACATCATCCTGATCGCATCGGACGGCGTGATCATCCGCATCCGCGCGAATTCCATCCGCGAGTGCGCGCGGCCCAGCAAGGGCGTGCGCGTGATGCGCCTGAACGAAGGAAGCCGCGTTGTCACCCTGGCGCGGACCGCCCACGAAGAGGACGAGGAACCGGACGATCTGCCGGAGGACGACGGCGACGCCGGGGACGAGGATTTGACCGAGGAACCATCGGAACAGGAGAACAGCAATGAAGAATAAATGGATTGCCATTCTGCTGGCGGCGGCCGTCGGGTTTGCCGCCCTGGTGGGGTGTACGGGGGACAACGGCACGGAGGACCCGCCGGGCAGCAGCTCCGCGCCCACGTCCAGCGCTTCTTCCGAGGAGAGCGCCCCGGCGCCCGCCCCGCAGCCGGACGGCGAAGCGCCGTCCACGCCGGAGAGCTCCACGGAGCCCGCGCCGGAGCCGCCGGAGGACAGCCCCGGCCAGGTGTTGCCTGTGGAGACGGAAGACCCGGGTTTTGACGAGAAATTCGCGGACAACCCGATCGACCAGGCGTATATCCAGGACAACAACCAGGCGATCTCCAACAAGGATATGGTGGAGGTCTCCCAGAAATACGCGGAGATCTGGCGCGAAGAGGTGGCGTATGCCTACGAAACCCTGCTGGAAAAGGTCTCGGACGGCCGCAAGGCTACGCTTGAGAGCGAGCAGCAGGCGTGGAGCGATGGGACCGAAGCGGCCCTGGAGGAATTCCGCGCCGACGCCCAGGCGGTCGGCGGCACCATGGCGCAGGTCGATGAGGCCAGCCGGGTGATGGATTATTACCGCAGCCGGGCGGTGGAGCTTTACGAAGAGTTGTATGCCATCGACCCGAACTATACGTATCACTTCGAGGGATAAGGGGAGGCATGCTATGCCGCCCATCATAGGACGGGCAAATACATATTCCAATTTGTAATATGTATGTTATTTTATTCGTAAAGTATATTTTTTACTGCGCAAAGCCCCGCATTTCCCTTTTTGGGCCTTCCTTTTGCAAATGGGCCGGAAGGGACGTTTGCCTTTTTGCGGCGGCGAGCAAGCGCAGAACGGATTAACTTTTAGTATTATCAACCGAGTTTTCAACAATGTGATGAATTTGTCAAATACAAATTGTTTTATAGATTATTTATATTACGTTTTGTATTTTAAATAAGGAGGCCGGACCATGAAATTGATCGAAAAGCAGTTGGGCCGCACGGATATCTACAAGGGCCGGATCATCGAGGTCGCCGTGGACGACGTGGAGCTCGAAAACGGCGCCAAATCCAAGCGCGAGCTGGTGATGCATCCCGGCGGGGTGTGCGTGGCGGCGCTCACGGGACAGGACGAGATGCTCTTTGTCCGGCAATTCCGCTATCCGTACCAGGAGGTGGTGTTGGAGGCCCCGGCCGGGAAACTGGAGCGCGGCGAGGACCCCTTTGAAGCCTGCAAGCGCGAGCAGCGCGAGGAGACCGGCACCACCGCGGAGCAGTATTTGAACCTGGGGCTGCTCTACCCCACGCCCGGCTATTGCGACGAGATCCTGCACCTCTATGCCTGCCGGATCACGGGGTACGGGGAATCGCAGCTGGACGAGGACGAATTCCTGGAGGTCGAGCGCATCCCGCTGCAAAAGGCGGTGGAGATGGTGATGGACAACACCATCAAAGATGCGAAGACCCAGGTGCTGGTTTTAAAGGCCGCCCGCCTGGTGGAGCAGAAAAAGCTATAACAATCCGTAAAATAGTTTTAAAAATTACGAGTTGTAAATAAAATGCGTCCGAAACTTGCATTTTTGAAACGGCCCTTCCTCCACATATCCCATGGGATGGGCGGCTGCGCTTTCGCACGCAGGGCTGGAAACCGGGCGCCTTATAGACGCTTCGCGGTATCGGAATGCCCATCAAACCGGCGAGGTTTGTTTACAGGGAGGAAAAAGCGATGAAAAGATTGCTATTGGTATCCATGTTTCAAAATGTCTCCCACCTCTTGCAGCGGGTGATGCCCGATTACAAAGGGAAATCGGTCGCCTATATCCCCACGGCAAGCCTTGCGGAGGAACCGGGCGATTGGGCCGCCCTGGAAAAGCAGAATTTGGAACAGATGGGGCTGGTTGTGGACGAAGTGGAGGTCTCCACCGCCCCCTATGCGGCCATCCAAAGGGCGCTGCAAAAAAATGACCTGATCTACATCGCGGGCGGGAATACCTTTTTCCTGCTGCAAGCGCTGAAACAGAGCGGCGCGGACCGGCTGATCCGCGAGGAGGTCCACAAGGGAAAGCCCTATATCGGGGAATCGGCGGGCGCCATCGCCGCGGCCCCGGACATCGCCTATTCGTCTGCGATGGACGACCCCGGGAAAGCGCCGGGATTACAGGACTATACGGGGCTGCATCTGACGGAATGGTATCCGGTGCCGCACCGGGGCAACCCGGAGTACGGGGCGGCGGTCGAACAGATTGTGGCCGCGTATGCTTCCACGCTGGACCTGAAGGTCATCGACGACCACCAGGCGCTTTTCGTGGAGGACGGCCAGGTGGAGGTTTTGAAGTAAGGAAACCCCAAAAGGAAACCAACGGCCCTTGGCCGTTGGGGCTCCAAGAACCCGAATAGAAATCGGGAAAGCTTTCATAAAATTGCATATGCAAAAAGCAACAAAAAAAGCGGTGCCCTTTGTGAGCGTTTCAGGCTCAAAAGGACGCCGCTTTTCTGCGTATGTATGGCGATTGCACCAGCGCCGTATGGGCTGGCTGCAAGGCGTTTTTGGTGCCGCACGGTTTTGGCCTCGGGGCGCGGAGCGGCCCGGCTTTGCCGGCCCTCCCCCTCCGCCCGCTCAGGGACGGAGGTTCTTGTCCAGCAGGTCGTTCGTCCCGGCCTTTTTATAGGGGGTGATGTCAAAGCAGCACATCAGGACGGCGGGCCGGTTGTGCCAGGTCACCATGGAGGTGTCGGTCATCAGCCAGAGGTCCAGGGACGGATGGTAGACCTCCTGCAAAAGGCTCTGGTTTTTCTCCGTCAGTTTCCGGAACAGGCATTCCGTGCAGGGATGGTCCCGCCTGAAAAAGGCTTCGTAGCAGTGCATGCCGATTTGCGCGCTCGGGAAGATCTGGCCCAGGCAGCGGTTCACATAGAGCAATTCATACGACTTCGGGTCGATCAGATAGATCCAGGTGCTTTGGTTTTCGAGGATCGAGCGGATGGACTCCTCGGCCTGTACGGTGCGCTGCTGGGCGCGGTGCTTCAAGAGGAATACGCTCAGGATCTCCGAGATAAACGCCAGCGCGTCCACCTGGTCCTGCGTCCAAAACCGGTTGATCGAGCAATCGTCAAACCCGACAAACCCGCGGAACACGCCGTTGTCGTATATGGCGCTCTGCAACAGGGCCTTGATCCCCTGCGGGGCGAGGATGGCATAGGGCTCTTCCTCCAAAAGGCGGATGTCGCGGCAGTAGAAGATGCCCTCCTCATTGAAGTTATCCCGGTAACGGTTGTTTAAATCCTTTTCATAGGAGATACAGCGCAGGTTGTCAATTTGCGGGGAGATGCCCTCGTTGCACCATTCGAACGTATTGCGGCAATAGCTCCCGTCCTCGCTGTCCTCAAAGATATACGACCGGCTGACGTTGAACTTCTTCCCCACCATCTCCAAGATGGATTGGACCGCTGTCTCTACGTCGCGGGAGTGGTACAGGATGTGGAAGCAATGCTCGGAAAGGTGGTCGAGAAGGTTGCCCGTCCCGTCCGCATCCACTTTTTCCTCGGGGATGGACGCCGGCTGGGTGTAAGGGCGCAAAATGCGCTCCTGCTGGTAGGAGCCGTCGTAGACGTTGTACTGGTTTTTCCCGTTCTTTTTGGATTGATAGAGCGCCAGGTCCGCGTGGCGGTACAGTTCTTTGAAGCTTTTCCCATGTTTGGGATAGATCGCGGCCCCGATGCTGCAGGAGAGGGCGATGCTGGGGGAATTCTCCATGCCGTTGTTCACCGTCTCGATGTCCCCCAGCTCGAGGATCAACTGTTCCGCCTTTTTCTGAACGATGGAAACATCCTGGATGTTTTGGATATGGATGATGAACTCGTCCCCGCCGAGCCGCCCCACCGTGTCGGTGCTGCGGAAATGCGTTTTCAGGCGCTGTGCGGCGTCCACCAGGATGGCGTCCCCCACCAGGTGGCCCATGCTGTCGTTGATATGCTTAAAATTGTCCAGATCGACGATTAAGAGCGCCGAACAATCGCCGTCCGCCGCAGTGTTGAGATACTCCTCGATGCGTTTTTGCGAGGCCACCTTGTTCAGCAGGTTGGTCAGGGGATCGCGCTGGGCGATCTCCAGCAGTTTTTCGGCCTGCCGCTTTTCGCTGTCGATATCGACCAGCAGGCCGATGGCATGGACGGGATGGTTGGCCTGGCTGGTCTGCACCGTCATGCGCGCGCGGCACCAGAGGTACCGCCCGTCCGCCGTGCAGATGCGGAACTCCAGGTCGCTGTGCAACGCGCCCCGCCGGATGGAGCGCAGGGCCTCGGCCACGCGCTGCCGGTCCTCCGGGTGGATATGGGAATCGCCGTGCAGGATATGCCTTGTGATATGCTCCCTCTGCGGCATGTAGCCGAATTTCGTCTCCCACTTCGGGGAGCAGAAAAAGGAATCCGTCTCCATATTCCATTCGATGATGATGTCGTCCGTCTGGTCAATGAGGATCTGATGGCGTTCCAGGCTGAGGCGCAGCTGTTCTTGGAGCTTTTTGCTCTCGGTGATGTCCGTCAAGGTGCAGCAGAGCGTATCCGGCTCGCCATCCCGCTGCATCAGATGGCTCTGCTCCAAAATCCAGAGCGTATGCCCATCCCGGTGCTTGACCCGGTATTCCAGGCAGTGGTCCGTTCCGGTTTCCATATGCTTCTGAAACGCGCGGGTGACGGCCCGGCGGTCGTGCGGGTGGATCATGTCCAGGTAATGGTTGTGAAATTTTTCCCGCATCTCCTCCGCCGTATAACCGAACAGGTTTAAAAACCCGCGGCTTACCTCCAAAATGGTCCAAACGGGGTCGGGCAAACAGCGGAAAATCCCGCCGGGAATGCCGTCGCACATCAGACGGACCAACCCCGGCTGTGCGGGCAGCTCCGTCGGCCTGATCGATCGATTGTCCACCATTTTGGTTCCCCCTGACATCTTAAAGGATTCCCAGACCATGAGAAGCTTCTTCCGAGCGTGAAAACGGACGGCTGCCGGATCGGAAAAGAGGTGGCCCGCCGGATGTAAAAAATACCCGGCTATCCCGTCTCGCGCCACTGTTCTTCCAATTTATCTATTTTTTGAGGAATCCTATGCGAATTTCTGTTTGTTTTATTATAGCGTTTTGCCTTATATAAGTCAAAAGAAAATAAAAAAAGTTCTGGGGCGGCCGGAACCTACCGCAAAAGGCCCGTATATGGTATACTGGACGGGAACAACGGCGTTGGAGGGAAACGATGGACATAGAAGGGAAAAACAGGATCACCGGGCGGTTTGCACCCTCCCCCAGCGGGCGCATGCATGTGGGGAACCTGCTGAGCGCCCTGCTGGCGTGGCTTTCGGCGCGCGCGGCGGGGGGCCGCATGGTCCTGCGCATGGAGGACCTCGACCCGGACCGTACCTCCCGGGCGCTGGCGGACCAATTGGAGGACGACCTGCGCTTTTTGGGATTTGATTGGGACGAGGGCGGCGCGGCGGGGGGACCGAACGGGCCGTATTACCAGAGCGGGCGGACGGGGCTTTATGCGGAAGCGCTCGCGCAATTGGAAAAACAGGGGTTGCTTTACCCCTGTTTTTGCACGCGCGCCCAGCTCCATGCCGCGGAAGCGCCGCACAATTCGGACGGGGAAACAATCTACTCCGGCCGGTGCCGGGGGCTGGCCGCGGAACAGATCGAAGCGCAGGCCCGCCTGCGCGCCCCGGCGGTGCGGCTGCGGCTGCCGGACGAGGCCGTGCGGTTTGTGGATGGGCATTATGGCCCTGTGGAACAAAACCTGGCGCGCGAATGCGGGGACATCATCCTCCGCCGGTCGGACGGCGTGTTCGCCTACCAGCTGGCCGTGGTGTTGGACGACATCGCCATGGGGGTCACCCAGGTGGTGCGCGGCCGGGACCTGCTGTCCTCCACGCCGCGCCAAATGTATCTCTACCGCCTGTTCGGTGCGAGTCCCCCGCAATACATCCATGTCCCGCTGTTGCTGGCGCGGGATGGGCGGCGGCTTTCCAAGCGGGAGCACGACCTGGACCTGGGCGCTCTGCGGGCGCGCGGGTTTTCCGGCGAGGAGATCGTGGGCCGGGTGGCCTATCTTGCGGGGCTTCTCCCGCATCCGCGTCCCGCCCGCCCGCGCGACCTGCTCCCCCTGTTTTCCTGGGAAAAGGTGCCGAAGGAAAACCTGGTGCTCCCGGAGGACCTGTTCCGGGACGCCCAATAGGGCTTGGCCCGGTTTGCCGCCCCGGGCGGGCCGCGGAGCGCGGTTGAACCCCGGGGATGGCCCCGGTCATGCAAAAAGATCCCCTTGGGAGAAAGGATGGGTTTGGATGGAGATCCGGCAGCTCCGGGAGACGGAGATGGAGGAAGCGCTGCAACTGGTGTGGGAGGTATTCTGCGCGTTTGAAGCGCCGGTCTACTCCGCGCAGGGCGTGGAGGAATTCCGGTCGTTTCTTCAAAACCGGGAGGAGATGGCCCGGCAACAGTTCTTTGGCGCTTGGGAGGGCGGCCGGCTTATCGGCGTGCTGGCCACGAGCGGGCCGCACATCAGCCTGTTCTTTGTGCGCCGGGAGTGGCACCGGCGCGGCGTGGGAAGGGCGCTGCTGCACGCGATGGCATCCGCCGCAGACTATCCGGAGATGACGGTGCATTCCTCCCCCTATGCGGTGGAGGTTTACCGGCGGTTTGGGTTTGTGCCGCTTGGGGGCGAGCGGGAGGAAAACGGGATTCGCTATACGCCGATGGTTTGCAGGCATTGGACGTTTTGACGCGCTGCCCGCAGGGCCGCCCCTGCGGGCAACAGCCCTCCCCTTTCCCTTCTGCATGGGGACGGAGGGCGCTGCACAATCGGATGGAAGCCGCCGCTTCCACAGGCCAACCCTTCCAGAAAAACCGAAACGGCGTCCAAGCGGGTGCATACTCCCTTGGACGCCGTCTTTTTTGTGCCATGCTTTCCCAGCGGTTCTTTCCCAGCCGCCCTTTGGCGTTTGCCGCTTCCCCGCTTTCCCAGCGGGCATTCTTGCGGCTGCCCTGCAAAAAGGCTTACCTGCCCAGGACATTCTCCGAAGCATTTTCCCCATACAGCCGCTTGGAAAATTTGTAATGGAAATTGTGCATGTCCTCCCGCAGGTAGAAGCGGTGCGCGCCTTCGCGCAGCTGGTTGGTGGCCGCTTCGATTTGGGAGCAGCCCCGCTTCCTGGCCATTTGGCAGGCGCGGTCGAACATCTCCCTGCCGACCCTTTTGCCCCGGCAGGATTCCGCAACGGAGAATTCCAAAATCTCCGCAATGCGTTCCGTGTGATGCAGCTGCTCCTCCATGCGCAGGTTCAGTGCCGCGACCACGGAGCCGTTGTACTCATAGACCAGGCAGTAATAGCGGCTGTCCTGTATCTGCTGATAGTAAATTTCCGAAAACCGTTGGTAGGGCAGTTCTTTCTGCTCCAGTTCACAGATCAGTTGATAGATTGCCCTGCAATCCTCCAATGTGCTTTTCCGGTACATAGGTCCCCCGATCCTTTCCCCGGCCGCCGCAAGAGCTTGCAAAGGGGCGTTCCCACCCCTACAAAGAAGCCCGCCCTTTTGCAAAAGGGGCGGGTTTCCAGTTCCCTACGGAAAGCCTTATTTTTCCTCCGGCATATCCATCAGCTTGCCCGGGTCGGAGAGCACCTGCTGGGCCGCGATGGCTGCCGCACCCATCAATACGGGGTTTTCCGGCATGGAATCGAGCTCGATCACAAGTTCGTTGCAGATCAGCGGGTTGACGCAGTCGTGTACGCGCTTTTGGACAATCGAGAGGAGCAGCTCGCCGTCCACCTGGGTCAGCTCGTCGCCGATGACAATCAGGCCCGGGTTGAACTGGTTGATGAGGTTGATGATCCCGATGGCCAGGAACCCGCAGACCTTCTCATACTCCTCGCGCGCAACCGTGTCGCCCGCGCGCACCGCCTCGGAAATCTTTGCAGTGCTCAGGTCGTCGGGCGTGAGCATGGAGGACTCGCCGTTCCGGATGCGCTTCTCGATGTTTTCGCACAGGACGATGAAGGAGCAATACTTTTCCAAGCAGCCATAGTTGCCGCATTCGCAGCGCGGGCCGTTGAAATTGATGGTGTTGTGGCCAAATTCCCCCGCGAGGCCGCGGTGGCCCAAAACCAGCTTGCCATCCGTGATCATGCCGCAGCCGACCCCCTGCCCGGCCAGGACATAGATCATGTTCCGGATGCCGTATTCCTTGCTGCGATACCACAATTGTGCAAAAGCGCCCGCGTTGGCGTCGTTGACAATCTGGATCGGCACGGTGAAGTCCTTTGTCAACGCATCCTTAATTGGGAAATTGTGCCAGCCGGCCAGCTCCGTGACAAAGAAGATGCTGTCCCGTTCCTCATAATACGGGCCGGGCATCGCCATGCAGACCACGGGGATCTCCGTATCGGTGTTTTCCTGCAGCATGGTGTAGATGGCGGTGCGGATGCGCGTGATGGTGATCTGTACGTTTTCCTTGGGGCCGATTTTGTACTGCTTGACGCCGTACAATTTTCCGGACAGGCCCGCCAGGCACAGATAGAACGCGCTGCGCGTCATGCGGATGCCGATCACCTTGTACTTTTGGTCGTTCAGGGAAATGCCGATGGAACGGCGGCCCTTGCTGCCGCTCATCAGGCCGGTTTCGATCACAAGGCCACAGGCAATGAATTCATTGATGATGTTGGTGATCGTGGCCTGTTTCAGGCCGGACAGCTGGGAGAGCGTGGCGCGCGAACAGATCCCCTCCTGCCGCAAAAGGTCGAGCACCAGCGCGCGGTTGATCAGTTGGCTTTTTTCTTGATTGATGCTTTTCCGGGTATTGTATTCGTTCATGTTTTTCCCACCCATCTAAAATGAAATGATTGGTAAAGGATCTGGTAATTTCTTTTATTATACACGCAACGATTCGACAAATAATTCTAATATTAAATTAAATATGTACAAATAGCACCATTTTCTCGAAAAAAATTTATTTTTTATAGAAATCATTTAGAAAGAACACATAAAATCCATTTTCAACTTGAAAAGTTTTAATATAGAACCCATAGATAAATTTATGGCAGGGCGTTTTATCCGGCTGGAAAGGGCCGCGCGCCCCGCGGAAGGGTTATTGCAAAAATGGGATTTTTACAAATAAATTTCTATATGAGAAGGCTTTCGAAAGGGGACCGGAAGAGACGCCTGGGAGACCTCCGGCCGTTTTTCCAGCGGGCCCGCCCCTGTGTGGGCGTAGCGGGAGACCGGGTCCGGTTTTGATGGCGTTGGGTTGGCCGAAAGGGATATGTACGGTGGGCGCAAGACGGCCCAACCGGCAAAAGCCCGGCCGGTTTGCGCGGCCAGGCCGGCGAGGGCCACGCAGGGCCGCCCCGCACCTGTATGGCCCTGTGGCGGAGCGTATCCAAAAGGGAGGAAGGCTGCGCACAGGCGCCGCGTGGTTGCCTTTCCCCGCACGTTAAAATGTGCGGGTAAAGAGGGTGTCGTTCTCCAGCAGGCTTTCCACGGTTGGGAATCCCAACCGGTGCAGCAGCTCGATCACATAGGGGTTGTCCACCGGCGTCGGCGTGGGGGCCTCTTCCCCATACCGGTTGACGTTGTCCCGGGCAAGCTCCTTGCCGATCAGTGCGCGGGGGCCGCCCACGCACCCCCCGGCGCAGCCCATCCCCTCCAGGAAGTTGGCGTCCAGCTTCCCCTCCTTGAGGTCGTTCAGAAGCTGTTTGCATGCGGGGACGCCGCTGGCCTGCACCGCATGCACCTTGATTTTGCGGCCCGGGTTCAGGCGCTGCACGCAGTCCTGTACCGCCTGGCTCACGCCCCCGGCGCGCGCGTAGATGCGGCCGCCCGTCGAGGAATGCTCCCGGTTGTCCTCCGCCATCATCTCCGGGTGGATGTCCGCAAAGTCGAAGAGGTCGCGCACCTCCTGGAAGGTGAGCACATAATCCACCGCGTCCGCAATGTCGGGCTCGCGCGCTTCGGATTTTTTCGCCAGGCACGGGCCGATAAAGACCACCTTTGCCCCGGGCTCCAAGCGCTTGATGGCGCGGCCGCAGGCCACCATGGGCGAGACCGCCGCGGGCACATGCGGCATCAGTTCTTGATAGACCCGCCGCAGCATGGCGATCCACATCGGGCAGCAGCAGCTTGTCAATTGGTAGTCCTGGTCGGTGAGGATGTTCGCATCGAATTCCAGCGCCTCTTTCAGGGTCAGGATGTCGGCAAAGAGCGCGACCTCCACCATGCCCGCAAAGCCCAGCGCTTTGAACGCCGTGCGCAATTTGCCGGGCGTGACCTCATCGGAAAACTGGCTGATGACCGCCGGCGCGACAATGGCGTAGACCGGCGCGCCCCCGCGGTGGATCAGGTCGAGCGTGGGCAGGATGTCCTTGCTTTCGACCAGGTTTTTCGCTTTGCAGCGCTCCACGCAGGCGGCGCATCCCACGCACATCTTGCTGTTCACCTGTACATTGCCGTTTTCGTCGGTGTAGAGCGCGTCGAACAGGCACTTCCCGGCGCAGTTGGCCGCCTCCTCTTTGGAGCAGTTGCAGTCGCCCACGCGCCAGACCGTGGGGTATTTTTCCGGGTTCAGCAGGCAGTCGAGGTGATGGGGATTAAAATCCTCCTGGCGGAGCTTTTCCAGCTCCTCTTCGCTCTTGCCTTTTACGGAGGCGCGCACTAGGCGGCCGTAGAGCGCGTTAAAGGTCGGCATATGATCAAATCCTTTCCACAGGGGCCCTGCACGGGCCCGCAAGATCGTTGCCCCCGCAGAGGGTCCGCTTAAAGGGCGCCCAGGCGGGACGCCTCGCCGTTTGCAGGGGGAAAATAGCGTTGCGGCGGGCTCCCCCATATTTCGCGGGACAGGCCGCCGCCGCATCTGTTACACTAGGGTTACCAAATTTTTTCCCTGCATTCCAAAAAGCCGCCTTTGCAGGGCGGCGCCTTCCCCCAGCCCATGGGCGCGCAGCCGCCGGAGAAGGCGCGCGGGCGTCCCGGCGGACGGTCAGGGCGAAACGTCCCCCGCCCCCTTTTGGGCCGCCGCGTGGGAGGACGCCGATTGCCGGTACCAGCCGGGGGTCACGCCCTCATATCGTTTGAACGCGCGGTTCATGGTGATCGAGTTGGCATACCCCACCATGGCGGAGATGTCGCCGATGGTGTGGTCGGTGTGGACGATCAGCTCTTTGGCGCGCTCAATGCGGAATTTGTGCAGGTAATCCAGGAACCCCACGTTGAGTTCGGATTTCAACAGGTTGGAGAGCACCGGCAGGCTGATGTGGAAATGTTCGGCCACCGCGCCCGCCGAAAGGTTGATGTCCTGGTAATTTTCCCGTATGTATTGGGTGATCTGCTCAATGCGCTTCCCCTGGGGGCGGGATTGTTCTTTTTTCGCGTCCAGATAGGCGAAGATACGGTATGTACAGTGGCACAGGGAATCAATGCTGCGCGGCTTGCGGAAGGTTTCCGCGTTTTGCAGATGGTTCAGGAGTTCCGGGTCGAGGTCGCTGTCCGAAAGGGAGAGCAGGATGGCGTCCGTCAAATAGAAGATCTGCAATTTTGCCTGGGGCATTGCGGCCGGATGTTTGGAGAAGGACTCTTCGATTTCCTTCACAAGCGCTGCGGCCTGCTGGTAATTGGCGGACTGGATGGAATTGGAGAGCTTATTCACTTGCGCCAGGAATTCCCGGCAGCCGTTTGGCCCGGACATCAGGCTGGACAGGCGGCTATAGGTAGCGGTTTTTCCATATTCGCCGGCCAGAAGCTGGTAATCCGCCACCTGCGTGGCTTCATGGTACGCTTCGTGCAGCTCGTCCAGCGAATGGTGTTCGCCGCTTAGGGCGATGGAGACCTGCATATGCAGCTCCGAGACGGTAAACGCCTGGATGGCTTCCGCGCACGCCTTGACCTCCTCCAGGCCGCCGCTGTCCAGGCCGACCACGCCGAGAAAGGACGTATGGTCGGCGACGACATAGGCGGCGAACCCACCGTTGAGCAGGAACGAACGGCATGTCTCCTTTAAAAGGCTCCCCGCCTCTTCCTGTTGGATGGGCGGGGACTCGGCGTCCGCGTCCTCGTCAATGGATAGGATCAGCACAACAAACTTCTGGCAGGCAATGGGGAACCCGCCCTGCCGCAGCGCTTCCGCGATGTCGGGCGAAAGGAAGATTTCGCCTTTCAGGACGCGGGTGGTGAGGCTTGCCGCTAAAAGGTCGCTTTGCGAATGGAGCTGGGTCTCGTAATCCTTGGCCCTTTCCGAGAGTTGCTGGACCGTGCTCGCCACCATTTGGAATTCGCTCTCATCCCGGCTGCCCTTTTTGACAGGCAGCGTATCCACCAGTTTTTCGACCGGCCGGTATAACGTTTTCGAGAAGAAATAGGAGAGGCTCCCGCCTGCCAATAGGGTTACGACCAGCGTGTTGAAGATGGCGCCGGCCATGACCACGATCCATTCCTGGACGCCTGCGTCCGGGATGACGATCACCTGCTGGAGCGTATTGTTGGAAAACCCCTGATGGTAGACGAAATAGGTCTGCCCGTCCCACGTCCTTGCGCTGAAGGGCGGCAGGGCGGAAACCTGTTTAAAGTCCAGCGGCAGGTTGCCCGGCTGCCCATAAGCGTTGGCGGAAGAAATGCTCCGGTTGTTTGCCGTCAGGAAAAGCGTCTGGGCGTCCTCCGGCAAATAGTAATAGCTGAGATCTTCGGCAATCCGGCTGCTATTTACGCCGATCATCCAGACCACGCCCGGGTAAATCTGCCGCACGTAGACGAAGCGGGCGAAATCCATGTTTGGATCTTGGATAATGGTGCAGGTGCCCTCTTCCCCGGCCTGGATCAGCTGGTCCCATGTGGCGGCGTCCATCCCGAACAGCCCCGTCACGATCCCGCTTTCCAGGGGATCGACATCGGCCGATTTGTCGAACACCCGCCCGCTTTTCTGAAAATAGAGGAACATGGGCTGGTCCGTGGCAGGGATGGTCTTGCGGACCGTACGCAGGTAAGAACGGACAAAATGTTGGGCCTCTGGCGATCCCAAAGGGATGTTTTCAGATGTTGCCAGTTCCGCCATCCCATCCAGCTGGGCGATGCGTGTGCCGGCTTCTTCTATGTAAGACAGCATGCTCTCGGTATTCTTCATGCTTTTTTCCACCATGGAATGGTAAGATTCGATGGTTTCTTCGCGCTGTGTTTTCTCGTTGGCCAGGTACTGGGTCAACATCAACATGCTGCAAAGCAGCGTCACGGCAAAAAACGCGGCCAGCAGCTTATAAAAGCTTTTCCCGCGGTATGGTTTTGTCTTTTTCAAAACGCAATCTCCCTTCTCCCTAAAAACAGCCACGGTTCCACGCAGCATCATCCCCAATACAAACCCGGCCTGCCCTCTTCCCCCAAAGCGCCAGCGCCACAGCGGCCATACATCTGGAGATTGTGGCTACAGAAGCGGGGCGCTTCCGAGTTATATTTTACCGGGTTTTAGATATATTATATAAAAACTATATATTCTAAAAATAATATCCCATTTTATACATAAATATAGTAAGAATCAAACCTTTTGATCTACATTTTCTAATAAAATTTAGCGGAAGACGTAATTATTGCTGTGAGGAAGCCTATAAAATACTGAGAAATAGACGAATTCCCCACACAATTTGCGGACAAAAAATTTTATTTACGCTATTATACATGATTTTATCGCAGGGTAGATTCATTGAGGGAGTAAAAAGCAATTTATTTTAAAGGAACTTTGCAAAAAGCTGCTTTTTTGCCGGGCATCGCTCCCCAAAAGCCTCTAAAGTATTTGCTTACATACAATTTTTTGTTCGTTAAATTGCATAGTTTATTTTAGAATTGTTCGTATAAAAATAGTGGTTCTTGATTTCCCTTTGTATCCATCATTATACTATATCCAGTCAGATATTCAAGCCGATAAATGAATAGGCTGTGAAAGAGTCCCATTTTATCCTGCTTTTGTGCATCTTCGTAAAAGGGGGGCTGGACCAGCACATATCGCTACCGGCTTGAATCGGATATTTTAAAGAAATTTCCTTTGAGAAAGGGGGCCAGAAGAGAAAAACGTTGAGGAATCCTGCAAAGAAAGAGGGCCTTTTGGCAGGAAAGAGGCCGGTCCGTGCGGAACCCGCTGCACATTTGCAATGGAAAGAGGAAGTATCTGCATATAGAAACGTACGGATTGGCTGCAAAGCCCTCCCGTTTGGTTTTTGAAATGGGTAAGGTTGGAGACACGATTTCAAAACAAAGGAGAATTGGATTTATGAAAAGACTACGGAAAGTCATTTCGCTGGTCCTGACGCTCTCCATGATCGCCGGATCAGCTGTGACGGCGGCCTTTGCGGCTTCTCCCACGGACGAAATGTCCGAACGCGAGATCCGCAATGCAGAACTTTCCAGGGACGTTGCCGCACAGGGCATGGTTTTGCTGGAAAATAACGAAAATGCACTCCCAATCCCGCAACAGAGCAAGATCGCCCTGTATGGCGGCGGCGCATAAGTATGCGGACTTCTCCGGCACGGACTTCAATAAGAAGCCGGTCATGCTATTCAGCAAGAACGTCAAAGTGTTCGTAAACGGCGAAGAAAACAAGATCGCGGAACTCACCGGCCGCCTCACGGGCGACTTTGAGGATGGCGAGGAAGTCACCGTAACCTTCCAGCCGTATGCGGACGGAAGAGAGTTTGCGCGGATCGTCATCAACGGCGAGAGCGTCGATTTCACCGATACCAAGGAATACTCCTACACCTTTACCTATGACGCGGACGACAAGTCCATGCAGCTCGACTTTGCATTTGTCATTGTCGATAAGCAAGTCCTCAAGGCGACCATCGACGCGGCGAACGCATGCGGCGATGAAGTGGAAGCGGCGATCCCGGAGGTCCAGGATATCTTTAATGAGGCCCTGGAAGCGGCGAACACCGTCTATGCGGATATCCACGCAACGCAGGCGGAGATCGACGAGGCTTGGAGCGATCTGATGGACGCCCTGCACCTGCTGAGCTTCGAAGAGGGCGACACCAGCGCGCTGGAAAGCCTGATCGATGTGGCAGACCTGATCGACCTCGACCAATACTTCGGCGATAAGGACGCCTTCACAGAGGCCCTGGAAGCGGCCAAGGACGTCTGCGGCGAAGAGCACCCGCTGGCAGCCGATGTGGACGAAGCGTACAACAACCTGTATGACGCAATGATGAGCCTGACCCGCTTGGCGGATAAGTCCTCCCTGCAGGCCGCCGTCGATAAGGCGGACAGCCTTGACCTCAACGACTACATCGACAACGACGCGAAGGCGGCATTGCCGGATGCACTCGAGGCGGCAAAGGAAGTCCTTGCAGACGAAACGGCATCGCAGGAAGCAGTCGACGAACAGACCATCGCACTGAATGACATCCTCATGGGCCTGCGCAGAAAGGCCGACAAGAGCGAGCTCAACAGCATCCTGAGCAAGGCACAGGCGGTCGATACAAGCGAGTACACGGCGGCGTCTGTTGCAACCCTCAAGAGCGCGATGAACCGTGCGTTGGCAATCATTGACGACAAGGACATGACCGAAGAGGATCAGCCCAAGGTCGACCGTGCCACCAGAGCACTGGCGAGCGCCTACAACGCACTTGTCCCGAAGAGCACTAGCTCCTCCGGCAGCAGCTCCAGCGGCAAGGGCAGCACGTCTGCCAACATCGGCAACGCATATGGCGCAGCGGGCGTGGTATCCGCAGCCCAGGGCGTGACCAGCCAGAAGGCGTATGTGGTTTCCGACACGACGGTGAACTTCACCTTGAAGAGAGGCAGCGCATACTGCTTCAAGATGACCGTGGTCAACGGCAACGCTATGACGCCGGGCTTCACGGTCGGCAATGGCGAAGTGCTGAAGACGCAGTTCGTGGCGAAGATCGGCAACGACTACTACTACAGAGTCTATGCCATCGGTACGCCGGGCCAGAGCACGGGCGTTTACACCACCCTGCCGGGCCAGAACGCGGTCAAGCATTGCACAGTTACGATTGCGTAATCGTGGACGAGACATCGAGATAAGAGGGAAGGCTTTTCCCTAATAAACAGCAAGGACCCAATCCTGAGAATCCTCAGGATTGGGTCCTTCTGTGTTTTATTCGTCTATTTTTTGCATGTGGTGGGACTGCGATGGTTGCCTTTATGAAGATTCTTGCCTTGCTTCTGTAGGGCTTCCCCTATGGAGCAGAAAGCAAACTCTTTTCCGTTTGCTTTCTTAGGGAACGCCGTAGGCGAGAGAGGCACTGTGTGCCCGCCGTAGGCGCGAAAAGACGCCGTGCGTCCGCCGTAGGCGCGGAAGGCACTGTGTGCCCGTTGTGCGCCTACTAAAGGGGGAAAAGTGCAATTTTTTATAAAAATACACATTTTTTAGAGGTAAAATATAATTAGTTTGCAATATTATGGATAAAAATTGAAAGAATTGTTACTGCAAAAATAGTGATTCTTGTGTTTCTATTTTTACAAGATTATACTATTTTCGAAAGCATTACTAAAATCGATGACTATATGAAATGGACGGTATTTTTATTTTCCCAGAAGTATTGTGAAAATAAAAATGAGGACCCTTTGGGGGAGGGCTGGAAGAATGCCCTCCCCCAAAGGGCGGTATGCGCGTCAAGCGCCTTACCGGATCAAAACCGGCCATAGGCATCGGTTCTGCCGGATGCAGCAAGGGGGTATGCCGCCAAGAGGATCGCGGCTTTGCACGCACACAAAGCTGATTGTTTGCATCCATCAGGGAAATGATCGGGCAGAAAACTACAGACAGCCGGAGCCGGGCAGTGAGGGGCGCCTGGCACGGCGGCAATGCATCCATCCGATATGCTTGTATAACCACCGGCGGCATAGCTACGAACGATATTGTGCGTTGGAGGGAAGAAGTTATGAATCAAAGCAACAAACCAGCTAGTATCAACCAAGAACGCAGCCAACTCATCAACCGGGCCTTAATCCTCAACCTCCTGCGGCAAGAGGGGATTTGCTCGCGCGCGACGCTGTCGCGCCTTTCGGGACTCAAACAGGCCACCATCACCAACATTGCAGCGGAACTGATCCAATGCGGCCTTGTGGTGGAAACCGGCCTGATCCCAGGGGAAAAAGGCAGGCGCTCCATCGGCGTAACCTTGAACGACGCGCGGTACAAGGTGATTGGGATCAGTATGACGCGCGACCAGTTTTACGTTGACTTGGTGGGGATCTCCGGGAAGGTATATGAAACCCGTTCGTTCGAAATTTCCCAAACGGAGGACCCGCAGTCCGTCCTATCGCGCATCCGCACGGCTATCCTACAGCTCCAACAAGACTATGCGGATTCGGAGCTCCTTGCCGCATGCTTGGCTATGCCGGGGCCGTACCTGGAAGACCTGGACCGCCTTTTGTTTGTGACAGAGCTGTCCGGCTGGCAGAACTTCCCCATCCGTGCGGTGCTGTCCGAAGGGGTGGGGATGCCGATCTATGTCCTCAACGATGCGAAGGCCAGCGCGTTTGCGCAGCTTTGGTCCCGCTGGCAGGAGCCGGCGGTGCAGAATATGGCCTATATTTTGGCGGGCCAGGGCGTTGGGTGCGGCATGATATCCGATGGAAAACTCGTCTCGGGGCAACACGGGATTGCCGGGGAATTTGGCCACAGCAGCATCAAGTTTGACGGCCCTCTCTGCGAATGCGGAAACCACGGCTGCCTGGAAAAGTATTGTTCCCTTTCGGCGCTCCGGTCCGAGATCCGGGACCTCTTGCGTGCGCACCGGCCTTCGTGCCTAGACGCGGGCAACCTGCACGATGAAGCGATTGCCCTTGCGGTGCGCGCGGGGGACCCTGTGGCGGTGCAGGCTTATGAACATGTGTGTGAACGGTTGGGCGTCGGCGTTATCAGCCTGATCAACCAAATGAACCCGGGCCTGATTGTCCTGGGCGACGCTTTGGTGGATATTTGCCCGGAACGCCTGCTGGAGGTTGTCCGCAGGTGCGTCGAAGCCGGGGTCAATGAACGGATCTACAGCGACCTGGCCATCGAGATCAACCAGCTGGAGGAGAGCCCCGCCCTCTTGGGCGCGGGCGCTTATGCAGCACAGCAGGTGCTCGCCAATCCGGGCATGCTGATTTATGAAGCGGACTTCCGGTCTGGACGCGCCTCCAGCGAGGCCACCTAAGCAAACCGGTGGGTCCCGCGGCCCGCTCCCCAGAGGCCTGCAATAGGCGCCCTTGTGAAATCCCCTTTTTGAAAGCATGCGCTTTTTTAGAGGGGGAGCCCAGCCTTCCCAACAGGCTGGCTTGCGAATCCTATCATTCCTATAATTAGAAGGCCAGAATCTTAAAAAGGACCTCGCCCTGTTTTCCAGGGCGAGGTCCTTTTGCTATCGGGAAGGGCTTTCCATACTTTTACTATAATAAAGTCTTATAAGCTTGCATTTTATGGATAAATATGATAGGATTAAAACAACCGATGGTATCTTAATAAGATAATAAAATTTTTTTAAGATTCTAAAGGGGATGCCCCAGTGGCACAATCCATCGCACAAGCGGGCAGATGGATCTTTTAGCGGCCGGCGGATGCCGCTAAATCACGCGAAGGAGGCGATAGGGCAGCTATCGTGGCATGGAAAAGCCGCCTTAGTTGCAGAAAGATGAAAAACCCAGAAAGCCCGGATAGGGCTTATTTTTTCATCGAAAATTTTCAGGAGGGGTAACAAAAAATCATGAAAAAGAGTATGAAAGTGCGTTTGTTTCGTGGATTGGTAGCGCTGTGTATGCTGTTGGCGTTCCTGCCGACAGCCGCATTTGCAGCAGGGAACGATGTGGCGCAGATCGGGGACCAGACGTATGCAACGCTGGACGACGCCATTGCAGCGGCCTCGGACGGCGACACCATCTTGCTGCTGGATGACGCGACGGTCAGCAAAACGTTGGACAAGTCCATCACCATCGACGGGCAGGGCCACACGATGACCTCGACCGATGTGCGCTATGGCTTCAGCAAGGGCCGCAGCCTGACGTTTCAAAACATGACCGCCCATTTCGGCTATACCATCGAAATTGAGAACCCGGAATACACCTCGGACCTGAGCCTTTTCTATGTCAATGGGGATACGGACTTCACCTTTAAAAATGCCAAGGTCTATATGGACGGCGCGGGTGCGTCCAACCGCCTGCACGCCATTTATTATGATGGCGGCAGCGTGGGAACCATTACGCTGGACCATTCGCGGCTGGAGATTACAAATTTCCCGGAAGATGCAATCGAATGGAGTGGAAACGAAAGCAACCTGAATGTCCTGCATTCCACGTATATTTCCGACCAGAACCGGAGCGGCATTACCGGGACCTGGAATGTCAAAATCGACAGCAGCAATGTCCAGGTCATCAACAGCATTGGCAACGGTTCCAATGGCTCGAATTACGACATCAAGAATTCGGTCGTCAATTTCAGCGATAACGGCTCGCATGGCCTGTCCGCAAAAAATCTGATGGTGGATTCCTCGACGGTCACGGCAAACGGCAATGGATTTATCGGCGTGGCCGTGGACGGGGATATGGCGATTCAAAACAACTCCACCGTTTCGCTGACGGGGAATGCGGGTGGCTCGCTCGCCGGCTATGCGGCCATGCGCCTGTACAACAACAACACGTTTACGGTCGATGGGACCAGCAAACTTTCCATCAAGGACAATCAAAATACCGGCCTGTATGTCCGACAGGGATCCTTGACGGTGGAGGACGGCGCGGTCCTGGAAATTATGGGGAACCACGTGACAAATGATCTGCTGGACGGCTTTGGCGGCGGCGTTTATGTTGGCTATGGCGCCAACTACGATCCAACCGTAACGCTTCCTGCGGACGCCAAGATCTATAACAACCATGCCACGGTTGGCGGCGACGACATCTATGTTTCGCAGGGCGTAAACGGCCCCAGCCTCACCTTTGGCGAAACCAGCGCGAGCTGGGTTATGGACGGCGAGGATTGCGGCGGCAAAGAGCATCTTGTCGACGGCTGGTATGACGATTCGGAAGGAACACGCTGGGAAGCCCATGCGGGAACCGAAGAGGGCAACCACATCGAAGAATTCACGGATTTCTCCGAAGAAACCGGCTTGGCCACGGTAAGCGGCGTGACCTCTCTCAAAGCAGCCCACGGAAAGGACCCCATCGAAAAGACCAGTTTCCCGGGGCTGGAAAAGTGGATCGTACGGACCAATTCCGATGAATCCACAACCGATGTGAAGGACGACACGGTTGCTGCGGGCAATACCGTCGATTTCAAATTGACCACCAATGTGCCGGACGACCTGCTCAACTACATAAAGCCCGAGGATGCGAACGATCCGGAAGTAACCGGACCGGCAATCAACACTTTGGCGAACGTACCCCTGGAAGAGCGCGGCGAATATCTCCTGACCCTCCATGACGCGATGGACGACTATCTCGTGGAACCGGATTCCTTTGTGATTACGATTGACCGCGAGGGCACGGACAACGATGTGACGTTGGACGCCAGCCAATATATCTTGAACCAGCCCGGTGTGATCGACGCAGATTGTGACTTTGAGATCACGATGGACCTGGTGGCCCTGTACAATGCAGGGGTCATCACCGACGCGGACATCGAACATGCAACCGACATTGTCGTGACGTATACCGCAAAGCTGGACGGCACAGCCACGGCCGGCAGCTATCAGAACACCGCATGGGTGTCTTACCCGGGCGGCGAGACCATGAGAGATAAGGTCACCGTTGAGACGTATAAAATCGACGTATTCAAGTACGATCAGACCAACGAGGAAAAGGGCCTGGAAGGCGCAACGTTCGAGTTCTACCAGAAGGATGAAGGAGGGAACCCCATCAACGTGGTGGAACTGACGTCCGGCGCGGATGGCCACATCCTGATCGACGGCCTCGATGCCGGCGTCTACTACCTCAAAGAGACCAAAGCGCCGGAAGGCTACGTTTGCAGCGAGGAAGAACTGACCATTACCATTCCCGACCAGGCGGATGGCAGCAATTTGGTCAGCGTCAAGTTTGCAAACAGCCCGGTCCCGCACACCGGCGGAATGGGCACCATGCTGTTTACAGCCAGCGGTATGGCGCTTTTGGCCATGGCAGGCGCAGTGATGGTTATCCCGCACAGTTCCCGCAAAAAAGAGGAGCGCTGATAGGCCCCTGGGGGCAGTCCCTCAAACGGTGGGAAACGGGAAACCCTTCCAGCCGTTTTGAACGGTAGGAAACGGGGCGCCAGGCGCCCCTGGGAGACATAGGGCGGGGCAAAGCCAGCCGCCGGCTGGACCGTCCATATAAAACCAGATCTTTTTCCTCCATCAACAGGGGGCCCCGCTTTGGGAAATCCGAAGCGGGGCCCTCTGTTTGGAATCGGCCTTTTTTAACTACTAGCAAAAAGTGTTTGCAGATAAAAACAATAGGCCGCCAAATTTTTACGGAAAACATATTTAGCGGCATAGTATTTAAAGGGTTTGGGATATCTAAGAGCTATTTATACAATATTGTAAAAAATTTTTCATTATATGCCCCATTTCTATTGATATTAATGATAGAATCTGCTTTAATTTTACCGATAGTTACATTCAATAAATATGTTAACTGATATGGAGGTTTCAGTTAACAAAAGGAGGTGGGACCGTCTCCGGATTGGCATTGAGCGGCAGAATTGAGCAGGCGGGAGGTCCCCGCCAAGTTGTGTACTGTAAAGGGAAGCTCGACCGCCATGGTTTGGTTGTGCTATAGGCCGCTTTCCCCGCCGCCTATAGGATAAGCCAGATTTGCCGGTTCAGCGGGCTTTACAGGTAGGAAGTTTTTAGGAGGAGAAAAGAGAAAATGAAACGAGTCAGACAAATGATTGCGTTGCTTCTCGCGGCAACGATCGTGTCATTTAGCGCCATCCCCGCAGGTGCGGCCGAGCAAACTGCCTCTGGCAGCCGCGCTGTTGAAGTGAGCACCGCCGGGAATGTGTTGGCGGATGCAACGATCACTTGCAGTTCGGAAGATTCGGACCACATGGCAAATGGGGAACCGACGGGCCCAATCGCATATCTGGTCGATGGAGACAAGTCCACCCGCTGGGCGGCGACGTCCACCGGAAGCCAGTGGATCAAATTTGATTTTGGAGAGCCCCAGGAGATCGGCTCCCTGATTATCACTTGGGAAGCCGCGTATGCCAGCGACTATTCCATCCAGATTTCGGACGACGACGCGGAGTACACCACCGTATTCCACGACACCCCCAGTTCCAAACCGGATGAGACCCCGATCACCATCGCGCAGACCTGCCGGTATCTGAAATTGACGATCGACAAGGGCGCCACCGGCTACCCGTGCTCCATTTATGAGATGGAGGTCCGGGACGCGGGCAACATCATCACCGCGCTCGAAGACACGACGGCGGAAACCGTCATCGGGACCGCCCCCGTGCTGCCCGAAAAGGTGACCGCGACCTATGCAGACGGCAAGCAGTCCGACGTCAAAGTGACGTGGAACCCCATCCCGGCTTCCAATTACAACCAGGTGGGGACTTTTGAGGTCCTGGGTTCGGTCAGCGGCACAAACCTCCAAGTGACCTGTGTCGTGACGGTCAACCCTGCGGATGAAAGCGAGTACCTGCGCCTGGCCAAGAAGCAGGTCGGCGGAAGGGTGCTGGTGCCCTCTGCGGACTATGCCGATGAGGACGCCGTCGCAGCGGCAGCCACAGAGATTGCCCAGGAAAAGATCACCCTTGGCGATACGGTTGCCAATGTATCGTGGGTGGAGGACCGCTATGTCCTGACCCTGACCAACGGCGAAGAGAGCTGGACGCTGGACCCCTTCACCGTGAGCTTCCCGACGGAGCGGGACGAGAGCGGACGCTTTGACCTGATGGAAGAGCGCATCGAGTTTGCCCGGCAGATCGGCGACGAGGGCGTGATCCTCCTGAAAAATGAGAACGAAACCCTTCCCCTGACGGAGAACGACCAGGTGGCGGTATTTGGCCGTATGCAGATTGATACCATCCGCGGCGGCCTGGGCGCAGCCTACATGAACCCCGCCTATGAGGTCAATGTGCTGGACGGCCTGCGCAACGTGGGCGTCAATGTGGACGAGACCCTGGCAGAGGTCTATGAGACTTGGTGTAACGACCCGGCAAATAAGAAAGAAGAGATCATCTATACCAGCGACCGTTTCTTCCCCGAGATGCCTCTGGACGAAGAGATGGTCAAGGAAGCCAGCGAGCGCAACAACAAGGCCGTTGTGGTCATTGGGCGCATCGTGGGCGAAAACAACGACATGCAGAACAACAAGGGCGGCTGGCTCCTGACGGACGACGAGACGAAGATGCTTGAGCTGGTCACCAAATACTTCGATCAGGTCACCGTGGTATATAACAACGGCGTTGTGGCCGATATGGAGTTTGTGGAGGATATGGGCATTGACGCCCTGGTCTTCATGGGTTACGGCGGACAGGAAGGCGGCAATTACGTCGGCGATATCCTCTCCGGCAGGGTCACCCCCTCCGGCAAACTGACCGAGACCGTGGCCAAGAGCTTTGACGCATATCCCGCCGACGAATTCAGCGGCAGCACCACGCAGAAATATACCGAAGATATCTTCACCGGTTACCGCTACTTTGAGACCTTTGATCCCGAGTATGAGACGGTCCGCTATCCCTTCGGTTACGGCCTGTCCTATACGGATTTTGAAATTTCGGATGTATCCGCCCAGCAGGTGGGCACCCACATCGAGGTAACCGCCACGGTCACCAACGTGGGCGACTTCTACTCCGGCAAGGAGGTCCTGCAGGTCTATTACAGCGCGCCCCAGATGGGCACGGGCGAGGCCGTTTTGGGCAAGCCCGGCAAGGTCCTAGCCGCGTTCGATAAGACCGGCCTGTTGGAGCCCGGCGAGAGCCAGACGTTGACCATGACCTTCCCGATCTCCGATATGGCGAGCTTCGACGATACGGGCGTGACGGGCCATAAGAACGCGTGGCTGTTGGAGGCCGGCGACTACAATATCTATGTCGGCAACTCCATCCAGGACGCCGGCACCCGCCAGGTCTATACCTACAACCAGCCGGAGATGCGCGTCATCGACGAAGACCTGACCCAGCTGGATACCATGCTGAACGAGCGCCTTTTGGCGGACGGCACCTATGAGGAGCTCGAAGTCATCGATATCCCTGGCCAGATCAATATCAAAGACGACGTTGCAAACCAGGCGGAAATGGAAAACTATAAGTCCGCCGGCGCGGGCGTCACGGAGACGGACGGCATGCTGTCCATCCCCGCAAACGAGACCGTGTCCTACCAGCTGCAGGTGACCAAGGGCGGCAAGTACCTGCTCAAGTTCGCCTACACCAACAACGGCGAAGCGGTCAAGCTCAACGACGTGCTGGATGTATTTGTAGGCGTCGGCCAGGTGGGCATTGACGACTCCGTAGTTTTGGAAAGCGGCAGCGGCCTGGAGACCGTTGCATTCCAGGTTGGCATCCCCACCGGTGACATCTCCTTTGATTTGACCAGCAAATCCGATGCGGACATCCAGTGGGACAGCTTTACCCTGGAGCGCGACAACGATGCAGACGTGGTTCACAACATCCCCGCCAGCGGCATCGGCAAGGTGGAGGGCGAAGACTATGTGGACGCCTCCTCCGGCGTGCGCTATGAGGACTTCCAGGACGACGGCCAGGGCCAGCCCGGCAGATGCCTGTCCAACATGCGCGCCGGTTCCCGTGCGAACTATAAGCTGAACGTGGAAGAGACCGGAACCTACCGCATGGTCGTCCATTACGCGGCGGTCGGCGAGACCGCGCTGAACACCACCGCCACCTTCCTGATCAACAATATTACCCAGGCCTTCGACGAGGGGATCTCCTTCAAGAACACGGCCATCTCTGGAAACACCTATTACAACTTTGTGGATCTGGAACCATTGACGGTGATCCTGCCCAGCGGCGAAGCGACGCTCACCATCGAATCCCAGATCGCAGCCTTCCCGAATATCGATTACATCACCTTTGAAAAGGTAGAAGTCCGCGCGGCTAAGGCGTTTGCAGCTGCCAACAATGTCCTCGAAGCCGCCGCAAAAGTCCCGGTCACCTTTGAAGACGTGGCCGAGAACCCGGAACTGATGGACGAGTTTGTTTCCCAGCTTACGATCAATGAATTGGCCACCCTGGGAAGCGGGCAAGGGAATGTAGCCCCCAACACCAATACCGGTTCGATTGGCAACATCCCCTCCCTGGGCATCCCCGGCGTGCAGACCGCGGACGGCCCGACGGGCGTCCGTTTGAACGACATCACTACACCGATCGCTTGGCCCTCCACGAACATCATGGCGAGCTCTTGGAACGAAGAGCTGTGCGAAGATTACGGCCTGGCCTTCGGCAAGGATATCAAAGCTTATGATGTGAATTGCATCCTGGGCCCCAGCATCAACATCCAGCGCAACCCGTTGGGCGGGCGTAACTTTGAGTATTATTCCGAAGACCCCTACCTCACCGGCAAATTGGGCGCTGCGGTGACCCGCGGTATCCAGTCGGTGGGCGTAGCGACGGCTGTGAAACACTTTGCGGTGAACTCCACCGAGTACAGCCGCCTGGCCTCCAACAGCGTGATTTCCGCCCGCGCAATGCGCGAGATCTATCTCAAAGCCTTTGAGATGGTCATCAAAGAGGCAGACCCGTGGTCCATCATGACCTCTTACAACTTCGTCAACGGCACCAAGGCCGCGGAACTGGAACCCATGATGAACGATATTGCACGCGGCGAATGGGGCTATGACGGCGTATTTATGACGGACTGGGGCAACGACTCCAATATCGTCAAAGAAGTACAGGCCGGCGGCGACGTCAAAATGCCGAGCGGCGACTCCAGCGCATTGGTCAATGCAGTCAATGCGGGCACGTTGGACCGCGCGACTTTGGAAGCGGCGGCAACCCGCCTGCTGAACTTGGCGCTCAAGACCGACAGCCTGCGCGAGGAGGATCCCATCGACCACTTGGCGGTAGGAATGCCCGCCGAGGCTTCGAATACCGAAAGCGACGCAAACAGCCCTGCAGGCGCAGTGGATGGCCTGATGTCAACCCGTTGGGCGACCGGTTCGGTTGACCCAGCGTCCCAGCCGTGGTTCCAGGTCGACCTGGGCGAAGTGCAGGATCTGGGCTACCTGCGCATCTCTTGGGAGCATGCACCCCAATCCTATGAGATTCAAGTATCCGACGACGGCGTTGAATTCACGAAGATCGCCGAGTACACGACAACGGCTGCCAGCGGGGCAGGCAACGATTCGCAGGAATTTGACCTGACCGATGTTTCCGGCCGTTATGTGAAGATGCAGGCCACCGAACTTTGGGACGAATGGGGCGCCAGCATCTATGAGCTGGAAGTATACGACACCAGCTATGAGCCGCCGGTAGAGGAAGACGACACCTATGTGGTGCTGACCCGCAACGCTACCGTGTCCGGCGAAAGCACGGGCCTCAAGGAAGGCGACGGCGTGACGGTCATTGCCAACGACGCCCCGCAGGGCTACCACTTTACCGGTTGGAGCACCGTCGGCCTGACGCTGACCTCCGAGCAGCGCGTTTCCCCGGAACTGAACTTCACCATGCCCGCCAACAACGTCATCCTGACGGCGGACTTTGCGAAAGACCGGACACCGGCCGAGCCGCAGCTTCTGACGGTGCAGTGGAGCGGCAACGCATCCATGAGCGTCGAGGGCAATGCAGAGGAGATCATTTCCTCCGATGCAATCTACGGCGCAAAGGTGATGCCGGGCGAAGAGCTGACCTTCACCTTCACCCCGACGGACGGCGCGTTCTCCGGAGCGCAGCTCAACGGCGAGGACATCGAGTTTGCAGCGGACGGCTGCACGTACACCTTCACGATGCCGGGCGAGAGCGCGACCCTGCGCTTCACGTTCACAAGCGTGGATAAGAGCATCCTGGGAGCGGTTCTGGAGCAGGCCAATGCTGTGCCGCAGGACGTCATCGACGGCCTGGTGCCGGAGGCGAAGGAGTTCTTCGAGA
>ERZ894229.141-NODE-141-length-76714-cov-12.5368_pt1 | contig 76714 bp, 69 predicted proteins | sample MGYA00380295_ERZ894229 | MGnify/ENA primary metagenome ERZ894229 (study PRJEB32331, sample SAMN06328479) | human gut metagenome | biome: human gut microbiome; feature: stool | host: Homo sapiens | collected 2014-09-17 ... | reverse complement strand
GAAAACGGTTTTACGCCCTGCCGGGCGTTTTCCTTTTCACGAAAAAAAACGCCTGACAGCGCTTTTCTTCTGAAAAACACCGTCAGGCGTTTCAATTTTTTTATCCTTCAATGGAGATGTACTTATTTTCTTCCACTTCCGGAGTTTCCTCCTTCTTCGGAATGGTCAGCTTCAGAATGCCATGTTTGAAGCTTGCCTTAATATCGGACTGTTCCAGCTTCTCGCCCACATAGAAGGTTCTGCGGCAGGAACCGCTGAAGCGTTCTCTGCGGATATATCTGCCCTCTTTGTCTTCATCCTTATCCAGCCCCTTCTCGGCGCTGATGGTCAGATATCCGTTTTCCAGCTCTATTTTAATCTGATCCTTCCTGAAGCCAGGCAGATCTACGTCCACTTCATAGCCGTCCTTCTTCTCCCTCACATCCGTCTTCATGATACGGGCCGCATTCTTTCCGAACACAGGGTTCTTTCTTCCGTACAGCTCTTTATCCAGTTTCTTCTCAAATCTGTCGTCAAAAGGGAAATCCATCCAATCATCAAATAAATCTTCACCAAAAATGCTGGGCAGTAACATAGGTCATTCCTCCAATCCATCTATTATCTGAAGCCGCTGTTTTTTCTTACCCTTCAATGGAAATGTATTTATTTTCCTCCACTGCGGGCTTTTCTTCCTTCTTCGGAACCGTTACCTTCAGGATGCCATTTTCAAATTTTGCTTTGATGTCCTCCTGTTTCACATCCCCGCCCACATAGAAGCTTCTGCTGCAGGAGCCGGAATAACGTTCCCGTCTGATGTATCTGCCATCGTTGTCCTTTTCATCATTGTTTTTATGGGACGAAGCGCTGATGGTAAGATAACCGTTCTTCAGTTCCGCCTTGATATCTCCCTTGTCAAATCCGGGCATATCCATATCCAGCTCGTAGCTGTTATCGGTTTCCTTCACATCCGTCTTCATCAGGCTCGTGGAACGGCTTCCTCTGAACGGAAAATCCATCATCCAGTCATCAAATAAATCTTCACCAAAAATGCTGGGCAGTAACATAAGTCATCTCTCCTTTTTATATGAATCTGTTGTTGTTTGTTTTTCCGAAACTCCGGAATCGGTATGAATCTGTGGAACCTTTTCGGTTTCTTCTCTTCTGTACCCCTTTCCTTTGTTCTAGTTGTAATATAACACCTATTATTAACACTGTCAAGGGCTGAGTGCTAATTATTTTGTGAAAAAAGTGTGAAAAGTCTAACCGCCACAAAATATATTGATCTGGCAGCAGAAGGGGATCGTAATTTATGAGAAAATATGAAAATTTTTGTCATGCCCTGGAAAATGATGAAAGAGATTCTGGAACTTCATGGTTTTACGGAAGGGGCTACAGGTTCTCCTGAAATTATCTTAAAAACAGCATACCAGGCAGGAATGATAAAAGATGAAGAACTCTGGATTCATGCATTACAGGAACGCAATAACTTTACCCATTCCTATAACCATGAAATTGCCCTGAGCATAGTTCGGACGACAAAAGAACAGTTTTATCAGATGTTCTGTGATTTGAAAAAAGAGATTGAAAAGGACTGGCTGTAAAGCATTTCTTTATCCGGAGGACTTAGGAAGCTTTAAAGGCGGAAAGCTTTTTTATTATGCTTTCCGCCTTTCTTTTCTTTAAAACAGCTTCACCTTATCCTGCGCCTTCGGCAGTACCACCTTATCCAGATGCCAGATGTCATCCACATACTCCTGGATGGTTCTGTCAGAGCTGAACTTGCCGCTGCAGGCAACATTCAGGATCGCGCTTCTCGCCCAGGCTTTTTCGTCACGGTAGAAGGCTTCGATTCTTCTCTGCGCTTCCGCGTAGGGCTTGAAATCCTTCAGGATAAAGTACATATCCGCCTTTGAGGTGCTCTGCGTGTTCAGCAGAGAGTTGTACAGCGGGCGGAACAGCTCCGTATCATAGGGAGCGAAGGTTCCGTTGATGAGCTGCATCAGCACCCTGCGGATGTCCGGATCATTATTGAAGATATCCATCGGATTATAGCCGCCGAAGTTCTCATAATGGATGACTTCATCGGAGGAGAGACCAAAGATCACGGCATTCTCCGCGCCGACCTCTTCCACGATCTCCACGTTGGCGCCGTCCATGGTGCCAAGGGTAATCGCACCATTTAACATGAACTTCATGTTACCGGTTCCGGACGCTTCCTTACTGGCCGTGGAAATCTGCTCGGACACATCCGCTGCGGCGAAAATCCACTCCGCGTTGGAAACCTTGTAGTCCTCAATGAAGACTACCTTGATTCTTCCGCCGATGGCCGGATCGTTGTTCACCACATCCGCAACAGCGTTGATCAGCTTGATGGTCAGCTTAGCGTTCACATAGCCTGCGGCAGCCTTCGCGCCGAAGATGAAGGTTCTCGGATAAAAATCAATTTCCGGATGATCCTTCAGCGTGTTATACAGGTACATGATATGAAGGATGTTCAGAAGCTGTCTCTTGTACTCATGCAGACGCTTCACCTGCACGTCGAAAATGGAGCGGGGATCCACCTGGATGCCATTGTGCTCCAGAATATATTTTGCCAGACGCACCTTGTTCTGGTACTTGATGTTCATGAATTCACGCTGCGCCTTTTCATCGTCCGCATAGATCTTCAGGCCGCTGATTTTGGAAAGATCCGTGATCCAGTCATTGCCCACGTGGTTGCTGACCCAGGAGGCCAGAAGCGGATTTCCGTGCAGCAGGAATCTTCTCTGGGTGATGCCATTGGTCTTATTGTTGAACTTTTCAGGCATCATCTCATAGAAATCCTTCAGCTCCTGATGCTTCAGAATCTCCGTATGCAGTCTTGCCACACCGTTTACAGAATAACCGGCGACGATGGCGAGATGTGCCATTTTCACCTGGCCGTCATAAATGATGGCCATTTTCGCGATCTTCTGCTGGTTGCCGGGATACTGTCTCGCCACCTGTTCCAGGAATCTCCTGTTGATCTCTTCCACGATCTGGTAAATTCTGGGAAGAAGACGGGAGAACAGCTCGATGGGCCACTTTTCCAGAGCCTCTGCCATAATGGTATGGTTGGTATAAGCGCAGGTCTTGGTGGTTACCTCCCAGGCCTCCTCCCAGGACAGATAATAATCATCCATCAGAATGCGCATCAGTTCCGCAATCGCTACCGTAGGATGGGTATCGTTGAGCTGGAAGGTCACTTTCTCATGGAACTTCCGGATATCCGTGTGCTTCCTCATATATTTTGCAACCGCAGCCTGTACGGATGCGGAAATGAAGAAATACTGCTGTTTCAGGCGCAGCTCCTTACCCGCATAATGGTTATCGTTGGGGTACAGAACCTCCACGATATTTCTCGCCAGATTTTCCTGCTCCACCGCCTTCTGATAATCCCCCTTGTCAAAGGAATCCAGCTTGAAGCATTCCACGGCTTCCGCATCCCAGATGCGCAGGGTGTTCACGATGCCATTTCCATATCCGACAATCGGCATATCATAGGGAATCGCCTTTACGGACTGATACCCCTCCTGCTTAAAGCAGTTACGGCCGTTTTCATCCACATACACGTTTACATAGCCGCCGAACTTCACTTCCTTGGCATATTCCGGGCGGCGCAGCTCAAAGGGATTTCCATCCGCAAGCCAGTTGTCCGGAACCTCCACCTGATAACCGTCGCGGATCTGCTGCTTGAACATACCGTAACGGTAACGAATGCCGCAGCCATAAGCGGCATACCCCAGAGTTGCAAGGGAATCCAGGAAGCAGGCTGCCAGACGTCCCAGTCCGCCGTTTCCCAAAGCCGCATCCGGCTCCTGATCCTCAACTACATTAATGTCAACGCCCAGCTCTTCCAGCGCCTCAGCGACCTCATCATAAGCCTGCAGATTGATCAGGTCATTTCCCAGCGCGCGTCCCATCAGGAATTCCATGGACAGATAATAAACCGTCTTGGGATCTTTTTTCTCATATTCCTTCTGAGTCGCCATCCAGTTATCAACGATCACATCCTTAACAGAGTAAGCGACCGCCTGAAAAATCTGCTGATCCGTCGCCTCTTCAAGAGTTTTACGATAAAGCGTCTTAATATTGGAAAGTACGCTTCTCTTGAAAAGCTCCTTGTCAAAATTCTGAATTGCCGGTTTCTTTAACATGGATTTCCTCCTCATTCCTTTTTCTCATGTGTTGTAAAAGAACAGAATGGATGCACGCAAACGCCATCCTTCCGGTTTTGGCATATCAAATATGCGGCATATCAGATATAGTGTACACCACATTGACAGATATGAAAACACTTATTTTGTAAAAATCAGTATAAATGTTACTACTCAGCCAGGTCTGCGCATTTACTGCGCAGACCGGACGAAAACAAAACGGCTGGAAGCATCCGGCCTGTTACCGTTTTTTCCGTCCGATGCTTCCCGCAAAAAGCCGCCACGGAAATCTGCCCCTATTTCAAAACAGGATACGGCAGAGTCCATATGGCGGCCTGATCAAACTGTCTTTAGATATTGCGCGGGCCTGTCAGCCCCGTTTCAATTCTGTCAGACGGCATTACTCTGCCGCCTTTTCCACGCTGATGGTCACTTTCTCTCCATTCACATTCCATTCCTTCACGGTACCGAAGGTCTCTCCCGCAGTGATGGAATCCGCAAGCACCTTTCCGGCGATTGCATCGTAATTGTTCTGTGCGACCTGCGCGATCTTCTCATTTCCGGAGAAAGAAATGAGGATGTGGTCCATCACCTCAAATCCGGCTTCCTTTCTCATGGTCTGGATCTTGCTGATGATCTCATTCACATTGCCTTCCTCGATCAGCTCCTCAGACAGGTTGGAATCCAGCACCACCGTCATGTTGGCGTCTGCCTCGGACACGTAGCCCTCCTTCTGGGTCATTTCAATAAGAAGGTCGTCCTTTGTCAGGCTCACCTGCACGCCGTTCACCTCAAAGGTGAGCGCTCCCTTTGCATTCAGCTCATCCATGGCCGCATTGCCGTCCAGAGAGGCCAGGTTTTTCTGGATACCGCCCAGCTGCTTGCCGTATTTCGGGCCAACCGTGCGCAGCTGCGGCTTGAAGGTATAGGTGGTAAAGTCTCTCACGTCGTCCGTGAACACCACCTTCTTCACATTCAGTTCGTCCTCGATGATCTCCCTGTAGAAATCGCCCAGGGCGTGATCCGCCTTCACGAACATGGTTCCGATGGGCTGGCGGTTCTTGATGTTGGCCGTATTTCTGCAGGCGCGTCCCATCACGACGATGTCCAGCACCTCTTCCATATCCTCTTCCAGCTTCTTATCCACAAATACCGCGTCCGCTGTCGGATAATCGCACAGGTGCACGCTCTCCGGCGCGTTTTCATCCAGCCTTCTGACCAGATTCAGATAGATTTCCTCCGCCATGAAGGGGATCATGGGCGCGGAAAGCTTTGCCAGGGTGACCAGCGCGGTATACAGGGTCATGTAGGCGTTGATCTTGTCCTGCTCCATGCCCTTTGCCCAGAAACGCTCGCGGCTTCTTCTCACGTACCAGTTGCTGCACTCGTCCACGAAATCCTGCAGGGCTCTCGCCGCCTCGGGAATCTGGTAGTTGTCCAGTCTGGTATCCACCTCGGTGATCAGAGTGTTCAGGCGGCTTAACAGCCACTTATCCATCACGGACAGCTTGTCGTATTCCAGTTTATATTTTGTGGCATCAAACTCATCAATGTTCGCATACAGCACGAAGAAGGCATAGGTGTTCCAAAGGGTTCCCATGAACTTCCTCTGTCCCTCGATTACCGCCTTGCCATGGAAACGGCTGGGCAGCCAGGGCGCGCTGCTGGAATAGAAATACCAGCGGATGGCGTCCGCGCCGTATTCCTCCAGGGCATCGAAGGGATCGATGGCATTGCCCTTGGATTTGCTCATCTTCTGGCCGTTCTCATCCTGCACCAGCCCCAGAACGATCACGTTCTCAAAGGAGCTTTTATCGAACAGCAGGGTGGATTCCGCCAGCAGGGAATAGAACCAGCCTCTGGTCTGGTCCACCGCCTCGGAGATGAACTGGGCCGGGAACTGCTTTTCAAAGGTTTTCTTATTTTCAAACGGATAATGATGCTGGGCGAAAGGCATTGCGCCGGAGTCGAACCAGCAGTCGATCACCTCAGGCACCCTCTTCATCGGCTTGCCGCATTTCGGGCAGGGGATGGTGATGGCGTCGATATACGGACGATGCAGCTCCACGGTCTTTGCCTCCGGATTGCCGCTTAATTCCTCCAGTTCCTGTCTGCTTCCCACGGAAAGCATCTCGCCGCACTCACACTGCCAGATATTTAAAGGCGTGCCCCAGTAACGGTTTCTGGAAAGTCCCCAGTCCTGTACGTTCTCCAGCCAGTCTCCGAAACGGCCCTTGCCAATGGACTCCGGAATCCAGTTGATGGTATTGTTGTTGGCGATCAGATGCTCCTTCACAGCGGTCATCTTGATGAACCAGGATTCTCTCGCATAGTAGATCAGGGGCGTATCGCAGCGCCAGCAGAAGGGATAGCTGTGCTCGAACCTGGGCGCGGAAAACAGCAGATTCTTCTCCGCCAGGGCCTTCAGCACCTCCGGATCCGCGTCCTTGACGAACATACCCGCCCAAGGCGTTTCCTTCGTCATGTCGCCCTTTGCATCCACAAGCTGCACGAAAGGCAGGTCATATTTGCGGCCCACGTTCGCGTCGTCCTCACCGAAGGCAGGAGCGATGTGAACCACGCCCGTGCCGTCGGTCAGCGTAACATAGGTATCACAGGTTACATAGAACGCTTTTTTATGCTGTCTTTCACAGGTTTCCACCGCGCAGTCAAACAGCGGCACATATTCTTTGTATTCCAGATCCTTGCCCTGGTACTTTTCCAGCACCTCATAGGCAGGCGTTCCCGCCTCCTTATCGGCCAGTCCGCCCAGCACCGTATCCAGCAGAGCCTCCGCCATATAATAGGTAAAGCCGTCCGCCGCCTTCACCTTCGCGTAGGTCTCGTTCGGATTCACGCACAGCGCCACATTGGACGGAAGCGTCCAGGGCGTGGTAGTCCATGCCAGGATATAAGCATCCTCATCCTTCACCTTAAAGCGGGCGATGGCGGAACGTTCCTTCACATCCTTATAGCCCTGCGCCACCTCATGGGAGGAAAGCGGCGTTCCGCAGCGCGGGCAGTAGGGAACGATCTTGAAGCCCTTGTAAAGAAGGCCCTTATCCCAGATTTTCTTTAACGCCCACCACTCGGATTCGATATAGTCGTCATGATAGGTTACGTAGGGATCGTCCATGTCGGCCCAGAAGCCCACCTTTTTGGAGAAATCCTCCCACATGCCTTTGTATTTCCACACGCTCTCCTTACACTTCTCGATGAAGGGCGCGATGCCGTATTCCTCGATCTGCTCCTTACCGTCCAGACCAAGCGCCTTTTCCACTTCCAGCTCCACCGGAAGTCCGTGGGTGTCCCAGCCCGCTTTTCTGGGAACCATATAGCCCTTCATGGTGCGGTATCTGGGGATCATGTCCTTGATGGCACGGGTCTCCACATGGCCGATATGGGGCTTGCCGTTTGCGGTCGGCGGTCCGTCATAGAAGGTATAGGTCGGGCAGCCCTCCCGGATTTTCAGGCTCTTCTCAAAGATTTTGTTCTCTTCCCAGAATTTCTCGATTTCCTTTTCCCGGCCTACAAAATTCAGGTCGGTGTTCACTTTTTCATAAAGCGGCATCTTCTTCCTTCCTTTCTGAAATTATAAAAGCCCCGTCCTGTAAAAGGACGAGGCTCCGCTCGCTGTACCACCCGTTACATCATACGTCCGCACCGTCAGGCAGGCGCCCTCCGGCAACTTTCGGATTATATGGCTTCCCGTAACGGAGGAATTCCGGCTCCGCCTACTTGAGTTTCCTCTTTCAGCCCGCAGCTCCGAAGTGATCTTCTCCATTTCCTACTCGCACCGGCCTTCCACCCACACCGGCTCGCTGTGACCTTTCCGAAATGGATACTGTCTTCTTCCCAGCTTTTATCTGTGTCTGCGGGTATTATAAAGCCCGCAAAGCCGCATTGTCAAGGGATTGCGCGAAAAATCTGCTTATGATAAGATGAGGGCAAACACGACAGACAAAATGAGGCGGAGGGATGATATCAGTTATGGAATCGATCAGGCATTACGGAAAAACCGTTGTTTATAACGTCGGCCAGTATCTGCGCTGGCTTTTTCTGGGGGCGGTAACCGGCCTGCTAGTGGGACTCGTTGCTGCGGCCTTTTCCCACTGTCTGACGCTGGCGACGGCTTTTCGGACCTCTCATCGCTTCCTGTTTCTCCTGCTCCCCGCCGGCGGACTGATCATCGTGTTTTTGTATAAAGCGCTTCATTATGAAAATAATCACGGGACGGACTCTATTATCGAAAGCATCCACACGAAGGTCGCCATTCCGCTGAAAATGGCCTTTCTGATCTTCGTTTCCACCGTCATCACCATCTTTTTCGGCGGTTCCGTGGGACGGGAAAGCGCGGCACTGCAGATGGGGGCGTCTCTGGGAACCTCCGTCGGGAACCTGTTTCATCTCAGTGAAAAGGATAAAAAGACCATTCTGATGAGCGGCATGGCTGCGGCCTTCTCCGCTCTGTTCGGCACGCCAATGACCGCTTCCTTTTTTGCCATGGAGGTTTCCAGTGTGGGCATCATGTACTACGCCGCTCTGGTTCCCTGCATCTGTGCGGCCCTGATCGCCAGACAGACCGCCCTGTTTCTGGGCGTGGAGACGGACGTATTCCGCGCGCCCAACTCTCTGGAGCTTTCCCTGTTCTCCGGCCTGAAGGTCATTTTTCTTGCCGCCTGCTGTGCGGCCGTGAGCATTCTGTTCTGTCTCATGCTTCAGTTCATGCACATGCTCATGGCCCGCTTTTTTAAAAATCTCTATCTGCGCATCGTTGTGGGCGGTTTTCTCATCATCCTTCTCACCCTTTTAGTCAGGAGTCAGGATTATCTGGGAACCGGTATGGATATCATCGAACAGGCCCTTGCCGGGGACGCGCTTCCCTGGGCCTTTGCGCTGAAAATCCTGTTCACCGCCATCACCATCGCAGCGGGCTATAAGGGCGGGGAAATCGTGCCCTCCCTTTTCATCGGCGCCACCTTTGGCTGCTTCCTCGGCCCCCTCATCGGCCTTCCGGCCTCCCTGGGTGCAGCCGTCGGCATGGTCTCCCTGTTCTGCGGCGTCACCAACTGCCCGGTCGCCTCCCTGCTCATTTCCTTTGAGCTGTTTGGTTTCAGCGATGCCTATTATTTCCTCATCGCCATTGCCACCAGCTATATGCTCTCCGGGTATTTCAGCCTTTACCACACCCAGCGGATCACCTACTCCAAGTTTGAGAACCGCTTCGTGGACCGCCCGACCAGCAACTGGTTTTCCTGATGACGGTGACTGCTTCGCAGTCCTGATTCAGAATGGACAACACGTGCTTACGTGCAGGCACGACGCGTGTGTTGTTCATTCTGAATCAGCTGTGAATAGTAACTGGTAACGGAAAAATTCGCATCTTCCCCCGGAAATGCTTGCGTTCCATAAAAATTGCGGGTATGATAATGGATAACTGATTTATGAATAACCAACTTACACTTACAGAAAGGGGAAGGCCTCATGCAAACGCGCAATCTCACCCTCATGACCGATCTGTATGAGCTGACGATGATGCAGGGTTATTTCCGAAATATGGACCGGAATGAAACGGTCATTTTCGACGCCTTTTACCGCAATAATCCCATGGAATCCGGCTACGCCATCTGCGCCGGGCTTCAGCAGGTCATCGAGTACATTGAAAACCTGCATTTCGGAGAAGAAGAGCTTTCCTATCTGAGGAGCCTGGGCATCTTCGATGAAGATTTTCTGGACTATCTGAAAACCTTCCGTTTTTCCGGAAGCGTCTATGCCATTCCGGAAGGAAGCGTCATGTTTCCCCGGGAGCCCATGATCAAGGTGATCGCGCCGATCATGGAAGCGCAGCTCGTGGAAACCGCCATCCTGAACATCGTCAATCACCAGAGCCTGATCGCCACCAAGACCTCGCGGGTCTGCTATGCCGCAAGAGGCGACGGCATCATGGAATTCGGACTGCGTCGGGCGCAGGGGCCGGACGCGGGCATCTACGGTGCAAGGGCTGCCATGATCGGCGGCTGTATCGGGACCAGCAACGTTCTGGCCGGGCAGATGTTCGACGTTCCCGTAAAGGGGACGCACGCCCACAGCTGGATCATGAGTTTTCCGGACGAATACACTGCCTTTAAAACCTATGCGGATATGTATCCTTCTGCCTGCATCCTGCTGGTGGACACCTATGATACCTTAAAATCCGGTGTTCCCAACGCCATCCGCGTTTTCACCGAGATGCGGGAAGCCGGCATTCCCCTGACCTTCTACGGTATCCGTCTGGACAGCGGCGACCTGGCCTACCTCTCCAAAAAAGCCAGGAAGATGCTGGATGACGCCGGATTTACGGACGCGGTCATTTCCGCCTCCAACGATCTGGACGAATATCTGATCGACAGCCTGAAAGCACAGGGCTGTACGGTGACCTCCTGGGGCGTGGGAACCCACATGATCACCTCCAAGAACTGGCCTTCCTTCGGTGGCGTATACAAGCTGGCCGCCATCATGGACGAGAACGGAAATTTTCTTCCCAAAATCAAGCTCTCCGAGAACAGTGAAAAGATCACCAATCCCGGAAACAAGGTCATCCACCGGATCTATGAAAAGGAAACCGGAAAGATCAAGGCGGATCTGATCGCCCTTGCGGACGAAACCTTCCGGGAGGATGAGGCGATCCTGCTGTTCGATCCGCTGGAGCCCTGGAAGAAAACCCTTCTGCCCGCCGGAAGCTTCACGCTCCGCGAGCTGATGATCCCTGTTTTCCTGGATGGGAAATGTGTATACACTTCTCCCAGCGTCATGGAGATCCGGGATTACTGTCAGAAGGAACTGGATACTCTATGGGATGAGACCAGACGTCTCGTCAACCCCCATCAGGTTTATGTGGATCTTTCCCAGAAGTTATATGATACCAAGCTGAAGCTTCTGGATCAGATGGGACAGGTCTAAGCGCATCATGCTGCCGGTGCTTTGACAGCAGCATGAGCCGCGTTCATCTAAACAGCAAAACAGGGAGGAACCTTATGCTTAAAATTGTTACCGATTCCGCTTCCGATCTGCCCGAAGAGATCGTCAACCGCTACGGGCTGCACGTCATCCCCACCCCGGTGGTCATCGATGACGTGGACTATCTGGATGGAAAAACCATAAAAACGAAGGAATTTTACAAAATTCTGGATGATACCAGCCGGAATGTGCGCACCTACCACATCAACCCCGCCATGTTTGAGGATGCATTCCGTCCCTATGCGGAGCGTGGGGACAGCGTGCTCTACCTGTGCTTTTCCACGGGAATCGCCGGAACCTTCAACGCCGCGAATATTGCCAGGACGAACATTCTGGAAGATTATCCGGACTTCGACCTGACCATTTTTGATACCAGATGCGCTTCCGCAGGCTTCGGTCTGCTGGTACGCAAGCTTCTGATCATGCAGGAACATGGCGCGTCCAAAGAGCAGCTGCTTGAGGCTGCGGATTTCTATCGTTCCCATATCCGCCATGTATTCACCGTCAACACGCTGGCCTATCTGATCAAGGGCGGCCGGCTCTCCAAGTTTAAGGGCAACATCGCGGAAACGCTGGATATGAAACCCGTTCTGATCGTAGACGGAAACGGCTCCCTGCAGGTATTAAAAACCGTGCGCGGCCGTAAAAAATCCCTGAAAAGCCTGGTCGAATACATCGGGGAATTCAGCGCAGAACCGGAAAAGCAGCTTTTTTCCCTCTGCCATGGCGAAGATGAACAGGCCGCCCATATGCTGGAAGAAACCGTACGGGAAACGTTCCATCCCGCCGGTATCATGATTTCCACTGTCGGCTGCGCCATCGGCGCGCACACTGGCCGGGGTATTATCGGCATCTGCTTCCTGGACGCTTCGGAAGAAAAGTACAGGAAGTATCTGGACTGATATGGGAAGCCCGGCGCTTCCCATCCTCAGCGCCCTTTTTACGGCGTTCTGGGGCACCCTTTATTTTCAGAACCGGAAACGGAAGAAAAAATGGCCTCTTTTTTTCAAGGCTGCCGCCACCTGCATGCCTTTGGGGGAGGCTTTTTTCTATTGCCTTTCGGACGGTTTTCAGAATCCGGTCCGTCTGGGCATCACGGTGGGAGCCCTTTTCTGCGCGGCCGCAGATGTGCTCCTTGAACTTCATTTTTTATCCGGCATGGCGGTTTTTGCCCTGGGACATGTCTGCTTTCTTGCCGCCCTGCTTCATACCGCGCCGCTCTCTTTCCGACATTTTCTCTTCTTCCTGCTGCTGTTTGCCGCGAGCCTTCTGTTCCATGGAAGACAGCTGTCCAAAACGGGAAAGCTGGCCCTTCCCATCGTCGTCTACGGCGCTCTGCTTTCCGCCATGACCGCTGCGGCTCTGGCCGCTCTGCGCATCTCTCCCATGGCCGCGGCGGGAGCTCTGCTCTTTTATCTTTCCGACAACATGATCTGTCTGCGGCTTTACAAACCCGGACGTTCCGACGCCTTTTCCGCCTTCGTTCTCATCTTCTATTATTCCGCCGTATGGCTGCTTTGCAGCTCAGCCCGTTTTTTCTGAAGGCTTTTTGGTGAAACGTTCTTTCAAAATCCGATGTATGCTTTCCCCTCTCCGTTTTTTTTCGTCCTGCGCCGTTTACCCCTGCGGCCACACAGTCCGGCTGCAGCCGTTAAAGGCCGCAAACCGCCGGAAGCACCGTTCCAGCGCCGTGTCAAACGCTTTTGTCCGGCGCACGCCCTCCTCCAGCCAGATATGCTTCACGAGAAGACACCTGTCGCTCCCCGCCACCGCTTCCACACGGCCGGCAAAGCTGTCCCCATAGAGCAGGGGCAGGACATAGAAGCCATATTTTCTCTTCGGCTGCGGCGTATAGATTTCCCAGGTATAGTCAAAACCGAACAGCTCCCGGATCAGCCTGCGGTCCCACAGCAGGCAGTCCAGAGGCGCGAGCAGTTCACAGCGCTTTCCGCCCGGAACCCTCTCCTGCCGAACCTCCTCCAGAAGAAACACATCCTCCGCCAGACAATAAAGCATCTCTCTCATGCCCTCCACACTCACCTCACAGAGCTTTCCTTCCTCCATAAGCTTCCTGAAGGCATCCTTTCGCTGATCCGCTTTCAGGCCGGGAATGCCAAGCCAGGCGTCCGATGGGCGGTTCCACATCAGCCCAACCGCGCCGATGCGGCGCAGCATGCGCCAGCGCTGATGTGCCGCGTCCTCCGGAAAGGGATCGGGCGCGGCAAGAAGCGTCCGCGGCAGATACTTTTCCGCCAGATCATAAAACTTCCTCGCTCCCTTTTTATGATGGATGATCAGTTCCCCGGTGGAATAAAGCTGCTCCAGAGCCGCCCGCGCCGCATTGGACTTTCCGCCCCAGTTCCCGCTCCAGTGAATATGGGAATGCCAGTACACCTCTCCCTCAATGGGCAGGCTGTCGGAACTGGCCGGTCCATGTTCCCGAAGCCAGGAAACCGCCTGCCCCTCCAGCTGATCAAGCCCCTCAAACCGACGGCCGCCCTCCCTGGCGGCCCGGCGGTAACGCTCAAAATACGGCCAGTCCTCCACCGGCCAGATGGACAGGTTCTTGTCCGGATAATCCACCAGCCTGCGATCCTCATACAGAAGCTCATAGAGCATTCCTTTGGTAAATCCCTTCACCCGGGACTGCAGCACCAGTTCCGCGTTCTTTCCGCAGACATCCACCGGATCAAACTGGATGCAGCCAGCCTGCCGCACATACTGAAGCGCCCCCTGTTTCCCTTGGAAACGATACGTTCCCAGAAGTCCCTGTTTTCGCAGAATGAACTGCCTTGCCTGCCGGTTCGTAAGCGTTATCATTTCTCAATCTTCCTTTCCAGATAAAAATACCTCCCAACCAGCAACAGATCCGCTCCCGCCCAGGCCATGATCTCCCCGAAAAAGACGCCGCTTTCACCGATCAGGCGGGTCAGAAACAGCGCGCATCCCACACGCATCACAAGCTGCGCCGCGCTGGAGAGCATGGGAAAGACCCCGTCTCCCATCCCCTGAACACAGGCCCTGGTGATATAAAGAATATAAAGCAGCGGAAAAAAGGCGGCCAGAACGCACAGGAAGCGGATCCCGATCAGACAGCAGATGCCGGAAAGGAGCTGGGCCAGCACGGTGGAAACCGCCGCTCCGGGAATCCCCATATTCAAAACCAGCACGAACAGAAGATCCAGTACAATATTGCAGACAGAAGAAACGGTCATCGCTCTCAGCGGCGTCCTGCTGTCCCCTACGGCCCGCAGAACTGCCGCCGCGGTATTATAGAGGATGGCGGCCGGAATGCCCGCATAAATAAAGCGCAGATACAGAAGGGCCAGCCCCCGGATCTCCTCCGGCGTTCCCATCCATGCAAGCACAGCCGAAAGCGCTGTCTGGCCCAGCGCGGTGAGAAGAACGGCGGCGGCAACGGAAAGGAGGGCGGCCTGGAACACCGCCCGGCGAAGTTCCCCTTCCTGCCCCGCCCCGAATTTCTGGGAAATAATCACGGAGAAGCCCTGGGCCAGTCCCTGCACAGAGCCGAACATCAGAAAGGTCAGCCATTCCGACGCTCCCAGCGCTGCCAGCGCGTTCACGCCAAGTGCCTGGCCCACCACCAGCGTATCCACGAAGGTATATAACTGCTGAAATACATTTCCCAGCATGAGGGGAAGGGCAAAGCCGAGAATCAGCCTGCCCGGACTTCCCTGCGTCATGTCCACGATGCGTGATTTTTTCTCTTCCTTTGCCATCTTCCCCTCCATGCCTCATAACCTTTATGGATCCCCACAGATCAGTCCGGCCGGAAGGACAAAAACACGGCGTCCCGGAAGACAAGCGTCCCCCGCATGCCAACGGCAAGCGCACCTGCCTGTCTGGCGGACAGGGAAAGCTCCACCTTCGAATCATCCCCGTACAGAAAGGTAACCCGGTATCTGCCATCTCCGCCCGGACAGACCATCCCGTTCCGTGTCAGGTACTGGGCGGGATTGATCCGGCTGACGGGCGCAATGCCCGCAACCTTCGCATGAGGCTGTATGGTCCTGCTTCTGCCGAGCATAAAAATCAGAAGCAGCGCCGCTGCCGCCAGAATGACGAGAAATATCCTCCTGACGGGTACCCCCGCCGGAACAGGCTGCATCAGCCATACAATGGCAAGGGCAATGACGTCAACGACCAGAAGCGTGGAAAGACTGACTGTTTTTTTCATAGTCCCCTCCTTCATCACATGGAATAAATCCTTCCATGCACATCAGCTTACAACAGATTTCTTTCGATCCAGCGCGCAACTCCATCCTTCTGATTGGATTCGCACACTTCGTCGGCAGCACCTTTTACCATTTCCAGGGCATTGCCGACTGCGATTCCCTTTCCGCATTTTTTTATCATTTCCAGATCATTATAATCGTCTCCGAAGGCAATGATGTCGTCCGTACTGATCTGATATCGTTCCGCTAAAAATGAAATCGCATGATATTTCGTGGCCGATTGATTCATGATCATTCCGATTTTATTCTCTGATAGCTGAATATACAGTTCGTCCGGCAGCAATGCCTTATATTTTTCCATTTCGCTCAGGGACGTAACCTCTACGATGATTTTATCTGCCGTTTTCCCCTTTAATTGCGCGAAACTTTCACAGGTTATGTATTCCGCCCCGGGCCACAGACGGTCAGCATCAAAATTGGCATATAATACGTCCTCCGCTTCAACCGCAATATTGGAAAATGGATGCCTTTCCAATATGGCCTGCACCAGATCGCCTGCGTTTTCTACGCCATATCCGCCTGTTTTTTTGCCATTTTCCTGTATGACTGCCCCATTATGGAAGATACCGGCATTCAGGTTCAGTATTTTCATATATTCGCTGGCCGCCCTGACAGGCCTTGCCGTTGCGGCCACGAAAATTCCGCCTTTGCTTTGATACTTTTTTATGACGTCAATCGTGAAGTCGGAAATGGTCTTATCATCCCTTAACAGCGTTCCGTCCAGATCGGATACAATCATTCTGGCTTTCATTATACTTACCTCCGTGCCTAAGCCTGCGCTGAGGCCGCAAATTCGACTTCAACAAAACCTTATCACTGTCGTTTGAAACTTTTATCCGGCTGTAAAATAATCTTATCATATTTCATTCGGTCTGTGTATATTCTGTCATGAGATGACTATTTTGTTCTTTGCCTTCTTCCCCATACGCATCTGATAAAAAGGAAGCTGCGGCAGCCGCTCCCATCGGAGCAGCCATCGCAGCTTCTTCTGTTATTGTCCATCTCCCTTTTCACTGTTCCATCTGTCTTCCCAGAAAACCCGCAGCAGACAGGACGAGTTTCTGTTCCACCTCACCCATCTTGGCCTTTGCATCATTGTTCAGAAGCACCGCCGCGCCGATCACATCCCCTTCACAGATAATCGGGCTGATTGCCTCGTTGACATACTCTGTCTCTCCATCCCCCTCCCCGGAAACGGGAATAAAATTCTTATCCCCCTTCGAAGCCAGAATGTTCTCCCTTCTTTCAATGGCTTCCTCCAGCTGACTGCTGATACTTTTCCCGAGAAGGACCTTGCAGCCCCCAGCGGCGGCGATGAACTGATCCCGGTCCGCAATCAGCGTCATCTGCCCGGATACCTGTGCCAGGCTCTCTGCATACTGTCTGGCAAAGGTACTCATTTCCCCGATGGGCGAATATTTTTTCAAAATGATCTCGCCCTCCCTGTCAGTAAAAATTTCCAGCGGATCGCTCTCCCGGATGCGCAGGGTTCTCCTGATTTCCTTCGGGATGACGATCCGGCCAAGATCATCTATCCTTCTGACAATTCCTGTTGCTTTCATATAAATAGTTCCTCCATCTACTGTACTTTCCAAGTCTGGAAATAGTATCTGTAAATGGAGGAATTTTATACCTGAATCATTCGGATGGGGAGACGAATTTTCTGACTCCGGAAATAAAATAATTGAAGCTGGTCGACAGATTATTCTCTATATCCATATGTACCGTTATTTTTCTCGCACCATCTAACTGTTGATGACGCGGAAACAGTTTCCGTATTTCCTCTTTGGGATTTCCTATTGCATCCGGATTCCTGAACTTACTTTTTCTTGATAATCCACTTACATCCACACCATATGCCTGGGATACAGCTTTTAGATCCCCGAGATACCAGGACTCCAATTCCCTGCAGGCAATCCGTATCAGTACCGGTCTTCCATAAGGCTCAGCCAGCCGCTTTAAGGCTTCCTTGATTTGAACGCAATCTCCGCTATCCTGATCTCTCACGATAATAAATTTTGTATCCGGCTGACGCCAGGCTTTCAGTTTATGCGGAATTGACGCTTCCAAATCACTTTTTCCGCTATGCGGAATTGTTTTAAATTCTACAGATTCTGGCAAAATTTGGGGCAGAATAATGTCAAGTACCGTTTTCATGGAAGCTTCTTCCAACAAAAATACCAGTGTCATTCTTCCACCTCTTCTAAAAGAAGCTGCTGTCTCCACAGTTGTCCAAGCAGATCCCCGGCTTCATATAACTCTTTTATCAATGTGCTCTCTGATGCTTTATAGATTTTTGTATATCCCTCTTTCTTCACCAGACAAAACAGTTCTTCCAACCGGACTGCATTCAAAAAATCCGGTGAATGTGTTGAAATAAAAACCTGGCCTCCATCCTCTGCATAAATTCTAAATTCTTCCGCCAATTCCGCCAATAGTGCCGGATATAATTGATTTTCCGGCTCCTCCACACATAAAAGTGCGTGTTTTTCCGGATCCTTCAACAGTAACAGATACGTAAACATCTTAATCGTACCATCTGAAACAAATCTGGAAACAAATGGATCCTTAAAATTTCCATCCTGAAAACGGAGCACGATCCTTCCGTCTGTTGTTTCCTGTGCCTCTACTTTTGAAACACCAGGAACTCTCTTTTTCATCGCTTCCAGAATTTCATCAAATACTTCACGATGATTATCATACATGTATTTTGCTACCAATGCTAAATTATCTCCGGAAGTCGATATTCTTTCACTGTATCCGGCATCCTTTGTTCCTCTTGCTTCTTCTATATGAAAATCAGAAACATACCAGTCTTCAATCAATCGACGCAATTGAGACACAGCAATAAATTCTTTAAACTGCCCCAGACCTTTAATTGCCAGAATATCTGGAGAATCCAGTTTCTGAGGACTTCTTTCCGCAAGACGAACATCCTCATACTTAACCAGATCACCATCTGCCGCAACTCCTTCTCCGAACGCGAACTCTAAGACTTTCCATGGCGCACCTGTCTGTCCTCTCCGAAAGCGCATAATTTCTTTCTTTATAGCCGGTCTTTTATTTTCCATCAGACATATGGATAACTGATAGGTAATAATCGGTTCATCCTCTGAAGGCCGAAATTTGATTTCAAATTCTATATCACCTGTCTGCCCTCTGGATATTACCTCCTGAAAGCCGCCCCTTTGAGCCAAAGCAGCTCGTATATTGGACTGCAATGCATCATGAAGGAACCCGAATACATCGAAAAATGTAGTTTTCCCAACACCATTCATTCCAAGGAAAACTGCCATATTGGGAATCTCTTTCACTTCCACATCCTGAAAAACTTTATAGTTCTTTACTTTGATGGATTCAATTCTCATATCCGGCCTCCTTTTAATATTAAAACAATTATATCCTCTCACTAAACGATTCGCAATAAGAAACTTGACAGCCCTTCCTACTACAAAAACATCGAAAACACCACCGTCACGATCCCGCAGATCCCAATCGCAAGACCGCTCATGGCCCCTTCCGTCTCTCCGATTTCAATGGCTTTGGAGGTACCCACCGCATGGCTGCATGCGCCGATGGCGAGGCCCGCCGTCATGGAGTCCTTCACCCGGAAGATCCGGATCAGGAAGGGCGCAAGAATGCTTCCCATGATTCCGGTCAGAATGACCGCCGCCACCGTGATGGAAGAAATGCCCCCATGGCTTTCCGCGATTCCTACAGCGATGGGGGTGGTCACCGATTTGGGAACAAGAGAATACGTCATCGCCTCGTCCAGGCCGAACAGACGGCAGAGGAGGAACACGCTTCCCATGGAGGTGAGAGAACCCGCCACGCAGCCCGCCAGGATCGGCAGCCAGTTCTTCTTCAGAAGTTCCATCCTCGTATAAACCGATACCGCCAGACAGCTTGTGGCAGGAGCCAGAAACATGTTGATGATGCTCCCTCCCTCATTATAGCTCTCATAAGGAATTTTAAACAGTAAGAGCACCCCCGACACCAGAACAATGGCGATGATCAGGGGATTGCAGATCACAAGCCCCGTCTTTTTCTGAATCCACACACCGATGGAAAACGCCACAATGCTGAGGGCAATTCCAAAAAAAGGAGAAGCGAACAGTTCAGACATATTCCTTCCTCCCTTCCGTCCCCTTTTCGGGCTTTTTCTTTCCCCGGTTCTGAAGCCTCAGCACGCCGCGAATCGTCCAGGCGGTCGTCGCAAAGGTAAGGATCGTGGTGAGAAAACAGATCAGAAGCAGTTTTCCCACATTTCCCTTCAGCACGTCAAAATAGTTGATGATACTCACTCCAGCCGGAATGAAGAAAAAGGCCATGTTGGAAAGCAGGAAATCCGACTTTTCCCGGATATGTTCCACCTTCAGCACCCGAAAGGCGAGCAGAATAAACAAAAGGATCATTCCGATCACACTTGCCGGAAAGGAAAATGGCAGAAGGCCCTCAATGATTTCACTCGCCCAGCACAGCGTAAAAATGATCCCGATCTGATAAATAATCTTCATACATCTTTTTTCCTCTCGTAAGACTTCCGCATAAATTTACCACTTTTTCAATGTATTGACAATCCCAGATTTCCCTTCTGCGGGATGCCCCTTTTGTGTCTGGTACGCACGTGGGACTGTAACCTGTTTACATTTTGATGATTTCTTTCCGGAGCGCCTGTGATATAGTAATTTCAAACGAATGCGGCCGATCTGATACGCTCCGGCTGCGACGGGAAGGGGGCAAACGGATGAACCGGATACTGATCATTGAAGATGAAGAGGCCATCTTGGAACTGATCGGAATGAATCTGGAGGCGGCGGGCTATGAGACGGTGCGCCTCATGGACGGTCTTGCCGCACAGGCCTGGATTGAATCCTACAGACGGCGGCCGGGGAATGGGGAAGAACAAATCGCTCTTGCGCTGGTGGATGTGATGCTTCCGGGACGGGACGGTTTCGCCCTTCTGGAGGATCTGAAACAGGCAGACATTCCGGTGATCTTTCTGACTGCAAAATCGGATGTGGCAAGCAGGGTACACGGGCTGAAAAGCGGAGCGGAGGATTACATGGTAAAGCCCTTTGCCGTGCTGGAGCTGCTGGCCCGGGTGGAAAAGGTTCTGGAACGGACCGGCCGTGGGCGTGATGTGCTGTGCATCCGGGACGTGAAAATCTACAGAAAAGAACACCGGGTGACCAGAAACGGTGTAGATGTAGCACTGAAGCCCATGGAATATGAGCTCCTGGTCCTTCTGGCGTCAAACCGGAACGTGGCGTTTACCAGACAGCAGCTTCTGGATCAGGTATGGGGCGGGGATTATTTCGGGGAAACACGCACGGTTGACGTCCATATCGGCTGTCTTCGCAGGAAGCTGGGCTTTCACGATGTGATACGGACCATTCCGAAAACGGGCTACCGCCTGGAGGGATAATTATGAAACTGCGAACAAAACTGGTGCTGGTCTCCGCCACCGTTCTTTTTCTGGCCTCCACCCTGTCCGGCGCGGCAATGACGGCGGATACCCTGCGTTTTCATGAAGTACAGGCCGCAGAGAGCGGCCGCGCCCAGCTTACCGCGGCTGCAAATGCCATAGGCAGCCAGATGGAAAGCAGCAGAATTCTGGAATACGGCGAGGTAACCATAACGGCTTATTTCCATTTCCTGCTGGACAAATATGACGCGTCCCGTTTTCTCCTTCTTGAAAACGACATCGTTCTGTGCAATCAGACGGACTATGAATTTGTGGAAGGCGGTACGGAAGGCTGGAACGGGGAAGAGGTCCAGAGTCTCATACAGAAAACGGACGGAAGACGTCTTCTGATCTGCGGCCGGAGAATTCCCATGGAAACCACGGACGCATATTCTCTGGTGATGATTCAGGACATTTCCGGAATCTATCAGGACGCGCTGCGGCGGATCCCGGTTCTGGCCGCAATCTGTCTGACGGCGTCCCTGGCAGCCTCTGCCGCACTTTCTCTGCTTGCCCGCAGACTGCTCTCCCCTCTGGAACAGCTGAGATGCGCCGCGGTCCGGATCAGTGAGGGCGATATGTCCTGCCGTGCCCCTATTTCGGGCCATGACGAGATCACAGCGCTGGCCTGCGCCTTCAACCACATGGCTGACCGGGTGGAGGAACAGATGGAGCTTCTGAACCGGGCGGCTGAACAGCGCACCCAGCTTCTGGGCAGTTTGACCCACGAAATCAAAACGCCCATGACCTCCATCATCGGTTATGCGGATACCCTGCTTCACGTCCATCTGTCCGAAGATGGAAAAACCCGCGCGCTCAGGCATATTTATGAGGAGGGCCGCAGGCTGGAACGGCTATCCTCCAAACTGATGCTGCTGATCGGTCTGTACGAAAACGACAGCCTTCAGATGGAAGAGACGGAGCTTTCCGAGCTGTTTGAACGGGTTCGCAGGCTGGAAACCTGTCAGCTGAAACACCAGGAAATGGTTCTGGAGGTTTCCAGCTTTTCCGGAACCAGACGGGTGGATGCGGATCTTTTTGAAAGTCTGCTGGTGAACCTGATTGACAATGCCATCCGGGCAGGACATCGGGGCGGTCGCATCCGCCTGATCCGCCTTGCACAGGACGGACGGAGGGGAGAACGGATTCTGGTACAGGATGACGGGAAGGGAATTCCCCCGGAAGAAATGGAAAAGATCACGCAGCCCTTTTACATGGTGGACAAATCCAGGAGCAGAAAAGAGGGCGGCGCCGGCCTGGGTCTGGCCCTGTGCAGCCGCATTGCCGCCCTCCACAATCTGCGCCTTTCCATCGAAAGCCGCCTTGGAGAAGGAACCACCGTGACGCTGGAATTTCCGATTGGCAGCACACCGGAAAACGGTGATTCCCCGTTTCTGCAAACAGCAGCCCTGCTTCTGGCCTGTATTCTCTCCGCAGGCTCCCTTTCCGCCTGCAGCCTGGCAGAAAACCGGGAAGTTGTGCGGCTGAAGGAAGAGAACGGACAGGATCCGGCAGACGGACCGGATGTCCGGCCGGCAGGAAGCGGAAACATCGCCAGGCAGACTGCCGCTCCGGGCGAACTGCAGCTTGACTTCCGAGACGCATCCGGACGGCTTTCCGTCCATGTGGACGCCGCCGTGACGGTGCCTGACGCGGAGGGCTTCCGTCTGAAAAAAGTGTCCTCCCGCAGCTTCACACAGGCCGATTCTGATGCTGTCAACCGGGTTCTTCTGGACGGCGGAGTTCTTCTGGACGACGGGGTTCTCCGGGAACGCGAAACCATGCCGGGGCGTGCCGCTTATTCGGTCTCCCTCGACAACGGCCTGACACCTGACAGACGGGAAATCAGCTTTCTTGTCATGCGCAAGGATACCCAAATCGGTTTTCCCCTCCTGACGGATACAGGAACAGAAACGCTCCCTGATCCGCAGGCTCTCACAGATCAGGCTGTCTCCAGTCTCGTCGAAATGGAAATCGCCGGTTTTCAGCCCGTAGGAGCGGAATATGTCTCCGTTTCGCGGCAGGATTTTACTGGAACCGTTCTGGAACAGCACAACGGCGTCCGGATCCCCTTTGAGCGGATGGTGGATGGCATTCCGGTCACTTACACCGCCGAGGCCGGTGCGGGCGTGGAGGGAGAAAATGTGAGCTGGCCCTATGAAGCCCTCAGCTTCTGTTACGACGCACAGGGACTGGTTTCCTTCCAGTGGACAGACCCCTGCATCTATACGGACATTTCCGAAGAATACGTGTTTCTGCTCCCCTTCGAGGAAATCTGCCGGATTTTCCGCACCGTTTTCCCGGAAAAATATGCGGCTTACGCTTCAGACGGCAGAGAAGCCGATTTTCACATCACCCGGATTCGTCTGGGCTATATGCGCATCATGGAACCCGGAAACTGGATGGAGGGCACGCTGATCCCTGCCTGGGATTTCTTCGGATACTGGATTTATGGCGATGCTGCAGACAGCGAGAACGCAGACAGCAACCTTCTCACAGAGCCGAAAATCCCTGAACATTATCTCTCCGGCGGCCTCTCCTACAGCCTGCTGACGGTCAATGCCTGCGATGGAACCGTGATCAACCGGTCACTGGGGTATTAGCCCGATCTGGCACATCTTCATCGTCAGAAGAGCCGCCTCATGGCTTTCCGGCGTCACGCCCGCGCAGCAAGACGGGTCCACGCTGATCTTTGTTTCCGGCAGCCGCGCTTTTAACAGAAGCGCGTTGGACACCACGCAGATGTCCGTGCACAGACCCACCAGCTCGATTTCAAGTTCCTCCCTCTCGTTTTCCCTGCACAAAAGATCCGCCAGTTCCAGGGAGGCGAAGGAGGGCTTGTCCACGACCACCGCATGGGGCATGGCCGCCCGGATCTCTTCCCGGATCTGCCAGCCTTCGCTCCCACGGATGCAGTGGGGAACGGGGAGGTTTTTTCCCTCGCTGGTTTCCAGATAATCCTCTTCATGGGTATCCCTTGTGGCATAAATACAGTCCGCAGGATATGTGCGGATCTTCTCCGCCACCCTGCCGACGATCGCCTGCGCCTCCTTCGTTCCCAGCGCTCCGTCGATGAAATCATTCTGCATGTCCACAACCACCAGTACCTTTTTCATATGCTCTCCTCCATTTTCAAAAGCTGTTCCATATCAGAAAGCAGCTTCTCCGTCAGCTCCAGCAGTTTCTCCGCATCCTTTTCCACCAGGCCTTCCTTTTTAAAGCGGAGCAGAAAATAGGGCGTCCCCTTGGCCGTAAAGGTCAGGGATGAACCGTACAGGCGCAGCAGGCCGGGAATGTTTTCCACGCGTAAGAATGCGTCCGGGCGGAGCTGAAGCTTCAGCGCTCCCTCCCGGTTCTTCACTTCGTCCCGGCTCTTCACCTCGGTGATATAAAGAGAGTGGGCCTTCACCCGAATCAGGGCGATCCGGAGCAGATTGTCCACGCAGACGGGCACCTCTCCGAACCGATCCAGAAGCTCCTCCTTCATATCTTCGCTCTCCGCAGGGGTTTCCACGCCCGCAATCCGTTTGTAAATATCCAGCTTCTGCTGTTCGTTGACGATATAGGCGGGCGGAATGTAGGCGTCCACTTCCAGTTCCACGGTGGTGGCAAAGTCCGCCGTGCGGGTCTCGCCCTTCAGGGTTTTTACCGCGTCGTTCAGCATCTTGCAGTACAGGTCATACCCCACCGCCTCCATGTGGCCGGACTGCCTCTTTCCGAGCAGATTGCCTGCGCCCCGGATCTCCAGATCCCGCATGGCGATCTTGAAGCCGCTTCCCAGCTCGGTAAATTCCCGGATGGCAGACAGCCGTTTTTCCGCAATCTCCTTTAACATCTTATCCCGCTTATACATCAGAAACGCATAGGCGGTGCGCCCGGAACGGCCCACCCGGCCGCGGAGCTGGTAGAGCTGGGAAAGGCCGAGCTGATCCGAGTCGTGGATGATCATGGTGTTCACGTTGGAAATGTCCAGCCCCGTCTCGATGATGGTGGTGGAAACCAGCACGTCGATTTCCCCATTGATGAAATCGTACATGATCCGCTCCAGCTCATGCTCCTTCATCTGTCCATGGGCAAACGCCACATTCGCCTCCGGCACCAGGTTCTGAATGGACGCGGCCATGTCCGCGATGGTGTTCACCCGGTTGTAAACGTAGTATACCTGTCCGTTTCTGGCAAGCTCCCGGACGATGGCCTCCCGCACCATTTCCTCATTATACTCGCAGACAAAGGTCTGGATGGGCTGACGGTCTCCCGGCGCTTCCTCCAGCACACTCATGTCCCGGATGCCGATGAGGGACATGTGCAGAGTCCGGGGAATGGGGGTGGCCGTCAGCGTCAGCACGTCCACATCCTCCTTCAGCTTCTTGATCTTCTCCTTGTGGGCCACGCCGAAACGCTGCTCCTCGTCAATGATCAGAAGGCCCAGATCCTTAAACTGAATATCGGAGGATAAAATGCGGTGGGTGCCGATCAGGATATCCACCTGGCCCTTGCGCAGATCTGTCACCGTTTTTTTCTGCTCCGCGCTCGTGCGGAACCGGCTCATCAGATCGATGCGCACGGGAAAATCCTTCATTCTCTGCTGGAAGGTATTATAGTGCTGCTGTGCCAGAATGGTGGTGGGCACCAGGAAAGCCACCTGCTTTCCGTCCTGTACCGCTTTAAAAGCCGCCCGGATGGCGATCTCCGTCTTGCCGTAGCCCACGTCCCCGCAGATCAGGCGGTCCATGATTCTGTGGCTCTCCATATCCTCCTTGGTGGCGGCGATGGCGGAGAGCTGATCCTCCGTTTCCTCGAAGGGGAACATTTCCTCAAATTCCTTCTGCCAGACCGTATCCTGACCGAAGGCAAAGCCCTCCTTCTGCTGCCTGGCCGCATACAGCTCCACCAGATCCTTTGCCACCTCGTCCACGGCGCTTCTCACCCTCGACTTGGTACGGGTCCATTCCTGGGTGCCCAGCTTGTTCAGCTTCGGTGTTTTGGCGGCGTCCGCGGAAGCATACTTCTGGATCACGTCCAGGCCGGTGGCGAGCACGTACAGATTTCCGCCGTCCCGGTAGGAAATCTTGATATAGTCCTTGACGGTGCCGTTCATCTCCACCTTTTCAATGCCCTGATAGATTCCGAGCCCGTGGGTTTCATGCACCACATAGTCGCCCACCTTCAATTCGGCGAAATCCTGGATCTTCTGGCCTTCAAACTGCCTGCGGCGTTTCTTCTTTTTCTTCTGCGCCCCGAAAATGTCGCTCTCCGTGATGACCACGAATTTCAGCAGGGGATATTCAAAGCCCCGGCTCACATGGCCGTAAAACAGTTCCACCTCTCCCGGCTGTACCTCTCTGTCGCCATCCTCGCTGTAGAAGCTTGCAAGGCCTTCCGCCTGCAGATCCTCCGCAAGCCGCTTTGCCCGGGTCCGGGAAGGGGACAAAAGAAGCACCCGGCTGCCGTTTTTCTTATACCGCTTCAGATCCGCCGTCAGCGCTTCAAAGCTGTTGTTGTAGGGGGACATGCTTTTCACATTGACATCAAACCGCCTCTGTGGAGTGACGAGAACGTTTCTGGTGTCCATGGCTGAAAGCAGCACCGTGCGCAGCCCGGCCATAAAGGAAGCCGTCTGCTCGCAGCCATACAGAAGATCCGCCTGTCCCGGAAGAATGTAGCCCTTTTCCAGCCGGTGGCTCATGCTCTCCCGAAATTCCAGCTCCACCGCCTGTCCCTGCTCCTTCAGCCGCCCCGGCTCGTCCAGAAACACGCAGGTATACCGGTCCGGAAAAAAGCGCAGAAAAGACACCGTATCCTCATAAAAATAACGGATATAGCTCTCCAGATTCGCCGCCGCAGAAAGCTCCCGCACCTGCTCGGAAAGCTCCCTTACCTGTCCGGTGATCCGGGCCGCCTCCTCAGTGTGAAAATCCTCCCGCAGCTTTGCCGCAAACGTCTTCGCCTCCGTCTCGATCCTTTTTAACCCGTCCAGCTTCTGCCGCCTGTCCAGCACCATCTCCGTGGCCGGATAGATGTCGACCATGGACAGCTTCTCCACGCTCCGCTGGCTTCCCAGATCAAAGGAGCGTATGGAATCCACCTCTTCTCCCCACAGCTCGATGCGGTAAGGATTTTCCTCCGTCAGATCGAACACGTCAATGATGCCTCCACGGATGGAAAACTGGCCCGGCGCCTCCACCTGCCAGTTTTTCTCATAGCCCATCCGCGTAAGCTGTTCCGACAGCTCCGTCTCATCCACAGCGCTGTCCGTGTCAATGTGGATGACCGCATCCGCGATCTCTTCTAACGGCACCTGCGGGCTCATCAGCGCGGCAAAGGTGGTCACCACCGTGACCGGCCTTCCCTCAATCAGCTTCCGCAGCACCTTCATCCGGTCCGCAACCAGCTGATTTCCGTGGATGTCCGCCTGATAGAAAATCAGGTCCTTGGCCGGATACAGCACCGTACTTTTATCATAAAACAGATATTCTTCATAAATTTCCCTGGCCCGCAGATCGCTGTGGGTAACGATGACCTTATAGAGAAAATCTTCGCTCAGCCCACAGGCCAGATGAAGCTTCTGCGCGTCCGTACAGCCCGTATAGCCGATGCTGGCCTTTTCCTTTTTCAAAAGGGACTGGCCCTCCTCAAACTCCGCCAGCTCATAAAGTGGTGCCGTTAATGCCTTCATCCCGCTCTTACTCCTGCTCCATTTCTTTCCGCTTCTGATTATAACGGTTCATCGCCGCATCCGGCCCTTCCGTCAGGACCGTCACAGCCGCCTCCGCCGCCTGCCGGACGCTCTCATCCATGACCTTCCGCTCCGCGGCCGGAAAATGGCCCAGCACATAATCCGCCAGATCCCGTCCCGCAGGCTTTTCTCCCACGCCCACCCGGAGCCGCATGAAATCCTGGGTGCCCAGATTGGCGATGATGTTCTTCAGTCCGTTGTGGCCTCCTGCGCTGCCCTTTTTGCGGATGCGCAGCTGCCCCACATCCAGACTGATGTCGTCACAGATCACCAGAAGCTGCGTTTCCGGATCTTCCTTATAATAATCTATGATCTCCCGAAGGCTTTCACCACTCAGATTCATATAGGTTAAAGGCTTTGCCAGAAGCACCTTCTGCCCCTCGATCACGCCTTTTCCCACCAGCGCCCGGTGCTTTCTGTCGATCACCCGGATGCCGTAATGATCCGCCAGGGCGTCAATTACTTCAAAACCCACGTTGTGTCTGGTATTTTCATATTCCTTTTTGGGATTCCCCAAACCTGCAATAATAAACATTTTTTCCTCCATCTTCTGTGTCTTTTCAGTTTAAGCCATAGAAACAGATTCTGTCAATGCTACAGCCGCGCAGTTAACTGCTTCCTGCCGATGCGTCACCACTCGGCAGTACAGCTGACTTAGCGCCGCCATCGCAATACCGCCCCAAAATCAAAATACTCTTTTTCGGCGGTACAAATTTCAGGCCATATACCGCTCCAAACCTGAAACTTTCATCCATAACCGTATCGATATAGAAAAACCTACGGTTACTGGCCCATTTTTCCCTCTAAAACCGTACAGTTTCAGGAAATTATACGGCTAAAATTACAACTCCTGCATTTTCAACCGTACAATTACTGAATTCGTACTGCCCAAAACGCGAAAACCGCTTTGACAGCCGTACTGTAACGCTCAATCCCTGTCACTTGGAACACTCCTGCAGAATACATAAAGATCTCTTTCCGAATATTCTTCCCGGTATTCATACCCCAGTCTGTTAAAGTCCTTCAACCCTTCCGGCGCCGAAATCCTGTGTTCCGCCGCAAAGCGCACCATCTCCCCGCGGGCCATTTTGGCGTGGGTGCCCTTCTGAATCACAGGCGAAGAAGTCCTTTGAGCTTCATCCAGGGCACAGGCCTGATGGCCCGCATCCGCCTTTCCCTGTTCTTCCCCGAAAACGCAGGTCACATACCGCATTTTCTTTTCCAGATATTTTTCCACGCAGAGCGCATACTCCCTGGATGCCAGATTCACGATACAGTCCGTCTCCGCGGCCATCCGCTCATACAGGCTCCGCCCCCAGAATGCGTACAGACTGCCCGCATCTGACGCCTTCGCCTGCATCTCCAGCCGATAGGGAACCACCCCGTCCAGCGGCCGCAGAATTCCGTAAAAGCCCGACAGAATGCGCACATGCTCCTGCACATAGTCCCACTGACCGTCCTCAAACACTGCAGGCGCCATATACTGATACTGAATGCCTTCGTATGAAACCAGAGCCGGGGTCAGATTCCGCTTCAGTTCCGTTTTCTCCAGCCGTTCGTAAGCCTCCTGCGCGATTTTATCCGAGCACTTCCATACCGCCTTCATCTCGGGAAGGCTCTTTTTTCTCATCCAGTCCAGAAGCTCCTGCGCCCGGTCCAGACAGGCCGGAAGTCCGGCGGGCGCAAGGGTATCCGTATCCGTTTTCATTTTTTTCGCCGGGGATATGATAAAACGCATTTTTAAATCTTTACCTCCATGCCGACCAATGCTATACTTTCCAATGCCATACTAACTTTTATCATTTTTTTGAAAATAACGCAAACTTTTTCTCTTCCCGGACAGTCTAATAGGTGAAAACAGAAAACAATATGCCTCCTCACGGCGGCAGAAAGGAAACAGAGGGGTAATGAACCATTCCATGACAGCAAAACAGTTCGCCCGGCGCATGGAGGAATCCCAGGCAAAATTCTACAGGCTGGCATACTGCTACGTCAAAAACGAACATGACGCGCTGGAGATTCTCTCTGAGGCTGCCTACCGGGGCTTCATCCATCTGAAACGCCTGGAAAAGCCGGAATTTTTTGACACCTGGATGAGCCGTATCATCATCAACTGCGCCTGCGATCTTCTGAAAAAACAGAACCGGTACGATTTTTACGAGCCCGACGACTCCCTGCCCGCCAGGGAAGAGGACCTCTCCGTGGATGACAGACTCGATCTGTATCAGGCGCTGGACACCCTTTCTCCGGATGAAAAATCCCTGATCATCCTGAAATATTTCGAGGACAGGAGCTTCCGGGAAATCTCGTCCATCCTGAATCTTCCGGAAAGTACGGTGAAAACCCGGCTTTACCGCATCATCGGAAAGCTTCGGACCGCCATTCTTGCCTGAAATTCAAGAAAGGAGCGCATTTGCATGAATAAGGGAAAAGAAAACTATCAGAACATCCCTCTGCCGGACGGTCTTTCCGACGCTGTCCAGAAGGGTTTAAAGAAAGGAAAGAGACATATGGAAAAAAAATGGATTGCCGCTATCGGTACACTTGCCGCAGCCTGCGTTCTGGGCTTCGTCGTTCTCAGGGTTCTTCCCGCTTCCCTGCGCACCCCGCAGGGAAGTGATGCCGCCTCTCAGTCGCGTATGGCGCCTTCTGACGGGCAGACACCGGAAGCAGCGGCCTTTACCGCCACGGAAACCGCAGCCGGAGATTCCACGGAAACAGCCTCTTCTACTGCTTCTCCGGAAGATTCCACCGCTGCCGTGGAAAACACCGCTTCTTCCTCCATCCGCGTTTACGGCACGGTAGCGCAGATCGAAAACGGACAGATTCTGCTGGAAAATGACGAGGAAGGCGCCGCTTATCCCCAGGTTCTTCTGAACCTTACGGAGGATACCCTGATCCTCTCCGGCGAGGATTGCAGTCAGAAAACGCTTTCCGACATCGCGGTGGGCGATACCCTGTACGCCGACATCAGCCCGGCCATGACCAGGAGCCTTCCGCCCATGGCAAACGCCTTTACCGTTTTCTGTGAAATCCCGGAGGATTCTGCCGTTCCCACTTACGCGCAGATCACGGATATCAGCACGGATGACGACGGCACGCTGCGCATCACCACCGATCAGGATCTGATTCTGATCCCCGGAGAGGACACCGCTGTTCTTTCCCTGGACGGCGGGGAAACCCTTGACGCTTCCGATCTGGCTGTCGGAGATACCATTCTGGCAAAATACCAGATCATGACCATGAGCATTCCCGCCCAGACCAGCCCCGAGGAAATCCGCCTCGTGGCAAAGGCTTCCGATACGGCCGCTGCAGAATCCGCAGATTCTGCCGGATCCGCGAATTCTGTTGAATCCGCGGAAAATGCCGCCTCTTCCATCCGGGTTAAGGGAACGGTAACGCAGATCGAAGACGGACAGATTCTGCTGGAAAATAACGAGGAAGGAGCGGCTTATCCCCAGGTTCTTCTGAACATCACGGAGGATACCCTGATTCTTTCCGCTGAAGATTACAGCCAGAAGACGCTTTCCGACATCGCGGTGGGCGATACCCTGTACGCCGACATCAGCCCGGCCATGACCAGGAGCGTCCCTCCCATGTCAAACGCCGTTGTGGTGTTCTGTGAGGTGGCAGAAGACTCCGTCATCCCCACCTGTGCGCAGATCACGGATATCCAGACTGCTGAAGACGGACAGGTAACCATCGTCACCGACCAGAGCCTGAATCTGCTTCCAAATGAAAGCACCAGGGTTCTCAGCCTGGACGGCAGCTCGGAGCTTTCCGTTTCCGATCTGGCCATCGGGGATACCATTCTCGCCCGTTTCCAGATCATGACGGCCAGCATCCCCGCCCAGACCAATCCGGAGGAAATCCGGGTAGTCGCAAAGGCCGGTGACTCACAGACCACTGCCGTCCAGTGACCTTTTCGGCGGACACACAGACAGCGCCCCGATGCCGCTGCGGTTCAGACCGTTTTGAACCGCAGCGATTTTTCATTCTAAAAGCTCTGATTGCAATGACAAACCGGCCGGTCTGTGGTACAGTGGATGCAGAATAGACAGTCAGGGGGATCTTTATGGAAATTCACGGGAAAATACTCATCGCGGACGACGATCCGGAAATCCGGAACGTCCTCCGGATGCTTCTGGAAGAAGAGGGATATCAGGTCATTTCCGCCGAAAACGGGGAAGAAGTTCTGAAAAAGGCGGACGACACAATCGATCTGTTTATTTTGGACGTCAATATGCCGGTGATGTCCGGCTTCGCCGCAGGCGCCGAACTGCGGAAGCAGACCTACGCGCCCATGATCTTTCTCACCGCCTATTCCGGGGAATCCGACAAAGCGATCGGCTATTCCGCCGGAGCGGACGACTATATCGTAAAGCCATTTTCCAACGCAGAGCTTCTGTTTCGGGTGAAAGCGCTTCTGCGCCGGGCGAAGCATTACAGTTCTTCATCGGCCGACGCTCTACCCGCCGGAAAACCGCAAACGCCTGCAGAAGCGCCCGGGCAGATCCGGTATCAGGATCTGGTCCTGGATACGGACAGCCAGTCCGTAAGCCGGAACGGGGAAATGATCGCCCTTACCGGAACGGAATTCCGAATCCTGGAACTTCTGTTCACACACCGTAAAAAAATTTATTCCCTGGAAAACATTTATCAAAGCGTGTGGAAAGAAGAAGCGGTAGGCGATGCCGCCATCATGGTTCACATCAAAAATATCCGAAAAAAACTGGGGGACAGCTCCAAAAATCCCCGCTATATCAAAACCGCCTGGGGAAAGGGGTATTATGCGGACTGAAAAGAAAACGGATTCCCGGAAAAGAAGACGCCTGGCAGGGGAAATCCTGGAATTTCTCCTGGTTTCCTTTGCCATTTCCGCCTTCACCTTCTGCTTTCTCTACTTCACTTCCGAATCCATGGCGGACACCTGGCTGTCTCAGCTGGGAATCCTGCTGAGCGCTTCCGGTCAGGCCGTTTTGAAAATCTGGCTGCGAAACCTCTGCCTGACGGCGTCCGTGGTCATTTTTCTGATCCTGTTTCTGTTTCTTCTGGGACAGCGAATGGCCTATCTTCTGAAAATCATCCGGGGCGTGGATGCGCTTCAGGCCAGCCGCATGGATTCCACCATTCCTCTTGAGGGTGACGACGAGCTGACCGAACTGGCTGAACGGATCAATGCGCTGGCCGCATCCGAAAAAGAGCTTGCCGCAAAGGAGCAGAAAATGCAGGAGGAAAAAAACGCCTGGGTCCGTTCCCTGTCCCACGATATCCGCACGCCCCTCACCTCCATGCTCTCCTATACGCAGCTGCTGCAGAACAGGGACAGCCTGAGCGAAGCGGAAATGCGGGATTATATCCGCCTGATGCAGACCAAAACGGAACAGATCCGCGAGCTGACCGACCGGCTTCTCGGGAGGGAAACGCAGAATCCGGAACCGGTGGAACATATCCGCCTCCTGATGGAACAGCTGGCCGCAGAATGGGAGGAAAGCCTGGAAGAACGCTTCTTATGCAGGGCGGATCTCTCCGGCCTTTCGGATTTCTCCGGAATGGCGGATGTCTACGCCTTCCGCCGCATTTTTGACAACCTGGCTTCCAACACGGAAAAATACGCAGACCCGCAGCGGCCGGTGGAGCTTCTGATCACCGGAAAGGAAAACCATCTGACCATAACGCAGAAAAACGGGATCAGGAAACGACAGGAACCCGCCCCGGAAAGCAGCGGAATCGGGCTGAACAGCATCCGGCGCATTGCCGCCGACTACGGTGGAACCCTGGATATCCAAAAGAATCAGCAGGATTTTACCGTGGAAATTTCCCTGTCTCTTCCGCCCTGCCTTTAGAATTTCTTCAGAATTGCCTCAAAATTTTCCTTATAATCTCATGATAAAGTAAAGCCATCAAAAACAAATGCCGCCTGTTCGGCGGCGGAAAGCGAGGCGGCCGGGCCTCCGGCTCGGCCTGGAATTTGCCTTCTCAGGCAAATTCTTACAAATTAAATGCCGCCTATTCGGCGGCGGAAAGCGAGGAAAATATGGCATTAGGACTTTTGATGATTCTGTTTATTGTAATGAGCGTAATCAGCGTGGTGGGAATTTCCCTGCTGTATCTGATGAAAAGTCCCGTGGCACGGCAGGTTATCTTCTATATCATGGCAGTGTGGGGAATGTTCATAGCTGTCGTCAGCGCCACTGGCCTTCCCACCAACTACACCCTGGAAAGGCTCATCACCTGGGCAATTGGTTTTCTCAGTGTGGCCGGCATTGTACTGCATATCCGCTCTTCAGAGGATAAGGCCCGTATGGCGGCGCGCCTTCTGGTCACAATCTCTGTGGCAGGCGGAATCATAAAGCTGTTTCTGCTGTGAGCGATAATGTGGTTCTGTCCCCTTTCGCTTGTATCACGAGCCGCAGCCCCTTTTCAAACGGCTGCGGCTCCATTTTTTCTGCCCCTTCTCATCTTCATACGAAAAGGGTACAGCCCTGCAGTTTAAACTCTTCTATTTTCTGATCGATTCTTTCCGGGGAGATGCCCAGCCGTTTGGCCAGGCACTCCTTACACAGGAAGTCTTTTCCTCCCCGGTTCACGAATTTCCGGTAGGCCCCGATCTCATTATAGGTCAGGGTTTTCCCGCATTTTACGCAGACAGACATTACAGATCGACCACCTTTGCGCGGTATACCTCACAGGCGAAGGGTTCCAGTTCCCGGATCACCGTGGAATTATCCACCCGGAAGTTCTCGCCGGTCCAGACCTCGTACATATCCAGTGTCTTTCCCGTGGAGAAGCCCAGTCCGATTTCATCCAGATTGAAGCGGGCGGCAGCCTTCTCTTCGCTCAGGTTGAACAGGCCGATGGCAACGTCGCCGTTTTCCAGCTGGCGGGAATAAATGACCATATCGTCTCCGGCCCAGATGCCGTTTAACTTCACCGGCTGGCGGCAGGCCCTGTCCTGATTGATGGCGATGAGTTCCTCGTTGCAGAGGATTTTCCTGGTTTCTTCATTCATGTTCCGGATATCGCAGCCGATCATCAGAGGAGAGCCCAGCAGCGCCCAGATGGAATAATGGGTCTTATACTGGGTATCCGTGCAGCCCTCCAGTCCCACGTTTCCTTTGCCGTACATGCCAACGATCAGCATGTCCATATCGTTGAAGCAGCCCACGCCGTTGTAAGGATGCAGCTTCTCCTGCTGCTTTGTCAGATCCTTCACGGATTCCCAGGTATCAAAAATATCCCCTGTGGAGCGCCACATGGAAGCCGCTGACGTCTTGATCCATTCATGGGTCTGGTCGCTTCCCCAGGAGCAGGCGGAAAAGAGGATGTCACGTCCGCAGTTTTCGAGAGCGAGTCCCATTCTGCGGTACAAATACTGTCCGTGAATGATAGGGCTGTGATAGCAGTAATCGTACTTCAGGAAATCCACGCCCCACTCCGCAAAGGTTTTGGCATCGATGAACTCATGCTCGAAGCTGCCCGGATAACCGGCGCAGGTCAGATTTCCGGCACAGGAATACATACCGAACTTCAGTCCCTTGCTGTGCACATAATCTGCCACAGCCTTCATGCCGTTCGGAAACTTCTCCGGGTCCGGCACCAGCCGCTCATTTTCATCTCTGGTCTTTAAGGACCAGCAGTCGTCAATGACCAGGTATTCGTACCCCTTTTCCAGCAGCCCGCTCTCCACCATCGCGTCCGCCGTTTCCTTGATCAGTGCCTCATTGATGTTTGCCCCGAAGGTGTTCCAGGAATTCCACCCCATGGGCGGTGTCAGTTTTACCATAATATCTCCTTCCCATACATCTCAATTTATTTTTGCTTTTTGCTTCTCAGAGGAATCTTTTTTCTCTTTTATTTTAGATAGTTCTCTTATTTCCATCTATATTGTTTGTTGCATAGAATTGTATTTTTGTTTCTTTCTACGCCAGGATTCTGCTAAACGGGCTTACCCATCCATGCAGCCGTCCGCCAGGCACACCTGCACAGAAAGGACCGTCCGGGAAAATACCGGGCGGCCCTTTCTGCTTTATCTGATCTGTCACAGACTTTTCGCTCTTTATTCTTTTCCTTCTTCTACAACCTTCTGGATAAAGGCGTCAAGCTCCTGGCTTCCCAGATCGCCGTCGTCCCTGCTTCTGACGGAAACGGTTCCGGTCTCTTCTTCCTTCTGGCCTACGATGAGCATATAGGGAACCTTCTCCATCTGGGCGCTGCGGATCTTGTAGCCGATCTTTTCATCGCGCTGATCCATTTCGCAGCGGATGCCGGCATCTTTAAGCTTCTTCAGAATCTCCTCTCCGAATCCGAAGAATTTCTCGGAAATGGGAAGGACCTTCACCTGCACCGGAGCCAGCCATACCGGGAACTTGCCCGCGTAATGCTCGATCAGGATGCCGATGAAACGCTCAAGTGCTCCATATACTACACGGTGGATCATGATCGGGCGGTGCTTCTCGCCGTCCGCTCCCATATATTCCGCCTCAAAGCGCTGCGGAAGCTGGAAGTCGAGCTGGATGGTTCCGCACTGCCAGGTTCTTCCAAGGGAATCGGTCAGATGGAAATCAATCTTCGGGCCATAGAACGCGCCGTCTCCTTCATTCACCACATATCCTTTTCCTACCTCATCCAATGCCTTACGAAGCGCATCGGTTGCAATCTCCCAATCCTCGTCGCTTCCCATGCTGTCTTCGGGTCTGGTGGACAGCTCCATATGATAGGTCAGTCCAAAACGGCTGTAGACCTCATCAATCAGGCGCATCACGCCCTTGATTTCATCCGTAATCTGTTCCCTGGTCATGAAAATATGCGCATCATCCTGAGTGAAGCAGCGCACGCGCATCAGGCCGTGAAGCTGGCCGGACTTTTCATGACGGTGCACCAGTCCCAGCTCGCCGATACGAAGCGGCAGATCCCGGTAGGAACGGGGCTGGGATTTATATACCAGCATGCCGCCCGGGCAGTTCATGGGCTTCACCGCGTAGTCCTCGCCATCGATCACGGTGGTGTACATGTTTTCCCGATAATGATCCCAGTGTCCGGAGGTCTCCCAGAGCTTCCGGTTCAGAATGATGGGCGTGGAGATCTCCTGATAGCCCTCTCTGTCATGCAGTCTTCTCCAGTAATCGATCAGGATGTTCTTCAGCACCATTCCCTTGGGAAGGAAGAACGGGAATCCGGGGCCTTCCTCCATGATGGTGAAAATGCCCAGCTCCTTTCCCAGCTTGCGGTGATCCCGCTTCTTCGCCTCCTCGATCCGATCCAGATACTCCTTCAGTTGCTCCTTATCCGGGAAGGAGGTGCCGTAGATCCTGGTGAGCATCTTATTCTTTTCGCTGCCTCTCCAGTAGGCTCCCGCCAGGCTGGTGAGCTTGATGGCCTTCACATATTTGGTATTGTCCAGATGCGGGCCTGCGCACAGATCCACGAATTCGCCCTGACGGTAAAAGCTGATTACCGCATCCTCCGGCAGATCCTCGATCAGCTCCACCTTATAGTCTTCGTTTCTCTCCTTCATGAAGGCGATCGCCTCATCACGGGAAAGCGTAAAGCGCTCCAGCGGCAGGCGCTCCTTCACAATCTTCTTCATTTCCTTTTCGATTGCGGAAAAATCCTCGCTGGAAATGGGCTCCTTAAACTCAAAATCATAATAGAAGCCATCCTCAATTGCCGGTCCGATCGCCAGCTTCGTATCCGGATACAGGCGCTTTACCGCCTGTGCCAGAATATGGGAAGTCGTATGACGGAAGGTTCTCGCTCCGTCCTTGTCCGCAAACTCCTGCTCGCCTCTGCTTCCATCCTTCAGAATTACGTCCATGTTTCGCATTCTCCTTTCCAGAATAACTGATGTGCGCGTACACATGAAAGCCGTCTGCTGCGCCGACATCTGACAACGCTTTCATGAAAAAAACACCCTTAGAAAAACGGTTCTCCGCTTTTCTAAGGGTGCAGTCATCAGCTTATGTGCATGACGCACGGTTCCACCTTATTTTTTCACTTCAGATTCTTCCAAATCCTCATCCTTAACGCGGATTCACGTCTGTACTTTCGGAAACAGAATCTACTGTTCCTTCCTACAGCGGCTCCGGAGTGGTCTTCCCCGTACCCGGCATAAAGGGGCTTTCAGCCAATGTCCCTCTCTCTGGTCTATGCCCGCGGCAGGCTACTCTTTCCTTCATTGCCTTTACGTTATCAGTATACTAGCATCCACAGAATTGAAAGTCAATACTTTTTTGGGGATGGCAGTCTCATGCCAGCTCGTCCGGCTCCATCAGTGCCTGTTCATATCTGTCCAGAATGATGCCCTGGATATTCTCTCTTGTGGTCTGATTAATCGGATGAGCAATGTCCCGGTATTCTCCATCGGTGGCCTTTTTGCTGGGCATTGCAATGAAAAGCCCTTTCTCGCCTTCAATTACTTTAATGTCGTGTACCACAAATTCATCGTCTATCGTGATAGAAACGATGGCTTTCATCTTTCCTTCCTTGGTGATCTTACGCACACGTACGTCTGTAATCTTCATGTGAGTTCCCCCTTTTATCTTCAGATGACATACCTTTCATTCTTTTCAACCACAATCTTAATTCCATCTTCACCCTTATAATAAGTGTTAGCCCGGATCGTATCCCGGCTCTCTACGATGCAGTTTTCGATGTGTGTGTTGTCGCCGATATATACGTCATTTAAGATAATGGAATTCTTGATGTAGCAGTTATTCCCGATAAAGGATTTTTTGAAAATAACCGAATCCTCCACCGTTCCGTTGATAATGCAGCCGCTTGAAATCAGGCTGTTCGAAACCTTGACGCCCACATTGTACTTTGCGGGAGGAAGGTCGTCCACCTTGGAGTAAATATCCGGATACTGGTGGAAGAAATAATTTCGAATCTCCGGCTTCAGGAAATCCATATTGGTGGCAAAATAATCTTCTACGGAAGCGATATTACGCCAGTATTCCTTAATTTTATAGCCATAGATCCTTTTCTGATTCTTATAGCGGATCAGGATATCCTTGACGAAGTCGTATCTGTCCTCCATCGCGCAGCGCTCGATCATCTCGATCAGCAGTCTTCTGCGGATCACGTAGATCCCGCAGGAGATCGTGTTGGACTTTGCGACGATGGGCTTTTCCTCAAATTCCTCGATCCTGCTGTCCTCATTCATCTTGATGGTGCCGTAGCGTTCCAGATTGGTTCCGGCAGGCATTTCCTTGCAGACAATGGTAATATCCGCTTTCTTCTCAATATGGTATTCCAGAACCTTATTATAATCCATCTTATATACGCAGTCGCCGGATGCGATGACCACATAAGGCTCATGGCTGCTCTTTAAGAAGGAAAGATTCTGATACATGGCATCCGCCGTGCCTCTGTACCAGAAGCTGTTATCCGCCGTTACCGTGGGCGTGAATATGAACAGGCCGCCCTGCTTGCGCCCAAAATCCCACCATTTGGAGGAATTCAGATGCTCGTTCAGGCTTCTGGCGTTGTACTGGGTGAACACGCCAACCTTCTGGATATGAGAGTTCGTCATATTGCTGAGCGCGAAGTCAATGCTTCTGTAGCTGCCCGCGATCGGCATCGCTCCGATGGCTCTTTTTCTGGAAAGCTCCTTCATTCTGTGATTATTGCCGCCGGCCAAAATAATTCCTATCGCTCTCACTTTTCCTCACCTGCCTTAATGATAGATTTTCCGCCTGAAAGAACGCCGTCCGGATAATCCGCTCCTTCTGTCACACCGAAAATGACCGTATTCTTTCCGATGGAAACGCCCTTCGGGATCACGCTCTTCTCTCCGACGGTGGCGATTCCGCTGTTATAGATGTGAGGGGCCACATCGTTTTCAGCCTCTTCGCCGATTCCCATTTTCACGCCGTCTCCTATCGATACGTTCTCCGCTACGATGGCCTTATTGAGCTCACAGTCTTCTCCGATCACCGTGTTGTTCATGATGATGGAATCCCGGATGACGGTACCCTTTCCGACGACCACGCCGCAGCCGATCACAGAATTATAGATCTGCCCGGCTATCTCACTGCCCTCACCCACAATGCTCCGCTCGATCAGACCTTCCGGGGCGATATACTGAGGCGGGAGGATCTCGCTCTTCGTGTAGATCTTCCAGTATTCCTCATACAGATTGAACTCCGGCACGATGTCAATCAGCTCCATATTGGCTTCCCAGTAGGAATTCAGGGTTCCCACATCCTTCCAGTAGCCGTTAAATTCATACGCATACATAGGTGCGCCATTTTCATGGCAGTAGGGGATGACATGTTTTCCGAAATCCAGGTTGGGCTGTGCAGACCTGGCAATCAAAGCCTCCTTCAGCGTCTTCCAGTTAAATATGTAGATACCCATGGATGCCAGATTGCTTCTGGGATTCGCCGGCTTCTCCTCAAAATCCGTAATCTTTCCGTTCTCGTCCGTGATCATGATGCCGAACCGCTTCGCTTCCTCCATCGGTACGGGCATAACCGCGATCGTACACTCTGCGCCTCGCTGCTTATGGTAATCCAGCATCACTTCATAATCCATCTTATAGATGTGATCACCGGAGAGAATCAGAACATAATCCGGATTGAAGCTCTCCATATAGTCGATATTTTGATAAATTGCATTGGCTGTTCCCGTATACCATTCGCTGTTCTCGCTCCTCTCGTAAGGGGGAAGGACAGTCACACCGCCGATATTCCGGTCCAGATCCCACGGAATGCCGATCCCAATATGGGTATTCAGCCGAAGAGGCTGATACTGGGTGAGCACCCCGACCGTATCCACACCGGAGTTGATACAGTTGCTCAGCGGGAAATCAATAATCCGGTACTTTCCGCCGAAAGATACTGCCGGCTTCGCAACCTTTGAGGTCAGGACGCCCAGCCTGCTTCCCTGACCGCCAGCCAGCAGCATAGCAATCATTTCTTTCTTAACCATGTCATCACCTCATGTTCCTGCATCACGTATTGCATTGATTTACGTATATTTACGTAAGAAGATTATAACACACGGTCAGGCAAAAGTGAATAATTATTTACAGTTTCTTTCTGTAAAAAGGCCACAAATTTAGTAGATATTTTACATATTTCTTTTCCTTCAGCAATGCCAGTTGTGTGTTTTTAATAGTTTCTTTTCCTCTTTTCTTCCCGATTTTTCTCATATTTTCAACAAAAGCGCTCGATCTATGCACGAATTTGCGTTTTCTGTTCCTCATTTTCCATTTCCCTATTGGTTTTTTTCTCTGCAATGCGTATAATACATATCAGAATCAGAAAGGAAGGTCACTCCTATGTCTCATATACAGGATATCTATCAGGTAGATTTTAATCATCCGGTCCATGTCTATTTTATCGGCATCGGCGGAATCAGCATGAGCGGACTCGCGGAAATCCTTCTTTCCGAAGGCTTTTCGGTCTCCGGCTCGGACTGGAACCGTTCCCCTCTGACGGAACGTCTGGAACAGCAGGGGGCCGTTATCCACTACGGCAGGCCGCAGAAAGCGGAGAACATTGAAAGCGATGTGGAGCTGGTCGTCTACACCGCTGCGGTTCATGCGGATAATCCGGAATTTCAGGAAACTCTGCGCCGGAAACTTCCCAGCCTCACCCGGGCACAGCTTCTCGGACAGATGATGAAAAATTACCGGATGCCCGTCGCCGTCAGCGGAACACACGGGAAAACAACCACAACCTCCATGATCGCGGAGATTCTGCTGAAAGCGGATACGGATCCCACCATCTCGGTGGGCGGCATCCTGAAGGACATCGGAGGCAATATCCGTGTAGGCGGATCGGAGCTTTTCGTGACGGAAGCCTGTGAATATACCAACAGCTTCTTAAGCTTCTTTCCGAAGGTCGGCATCATTCTTAATATAGAAGAAGATCACATGGACTTTTTTAAGGATCTTGCCGACATCCGTTCTTCCTTCCGCCGCTTTGCGGAACTGATTCCAGAGGACGGCCTTCTTATTATAAACGGCTCCATTCCGCAGCTTTCTGAAATCACGGACCGGCTGGCCTGTCGTGTTGTTACCTTCGGTGCTTCGCCGGAAAACGATTATTACTTCACGGATACGTCCCATGACGAAAAAGCACACGCTTCCTTCCATCTGCACTTTCATGGCCGGACGCTTCCCGTCCGTCTCGGCGTTCCCGGCGATCACAACATCGCGAACGCAGCGGCCGCTCTGGCTCTGGCCGATTATCTGAATCTTGACATGGCGCAGGCGGCGGAAAGCCTGCATGGCTTCTCCGGAACCGACCGGCGTTTTGAATACAAGGGAAGCTTAAGCGGCGTCACCATTATCGATGATTATGCCCATCATCCCACAGAGATCGAGGCAACCCTGAAAGCCGCCGCCAACTATCCGCACAAAACGCTCTGGTGCGTTTTTCAGCCTCATACCTATACCCGCACGAAAGCTTTTTTCCACGAATTCGCCCATGCCCTTTCCCATGCGGACCGGGTGATTCTGGCGGACATCTATGCGGCAAGGGAAACCGACACGCTGGGAATCAGCTCCGCGCTCCTCTGTCAGGAAATCGCGAAACTGGGTACGGACTGCCATTATTTTTCCTCCTTTGAGGAAATCGAAAAATTTATTCTGGAAAATTGCATCCCCGGTGACCTGTTGATAACTATGGGTGCCGGAAACGTTGTAAACATTGGAGAAGACCTTCTCGGACAATAGTTATCCACAATATCCACATTTTTCATGTGTATGAATGATGTGGATATTTTTTTATCCACAATCCCGTTTTACCGAAATTTTGCAAATATATCCACATTTTCCACATGATCCACATTTTTCCGGATGGCCCGAAGCTGCGGGCTTTTTCAGCAAAATGACGGTTTCTTTTTCCGAAGGCGTATGATATAATGCACTTGCTTAAAATATGAGATAACAATTCAGAGCGGCGTGAAAACAGGAGCAAAAGCAGGCGTTAAGCCCGGCTTAAAAGCATGTTTTTGCTCCTGTTTTCACATCGGATGAACGTCCGCAGCTTCTTGTCCGGCTTTTAGCCGAACAAGAAGGTGCGCCGCTCTGAACGAAAAAAACGTACATACCGGAAAACAGGTGAGATTATGAGCTGTCTGAAAATCTATCAGGACAGCTGCGCCGACGTTACCATCGTATCCAATCGTTTTATCGATGAGTTCATGCCGCAGGCCAACGACGCGCAGCTGAAAATATATCTGTTCCTTCTGCGCATGCTGAGTGCAGGGCGTTCTCTGGATATCCCGGAAATCGCCGATGTGTTCAACCATACGGAAAAGGATGTGATGCGCGCGTTAAAGTACTGGGAAAAGTGCGGCGTGCTCCTGCTGGAATATGACGCAGCCAAAAATCTGACCGGAATCCGGCTTCTTGATCTGACCGGCAGCCGTCCCGTTTCGGGAAACGCTTCTGAAAAGGCTGTACCCCAAAAGACGGTATCCGAAAGCAGAACGGCAGAAAAGTCCCCGTCGGAATCCCGCAGGTCTTCCGACCAGGAGGCGTATGCCCGGCCGTCTTATTCACTGGACGATCTGAAGGCATTCCAGGAAAAGGATTCCACCGCTCAGCTTCTTTTCATCGCGGAGCAGTATCTGGGAAGGACGCTCAGTCCTTCCGATATTAAATCGATCCTTTTCTTCTCGGACAGGCTTCATTTTTCCGACGATCTGATCGATTATCTCCTTCAGTACTGCGTGGAACGCGGAAAGAAGGATTTCCGCTACATGGAGAAGGTGGCAATCAGCTGGGCAGAGGCCGGCGTTACCACGCCCGCTGAAGCGGAAAGGCAGGCAGGCAGATACGACAGAACCGTTTATACCATCATGAATTCCCTCGGCAAGACGAACGCTCCCACCAGACGGGAAGCGGAATTCATCCGCCGCTGGAGGGAGGAATACGGCTTTGAACCTTCCATCATCATGGAAGCATGCGAGCGGACCGTTCTCGCCACAGACCGGCACCGTTTTGAATATGCGGACAAGATTCTTTCCTCCTGGAAGGAATCCGGCGTACACCATCTGTCCGATATTGCACGGCTGGACGCGGGCTTCCAGAAGGAAAAGCCCGCGAGGCAGACAAGAGAGCGCTCTGCCGACCGGTACAACCGCTTCATGCAGAACAGCTACGATTACGATGCCCTGGAAAAGGAGCTGCTGCACAGCTGAATGCTCCCTGCGGGCGGCCGGACTGAGCGCGAGTCTTATTTGAAGGAGAACAGCCGTGGCTTTAACGAATACGCAATATAATACGATCATGAGGGTATATGAGCAGAAGCAGACGAAGAACCGCCACCTGAGAGAGGACAGGCTCAACTTTGTCTATGCCAATGTGAAGGGCTACCGCCATCTGGACGAATCCGTGGCCACGCTCTCCGTCTCCCAGGGCAAGAAAATGCTGAACGGAGATCCCAATGCCCTTGCCGTCTTAAAGGAACAGCTTCACCAGCTGAGCCGGGATAAAAAGGAGCTTCTGCGCAGGGCAGGACTGCCGGACGATTATCTGGAGCCGGTATACGACTGCCCGGACTGCCATGATACCGGATATGTTGACGGCCGGAAGTGTCACTGCTTCCGTCAGGCGGAAATCGCTCTGCTCTATCAGCAGTCGAATCTGAAGGAAGTCCTTCAGAAGGAAAATTTCGATACCCTCTCCTATGAATATTTTGACGAGGACAGCCTCCCCGATTTCCGTGCGGCAGTACAGAAATGTCAGAATTTTGCCGCCTCCTTTGATTCATCGGGCCGGAATCTGTTTTTTTACGGAACAGTGGGAACCGGCAAGACCTTCCTGAGCAACTGTATCGCACGGGAGGTAATCGAGAGCGGACATTCCGTGATTTATTTCAGCGCTTCCATGCTGTTTGACACGCTCTCACGCAATGCATTTGATATAAAGAGACAGGATACCCTGGACTATTTATATAATGATCTCTACAACTGTGACCTGCTGGTCATCGATGATCTCGGAACGGAGCAGAGCACGCCCTTTACGCTCTCCCATCTCTTCACCGTGCTGAACGAACGTATCATCCGGAAGAAGAGCATGATCATCTCCACCAATCTTTCGCTCCCTGAGCTGAAGGAACGGTATCAGGACAGGATCTTCTCCAGGATCACCAGCAGTTTTGACTTCTGCAAGCTCACAGGCCCGGACATCCGGATGTACAGAAAAAGATTAGCAAACAGAAAGTGAGGACTCCCATGGCGGAAGAAAAAAGAAACTTGGAAACAATCCCCGCAGGCTCTCTCGGCATCATTCCCCTGGCGGGCTGCCAGTCACTTGGCGAGCAGGTGGATCACTATCTCGTTAAATGGCGCAGGGAACGGGAAAGCGAGCATAAAAACAGCCTTGCCTTCTCCGGTTATCAGCGAGATTCCTATCTGCTGAAAACCAAAGTTCCCCGTTTCGGAACCGGCGAAGGAAAGGGCGTCATTCAGGAGTCCGTCCGCGGAATGGATCTTTACCTTCTCGTTGATGTAGTGAACCACAGCCTGACCTATTCCCTTTTCGGCAAAGAGAATCACATGTCGCCGGACGATCATTATCAGGATCTGAAGCGCATCATCTCCGCTGTCGGCGGAAAGGCCCGCAGGATCAACGTGATCATGCCATATCTCTATGAGGGCAGACAGCATAAGCGCTCCAGCAGAGAATCCCTTGACTGCGCCATCGCTCTGCAGGAGCTGGTACACATGGGCGTGGAAAACATCATCACCTTCGACGCCCATGATCCCAGAGTTCAGAACGCGATTCCGTTGCATGGCTTTGAAACCGTACAGCCCGCCTATCAGTTCATCAAGAACCTGCTGCGCAACCAGAACGACCTCATCATCGACGCCGACCACATGATGGTCATCAGCCCCGATGAGGGCGGCATGAGCCGTGCCATCTACATCGCCAACGTGCTCGGGCTGGACATGGGCATGTTCTATAAGAGACGCGATTATACCCGCATCGTCAACGGACGCAACCCCATCGTCGCCCATGAGTTCCTCGGCTCTGACGTGGAGGGCAAGGACATGCTCATTATCGACGACATGATTTCCTCCGGTGAAAGCGTGCGTGAGGTTGCCGCTGCCCTGAAAAAGAGAAAGGCCCGCAAGATCTTTGTCTGCGCCACCTTCGGTCTGTTCACCAACGGACTGGACAGCTTTGACCAGGCCTACAAGGAAGGCATCATCGACCGCGTGCTGACCACCAATCTGATCTATCAGCCGGCGGAACTGCTGGAACGTGAATGGTATGTCAACTGCAGCATGAGCAAATATGTGGCGTACCTGATCGATACGCTGAACCATGATACCTCCATCAGCGACCTGCTGAACCCTAATGAAAAGATTCAGAAGCTTCTCATGAAATATCGGAGCGGAAAGCTTTAAGCCTATAAACAGAGGGGGCCGTAGAAAAAATAATTTCTCAGCCCCCTTTTTATTGCCCTCTTACATAGGGACTGAACCCTCTGATTACATAGAAACCCGGTCTCCGGGAATCCAGTACGAAAGAGGGGATGGATATGAGCGACTTCGAGCTGTTATCGCTGGTTTTGATGATTCTTGGAATCGTCATCCCCATCCTGATAGCTTATATAGACGCAAAGAAATAACCGCCCAGTCCCTAGCAAAGATTGGCGGTTATTTCTTCTAATCTTTTAATCAGGGCAACCGTCTATCGGTAGCACCTTTTATATAATAATATCAGCACATTCCTCTCCAGTCGGGTCGGAACGCATCCAGAGATATGACATCTTTTATATGATTATATTAGCACGTTCCCGTTCCCATTTCAATATCTGGCCGACAAATATCAACATTATCTGTAACAGTTCGTCACAGAAGTTGAGTCAAATTTTGAGTCAGGCCTTGACAATTCCCCTTTTCCTGATATACTGGAAAAGCTGGAAACGCCCATGGAATCAGGGTTTTTGGCATGATCCCGGTGAGTTCGAGACCTTCCTCACCTAAAACAAAACTAAAGGAGAAAAACAAATGAAGAAGAAAAACATCCACCTGTTGACCCAGGCGGCGATGATCGCCGCTCTCTACGTTGTGCTTACCTTTATCGCCAACGCCTTTGGACTCGCGAACTATTCGGTTCAGGTTCGTTTCTCGGAAGCTCTTACCATCCTTCCATTCTTTACCCCCGCCGCAATCCCCGGACTGTTCATCGGCTGTCTGGTCAGTAACATCCTGACGGGCTGTGCCATTCCGGACATCATTTTCGGCTCCATTGCCACCCTGATCGGCGCGCTGGGAACCTGGAAGCTGAGAGGAAGCAAAAATATATTTCCAGGAAATGTATTTCTTGCTCCACTTCCTCCCATTCTCGCAAATACAATCATCGTTCCGTTTGTGCTGCGTTATGCCTATGGAATCAGACCGCTGTGGCTTTCGTTTCTGACAGTGGGCGCCGGGGAAATCATTTCCTGCGGAATTCTCGGCCTTCTGCTGGCCTTCACGTTAAATAAATACCGCTCTCAGATTTTCCGGGAGAGCTTTTAAAAAAATCTCAGGCAAAAGACTGCCGAAAGCATTTGGAGCATTTCGCTCTTCGCTTCGGCAGTCTCTTTTTCTTCCGGCAGGAACGCTCTGAACAGCGCAGCCTTCCATGTTACTGCATTTCCACATAGGAAACGAACATGTTCCCGTTCTCCTCAAACCAGGCAGATGCGTCGTTCAGTCCCATCCGGAAAACCTGGCCGGTCTGCGGATCCATCAGAACCACATTTCTTTCATTAAATCCGGTGATCAGAACCGCATTGCCGTCCTCCAGCAGGGCGAGCACAGGGATTTCCCGGTCCGGATAATACAGAATATTTTCCAGGCTGCATCCCGTCAGATCCAGCACCTGCACGTTCTCCAGATTTTCCTGCAGGATCTCCGTCACCGTTTTTCCCTGCTCCATCAGATATCCTGTATTTCTCGTCACGCCCTCATACGTGAGAATCACATCCAGGCATACCTCAAGGCTGCTTCTCTCCTCATCGGCCGCTGTTCCTTCAATGGCCATGATCTGGTTCGACGTGTGAAGCCGTTCTGTCCTCCAGATATAGAAACCGCCCCTTGCCGTCACTGAGCCGGCATTTTCCGCCGCGCGCTCTATGGCCTCTCCGGGCGTTGCCGCAAAGGTAACCTCTCCATCCGGATCATACACATAATAGAGCTCCACGGTTTCCTGGGACGGCGGAATATCCACCTGTCTGCTGCCCTCATAAAGCACTTCTCCAGGCGTGAGAACCTTCAGCTGGCCCGTTTTCACACCGTTCCTCATCTGAATTTCCGTCAGCCTGTCGTCATTTTCCGTAGGAACCGTGATGATTGTATTGGTTCTCTGCGCTTCTGTCTGGCTGCTCACGATCTGATCATCTTCAGCCGCAGCGAAGTCTCCCTGTGCATCCCTCTCCACACGGCTCAGAATGATCTGGTTTCCTCTCATTTCACAGCCGGTCACATAATATCCCTCTTTTTCATAGGTCATCAAGATCTCTCCGCTTTCATCCTGGATCCGAATCTGATACATGGGAAAAACCATGGCTCCCGTATCATCCTGGGCCACGTCTCCCTGTCTGGCGATTCCGTACACGATATCCTCTCCCATGAAGCCCAGAGGAAGAATATAGTTTCCGCTTCCTGCCGCAATCTCCGTCCGCTCCCCCGTGCTCAGATTCATCAGAATCAGGGATTCAGACGCATATCGCTCTCCGCTCTGCCAGGCGATCATCCGGTTGCTTTCCGAAACGCTGCAGCTGTCCATGCTCAGATTTTCCGCCGTAATGTCCACCGTCTGACTGTCCAGATGTACACAGAAAATCTGATCGTTCAGGAACAGATACAGCTCGTATCTTCCATTGATGTAGGCCAGCTGATCGATCTGCGCCTTCAGAATTTCCGGCGACTTTCCGCTGGGAATGAAGGCCAGCTCCTCCACCGTATTCGCGGAGCCGTCATAGAAATAGACCTGTGCGCCGCAATAGCCCTGTCTGCGTCCCGAGCTGATATAACCGTATACCATGAAAACGACGTTTCCCGCCTCGTCCACCTGAAGAATTTTAAAGTTCCTGTCGTTCGGGAAGGCTCTCTCATCCAGACTATCCGTATCATGGAAGGAAAACAGACGCGCAATCCTGTTTTCCGTCACGTTCAGGCTGTACAGCACACCATTCTGGGCAAAGGCAACGATATTTCCACCCTCGCTCTCTGCCATCTCCACATCCGTATCCCGGATTCCCAGGACCACCTCTTCATCCACAAAGGAGGAAGCGTCCTCCGAAAAATATTCGCTCATGGTACGTTCATAATCCAGCAGGTACATCCGTTCCGTTCCGGTACGGACCCGGTAGACCTCCTTCACGAACGCATGAACCGCTCTCTCATATCTGGTATAACTCACCAGATACTCCACCGTGATCGATGCTGTCTGACCGGTCATGTCCAGAATGGTGAATACCGGTTCCGTCTCCCGGCGCACATCCAAACTTCCCCAGCCAAGCTGATCCAGACTGCTGTGGATCGTCACCCGGCTCAGTGTGGAATTGTCTTCACTGGAATCCGTCTCCATATAGACGGCAAGCGCCGCGCAGGAAGCATCGTCAAAGGTATCCTCGCTGAAAGAAGCGACAAAATCCAGCTTTTCCTGCATGCCGGACGACTCCTGCTGAATCACCCGCATATAGTAAGAGACTTCCCGTTCGTCCTCCAGCGTGAGCTTGAAAATCACACAGTATTCCGTTTCTTCATCGATCAGATCCTTCAGGACAATATCCGCCTTCAGAACACCGTCTTCCTCCGTAATTGCGGACACCTGTGTATCCTCCACCAGCCTTGTCCCGTCAGCGCTTCTCACTTCAAAGGCCAGAGCGTCCACCTGCGTGCCGTAGGTCAGAATCCCGATGGAGATTTTACGGTCTGCCCCGATGGGCAGAAGCCTTCCGCGCATGTATTCCTCTTCCATTTCTCCGAGATAGCCGTCCATCATATTGACGCGCAGTCCGCCTGCGTCCACATAGACCGACGGGAGCCGGGGAGGCTCCATATCCGCTGTCATATCCGTATTTCCTCTGTTTAACAGCATGCTGCTTACGATCAGCGCCGCCACGAAGGTGACCACGCACACACAGCATCTGATGATCGTTCTTTTCATGAATGCTCCTGTTTTCCTTCTTCAAACAGCTTCTGCAGGCAGGTGTTTACATGCAGAAATTCCGTCATTTCCTTCACGCCTGTCTCTCTGCATCCGCCTCCCATTTTTTTCTCCTGCTTTTTCACGGCACGGATGAGAATATTCTTCGGCGTGTGCTCCATATCGATGAATTCCAGAATCTGCGTTTCATAGCCCTTCTCCTCCAGAAGGCAGGCGCGCACCGAATCCGTCACCAGCGCGGACAGACGTTCCTTAATCAGGCCATACTTCAGAGCCGGGGCAAGAATATCGTTTCTGATCTGCCGGTTTACCTCATGCTGGCAGCAGGGGACGGAAAGTATCACCGAGGCGTTCCACTTCACCGCTTTATACAGCGCATAATCCGTCGCCGTATCGCAGGCATGGAGCGTCACCACCATATCCACGCTGTCCTCCCCTTCAAAGTCTGCGATGTCTCCCTGCTGAAAATCCAGCTTTTCATAGCCATACTTCTCAGCGAGCCCGCTGCAGCGGCTGATCACATCCGCCTTTAGATCCAGACCGGTCACACGGATATCCAGGCCGCAGAGCTCATGCAGATAATAGTACATGGCAAAGGTCAGATAGCTTTTCCCGCAGCCGAAATCGATGATCCGCACACACCTGTCCTTTGGAAGTATGGGCATAATATCGGCAATAAATTCCAGAAACCGATTGATCTGGCGGAATTTATCGTATCTGCTCTTCACCGTTTTTCCGTCCGGCGTCTGAACGCCCAGATCGATCAGGAAGGGAACGGGACGGCCTTCCTCCAGAATATATTTTTTCTTCCTGTTATGTGACAGATGCAGGGCCTCCGGCGCGATCTTCTGATGCCCCGCTTCATGCTCTCTTTTCCGCACCGTCACCTTTCCCTTTTTACTCACCATCGCCTCCGCTTCAAAGCCTTCCGTTTTTATGGAAAGCTGACGAAAGCCCGTCATGGCTTCACAGATGGCCTCGCAGGCCTCCTCTTCGTTCAGATTTCTGTGAAAAGCCTGATTTCCCCGAAAGGTTTCCATCTGAAAAAGAAGCCTGTCCCGGATCATGACCGGCCTCACCTTAAAACGGACGTCCCCATCCTTTTTTCTGGGGCCTCCCGCCGTCATCTGATACAGTCCTCCGTTCAGGCTCTCCTGCAAAAGAGCGCGCAATTCATCCATCCTGTCAATCCTTTCTTCCAACCGGAAAGACGGCGCAGCCGTCCCGCAAAGCCTTCCGCTTTTTCGAACCTCCTGCGCCCCCGATTTCCTGCGTTAAACCCATTGTAATGATTTTCATCCGAATACTCAACCGGTATTTTCGAAAAAACAGACCATTTATCCCGGAGTCCATCCCTGCCAGCTTCTTCCGTTTCTTCTCCTCCTCCGGAAAATCTCGTAATAGAGCAGAATCTGAATCAGCGTTTTCCGGTCCCTGGAATCTTCCACGGAGGTCTCCCGGCCCTGTTCTTCTTCCTCTTCCTGTCGGATGCGGGCCTGAACGCTTTCTGCCAGACGCAGCAGCGCCAGTCTGTCCGGATATTCGTCATAAATCATGCTTCCCTGGTAGTCCATGCCGTCCAGCATGCGGCTGATCCTCTGCCGATATTTCTTCGCCTGCTCCGGATAAAGCTGGACCAGATAATCCAGATCCCTCGATGCAGTGTCCTCTTCCTCCCAGAACATGGGAATCGGATAGGTCATGTAGAAAGGCAGCGCCATCCCGTTCTTTCTGTTCCGGCCCCTCCATCCCTCCTCCGGGAAAGAGAACGGAGGAAAGCCGCCCGGATTTTTCCTGAAATCGTCCATGTGATCCTTTCCATGGCCGCCGAAACGCCTGATTCTCCGGCGGCACGCTTCTTCTTTTTATGCTTTATAGTATGCATCCGGATTCGATTTGTCTTTTCCCGATTTCAGCCCTTTTTCCCAAGCAGCACATCCCGGCACGCTTCCGCCCGCTTCACATCCTCCGGGCCGATACGGTCCCCGCGCCTGCCGGGCACATCCGTTCCCGCATATCTCGCCTTCTCGTACAGACCGGCCAGCTCTGCAAAAGCTTCTTTCTGTCCCTCTCCATCCGGAAAAAGGACTTCCAGCTCCCTCGCCGTTTTTGCACGCACCAGCTTCTCTCTGGCGTCCTTTCTCCAGAGATCCTTTCCCCTCGCGCCGGCGGTCCGTCCTTCCGGATTGCGGAAACGTTCCGATTTCTGTACCGTCCGGACAAAAATCCTGCGGATCCTCTCCTCCGGCGTCCTTGCAAAAATCCGTACCGCCTCCTGCCTGTCCCGCTTCTTTTTCTCCACGCGGAGCGTTTCCCGGATCTCCTCCGTCTTCTGTCCGTCCTGTGTCCGCTTCGTCTTTCCTTCATAGAACATGCGTGCCAGAGCCGTCACCGCCTTATACAGCAGGAAAACCACAAGGACGGCCGCTCCGATCAGGATCATGTACTCAACGATCTGATAGAGCACCTCTAGCCAGAGCGGCTGCTTCTGCACCTCCGTCTCCATGAGCTGCATGGCGGCCTCTTCCCGCACTGCGGCAGCCTGTTCGCCACCTTCCGAACCAAACAGATTGAAAAGGAAACGGATCAGCCGGAAAATGCCTCTTATGCACCACAGAAGAACGTTTTTTAACGCTTCTCCCGCTCTGTCCATAAACGTCTGATTCGCTCCAAGAGCCAGAAGCGCCACCACACACAGGCTGCAGACCGCCGTCAGGCCGCCGCCCCGAAGCAGCATGCGCCGCACGGGAATATGGGAATTGCTGGATTTATTGAACTGGATAAACCGTTCCAGATTTCTCAGATAGGTATCCGCGAAAAAAAGAAAGGCATAAAGCAGAGCAGCATTCAGGATCCTCCCACAGGCCGCCCCGTCTCCCAGATACGCGCACAGAAGTATGGAGGCGGCAGCTGCAATCAGAGCCACAGCAGGCCCAAGAAGCCCCTCATCCTCCCGGCCTTCCTGCAGCCGGATCCGGAAGGAAACGATCAGATAAAGCCCCGCCAGGATGCCGAACACCGCCCTCTGGATTCCGTTTTGCCCCAGCCCCAAAACCGCCGCCAGGAAAACGCCCGCATGAAGAAGCGAAAACAGCCAGAAGCGGGAGACGAAAATCCGGATCAGCCAGAAGCATACCGGCACTCCTGCGAGCAGAAGCTGATACGGCAGAGCCGCCGGAAGGAACGCACCGGCTGCCGCTTCCGGGACCTCCCCCTCCAGCGCACCATTCAGCGGCACAAACGCGGCAAACAGCGCCGTTTCCACACAGAATACCGTCAGAAAATTCAGGAGAATCTCCATCAGTTCCACCGGTCTCATCCATTTTTCATTCATTCAGCATTTCCTCCGCATTCAGTCTCACAAAATGCAGACGTTCCGGCTCCGAAACACCGCTTTCCATTCTGGGATACAGCGGACACATCCAGGTAAAATCCGCGCCGGAACGGGCAAAGTGCCGGATCAGTTCCTGAAATTCCTCATCGGTCTGAGCGGAAAGGAACAGAGTGGCGGTATCCTTTCCGTCCGCCTCCAGCTCTCCTCTGAAGGCCTCCTCAAAAGGAATCGCCGCCTCTTCCAGATTCAGCCTGGCAAACGCCCGGTTCAGCTGTTCCATGTGTCCGGCTCCCGCGCCCGGCAAAAGGTGCATCACCTCGCCGGTGAGCACATCCCTGGCGTTGCAGTAAACTGCAGTCCGGATTCCCTGCCGCAGCAGTTCCCCTGCAATTCTTACCGCAATCCGGATGCACAGCTCCAGAAGCTCCTGCCGCTTCCAGATTCCCCGGTCCTCCAGATTCAGAAAAATCCGTACCGCTCTTAAGGCCGTGTAACCCTTCAGATTCACCATGAGGTTCCCTGTCCTCGCGGTCGCCTTCCAGTTGATCGTCCTGGGTTCATCAAAGGGAGCATATTCCCGCAGACCGCGATATTCAAAGGGGTCCTCCAGCAGATGCCGCTTTGTCAGGATCTCTCCGTTCAGCTTCCGTATGGCCGCATCCAGCGACACGCCATGTGCGGGCCGTGGATACACGTACAGGACGCTCTCCTCTCCGATCCGTTCTATCATCTCCCGGCTCAGAAACAGGTCCGACGCCACCAGATCCAGACCATTGATCCGATAATACCCCCGCGCCGTACAGCGGAAAGGAATCCTTCGGGTCACACGCTGATTCGGTCCGAGGGACAGAATATCGTTCCGGTAATACTGGTCCGTCACCGCGCTGTCTCCCTCATCCTCAAAGCGCAGCTTCCTGGATACCTGAAACTTCACCTTCAGCATGGGAAGCGGCAGCGCCTTCCTGTTTTCCACCTGCTCCGACAGATAACACTGCTCCCCCTCCGTCGCGCTTCCGGCCGAAAAGAACAGCCGCGCCGTAAGCCCTCTGTCCCAGAAGCGTCCGTACAGCCTGGCCTGCAGGAAATAGAAGGCTGCCGCTCCCAGGCCTATCCACAAAATCAGCATGTCAGCCTCGCTTTCCAAAATCCTCCACAGGCACGGGCACCTGCGCGAGGATCTCCTCCATCAGCGCACGCGACTCCCCCTGTCCGCTGCTTCCATAGGCAAAAATGAGCCGGTGGGAAAGCACATCCGGCGCCAGCGTCTTCACATCGTCCGGAATCAGATAGTCCCGCCCTTCCATGCACGCCAGGGCCTTCGCCGCCCGCATCAGAGCCAGGGTTCCTCTGGGGCTCACTCCCATCGCCACCTTTTCCTGCCTTCTGGTCGCTCCGGCTATATCCGCAAGATACCCCGCCACCAGAGGATGCACGTAAACCCGCTTCGCTTCCTCTTTCATGGAAAGGAGCTCCTCCTTCGTCATCACCGGCTGCAGCTTCTCCAGAGGATCCTCCATACTGTATGCCTGCAGAATGGCGGTCTCTTCCTCTCTGTCCGGAAATCCCATGGCCAGCTTCATCATGAACCGGTCGGTCTGGGCCTCAGGCAGCGGAAAGGTTCCCGCCGTCTCCACCGGATTCTGCGTCGCAATCACAAAAAAGGGACGCTCCAGTTCCAAGGTTTCTCCATCTATCGTGACCTGCCGTTCCTCCATACATTCCAGCAGACCGGCCTGAGTTCTCGGCGTGGCCCGGTTGATCTCGTCTGCAAGGAGGATATTTGTGAAAACAGGCCCTTTTTTCAGCTCAAACCGGTCATTTTCCCTGTTATAAACAGAAAGCCCGGTAATATCCGCAGGCAGCATGTCCGGCGTGAACTGGATTCTTCCCATCCGGATCCCCAGTGACGCGGCCAGGGATTTCGCCAGCTTCGTTTTGCCCGTGCCCGGCACGTCCTCAAGAAGCACATGACCGTCCGCAAGAATCGCTGCAAGAAGCTTTTGTATGACCGCCTCCTTGCCAATGATGACCTTTCCCACATTATCGATAATTTTCTGTACCTCTTCCCGCATCTGACCACCATCCCTTTCGGATCATCACTTTGTTCTGATTATACCGCATGCGCAGGGGAGAAAGCGACGCCGCAGGCAGCATTTTCTCCACAGGCCGCGCAATCATTATACCTTTTTTCATCCCGCCTGTCCATTCCGCCAGCCCGCTGCCCCCCGCTCAAAACGGTGAAAATTATGTGAAAATCATTGACGGAACTTCTCTCTTTTTTATTGACACATCCCATGAAAAAGCGTAGTATTCTGAACATATATAACTTTTTTCGAATTTTTCATACAATTTCAATTCTGCCGCCCGGCAGGAGAAGGAGGGGCCTATGACAGTTTCCGCTTTGTACCGAAGACGTCTGATTCCGGAGGAATGCGTCCGTCTGAAGGACGATATCATCCTTCTGAACGAACCCGGCCTTCTTGTGACTTCCTGGAAAGCACTGAAGCCACGGCCGGATCTCAGCCATGGCTTCTCCTGTTATTATCTGGACGAGGGGTATAAAATCAGCCGTTTCTATGCTGCCGACAACACGCTCCTCTATCATTACTGTGACATCATTTCCGCTTCGTACGATTCCGCCGATTCCTCCCTCATCGTTACCGATCTTCTCGCCGATGTGATCATCTATCCCGATGGCTTCGTCAAGGTTGTGGATCTGGAAGAGATGGCCGATGCGCTGGAGGCAGGCGTTCTGGATATTCCTCTGCTGCGGAGCGCCCTGCGTTCTCTGAACCGGCTCCTGCAGGCCATCTATGCCGGAAAGCTTCCGGAGCTTTCCCGGCCGATGGAACGGTTTATCCCTTAATAGAAGACATGCCCTCCGATATTGATTCCTTCCAGGCCCGGAATGGGCGTCCGGAAAAATACGCAGGTTCCCACATTGCTGTAGCCGCTCATCGCCTCATCGGCAGCCCGGTAACAGCTGTCCGTCGCCCGGTTCTCCGCCAGCGCAAGCGCCAGACGCCCCGTGGATACCGGTTCAAACTGTCTGCTCTGGTAGATCACGCCGGACACCGTATTGGGAAATACGGAGCTGAGTACCCGGTTAATTACCACGGCGCCCACGGCCACCTGCCCTTCATAGGGCTCGCCTCCCGCCTCGCAGTAAATCAGGTTCGCCAGAAGGTACCGGTCATCTTCCGTGAATGTCACCTCCGAAATATCACGCCAGCTTGACTGAGCTGCCAGACGGGACTTCCGGATTTCCTCCTCCAGCTGCTTCTGCAGCGCCTCGATGTTCTCATCCTGCGCCGCCATCTGGGCTTCCAGCGCCTCCACCTGTGCTTCCGCAGTAGCGATCTGATCCGAATAAGCGGAAATGCTGCTCTGCGTCTGGCTGATCAGGCCGGAAAAGCGGTCATGCTCCGCCTCTGCGGATGCCTGCATTTCCTCCAGCTGATCCATATCTGCCTGAAGCTGCGCTTCCTTTTCCTCCACCGCTTCTCTGGCAGCCTTATAGGAAGCCAGCATTTCCTGATCATAGGACGCCATCTGTGTGAAATATTCCGTCATGTTCAGAATCTCACCCAGCGAGTCTGCGGAAAGAATCGCTTCCAGATAGGAAATGCTCTTCTTTTCATAGGAATACTGGATTCTTTTCTTCAGGCAGAGATACTGCCTCTCCTCCGTCGCCTTTGCCTCCTCCAGCTCTGCCTGGGTGGTCGCAATCTCTTCGTTCTTGGCGATGATGTTGTTCTCAATCTCTTCCAGATTATTGCTCACTTCTGCAAGCTGGCTGTTCAGGCTGTTCAGTTCTCCCTCAAGGCCGCTCTGCGCCTCTTCCATGTTGGTGATATTTTCTTCCTGAGCGTTCTTCTGATTCTCGGTCGCTTCTCTTTCTTCCTTCGCGTTTTCCAGCTTTTCTCTCGTATCCGAAGTGGCATTTACGCCCAGCCCTGGGACCGTAAGCATGACCAGCACAAGAATTCCCGCGATCAGCCTGCGCTTTCCCATTTTTTTCATCCGCATTCTCCTTTTAAGTCTTCCAGCCTTTCTATAAGGTAAGTGTCACATTCCGTCCTGCGGGTTCATATTTTCGGTAACACACGCCTGCAGCGTCCAGCATCCGTTTTGAGGCACGCACGGAAGGCGTATCTGCATATTTGTCGCATTCGTACACCACCTCCCGGATTCCGCTCTGAATGATGGCTTTCGCGCATTCATTGCAGGGAAACAGGGAAACGTACAGTCTGGCGCCCGCCAGACTTCCGCCTCTGTAATTCAGAATGGCATTCAGCTCGCTATGCGTCACATAGGGATATTTGGTATCCTCTTCTTCTCCGTACTTGTCCCACGGAAATTCATCATCAGAGCAGCCGATCGGAAAGCCATTATAGCCCATGGATAAAATCTTGTTATCACCGCTGACAATACAGGCTCCCACCTGCGTGTTCGGATCCTTGGAACGCATCCCGGACAGCTTGGCCACTCCCATAAAATATTCATCCCATGTGATATAATCCTGTCTCTTCATGGCTGCTCCTTTCCGTTACCGTTCCATCCTCACTTCGTTCCGAAGATCCTGTCTCCGGCGTCTCCCAGACCGGGTACGATGTAACCGTGATCATTCAGCTTCTCATCCAGCGCTCCCACGTACAGATCCACATCCGGATGCTCCTGCTGCATCCGCGCGATTCCCTCCGGCGCCGCGATGATACACATGAAATGAATCTTTTTACATCCCTTCTCCTTCAGCATCCGGATCGCAGCAACCGAAGATCCGCCCGTAGCGAGCATGGGATCCACCACGAAAACCTCCCTTTCCGCACAGTCAGCCGGAAGCTTGCAGTAATATTCCACAGGCTCCAGCGTCTCCGGATCCCGGTACAGGCCGATATGTCCGATTTTTGCGGCAGGGATCAGGTTCAGCACGCCGTCCACCATGCCGAGGCCCGCTCTCAGGATCGGCACAATCGCCATCTTCTTTCCCCGAAGTTCCTTCACCGTCGTTTTGCAGATCGGCGTCGTGATCTCCACATCCGCCAGCGGCAGGTTTCTGGTTGCCTCATAGCAGATCAGCATCGCGATCTCCCCGATGGTCTGCCGAAAATCCTTGGTTCCCGTTTCCATCCTTCTGATATAACCGATCTTGTGCTGAATGAGCGGGTGATCCATAACTACTACCTTAGACATATTCTCCTCTTTTCCTGCGGCCCACGGCCGCATCTTATTCTATGAGAAGAATCGCGTCAGCGATTCTTCCAGGAAACCGGCCTCGTCGGTTTCCGCCTCTTTTCCTGCGGCCCACGGCCGCATCTTATTCTTCCAGGAAATCCGGCCTCTGCGGGCCGGCTTTCCGCCTCTTATTCCAATGCCGTTATCTTTCCAACTCTGCGCACATGCTTTTCCTCACCGGAAAAAGGCGTATCCAGAAACGTTTCCACAATGCTGAGAGCCAGATTCTTCCCGACAATTCCCGCTCCCATCGCCAGCATGTTCGCGTCATTGTGTTCTCTCGTAAGCCTTGCGGACACCGTGTCCGCGCAGAGCGCACACCGGATTCCCCTTACCTTGTTGGCCACAATGGAAATCCCGATTCCGGTCGTACAGATCACAATGCCTCTGTCACATTTTCCCGATGCCACCGCTTCCGCGGCTGCCCGTCCAAAATCCGGATAGTCGCAGGACGCCTCGTCAAAGCAGCCGAAATCCTCCCATTCCAGCCCTCTCGCGTCCAGACAGCGGATCACCTCCTGCTTCAGCGCAAAACCGCCATGATCACAGCCCAATGCAATTTTCATATTTCCTCTTTTCCGCGGCCGCAGGCCGCATTTGAATCTGTGAGAAGAATTGCGCCAGCAATTCTTCCAGGAAATCCGGCCCAACAGGCCGGATTTCCGCGCCTCTTTAATAACGACAGCGCCTGTTTCCGCTTATCCTTCAATCACATGATGGCCCGCTGCCTTCAGAAGACGGTTCATAATGGCCTGTCCCATTCCACGCAGGGAAAAGGCTTCCGAATACATGACCTCCACGCCTTCATCGTCAAATTCTCTCAGAATCCGGTACAGGCTGTGGGCGATCGCCTCCTCATCCTGCCTGCTTCCCACGCTTTTCACGCTGTCCGCAAGGTAGAGAGACGCGGTTTCATCCGTGGCAATCACGCCCGTTTTCTTACCTTCCCGCTCTGCCTCTTGGCAGAGCGCGTTAATGCGCTCCACCACCCTTTCGGGTTCTCCCTCCACAATCGCCAGATCTCCCTTCGGCGCGTAATGGCGGTATTTCATTCCGGGGGCCTTGGGCCGCTGGGTTGACGCCGCATCCAGGATCGTACGGTCCACCGAAACGCTGCCAAGAACCTCCGTCAGCATCTCCTGTGTCACATAGCCGGGTCTGAGGATCATGGGCTCTTTCTCCGTCAGATCCACAATCGTGGATTCCAGGCCGATTCCCACATCTCCTCCGTCCAGAATCATATCGATCCTGCCGTCCATATCCTCCGCCACATACCGCGCGCTCGTCGGACTGGGCTTGCCGGAGGTATTCGCGCTTGGCGCCGCAATAAAACCGCCTGCCACATCGATCAGGCCGCGCGCAACCGGATGAGACGGAAACCGTACTGCCACCGTAGGAAGCCCTCCCGTTGTTTCCAGAGGAACCGTTTCCTTTTTCTTCAGAATCATGGTCAGCGGCCCCGGCCAGAACGCACGCGCCACTTTCAGCCCCTTTCCGTCCGGATCCCAGGCAATCTTTTCCAGATCGGAAAGGCGGCAGATATGCACAATCAGCGGGTTATCCGAAGGTCTGCCCTTCGCGGCATAGATCTTTCTGGAGGACTCCGGATTCAGCGCATCTCCCCCCAGCCCGTACACGGTCTCCGTGGGGAAGGCCACCAGACCGCCCGCCTTCAGGATCTCTCCCGCTTTTCTCAGCTTCTCTTTATCCCTACTGCTGCCATCCATCACTTCATAAAGTGTCTTCATGTCATTTCTTCTTTCTATTCGCAGAAAAAAGCCTGCTTACCGCACAAAAGCAGACTTTCCGGCTTTTTCTGCTCTTTTCGGACATCCTTGTCCGCTCTGCCCAATTATATCACATCCTGATTCCGTCGAAAAGTCCCCCCTCAGACCGAACTGTGACTGTGATTCAGATACTGCATCAGCGCCATATGAATGTGCCAGGCCAGCTTTTCCTGATAGTAGTCATCGGAAAGCCTTGCCGCCTCCTCCGGATTGGACAGAAAGCCGCACTCTACAATCACCAGCGGCCTCCCGGTCTTTTTCAGAAGATAGTAGCTGTCGTTCGCCCGGGATGTCCTGTGGTTTTCCGGATCCAGCTCCTTCACAAGACGGTCCTGAATCAGTCCCGCGGCATACTCCCCCGCCGCGCTCCCTCCATAATAAAAAACCTGTGCCCCTTTCACATATTCCTCGTCGTAGCTGTTCTGGTGGATGCTCACTGCGATGTCCGGCTGCGCCTCCTCTATGATCTGGATGCGTTGTTTCATATCCTGAACCTTTTTATTGGAAGCGTTCTCATCATACAGCCCCGTATCCGTGGTTCTGGTCATTACCACCTCCACATCTGAGGCTTCCAGAAACAGTTTCAGCTTTTCGGCAATCTGCAGGTTCAGCTCCTTCTCCAGCTCCCCGTTCCTTCCGACCTTGCCGGGATCGACACCGCCGTGCCCCGCATCGATCACCACACAGAACCTATCTTCCGTCTCCGCCTGATCCTCATTTACCAGAATGGCTGTCTGACCGGCCGACCAGAAAACAGCGCTCAGCAGAAGAACCGTCGCAGCCCCTCTCAAAAGTCCTTCCTTTAATTCCGTCCTCACGAGATCTCCCGCGCTCCATTTGTTTCATTATATGAAACCCGCAGAACGAAAAGACCCTTCCGGCCCGGGCCGCCGCCTTTCCGCCACCCGGCCCGTCAGCCGTTCACAAAGTCCGAAATTACCGTCCATACCTCCGGATGCCCGCTTTCATAGCCCAGCTTCCAGGCCGCGACGCCCCCGATTCCGTATTCCTTCATCACGTTGATCTTCACCTGGAGAGACTCCTCGTCCTCCAGCCATACCTGGAAAAGAGCGCCGTTTTCTTCCAGCTGTGCGTAATTCTGGCAGGTGGTTTCATCCCAGACAGCCTCCACCCCTCTCTGCGCCAGAAAGTCCTCCGCAGCCGTCATGCCCACCGCCTGGCTCTTCACACCTTCTGAAGTGGTCTCCCAGATACGGGTATAGAAAGGAACCGCGTTAATCACCTTTTCCGCAGGAACATACTGCACCATGGTGCTGATCCCTTCCTCCACATAATTGATGGACGCCACGCTTCCCACTTCCTGGGAACCGCCATAGTGTTCGTCATACCCCATGATAATCACATAGTCCGCCACAATCCCCTGCTCTTTCCAGTGATAATGGGAGTTATAGCCCCTGGGCACATAATTGTCCACGGACAGCACCAGCCCGTTCGCCCGGCAGGGAATGGACAGCTCTCTTAAAAACTCAATGTAGTCCTCTCCCGCGTCGCCCGGTACCTGTTCAAAGTCCACGTTGATTCCATCCACGCCCAGAGAGAGCGCCTCATTTATCAGCCCCTCAATCAGCTTCTGCCGTTTGCTGGTATAGGACAGAATCGCCTTCGTATCCACATCATAGGTGAAGTTATCGACAAGCGCCCATACCTCCAGCCCTCTGTCATGCGCCTCCTGCACGTAGGAACTGCTTCCGATACTTGCAAAATTTCCATCGTTGTCGCTTAGGAAAAACCAGGTGGGAGAGATCACGTTCATTCCGCTCACGCCCTCCAGCACCTCGGAGAGCGTGGAATTTGCTGCCTCACTGGTCACCTGGTGCCAGCCCAGGCTGATCTTATAATCCCTGTGAATAGAGGTATATTCCGGCTCCACGTAATCGGTGACCGGAATCAGCGTTTCGCTGCGTTCATTTTCCAGGCGTTTGTTCTCCACATAGCCGATGAATCCGTCCTGGGTGACGACCTCGCTCCAGGTCTCCATCTTCTCCAGCACCGTAACCTTGTCGCCCGCCGCTGCCTCGGTAAGAATATCACTCTTGATTCCGCCCTGATAACGGACCGCCGTGTTCCGTTTGATATCCGCGACGCTGTGCTCATCCCATACTGTCGTCATCACCATGCGGTTCGGCTCCGTATACAGAGTATAGGAAAAATTGGTATACTTCTTCACATAATCCAGAGCCACATACATCACGCCATCTTCCAGGTAAGCCGGCACATAACCGTCCTCTCCCGTCTCTCCTGCCTGCGCATAGATGATCTCATCCGGCGTGGTATATAAAAGCCAGTTCTCATTATAATCCGCATAAAATCTGTCATTCAGATAAGTGTGCACCGTTTCCAGAGACAGATAACACCTGCCGTCCCTCACCACACCCTTTTCTTCCCGGATCTCGTTATTGAGCACAAGCGCCGCCTCATCGTCCGCCGCCAGGCTGAAATATTCGTTCAGATCCATCCGTTCCTCAGAATAGGAAAAACGGTCCACAACTTTCATTCCAAATGTTATGGCGATAATCACAAAAATAAGGACGACCGCGATTATCACCGGAATTGCTTTCTTCATCTTCCGTAACCTCCTGACCGTCCTTATTATATCAGACTATTGAAACATCGTCATTACCTATTTTTACATGTTTCCATCGCAGCTTTTGTCTCTGTCCGGCCCGGTTCCTTACAGAGTCCCGGGACAGACAGGACCGCCTTTCCCTTTTGGCAGAGAAACGGCTTCTCCTGCAGTTTCGCGCAGCAGCGGTACGGGGGCCCTCCTCGCACGGCCGCAGGATTCGTTTTCATTCATTTTACCTTGTTTTCAGACAGAACACCTTCACATTTTGCAGCCTAAGGGCACTTCACCTTATCATATCTGACCTGGGTCAGCTTTCCGCTCTCATCCATGACGTAATCCGGCATATATACGGCATCCTCACAGACAAAAAACTTCTTTGCAATCTCATCGGGAGATGCCGGCTTCCCCTCCAGATACAGATCCACGCCCTGTCCGCTGATCTTTTTCAAATGCTTTTTGAACTCGATCACATCGTCTTTCATAAAAAATCCCTTCCCTGTATACACAAAGGGACATAACAGAGCTCCGTTCCGGACGGTTTCCAAAAGGACGTGATATATAAACCCCTATGCCCTCTGTTCACATGGCGACGACGTTTCGCAGGCCTGAAAGATGCTCCCGGACGTGTATCGCGAAATTCCTGCAAAGAAATACGCAAATAACCATTTACAATCCATTTTTTTGAATTAAACGTTTTCCAGGTGAAAATTTTGGAAATGATTTCTTTCCCGACAGGCACATAAGCCTGTAAGACCTCCTCATACTATATGGATGAGGCAGCAGCGAAGCCGGTCCGTCGTACCGTCCGCTGTCTGTTAGATGCAGAAGATCTGCTGCAATACAGCTCTTCTGAAGAATTGCTTAAAATATGATATAAAAAATTCCGGTGCGCTCCCCTCCTTCTGATACGGAGTACCCGGAAGCATCTTTAAAAGGATTATATCCGATAACTGGAAAATTGGCAAGTAATTTGTAAAAAAAAAGTGAAACGACGCCCGGATGCTTGACTTCTTACTGACCGCAGTATAATATATCTGTAATCGCAGATACTGTAAATTATGTTCATTTTACGCCTCTTTCAGTCACACAAAGAAAGAATTCCAATATCTTTATATTAAGGATGTGATCATAATGAAAATTGAAAAAGTGAATGACCATCAGATTCGCTGCACCCTGACCAAGGCCGATCTCGCGGACAGGGAACTTAAAATCAGCGAACTCGCTTATGGAACAGAAAAGGCGAAGAGCCTTTTTCGTGATATGATGCAGCAGGCGGCAATCAAATTCGGCTTTGAGGCAGAGGATATTCCTCTCATGATTGAAGCCATTCCCCTGAATTCCGACTGTATTGTCCTCATCATCACCAAGGTAGAGGATCCGGAGGAGCTGGACACCCGTTTCTCCAAATTTGCTCCCAGCGTTCATGACGACGACAGTCTGGACGATATGATTCAGGATCTGAACGAGGGTGCCGACGATGTGCTCGACCTGTTCCGGCGCATCCACGAAGGACGCACCGCTTCCCAGGGAACCGGAAAGGAGGCCGCACAGAAGCCTGCTCCCGCGAAGAAGGAAGAGGAGAATCTGCAGATCACCCGCATTTATTCCTTCAACTCCCTCAACCATATCACCCGGCTCGCCCATGTTCTGGAAGGCTTCTATAACGGAGTCAATTCCCTTTACAAGGACGCGGGAAATGGACGTTATCTCCTGCTCGTCTCCAACTCCTCACACACGCCGGAGGAATTCAACAGGCTCTGTAATTGTCTGTCGGAATATGGCAGACAGGAAAAGGCCGCACCCGGCGGGGAGGCTTTTCTGGAAGAGCACTGTGAGCTGATCGTGAAAGACCATGCCCTGCAGGCCTTTGGCAGAATCTGAAATGAAGAAAACGGCGGCGCACCACTTTCCGGTACGCCGCCGTCTTTTGTGCGATAAGCCCGGAGGGCAGCCGCATGAATGGGCAGGCCTGCCTGTACAGACATGCGGCCATCCGCCGGGCAACGGGCAGCTATGCTGCGAACTTTCCCTGTTGATTCTTATGCTTCCGCAATCGCCTTCATCAGCTCATCAATATCAATACCGTGAACCATTGCGGCCTCTTCCAGGCTCTCCGCCTGTGCGGAAGGGCAGCCGAGGCAGTGCATTCCTGCGTTCATTAAAACAGGAGCTACCTCAGGATTGGTTCTCAGGATCTCACCGATTGTCATTTCTTTCGTAATGCCAGCCATTTCGCCAACCTCCTTTTCTTACGATTTTACGCCGTCCGTTTTTCCGGCACACCCGGACCTTCCGGCCGGTAAGTCGCCGCTGACGGCTGCATTCAGTATAATACTTTTTCCATAAATGCGCAAGATTATGTGTGAAATGGCTGTCTGACGGATTGGGGGGATGAAAATGGAGCAGTGTCCGTAAGCTTTGGCGGTGTCGATATAAAGCTTCGCCATCTCATTTCCCTGGTGATAAAAAAAATCATGTCTCCAAAAAAGAACATTCCCGCCTTGACGCGCCTTTATTGGGTAACCTATAATACTAGAGGCGGACAGATATGTCCGTTCCGGGGAAATCCCCGGTTTATCTTACAGCAACCGGCCTGCGCCTTAATCGGCGCTCCGCCATATATGTTTCATGCTGCCCCTTGCAGCAGACAGGAGGAAGTCTTGAGGACAGAATGGAATGGTTTTATCGGTGGGGAATGGGAGCGCGAGGTCAATGTGCGCGACTTCATTCAGAAAAACTACCACCCTTATGACGGGGATGAGTCCTTTCTCGCCCCGCCCACACAGAATACAAAGGATCTCTGGGATCAGGTCATGGAACTGTCCCGGAAGGAAAGGGAAGCAGGAGGCGTCCTGGATATGGACACGAAGGTGATCTCCACCATCACCTCCCATGCCCCCGGCTATCTGGACAAGGAGAAGGAGAAAATCGTCGGCGTGCAGACGGACAAGCCGTTCAAACGCGCGCTGCAGCCCTACGGCGGTATCCGCATGGCGCAGAAGGCCTGCGCGGACAACGGATATACGCTGGACCCTGAGGTGGAGGAATTTTTCTCCACCCACAGAAAGACACACAATGCGGGCGTATTCGACGCCTATACCCCGGAAATGCGGGCCTGCAGAAGCGCCCACATCATCACCGGCCTGCCGGACGCCTATGGCAGAGGAAGAATCATTGGAGACTACAGACGAATCGCCCTTTATGGAATCGATTATCTGATCGAGGACAAGCAGGCGCAGAAGGATTCCACCGGAAGCGTGATGACCGACGACGTGATCCGCTTACGAGAGGAGCTTTCCGAGCAGATCGTGGCGCTGAAGCTGATGAAGGAAATGGCGGCCTCCTATGGCTGTGACATTTCCCGTCCCGCTTCCAACGTGCAGGAAGCCATTCAGGCCATCTATTTCGGCTATCTTGCGGCAGTGAAGGAACAGAACGGAGCGGCCATGTCTCTGGGACGCACCTCCACCTTCCTGGACATCTACGCAGAGCGCGACCTTGCGCTTGGAACCTTTACGGAGGAGCAGATCCAGGAATTCGTGGATCACTTCATCATGAAGCTGCGGATCATCAAATTCGCGCGCACGCCGGAATACAACGAGCTGTTCTCCGGCGACCCGGTATGGATCACCGAGTCCCTGGCAGGCGTGGGTGTGGACGGCCGCCACATGGCGACGAAGATGTCCTTCCGCTACCTGCATACCCTGACCAACCTGGGTCCCGCGCCGGAGCCGAACCTGACCGTACTCTGGTCCACCAGGCTCCCCGTCGGCTTTAAGCGTTACTGCGCGAAGATGTCCATCCAGACCTCTTCCATCCAGTACGAAAACGACGATCTGATGCGTCCTGTGCACGGAGACGACTACGGCATCGCCTGCTGCGTTTCTTCCATGCGGATCGGTAAGGAAATGCAGTTCTTCGGCGCCCGCGCCAACCTGGCGAAATGTCTGCTCTACTCCCTCAACGGAGGCGTGGATGAGAAGACCAGAAAACAGGTGGGTCCGAAGTACCGGAAGTACGAAGGCGACGTGCTGGAATATGATAAAGTAATCGACGCATTCTATGATATGATGGAGTGGCTGGCGGGCGTTTACGTGAACACCCTGAACGTCATCCATTATATGCATGACAAATACTGCTACGAAAGAGCGCAGATGGCGCTTCACGACAGAGACGTGCGCCGCTATTTCGCCACCGGAATCGCCGGACTTTCCGTGGTCGCGGATTCCCTTTCCGCCATCAAATATGCGAAGGTGGAGCCGATCCGTGACGAAGACGGCATCATCGTTGACTTCAGGATCACGGGAGATTTCCCCAAATACGGAAACGATGACGACCGCGTGGACGATATCGCAAGGGAGCTGGTTTCCAGATTCATGACCGCGGTAAGAAGACATCACACCTACCGCGACGGCTTCCCCACCACCTCCGTACTGACCATCACCTCCAATGTGGTGTACGGCAAGGCCACAGGAGCCACGCCGGACGGAAGAAAAGCCGGAGTTCCCTTTGCGCCGGGCGCCAACCCGATGCATGGAAGAGATACCCATGGAGCCGTGGCCTCCCTCTCTTCCGTGGCCAAGCTGCCCTTCATGGATTCCCAGGATGGCATTTCCAATACCTTCACCATCATTCCGGGAGCGCTGGGCAAGGAGGACGCCGTTTTTGCCGGCGACATTGATATCGACCTTTCCTTCAACGACGAGGAATAATTCATGGATCAGACGAATCAGGATAAGAGGATCGACGAACTGATCAGGCTTCTGGATGAAGGGACTGTCCAGGGCGTGGGCCATGTGAACGTTGCCTGCGCCCCGGATGGAGAGCCGGATGTGAAAATCCAGACGGGCTGCGCGGACTGCTCTGTGGTGCCGCTCGCCTGCAGCATCCCCACCCTTCACGAAGGACTTGACCGGAAGGAATAGAACAGGACCGGGCAGTATCTCCCGTCCCGCGACAAAATGAAAGGAGAAACGACTATGGAAGCAAATAAGGCACAGATCGATAATCTGGTATCATTACTTGACGGCTATGCGGAAAAAGGCGGACATCATCTGAACGTAAACGTTCTGAACCGCGAAACGCTGCTGGACGCGCAGAAGCATCCGGAAAAATACCCGCAGCTGACCATCCGTGTATCCGGTTATGCGGTGAATTTCATCAAGCTGACTCCCCAGCAGCAGGCGGATGTGATTTCCCGTACTTTCCACGAAGCACTGTAAAGACCGGACGGACGCTTTAGGGCGTCCGTCTTTTTATCCGACGGGAAAGGAGACTTTTTCATGCAGGGACGAATTCATTCCATAGAAAGCTTTGGCACGGTGGACGGACCGGGCGTCAGATTTGTGGTTTTTCTGCAGGGCTGTCCCATGCGCTGCGCCTATTGCCATAATCCGGACACCTGGGAAACGGAGGCCGGAACCCTCATGAGCGCGGAGGAAATCATGGAGCGCTTCCGCCGGAACAAAAGCTTTTATAAGGACGGAGGCCTGACCGTGACGGGCGGAGAGCCTCTTTTACAGCTGGATTTTCTGCTGGAGCTGTTTGCCCTTGCCAGACAGGAAAACGTCCATACCTGCATCGACAGCTCCGGCATCTGTTTCAACGCCTCTGATAAGGATTGGATGGGGCGGCTGGACCGGCTTCTTTCTATGACGGATCTGGTCATGCTGGATATCAAGCACATCGATCCGAAGCTCCACAAGCAGCTCACCGGCTGCCCTAATGAAAATATCCTCCGCTTTGCCCATTATCTGGATCATAAGAAAATCCCGGTGTGGATCCGCCACGTGGTAGTTCCCACCGTCACCGACGACGAAACCTGTCTGTACCGGCTGGGCTGGTTCATCGGAGGGCTGGGAAATCTGAAGGCTCTGGACGTGCTTCCCTACCACACCATGGGAAAGGTAAAATATGAGAAGCTGGGCATCCCCTACCGCCTGGAAGGCGTCCCCCCCATGGACAGGCCCACTCTCCTTTTGAAAAAACAGGCGATCCTGAAGGGAATCAAAGACCGCAGAAGGCATGACGGATGAGAAACATTCTTCCATATACCATGGAATGTAAGAAAAGGGATTTTTTCCAATATGCCGGAAATGTACTTTAAAAAGTACAAGATTTCCGCCAATATTCCCGAAAAATGACTTGTACATTTTCTCCTTCTATATTAGAATGATTATTGAGAATCAACAGATTATTATTTAAAGGAGGATAAAACTATGGCATATGTAATCAGCGACTCTTGTGTAAGCTGCGGAACCTGCGAGGGACAGTGCCCTGTAGGCGCAATCTCTCAGGGAGACGGACAGTACGTGATCGATGCTGATACCTGCATCTCCTGCGGTTCCTGCGCAGGCGCATGCCCTACCGGCGCTATCTCCGAGGGCTGATCGCGGACGATTGTTTCGGACTGCGGCTGCCGGATACCGGCAGAGACATAATGACGGCGTATTTTTGACGCCGAAAAAAACCGATGGCTGCCAGATATGGCTCCATCGGTTTTTACGTCTGCCCTGATCTCAGCGCGCCTTCTCCTGCACCTTCCGCTGCCGTTCCTGTTCCCTTTTTAACCGTTCTCCCTCCCTGCGGGATCTTGCCGCTTCCTTTCTGCTCTTTGCCTCGGCCTCCCTGGCCGCCTTCCGGGACGCTCTCTGTTCCGCCTTCTGTACTTTCACCGCCTCCTTCTGCTGCCTTTTCGTCTCCCGAAGACTGCTCTTTGCCGCTCCCTTTCCTCTTTTTTCCGCATATTGACGAAGCGTTTCGTCCAGCTTCCTGAAATGCTCTTCTTCCCTCCTCTGCCTCTCCTGCTCCCGTTTCCGGTTTTCTTCCTCCTGAACTCGGAACTGATAGTCCATCTCCTTTGTGATGGTTTCCCGGATCTGTCTGGTCAGCTCCTCATTGTTTTCTCTGACGGCCTGGGAAACCAGACTGTGAAGCAGCATCTGCAGGCGCATCGCCTTTTCTCCGGCGTCCAGAGATTTTTCTTCCTTCTTCTCCGGAGTCTCCTCCGAAGGTACGCTCTCCTGCGTCTTTCTGCTCATCTGAAATACCTCCTTTTCCGGAACCGGCATGAGGATCTGCATGCTCCCTTCCGCCGTCAGCACCGTACGGATGGCCTTCAGCTGCAGGCCCTGCTCCTTCAGCTTTTTGATTTCCCGAAACTGCTCCACATCCTCCTTCGTATAGTACCTGTGCCCCAGCTCATTTCGCCGGATCGGAAGCTTCAGCTCTTCCTCCCAGTAACGAAGCACATGACTTTCCACTCCCACCAGCTTTGCCGTCTCTGAAATCAGATAACGTTCTTCCTTTTTTTCCTGTTCCGTTTTCATTTTCCATTCCTTTCCTTCCAAATGTCTGTGTAGCCCTGCGTGCCAGCACGCGGTCTGCACAGCCGCCTGATTCTGCATCTGCCGCACATGAAAGCCGATTGCTCCGTACCTTCGGTACTCCCGCAATCGGCTTTTACGCGATACGCACAGCTCACGGCAAAGCCGTTCACTGTGCCGAGCAGCTATGCTGCGAGCTGCCCGTTTCCCGTCGGATGTCCGCATATCTGCGCAAGCAAGCTTGCCCATCTATGCGGCCGCCCTCTGGCGTATCGCGCAAAAAAGAGAACCCGCCGTTCTCTGGCTTGAGTTCTCTTTGGTAATGATTCGTTCTTCTGTTATTTCTGCAGATTCGCAAACTTGGTGAATTCCGGCAGCCATACCAGATCGACGGTTCCGATCGGGCCGTTTCTCTGCTTGGCGATGTTAATCTCCGCAATGCCCTTTTTCTCGGTATCCGGATTGTAATAGTCGTCCCTGTAAATGAACATGACCACGTCCGCGTCCTGCTCAATGGCTCCCGACTCACGCAGGTCAGAAAGCATGGGCCTGTGATCCGGCCGCTGCTCCACCGCACGGCTCAGCTGGGACAGGGCAATCACCGGAACCTGAAGCTCTCTTGCAAGCGCCTTTAAGGAACGGGAGATGTCGGAAATCTCCTGCTGCCTGGATTCGTTTCCTCTCCCACTTCCCGACATGAGCTGGAGGTAGTCGATGATGACCATTTTCAAATCCATTTCCAGCTTGAACTTACGGCACTTGGAGCGCATTTCCGCAATGCTGATGCCCGGCGTATCATCGATGATGAGCTTGGACTGACCGATCATGCCGGCACTCTCGATCAGCTTCTCCCACTCCAGGTCGGACAGGTTTCCGGTTCTTAAATGCTGGGAGTCCACCTTGGATTCCATGGCGAACAGACGGTTCACCAGCTGCTCCTTGCTCATCTCCAGGCTGAAAATGGCCACGCACTCTCCGGAATGGAATGCCACATACTGGGCGATATTCAGCACGAACGCCGTCTTACCCATGGACGGCCTTGCCGCGATGAGCACCAGATCGGAGGGCTGCATGCCTGCCGTCCGATAATCCAGATCTATGAACCCTGTGGCGATTCCCGTCACGTTTCCGTTGCTGTGGGAAGCCTTCTCGATTTTGTCCATGGCGTTCATAACCACTTCCCGGATGGGCACGAAGTCCCCTGTATTCCTGCGCTGAACCAGATCGAATACCCGCTTCTCCGTATCCTCCAGAATGACCTCCAGACCATCCTTTTCTGAATAGCAGTTATTGGCGATCTCCTCTGTCAGCCGGATCAGCTTCCGTAAAACCGCCTTTTCAGAAACGATCGTGGCATAATATTTGATATTGGCCGAGGTGGGGACCGCTGTGATCAGATCCCGGATAAATTCCAGACTGGCAACTTCCGGTGGAACGTCTTTCTCCTTCAGGCGGTTCTGCAGCGTCACCACATCCACCGGCTGTCCCTGATCGTTCAGCTCCACCATGGAGTCGAACAGGACACCATAGGATTTGTTATAAAAATCATCCCCGCTGATCATCTCGGACGCAACCACGATGGCTTCCCGATCCATGATCATGGAACCGATCACGGACTGCTCTGCCTCCATGCTGTGGGGCAGCACTCTCTTTAAAACAGCCTCGTCTATTGATGCCATTGTATCCTTCTCATTCTTCCACTTTAACCTTCAGCGTACCGACCACCTGCGGATGCAGCTTCACAGGCACATCATAGGAACCAAATGCCCGGATGGGATCGTTTAACTGAATCTTCTTCTTGTCGATGTCCAGACCGCACTGTTCCTTAAAAGCGGCTGCAATTTCCTTGGAGGAAACGGATCCGAACAGCTTTCCTCCCTCTCCGGCCTTCATCTTGATGACCACGGACTTTCCTTCCAGATTTCTGGCGGATTCCTGAGCAGCCTCCAGAAGCTCCTTCGCACGCCTTTCCTCATTTGCCTTCTGCAGCTTCAGGTCATTCAGGTTCTTTCCCGTCGCTTCCAGTCCCAGCTTCTTGGGCAGAATGAAATTTCTCGCGTATCCGTCGTTCACATTGACAATTTCTCCCTTTTTTCCAAGGGACTTCACATCTTCCAGTAAAATCACTTTCATTATTTCAGTTCACCTTCCTCTATCATTTGATCCAGCGTCTGTTTGATATCCGCAATCACTTCCGGAATCTTTTTGTCGGTTATCTGGCAGCCCGCCATATTCATGTGGCCGCCGCCGCCCATCCGCTCCATGACCACCTGCACATTCGCTTCGTCGATGGAACGGGCGCTGATGTATATCTTCCCCTGATAATCCGTGAGTATGAAGCTCGCCTTGACCCCCTTGATGTTCAGAAGCTCATTGGCAGCCTGCGCGCCGACGATCGTCGGGCTCTGCAGGCCCTCGCTGGTACAGGTGGAAATGGCGTAATAATTGCGGTAAATCTCCGCCTGCCTGACCGCGTCCGCCTTGGCCTTGTATTCCGCAGCATCTTCACGGAACAGCTTCCTCACCCGCGTCACGTCCGCGCCGTTTCTGCGCAGGAAGGCCGCAGCCTCAAAGGTGCGCACGCCGGTCTTGGTCATAAAGTTATTGGTATCGATCATCATGCCGGAATACATGCAGTCGGCTTCCTCCACCTTAATACGGACGCCGCCGTCAATGTACTGCAGAATTTCCGAAACCATTTCACAGGTGGAGGAAGCATAGGCCTCCACATAGGAAAGTGTGGCATTCTCGATCCGCTCCGTTCCCTGCCTGTGATGATCCAGCACCACAATGGACTTGCAGATCTTCAGAAGCTCCGGACACTCCGTCAGGCTGGGCTTGTTCACATCCACCACGATGAGCACCGTGTTGCTCTCCGCCGTCTCGATGGCCTGCTGGCTCTTCAGGAACATATCCGGTTCATACTCCCGGTTGTTCTGGAACATCTCAATCAGCGGCTGCACCGATGTGGTGATATCGTTGATGACGATCTGAGCTCTCCGGTCCAGGGATTTCGCAATCCGGTAGATACCGATCGCAGCGCCGAAGCAGTCCACATCTCCCAGCTTGTGTCCCATGATCAGAACCCTGTCCCTGCTGGTGATGATTTCGTGCAGCGCATGCGCCTTCACCCTCGCCTTCACGCGGGTGTTCTTTTCCACCTGCTGGCTCTTTCCGCCATAATAGCTGATCTGCTCCGGCGTCTTCACCACCGCCTGGTCTCCGCCGCGCCCCAGTGCCATATCAATGGCTGCCCTCGAAAACTCAAAATTCTGGGAATAGGTCAGGCCGTCCAGACCGATTCCTACGCTGATGGTGACAGCCATCTCGTTTCCGATGTTCACGGTCTTCACATCGTCCAGAATCTCGAAACGCTTTTCGCTCATCTGCGCCACAGCCCGCTTACGCAGGATCGCCAGATACTTGTCCTTCTCCAGCTTTCTGCAGATGCCGTCGAAGCTGGAAACGTATTTGTTCACCTTTCTGTCGATCAACGCGATCAAAAGGGAACGCCGAACCTCTTCCACGCTCTCCAGCGCCTCATCATAATTGTCCAGGTAGATCAGACCGACCGCAAGGGACTGATCATCATTTTCCTTCAGAGCGATCTTCAGCGCCGTCTCATCGAACAGGTACATGGCAAACAGACAGCCCTTATACTCCTCATCCTCAATGATATCGCTGTCGTCCGCTGCCTCCCGCAGGGAAATCCGGGTAAACTTCGCCGCATACTCACTGTCATCGTAGGAAATCTCAAACTGTACGACGCCTTCCTCCTCAGAAGGAAGCCTGTCCCTCGTTACAGATGAGAAAAAGGATGTGACAGACTTCCTCAGCGCCTTTTCGTTATGTATGACCCGTGAAAAAGCGTTGTTATTCCAGATAATTTTCCCGTCTTCATCCAGCAGCGCATAGGGGACATCCAGTTCCCGCAGAAGCTCCTTCTGAATCTGTCCGTACTGCGTGGCAAAGCTCACCAGCTCATTGATGATGATCGGCCTGTTGTAAAGCATCAGGTAGAAAATCATCCCGAAGTACAGAAGCAGGAAGCATGACAGCAGAAACCCCGCCCTCGCGTCCAGCAGGTAGATTCCAAAATCCACCAGCACCAGAAGCAACCCCAGATAGAGGGAGGTCTGCATGTAAATTCTCAGCCGTCCCTTCAGTTTGACTCTTTTTTTCTTCATATCCGTACCCATATTTTCCGGACGGGCCATGGCCCTTCGGAAAATTTCTTTCCTGTCGCGCAGTTCGCAGCTGCACTCCGTCTGCGGCCGCAGGTATGCACAAAAACATCCCTGCATGGATATGCTTTGGCTTCTCCACACAGTGCGCAGGCGCTTTTTGAACAACACCGTCCCTATTATAACATTTTTCCCATGAGAATTCCATACTTTTCAGATTGTTGTCCGCTGACAGAGGACGACAGGATGTGACAAAGGACCAATAGAGTGATTTAGAAGTGAAGCAATTATCTTGATAAAATTTAAGCAGAGCCTCTACTTCTTCGCATTCCAGATAAACTATCATTCCACCTAAGTCATATCGGATATCATTGAGCTTGGCAGACGCATATTCCATTAATTCTGTTCCTGTAATCTTATCTGTATTATCAAGATTATAATTTTTCCCAAATTGAGCGATCAAATAAGATGCAACCGTATAAGTTTCTGTTTCCACATCATATTTACTGACTCTTTCCAGTTTTCTCTTTGATGTATTGCTTAGTTTTCCGGCCTTTATAATAACCGGTTTCATAGTGATGGAAAAATAACCCACAAGATCCAGGGTCACGGTAGAAAATACGAGATATGTAACTGCCTGATGCTTTTTGTGAACTCAATAGAACGCTTTTTTTAAAAAACTTTCCACATCCTGATTTTTCGGACTAAAAAAATCGGAGAGAATTCGTTTTAACCCATTCTCTCCGATCATATCCTCCTCATCTTTGTTTATGATATGCAAAATATCCCGGTTTATTTTTGTATTCTCTTTGCAAGAAAAACATATCATACATTTCTGGTGTCGGCAAGGACGATCTTTCCCTTCGGCATATTCATTACTAAAACTGGGCCTCTGAAAGCCTCCTCTATCCTACAGATGCTCCTTACATGAAATCTCTTCCACGTCCAGCCGGAACACGCAGACCGCATCCAGCATGGCGGGTGTAAATTCCCAGTCCGCCCGCCCCGTATTGTGTTCCATGAGCAGGCGCAGGGCGGTCTCCTTTTCCGCCGTCTCTTCGACAAAGGAAACCGTCCCGCTTCCAATCACGCTTTGAAAACGGGCGGAATGGCTGCAGGCGGTTTCTCCCGTTTTCAGCGCATAGCCGGTATCCAGTTCAAAACCGGCATGGCCGTTTCGGGCGATGAGCTCGATTTTCCGCCCTTCCTTCGCGCTGTGAAAATAGAAAGCGCGCTTTCCGCCCTCCGAACAAAAGCCGAAATTCAGCGGCACGATATAAGCGTCCTTCCCGTCACAGAAACCGAGCCTGCAGCAATGACAGGATGAAATAATCGCATCAATTCTCTCCGCTTCCCTGATTTCTCTGTCCGATCTTCTCATTGTTTCCTCCATGCCGAAGCGTTGCTGAGACACGCGCGCCGATCCCCGGCTCCGGCTGTCAGCAGTCTTCCTTCCTGTCAAAGCGCACCTGCATGGCGTTCATCTCCCAGAGCCGCGCCTCCTGCACGTCTCCTTCCACACACAGGCAGAGACTGCCTTCCGGATAAAAACGGGTGGTGAACACCGTCTCTCCGTGGTTGAGGTAAATCTCAATCAGGGAAGTATCCGCCAGAACGCGCAGATGCTTGAGCGACAAAACCCGCGCCTTCCTTGTACCGCGCCCCCGTCCGATTCCGGCGAAGCTTTTAGGCGCTTTTTCCCCGGGAGCCGCTTCTGCACCGTCCCGGAAGGAAAGAATTGCTTCCTCTCCATTATATTCAAACAGAAGGCCCTTCGCAATCTCCACGGAAAGCTTTCCGCCATCCCGAACGGTAAGTTCCAGATCAAAGGCCGCTCCCGCATCCATCTCCACACCGAGAAGCAGTTTTTTCTCTTCTCCGCGCAGCGCCTCCAGTTCGGACACCGGAACCTGCAGAAGCTTTCCTCCCTTCCGGATGAGCTGCCTGGGAACGGTGAGGGCGTGCTGCCAGCCCCTTTCCGCCGTTGGATTGTCATATTCTTCCGCAATGTCCGGCATCCCTGCCCAGCCGATCAGAATCCGTCTGCCCTGTTCATCCTGAAAGGTCTGTGGCGCATAGAAATCAAAGCCCTTATCCCATTCCGTAAATCCCTCCAGGCCGCCGTCCGTCCGGTAATCTCCCTCTACATGAAAATAACCGGAGGCATACACATTCTGAAATTCATGTTCCCCTCGGGGAAGTCCCTGTGGAGACAGGGAAAGGAACCACTCCCCGTCCAGCTCAAACAGATCCGGACACTCCCACATATATCCAAAGGGCTGAGAAACCGTCAGTTCCCTTTTCAGGCGCCAGGCATGCATATCTTCGCTTTCGTAGAGAAGCACCGCGCCGCGGCCGTTCTTTTTTCTGCCGCCCAGCACCATCTCATAGAGGCCGTCCTGCCGGAACACCTTCGGGTCGCGGATATGCTGCGTATAATCCGCCGGATAGTCCTCATTGGTCAGCAGGAGCTGCTTTTCTCCGAAATGGATGCCGTCCTCGCTTTCGGCAAGGATTACGGAGG
>ERZ894229.137-NODE-137-length-80256-cov-24.5959_pt1 | contig 80256 bp, 71 predicted proteins | sample MGYA00380295_ERZ894229 | MGnify/ENA primary metagenome ERZ894229 (study PRJEB32331, sample SAMN06328479) | human gut metagenome | biome: human gut microbiome; feature: stool | host: Homo sapiens | collected 2014-09-17 ... | reverse complement strand
GAGGGGTATACGTGGAGGAGGGGGGACTTTTAAACAATCAACACTGAATTGAAACTGTCCGCACGATATGATATCCTATAACATACAAGAATGTCCATGTATGTTCACTGAAAAAATCTGAAAGGAGACTGACAGAATGGCAAAGCAGAACAAAATGATTCCAACGGATGGCCAATATCTCGGCTCCGTTGTTTCCGAAATCCGTGAACTATTAAATAAATCCCGCCAGAATGTGGCAATACAAGTCAATCAGGAATTATTGTCCACTTACTGGCATATCGGAGAGATCATTGTCCGATATGAGCAGAACGAACAAGTACGTGCAGCATATGGAGACGCTACTCTTCGTCAACTTTCGAAAGCATTGACAAAAGAACTCGGCAAGGGCTTCTCTCAGTCCAATGTTTATAACATGAGGCTGTTCTATCTGACGCACCCAATTTTCCAGACAGTGTCTGGAAAATTGTCATGGTCACATTACTGTGAGCTCATATCTGTTTCTGATCCAGATAAACGCAGCTTTTATGAGCAGGAATGTATAAAATCCAGCTGGTCAGTCCGCGAGCTTCGACGGCAGAAGGAAAGCATGCTTTTTGAGCGTCTGCTACTCTCCCGCGGCGATGTCAATAAAACTCAAGTATTGTCTCTGGCTCAGAAAGGCATCGAATACACAAAGCCCAATGATATAATCCGCGATCCCTATGTATTTGAATTTCTTGGATTGCCGGAAAACAAACCTGTCATGGAAAATGAATTGGAATCCGCTCTGATTCGAAATATCGAAAATTTTCTGCTGGAGCTTGGCCGCGGCTTTATGTTTGTCGGCACGCAGCAGCGTGTACCGGTTGGAAACATCATGCGCTATGTAGATATGGTATTTTATAATAAAATTCTGAAAGCGTATGTTCTGATTGAACTGAAAACAAAAGAATTTATGCCAGAAGCTGCCGGTCAGCTGAATATGTATCTGAACTATTACAAAGAAGAAGTCAATGACCCGGACGACAATCCTCCCATCGGCATCATTCTCTGTACGGATAAAAATAATCTGGATGTGCAATACGCACTCGGAGGGCTGTCAAATCAGATTTTTGTTTCCAAATATGTGCTGTATATGCCTGACAAGGAGCTTCTGCTGGCACAAATCGCACGAGTGCTGGAACAATGGCACACAAAAAAGGAGAAATAAATGGAAAACCATCGCGCCCCATTGCTGGAACTGCGATGGTTTTTCACCTGTCGTTCCTCCCATTCTGAACAACAAATCTACAGATACCTCACTGTCTCCAAAATCGCGTCAATAGTTATTTCCCCTCATACACAATCGCCGACTCCACGTCGTACCCTTTTAGCTTCTCCCGGCCCTTAAGCCCAGAAAGCTCCATCACGAAGCAGATCTTCACCACTTCGCCGCCCAGCTTTTCCACCAGCTTTATGATGGCCTCCGTGGTGCCGCCGGTGGCGATGAGGTCGTCGATGATGACGACTCTCTGCCCCGGACGGATGGCGTCCTTATGCATCTCGATGACCGCACTGCCGTACTCTAAGTCATACTCCATGGATACGGTCTGACGCGGCAGCTTTCCCTGCTTTCTCACCGGCACAAAGCTCTTATGCATGGCGTAGGCCGCCGGCACGCCGAAGATAAAGCCCCGGGATTCCGGCCCGACCACCACGTCAAAATACACGCCCTCCAGCATCCCCAGAATGCTGTCGATGGCCAGTTTGAGGCCGTCCGCATCCTGCAGAATCGAGGTCACGTCCCGGAAGATAATCCCCGGCTCCGGGAAATCCGGGATACTGATCACATACTCCTTAAGTTCCTTCATTTTTCGCACTCCTCCTCCGTTCGCCCGGCATTCTGCACAATTATTCGCTTTTCAGCCGCTCTTTATAAACCGCGATCACCTTCTTCATGGCCTCCTGTCCCGGAGCGCCGATGGTCATGCGCTTCTTCACACAGGTCTCCATGCTGATGGCGTCGTAAACGTCCTCCTTAAACACCGGACTCACCGCCTGGAACTCTTCAAGGGTCAACTGGTCGAGGGATTTATTCTGATCAATGCAGTAGAGCACCAGCTGTCCGATGATGCCGTGGGCGTCGCGGAAGGGCACGCCGTTGTTCACCAGATAATCGGCGGCGTCCGTGGCGTTGGTGAAGCCATTCTTCGCGCTGGCCTCCATCACGTCCTTTCTGAAGCTCATGGTGGAAATCATGCCCGTAAACAGAGCCAGGCACCCCTTCACCGTGTCGATGGCGTCGAAGGTCAGCTCCTTGTCCTCCTGCATGTCCTTGTTGTAGGCCAGCGGGATTCCCTTCATGGTGGTGAGCAGGGATATGAGCGCGCCGTACACCCGTCCGGTCTTTCCGCGGATCAGCTCGGCGATATCCGGATTTTTCTTCTGCGGCATGATGCTGCTGCCGGTGCTGTAGGAATCGTCGATCTCCACAAACCGGTATTCGTTGGTGTTCCAGATGATGATTTCCTCGCAGAAACGGCTTAAATGCATGGCAATGGTGGACAGGGCGCTTAAAAGCTCGATTAAGTAGTCCCGGTCAGAGACGGAATCCATGCTGTTGAGCGTCGGCCCGTAAAAGTCCAGAAGCTCTGCCGTGTACTCCCGGTCCAGCGGATAGGTGGTGCCGGCCAGCGCGCCGGAGCCCAGCGGACAGTAATTCATCCGCTCCCGGATATCGGAAAGCCGGCCCCTGTCGCGCAGGAACATCTCAAAATAAGCGCCCATGTGGTGGGCCAGCGTGATGGGCTGGGCCTTCTGCAGATGGGTAAAGCCCGGCATGTAGGTGTCCGTGTTCTCCTCCATGATCTTTAAGAGCGCCTCCAGAAGCTCCTTCAAAAGCCCCTGAAGCTCCCCGATCTCGTCCCTGGTATAAAGCTTCATGTCCAGGGCCACCTGGTCGTTGCGGCTTCTGCCGGTGTGCAGGCGCTTGCCCGCCTCGCCCACGCGCTCGATCAGATTGCTCTCCACAAACGAGTGGATATCCTCGTACTCGCCCGTGATCTTTAACGCGCCGCTCTCAATGTCCGCCATGATCCCCGCAAGTCCCTCAAGAATCGCGTCCCGGTCCTCCGCAGAGATGATCCCCTGCTTCGCCAGCATCTTCACGTGGGCCATGCTGCCCTCGATGTCCTGGTGATAAAATTTCTGGTCAAATGAAATGGATGCGTTGAAATTGTGCACCAACTGATTGGTTTCCTTTGTGAAACGTCCTCCCCACAGCTTCATTGTCCTCTTTTCCTCCTTCTTATGGCCCCCGTAACAACGAGGGAAAGTATGATGAATGCGGCGCTGATGCCGCTGATATAAGCTCCGTTTTTCAAGCCGTCCGGCATGTAGTCAAGCTCCAGTACATGCTCGCCCGCCGTCAGCTCCACTCCCAGGAACGCGCCCAGAAGCTTTCTCGGCGTCACCTCCGTCCCGTCCACCCGGACAGTCCAGCCGGTGTCGTAGGGAATCGTGGTCATGAGAAGCCCCTGCTGCGACGCCGTCACAGTTCCGTCAAGGCTTGACGAAGTCCAGCTATTAAGCGTAAGCGGCTCCGCAGAAAGCGTCTCATAGACGGCCTCAAGCCCCTCATAGGAGAAGCGGTAGGCCCTGGCGGTCAGTTCGTCGTTCCCGCTCCCCTTGAGGGTCACGGTCTGGCCGGAAATCAGCGGGCCCAGCTCGATGAAATACCCCCGGTTCACATGGGAAAACGTCTTCGTCTGGTCGCCCCAGGTGGCCGTCACGGTCTCCACCGACCGGTTAGTCACGTAGACGTAATACTCCCCGCTCTCCTCCGGCGTGAAGGTAAATGTATTTCCGTTATATTCGCCGGGCGTGTCGATGAGCATGTAAGGCACATTTAAAAGATCCGACAGCTGGTTCTGCACGTCCGCCGGATTCTCCGCCTCCAGATTCCAGTCCAGGTCCATGGCCTGCGGAATCATGAAGCCCAGCGGCAGAACACAGGGATTTTCATAGAGCCACACATAGCCCGACTGTCCCACAAAGGAGAGTTCTGTCCGGTTCCACTGCTCATCCGGATACAGCGCGTAGCGCACCGAAAGCAGCGAGTCCACGAAGGGCGTGCTCCCCGTGATGCTGTAGGCGTTGGTGGACGCCTCGCAGCCGAAGGTTTTGAAAAACTCCGTCAGGTCCGCGTTTGCCGTGGACGAAAACAGGGAGACCGACGGGAAGGAGAGCCAGGCGCCGTCATTTTTGGTCTTCCGGTCGATCTTCTCCACCCGGTAGAAGTCCGAGGCCGGCTCCAGCATGGCCGTCAGCTCCCGCACGTCCGCATTGTCCAGCGTGTAGCTGGTGCGGTTGGTGGTGGTCACGCTGGTCACCGCCGTGTTGGCCGCCGCCTCGACGGCGATGGCCGCCAGCATCATGAGGGCCGCCGCCAGCCGGCTGCTCCCCGGTTTTTTATAGTAATATATGATCCCCGCGTAGACCGCCAGAAACAGGATCGCCACGTAGAACACGGAAAAATGGAAATGCTCTTCCAGCACCGTCTTCTCCGCGATCAGCACAAAGCCCACAGAAATCCAGAAGGCCATGGCAACCTGCCGCAGGGAAATGTCCCCAAGATGCATGTAGGCCCTGTAGCACATGGCCAGCACCAGGAAAATGTAGATGAACGACTGTCTGCACGGCAGGCTGTTGGGGTAATGGAAGCCGTGCCAGATAAAGTTCAGCACATTGGTGGAGAAGCTTAAATAGAAAAACAAAAGGGTCAGAAGATAGACCGCCTTCTCCCTCACGGTTATCTTCCGGCACACCGCGAACTGCACCAGGAACATGTAAACAGCCACGCCGCAGTAAATGTTGGGCCAGTGGTTGAGCCCGATCTCCGTCCCCACGTTTCCGATATGCCGCGCCATCATGTCGATGATGGAAAAATAGGAATCGATGGTCTTCGGGAAATTAAAATCCCCCGAGGCCGTGGTCTGCAGCGCCAGCGCCGCCGGCAGAAGCACCACCGCCGCCAGCCCTCCCGCCGCCAGCGAATAGACAAAGAACTGCGCGCCGGTGACAATCAATTCCCGGAAGGATTTCCAGCCCTTCAGCACCTGCAGCGCGAAGAACCAGAGCACCAGGAACATACATATCATAATCGAGATATAGTAGTTGGACAGAATCGACAGCCCCAGAGCCAGGCAGTATAAGTGGGGTTTCTTTTCATTTACCAGCCGCTCCGCACCGCGCACGATGACGGGCAGCAGGATGATGCAGTCCAGCCACATGATATTCCAGCTGTAAGCCGCCAGGTAGCCCGATAGCGCATAAAAGGTGCCGAACACGCCGGCTCCGATGTCCGTGCGGCGGTTGCGGCTGCGCAGATACCAGGCCATGGAAAGGCCGCAGAGGCCGATCTTCACCACCACCATGTAGGACATAAATTCTATGACATAATCCCGCGGACACAGGACAATCAGCCAGTTTAAGGGGCTCGCCAGATAGTAGGCGTAGAGCGCCGAAAAATTCACGCCCATCCCCACATTCCAGCTGTAGAGCAGGCTCTCTCCCGACGTAAGTTTCTCCCTGAACTCCTGGAAAAACGGCGCGTACTGGTGATACATGTCCGTCCGCAGAAAGCTGTTCTCCCCGAAGGGGAAAATCCCCCGCTGGATAAACACGATCACCATGATGATGACCGGGATAAAAAACGCTAACAGGTATGCGTCCGACGGCCGGATCAGGCTCAGACCGTCGCGCCAGCCCGCGGACGGGGGGCGGTTCAGCGCATCCTCGCCGACACCGGCGGAAGAGAGATCTTCGTCCGCTTCCTCCTCGAAGCCGGGGCGATGCCCCACGGCGGCCAGCGCCTCGTCCAGCCCGGCCTCCGGCGCGTTCTTCTCCCCCGGCGCCTCCGCCCCGGAATTTATTTTCTCTATCATACACTCAAGTTCCTTTGACATTTGCTCAAGGTCACGATGTTCCATGGCGTCTTTCTACTCCCCGGCGGACGTTTTTCTGAAAATGATCAGCTTGCTGAACACGTAGTTGAGGATCAGCGACATGGCCGAGACGATGACCTTGGCCAGATACTCGTTCCATCCCAGAAAATCCGCCATCACCACCATGGCCACGATGGTGACAACCCCGGAGAACGCCCGGCAGGCCACGAAGGAGACAAACTCCCTCAAAAGCCCCCGCGGGGCCCAGACGTGGCTCTTGAACACAAATATTTTATTCGTCACAAAGGCAAAGATCACAGCCGCCGCCCAGCCGAGGAACGTGGCCGCCGCCACGGACGCCCCGAACCATCTGGATATGGGATAGACAATCCAGTCCACCGCCGTGGTGAGCACGCCGAAGATTAAGTAGGAAACCGTCTCCGGGTTGACCATTTTGCCGTACAGTTTTTTCAACATAGTAAGTATACCCGCCTTTTCGGATATATTGTAGTATAGGAAATTAAAAAAGTAAAGAAAAAGGGGAGCGGCGCTCCCCTTTTGTGCATGTTTAATTACTCCATCTCCGCTAAGAGCTTGTCCACGCTCACCAGCTTTACACAGAGAGTGAATAACTCGGTGGCAGTCACCAGATCCTGAAGCGGCGGATAGGACGGCGCAATACGGATATTGCTGTCCTTGGGATCCTTTCCGTAAGGATAGGTGGCGCCGGCGCCGGTCATCACCACTCCTGCCTTCTTGCACTTGGCAACGATCTGCTTCGCGCAGCCCTCCAGAGAGTCGAAGGATACGAAGTAGCCGCCCTTCGGGTTGGTCCATGTGCCGATGCCTAAGCCGCCCAGCTCTCTCTCGAGAATGCCGGTCACCGCCTCGAACTTCGGGCGCAGGATGTTGGCATGAAGTCTCATGTGCTCCACCATGCCGTGAATATCCTTGAAGAAGCGGACGTGGCGAAGCTGGTTCACCTTGTCGTGTCCGATGGTCTGGATCTTTAACTGGTTCTTGATATCCTCCAGATTGTTCGGGGAGGTCGCGATGGCCGCGATACCGGAACCCGGGAAGCTGATCTTGGAGGTGGAGGAGAACTTGTAAACGAGATCCGGATTGCCGGCTCTCTTGCACTCCGCCAGGATCTCAAGCACGTTGTCCTGATCGTCGTCGTATAAATGATGAATGCCGTAGGCGTTGTCCCAGTAGATTCTGAAATCGCTGGCCGCCGGTTTCAGACGGGCCATGCGGCGGACGGTCTGATCGGAGTAGGAAACGCCGGAGGGGTTAGAGTACTTCGGTACGCACCAGATTCCCTTGATGGCCTCGTCGTTTCTCACCAGCTCCTCGACCATATCCATGTCCGGGCCGCCCTCGTTCATGGGAACGTTGATCATCTCGATGCCAAAATACTCGGTGATGGCAAAGTGACGGTCATAACCCGGAACCGGGCAGAGGAACTTCACCTTGTCGAGCTTGCACCAGGGAGTGCTTCCCATGACGCCGTGGGTCATGGCGCGGGAAATGGTGTCGTACATCACATTCAAGCTGGAGTTTCCGTAGATAATAATATTGTCCGGGGATACCTCGATCATGTCGGCGATCAGCTCCTTGGCCTCTCTGATGCCGTCCAGAACGCCGTAGTTCCTGCAGTCGGTGCCGTCCTCGCAGATGAGGTCGTCCTCGCTGCTCAAAACGTCCATCATTCCCATGGAGAGATCCAGCTGCTCGGTGCTGGGCTTACCTCTGGACATATCAAGCTTTAAATCTTTTCCCTGAAAAATCTTGTACTCTGCGGACAGCTCCTTCTTGAGCTCCTGCAGTTCCTCGCGTGTCATTTCACTATATGGCTTCATAGCTCTGACTCCCTCCTCGTCTTATTTTTCACATACATAGGTACCATCAGTGGACAAGGGGACACACGGTTCTGCACCACAGATTTGCGTCCCTGCGTCGTTACTTTCACTCGGCGTACGTCCAGTACGCCTCGATCAAGTGCCTGGCAGGGGCACAAATCTGAGCCGCAGAACTCCGAAGGACCCCAGGCGTCGTATTTCGGCGTCTGGCAAGGCAACGGAAGAAGGCGTACTGGACGTACGCCGACTGACGTTAACGCAGTCAGACACCGAAATACGGCACCTGGGGCGTGTGCCCCCTTGTCCACTGATGGTAGCTTGTATAGTACCACAAACTCCACATATTGACAAGTTTTTTTACGGTATTTTTACAGATTGACATTGACGTCTGCCCCCCGCAGCCGTATACTGGGAAATACACTCATAATTCAGAGAAAAACAGAATATTTTATCCAGGAGGATACATACAGCCATGTCATTCATAGAACTTTTCATCATCGCCGCCGCTCTTTCCATGGACGCCTTCGCGGTCTCCATCTGCAAAGGACTGTCCATGCAGAAGCTCAGCGTAAAAAACGCCGCCATCGTCGGCTGCTATTTCGGGGGATTCCAGGCCCTGATGCCTGCCATTGGCTTTATGCTGGGCTATCAGTTCCGCGAGGTTATCTCCGCCCTGGATCACTGGTTCGCCTTCGTGCTCCTCTCCATCATCGGCATCGGCATGATCCGCGACGCCCGTTCGGATGAGGAGGAGGACGTGGACAGCTCTGTCGGCTTTAAATCCATGTTCCCGCTGGCCGTGGCCACCAGCATCGACGCGCTGGCCGTGGGTGTCACCTTCGCATTCCTGAACGTGAACATCCTCACGGCCGCCGCTTTCATCGGAATCACCACCTTCTGTTTCTCCGCCGCAGGCGTGAAGGCGGGCCACGTGTTCGGCCTCAGATATAAAACCCAGGCGGTCCTCATCGGCGGTGTCTGTCTCGTGCTGATGGGCGTGAAGATTCTGATCGAGCATTTATTTTTCTAGGTGATCTCTCCCATTTTTCTAAAAATATCCATATTCCTTCCGTTTCCAGAGAAGCATCCCTCCGGTCACCAGAAGCGTCACGGCCTCCGCCGCCGCGGTGGCCGCCCAGATGCCGTCCAGTCCCCAGAAAACGGGGAGAATCATGATCGCCGCCACCTGGATCACCAGCGTCCTGGAAAACGAAATCAGCGCCGAGACCGGCCCGTTGTTAAGGCCCGTGAAAAACGCCGAACCAAAAATATTAAATCCGTTCAAAAGAAACGTGACCGCGTAGATCCTCAGCCCCTGCACGGTCATATCGCACAGCTCAGAATCATATCCCACAAATATCCGGGAGATGGGATAAGCCAGCGTCTCAGCCAGCACAAGCATGGCAATGCCCGCCGCCGCCGTGATCACCAGACTCTTTCTCAGAAGGCTTTTCAGTTCGTCCCTGTTCCCCGCCCCGTAGTGATACCCCACCACCGGAATACATCCCATGGAATATCCCAGGAACAGGGCCGCGAACACGAACGCCAGGTACATAACAGCCCCGAAGGCCGCCACACCCGTCTCCGCCGCCAGTTTCAGGAGCTGTAGATTATACAGCATGTTGACCACCGAGCTGGAGAGGTTGGAGAGCATCTCCGAGGAACCGTTGGTACATGCGATCCACAGGGAATGCCAGTCCATGCGGGCCCGCACAAGCCTTAAACGGCTGGAATTTCTGCGCAGGAAATACACGGTGGGAATCAGCCCTCCCACCACCTGGCTGAGCGCCGTGGCCAGCGCCGCGCCCCAGAGGCCGAAGGGAAACACGTAGACCAGCAGAAAGTCCAGCACCACGTTGGTCATCCCCGATGCCAGCGACACCAGAAATCCCAGCTTCGGCTTCTCCGCCGCCGCCAGAAAATTCTGATGGGCGCACTGGAGCATAAAAAAGGCGTTGGAGCAGAGCAGAATGCGCCCGTACAGCACACAGTCGTCGATAATCAGGTCGCTGGCTCCCAAAAGCACTGCCAGAGGGCGCATGAAAATAAAGACCACTGCCGAGATGGCGGCTCCAACTGCCGCCGTCACCTGCACCAGCATGGAAAAGATCTGGTTTGCCGCGTCGTCGTTGCCCTCGCCCAGCTTCCTGGCAATCAGGGCGCTTCCCCCGGAGCCGATCATAAAGCCTCCGGAGCCCATAACCATGAGGAGCGGCCAAATCAGATTCAGTGCCGCAAATGAATTTTTCCCCACGAAGTTGGACACGAAAAAGCCGTCCACAATGGTGTAGAGCGAGGTGACGACCATCATCGCCACGCACGGCAGGACGAACCGTATCAGTTTCCTATAGGTAAAATGTTCCGATAATCCGATCTGCATGACTGTGTCCGATTACATCTCCTGATTCTCCGGAGCGGCCTCCGGCTGGGGCTGTGCCTGCACATCCGCCTGGGGCTGGCCCTGGACGCGTTTGTTGAGAAGCATGGGCATGTTGATGCCGATGGGGTTTAACACCACGCCCTTGGCCTCCTTCGCCAGCACCTGGGGGAGCTTCTGGGACTCGATGACCACTGGACGGAATTTGTTCTCGCGGTTAAATTTCTGGAACTCCAGCACATCCGTGAATACCGGCTGGAACACATCGCCGTTATTTAACTTCACCAGCGGCAGGCCCTTCTCCTCGGTGGAGACAGCCATGATAAAACGCGCTTTCTCGAAGTTGGCTGCGATCTCCTCCTGCAGCTGGCGCATCTGCCCGGTAATCTGCTGGTTCGGCTGCTTTCTGAACTCCTGCATAAAGTAGAGGGCGGTCAGATGAAGGGACGGGTTTTCCACCCACACCTTGCCCTCGGGCTGCTCGATGCGTTTCACCAGCTCCTCCAGCTGGATCAGCGTCTCATTTTCCCCCTCGCGCACCACGATGGCATTGATGCCCATGGTGTGAAGGCTGGTGTAGAACATGAGGAGCTGCTTGCCCTCGATGCGGCCGGCCGTGACCGGGGTCTTTTCGTCGGCCAGCTTCTTCGCCGCCGCCCGGGCCTCCTCGCCGTCAAAATACATGAATATCTCGTCGTCAAACGTCTCCTCGTCGCACACCACATAGGCCTGTCTGGTGCAGAGGGATAAAAGTACAAACAGCTCGTCCGATGTACGGAGTCTGTCTAAAAATGCTTTTCTGTCTTCGCTCATAATGTAACTCTCCTTTATTTGCGCGGGGCACCCGCGGGAAGTATCGCCGAATGCCCGCTAAGTGTTCCTATTATACCCTAACTTTCTGATTTTCTCAACTGAATTGACTTTTCTTTCCTGGCATAATAAAATTATATCAACAAATATCAAGGGGGAATGGTATATGGGGTGGAAGGAAAATTGTCTCGCGGCGCTGGATGCGGCAAAATTATTTGAAAATTCGGGGCACCGGACGCGGTTCAAAGAGCTGATGGACTGCTACTCGAATTATCCGTTTTTTACCAAAGGCCTGTGCAAATGCATGTATCTGTCCGCCTGGGACGACGAGCATTTCGCCGTCATGCTGGAGACGCTGATGGACATGTCCCTGGGGCGCGAGCAGGATACGAAGGACATGCAGGTGAAGGGCGACGCCCTGGCCGAGGAGCGAAACGACGGGGAATACTATGTCTATCTGCTGTCCGGGGCCTTTCTGGAGGACAAGCCCTACATACTTCCGGAGGACGCGGACATTCCGCAGGAGATCCGCTACATCATTGACCGTGCAATTCGGGCCTCAGCTGTTATTGACGAGGTCTTCTGACTCTGGTAATATAGAAACGTTCGCCTTCGGGCGGCACGATTCGATATAACGGAGGATAGTTTTGTATGGAAATGAAACGAAAAGGCAGCTTCAGCGGCTCCCTGGGCTTCGTCCTGGCGGCGGCGGGGAGCGCTGTCGGCGTGGGAAATATCTGGCGTTTCCCCTACCTGGCTGCCAAGGACGGCGGGGGGCTGTTCCTTATTATCTATCTCGTCCTGGTACTGACCTTTGGCTTCACGCTTCTGACCACAGACGTGGCCATCGGACGCCGGACGAAGTTAAACGCGCTGAATGCGTTTGCCGCCATGGACAGCCGGTGGAAATTCCTAGGATATCTGACATTCCTGGTTCCGGCGCTCATCATCACCTACTACTCGGTCATCGGCGGCTGGGTCACCAAATACATCGTCACATACCTGACCGGCGGTGGAACCGCGGCTGCGGGGGACAGCTATTTTACTGATTTTATTACCTCGCAGATCTCTCCCATCGTCTTCATGCTCCTTTTCATGGCGGCCACCGCGTTTATCGTGTACCGCGGTGTGGAGAAGGGAATCGAGAAGTTTTCGCGCATCATCATGCCGGGGCTTCTGGTAATGATCATCGGCATCGCCCTGTTCTCCCTCACGCTCAGCTACACGGACGCCTCCGGAGTGACCCGGACCGGACTCCAGGGCTTTCTGGTATACATCACTCCCAGCCTTGAGGGAATCACGTTCGGCCGTTTCTTAAGCATCACCCTGGACGCCATGAGTCAGCTTTTCTTTTCGTTAAGCGTGTCCATGGGAATCATGATTACCTACGGCTCCTACGTGAAAAAGGACGTGAATTTAAGCCGGTCGCTGAGCCAGATCGAGCTGTTCGACACAGGCGTGGCATTTCTGGCAGGACTTATGATTATCCCGGCCGTGTTCGTATTTTCCGGGATGGACGGCATGTCCTCCGGGCCCAGTCTGATGTTTGTATCGCTGCCGAAGGTATTTGCCTCCATGGGCGTGGCGGGCCCGGTGATCGGACTGGTTTTCTTCGTCATGGTCGCCTTCGCGGCGCTGACCTCCTGCATCTCCATCATGGAGACGCTGGTGGCCAACTGCATGGAGATCTTCCATCAGTCGAGAAAAGCCATGAGCCTTACCGTCGGCGTACTGGCCACGGCGGCGGCCGTGGTGGTGTGCCTGGGCTACAACGTATTCTATTTTGAGCTCACGCTCCCCAGCGGGGCCACCGCCCAGATCCTGGATCTGATGGACTACATAAGCAACAGCTTTCTGATGCCGTTTATCTCCTTCTTAACCTGCATCTTTGTGGGATGGGTCATCAAACCGCAGTGGATCATCGAGGAGATGGAGGCCAGCGGGCACACCTTCGGGCGCAAGAAGCTTTACGCGTTTATGATCCGGTATGTGACGCCGGTGATCATGGCAGTGCTGTTCTTACAGTCGGCGGGAGTGTTTAATCTGGTGCAGGAATTGTTCTGAACTCAGGCGTCTTTTAAATATTCTTTCGTCACCGACACCCCGCATGTGAGCATCCCGCGGGGTGTTCCTTCATAGAGCAGGCGGCCGCCGCTCATGCCTCCCTCCGGGCCCAGCTCCAGCACGTAGTCGGCCTGCCTGAGCACGTCCAGGCTGTGCTCGATGACGATGAGCGTGTTCCCCTCGTCCACCATCCGGTTGAAGAGAATCAGAAGCTTTCTCACGTCATCCAGATGGAGGCCGTTGGTGGGCTCGTCCAGAATGTAGACGGCTCCCTTTTTGTGGAGCTCGCTGGCCAGCTTCACGCGCTGCAGCTCTCCTCCGGAGAGCGTCGTCATGGCCTGGTTTAAGTGCAGATACCCCAGGCCCACATCTTCCAGCGACTGCAGGCGGATGAGGAACTCCTCGCCCGCAAAGAACCCGATGGCCTCCGTGACCGTCATATCCATCACTTCGGCGATATTCTTCCCTTTGTATTTATATTCCAGAACCTCCTGGGCGTAGCGGGTGCCGTGGCACAGCTCACACTCGGTCTCGATGGCGTCCATGAACGACATGTCAGAAACGATGACTCCTTTTCCTCCGCAGGCCGGGCAGGCGCCCTTGGAATTGAAAGAAAACAGTGTATTGCTGACCTTGTTGGCCTTGGCAAACAGCTTTCGTATCTCGTCCGAGAGGTCCAGATATGTGGCCGGCGTCGAGCGCAGGTTGATTCCGATGTCCTTCTGGCGGATGGAAATCACCGGCTCCGTGTAGGCTCTCAGAAATGCCTCCATCAAAGAGGACTTTCCCGAACCGGCCACGCCGGCGATGACCGTCATCACGCCGAAGGGAATGTGGGCCGTCACATCTTTTAAATTGTGAAGCTTCGCGTGCTCCAGCGTGAAAAAGCTCTTCGGCGTCCGGACGCCGTCCTTCCACTGGGAACGGCTTCTCAACATGCGCCCGGTTATGGTGTCCGATTCCACGAGGCCGTCATAGTTTCCCTGGTACATGATCGTCCCGCCGCCGCTTCCCGCCGCCGGGCCCATGTCCACAATCTCATCGGCAATTTTTATGATCTCCCGGTGGTGCTCCACGATGAGTATGGTGTTCCCGTGATCGCGAAGGCGCAGCAGCGACCGCTTCAGCCGCTCGATGTCCTTCGGGTGCAGGCCGACGCTGGGCTCGTCCAGCACATAAACCATATCGCTCAGAGCGGAATTGATGTATTTGGCGATCTTGATTCTCTGCGCCTCTCCGCCGGACAGTGTGCCGGTGCCGCGGCTTAGGGACAGGTATCCCAGACCGATTTCCTCCAGCGCCGTCAGGCGTCTTAAAAGCTCCCGCTTTAAATCCACCGCCAGAGGCGCATCCACACTGCGGATAAACCCGATGGCGTCGGGGATGGACATATCGGTGACGTCGGCGATATTTTTCCCGTTTATCTTACAGCTCCTGATCTTCTCGTTGACGCGGGAGCCGCCGCACTCCGGGCAGACAAACGTGGAAACCATCTGATCCAGCACCTTCTGCTGCCGTTTTCCCTCCTTGGTGGTGATGATGCTTCGGTACATGCGGGGGTAGATTCCCTCGAATCTGGCGGATTTGGGCCAGTTGGACGGGGGATTCTTCAACCGGATCTGCGGGGAATATAAAAACAGCTCCAGCTCCTCCGGCGAATAGTCCCTGATTTTCTTATCCAGGTCGAACAGCCCGCTGTAGGCGTACCGCTTCCACCGCCATGCGCCGGTGGTGAAGGTGGGAAAATGAATCACGTCCTCGTCGTTTAAGCATTTGTCAAAATCCACCAGCTTGTGGATATCCAGATCGGTCACCATCCCCAGCCCGTCGCATCTGGGGCATTTCCCAGCAGGGTGATTGAAGGAAAAGCTGTCGGAATAGCCCACGAACGGCTTTCCGACTCTGGAAAACAGAAGCCTTAAAAGGGCGTAAATGTCCGTGTATGTACCGACTGTGGAACGGGTGTTGGCCGCCGGCTTTTTCTGGTCGATGACGATGGTCACCGGCAGATTCTCAATCTTCTCCACCTCCGGCCGCCCATACTTGGGAAGGTACTGCTGCACGAAGCTGGGAAAGGTCTCGTTTAACTCCCGTCTGGACTCCGCCGCGATGGTGTCCAGACAGAGCGAGGATTTGCCGGAACCGGACACGCCGGTGAATACGGTGATCTTTTTCTTCTTGATCTCTAAAGAAACATGTTTCAGATTGTTTTCGGACGCTCCGGTGATGCGGATGATGTCCGGGGATGGAACTGCCATGGTGTCTCTCCTTTTGTGTTCTGTCTTTTTATTTTTCTTTTATTTATGATCGTTATGACCGCGGGCTGCGCCGCCGGGCGGCGGGGAAGCTCCTTCCACTGGAAGCTGGAACGCCCCGGCCAGCTCTCCCACCCGGTTTAAAAACAGGCAGGTGTGGTAGCCGTCGGCCACCGCGTGATTGACCGCGATGTTTAAGGGAATCTTCATCCGGCCGTTTTCCTCATAGTAGCGGCCGAACAGAATCACCGGGAAGAGCATGCTGCTCTCCGCGTAGGTATCGCTTCCGTAGGACGAATAGCTCAGCCAGGGGACACAGGAGACCGGGCAGAAATTGGGAGGCGTATCCTTCTTCGCCTTGATCCCCTTCACATCCCTGTAGGTCTCCATGTCTTTCGCGGCCCGCCCGTAAAACGTCCGGAAATCGTCGCTCCACTCGGTCCATATGTCGGAAAAGGTATGATCGTCCTGGTGGAAAATCGTGTAGGACGGATGGCAGAAATCCCAGTATCCCAGCCGTCCCTCGCGGTCCATGGACATGCGAAGCTCCTTCTGCTCATTGACCGCCCGCATGACCAGATACACAAACACCGGATAAAACCGGAGTCCCTCCGCCTTCACCTGGGGAAGAAGGCCTGTAATATCGATCTCTGCGCCCAGGTTGTACCTGGCCTTTATCCTGTCCCTGTAATAGCGGTAGTGCTCACGCCGCTCCCAGGTCTCCATGTCTATTAAATGAAATCCCATCGTCTACTCCACAAGTTTATTCAGCTCTTTCACGTGTTCCGTCTCGTTGGAGGTGCGGTGTCCGGCCTGCTCGGCGTACCTGTTGACGGCGCGCTGTGATTTCTGTATGGGCTGGAGCGTCCCGGCTCCTCCCACGCAGCCTCCGGGGCAGGCCATGCCCTCTAAAAGATAGCCTTTGTACTTTCCGGCCGCCGCAGCTTTTAAGAGTTTCCCGCATTCTCTCAGGCCCTCGGCGCGCTCCACCTTGATCTCCCGGTCGGGGAAACGGCCCCTGATCACATTCACCACCGCCTGGGCCACTCCGCCGGAGACCGCAAAATTGCGGCCGTCGGTAGACGCGTCGTTGATGCCCTCCGGATCCTCCGCAATATTCTCGATATCCACATGCCGGGCGTCAAAGATTCCCGCCATCTCCTCGAAGGTCAGAACGAAATCCACGTCGCTCCGGATGTCATTCCGCATGGCCTCCAGCTTCTTGGCGGCACAGGGGCCGATGAACACCACCTTCGCCTTTTTATGCTCCGACTTTATGAGCCGGGCCGTCAGCGTCATGGGAGTCAGGGCCATGGAAATACAGCTTCCCTCCTTGCCCATCATCCGCTTTGCCATCACCGACCAGGCGGGACAGCAGGAGGTTCCCATAAACGGTCTCTCATCCGGCACCTCGCGCACAAAGTCGATGGCCTCCTGGGTGGCACAGAGGTCCGCTCCGATGGCCACCTCAAACACGTCCGCGAAGCCCAGCTCCTTCATGGCCGCCCGCAGTTTTCCCGGCGTCACCTTCGGGCCGAACTGGCCCACGAACGCAGGGGCGACGGCGGCGTACACCCGCTCGCCGGACTGGATGGCGCGGATCACCTGGAAAATCTGCGACTTGTCAGCGATGGCTCCGAAGGGGCAGTTCACCAGGCACATGCCGCAGGAGACACATTTGTCATAGTCGATATCTGCACGGCCATTCTCGTCGGAGCCAATGGCCTCCACTCCGCAGGCCGCCGCACAGGGCCTCTCCTGCACGATAATGGCATGGTACGGACACACATCCACACATCTGCCGCAGCGGATGCATTTATCATCGTCGATTCTTGAAAGGCCGCTGCCCGGATCCAGAGACACAGCGTCCTTCGGGCACACCTCCACACAGGGGTGCGCCAGGCACGCCTGGCAGCCGTTGGTCACGATCACCCGTTTCTCATTGCAGGCGTTGCAGGCAAATTTAATTACATTGATCAGCGGATGCGTGTAGTAGGTCTCCGGCCGGTCTGCCGCCTCGATGTTGTCAGAAAGCGGCGCGTGCTCCGCGGCGCTCCTGCAGGGGAGCCCCATGGCCAGGCGAAGCCGCTCGCCCACGATAGCCCTCTCCAGGAACACATCGTTTCTGAAACGGCTTACTTCCCCCGGTATGATCTTGTAGGGAAGCTCCTCAATCCTTTTATCCACCGGCCATTCGGTATGATAGGCCATGCGGGCCACTTCCCGGAAAATGCGGTGGCGTATCTCGCGTATCCTCGTCTCTAACCCTCTCATTGGCGTGCTTTTCCTTTCTTCTTTATTTAATTTGAATATTGATTTACTTTTTTATTATCCCCGTTTCTCAATGCTTTACACGGTGCAAGTATAAATCAGATCACAGGCAGCGTCAAGGGACTGCGCGCATGTGTAAATTGACATATTTTCAGATGGCTATATAATAGTAACATAGAACGAAGGAGGGGTCTTCATATGAATCAGGAAAATTTAAAAGATAAACGGATCGCAGTCGTCGGCGCCGGCGGAGTGGGCGGCTATCTGGGCGCCATGCTGGCCAGGACTTACGGACATGTGACGCTGGTGGTGAGAGGCCGCCGCATGGAATCCATCCGGGAAAACGGGCTGGTGCTCCACAGCGACTACAAAGGCGAGATCGCCGCCCGCCCGGAGCGTGCCGTTCCCATCGATCAGATGGGGGAACAGGACATCATCTTTGTGTGCGTGAAAAATTACTCGCTGGAGGAGGCCTGCCGTGACATCCAGGACTTTGTCACCGAAGATACGATCATTGTTCCCGTGATGAACGGCGTGGATCCCGCCGAGAGGATCGCCGCTGCACTCGGAAAAGGAACCGTCGTCAGCTCCCTCATTTACATTGTGGCGTTTGCCAACGAGGATTTCTCCGTCACCCAGCAGGGCGACTTCGCCAGTCTGCGGATCGGCATCGAAAATGCCGCTCCCGGACAGCAGGAAAAGGTGGAGCTGGTATCTGCTATCCTCTCGGGGGCCGATATCGACCACAAGATTGCGAAGGACATTGAGCTGGAGATCTGGCGCAAATATATCCTTAACTGTGCCTACAACGTGGCCACCGCCTACTATGACAACACCATCGGCGAGCTTCGGAGCGATCCCGCAAAGGCGAAGGAATACGAGGATCTGGTGTGGGAAGCCTACAAAGTCGGCGTTTCCAAAGGAGTCCAGCTGACAGAGGACCACGCCAGCGCCATCATCCACCGGTTCCATCACGAGCTGGCGGACGACGCCACCAGCTCGCTCCAGCGCGATGTGCGCGCCGGAAAGCCTGCGGAGGTGGAAACCTTCTGCGGATATATCGTGAAGGAGGCCAGAAAGCGCTCCATCGACGTTCCCGTCACGGAGAAAATGTACGAAGGTCTTTCCGGGACTGGGCGCTAGACCAGTCCGGATTCTCCGGCGGCAGGGAAGCAATCTCTCTCATCCTCTCGATGATGGGAAGGTGCTGGGTGCATTTCTTCTCGCAGGAACCGCACCCGATGCAGGCCGCCGCCTGCTCCGGCTTAAGCTCCCACTGGATGCGCAGCCGGGTCGGAACCAGAGCCGTATCCCCGGAGAGAAGCTTCTGGTTGTAGCCGTCCATAAATTTCGGAATCTCAAGTCCCATGGGACATCCCTTGCAGTAGCCGCAGCCGGTGCACAGATCATTGAGCGCCATGCGGCTGCTGCCAAATTTCCCGGCCACTTCCTCCGCCGGAAGCTCCTCAAGATTCTCCACCGCCTTCACCGCGTCATCCACATGCTGCCTGGTGGTGCATCCCGCCAGCGTCACGGTGATCTCCCGGTGCGAAGCCACAAACCGCAGCGCCGCCTGGGGAACCGTCAGATCTGTCCCCTCCGTCAGATAGGTAAAGAGCTCCGGCTTCTGGGGAATCAGACCGCCGCTCAGCGGATTCATCACCACAATCCCCATGCCGTTTTCATATGCTTTTTTCACGCCGCTCCGGCGGAATCTGTAATTCAGCGCATTATAGCCGATCAGCATTCCCTCAAATTTCCCGGAATCTACTACGATCTCATTGTCGTTGCCCTGCATGTGGGAGGAGAGAACAATATGGCGGATCAGCCCCTCGCGCTTCGCCTCCTCGAAAAAGCCGTACAGCGTGTCCATATGCTTCTGCCAGGATTCCATATTCATCATGCACCACATATGGTAAAAATCTATGTAATCGGTTTTCAGACGGCTTAGAGAGAGCTCCAGCCGCCTGCGGAAATCATCTCTCGTCGGCCTGTCCGTCTTTAACGTCCCCAGATTTACCTTGGAGGTGACGAATACCTTGCTCCTGTCCACCTGGGACAGGGCGATGCCCGTCACGATCTCGCTCTTATCCTCGCAGTAATCCGGCGCCGTATCCCAGTAATTGATCCCCTTCTCAAACGCGTAGAGTGGAATCTCGGCGCACGCCTCATAGCGCCCGGCGCGGATATCGTCCATATTGTAACGAAGCGTGCCGAGACCGATGGCCGATACCTTTAAGCCTGTATTTCCATATTCCTTATAATACATTTTCTTCTCCCCCTGTTTTTATTTGCTGACCGTGTCCTTACCTTTCCGCTGCCTGGTTCTGCTCCTCCAGCTTTCTGTTCTGCGCTATTCCTGCACTCCGTTTTTCGCGCAGAGATCGCTCACGCAGCACCGGTCGCAGTATGGCTTCGTCCTCGCGGTACATACATCCCGCCCGTGATAGACGAGGCGATGGCAGAAATCGCTCCCCTCCTCGGGAGGCACAATCTTCCAGAGCGCCATCTCCACCTTCTTCGGCTCTTTTATGCCGTCCACCAGTCCCATGCGGTTCACCAGGCGGATGCAGTGGGTGTCCGTCACGATGGCAGGTTTGCCAAACACATCTCCCATGATGAGATTCGCGCTCTTTCTTCCCACGCCGGGCAGCTTTAAAAGCTCATCAAAATCGTCGGGCACACGGCCCCCGTACTGGCTTTCCAGCACCTTCATGCAGGCGCTTATGTCGCGGGCTTTACTGTGTCCCAGTCCACAGGGCTTCACAATTTTCTCGATCTCATCCACATCCGCGCAGGCCAGGCTGTGAACATCCGGGAATCTGGCGTACAGATCCTCGACTACTACATTCACGCGGGCATCGGTACACTGGGCCGCCAGCCGGACGCTGACCAGCAGCTTCCACGCCTGGTTGTAATCCAGCGTACACGCCGCGCCCGGATACTCCCACCGGAGCGCATCGATGACCGCAGCCGCCAGCTCCTCCTTCGACAGGCTCTCGCGCCGCCAGCGGATCGCCTTCTGTTCCGTCTCCTTCACAAAGGCTTCCTTTCCATCGCAGTACGCCCCGATATCGTCGGGATGCGCTGCCGCCAGCGCTTCCTTGAGTGCTCCGTATTCCCGGCGGACTTTAGGATGGCTTCTTAAATAGTCCCGGAATGCCAGGTGCCTTCGGATCTCCTTTCCGTTCGCCGCAGCAAATATATGGATCTGGTGGGTGCGCTCCTCCCCACCTTTTCTGTAATACCTCCTGCCTTTGATGCCAAACTCTCCCATACACTCATAGCCGGCAGCCTCAAAGCGTCTGTTCAAGGCATCCACCGCCTCTAAGTCTCTCACCACTGGGAGAATGTCGATCACGGGCTTTGCCTTCAGCCCCTCCACCGCCGTGCTCCCGATATGATGGATCGACACCATCTCTTCCCCAAGAATCCCGGCAATCAGCTCCTTTTCTTTCTCATAATCAAGCCTCCACCGGGGATCGTACTCCGTAACTCTCACTCGCTGTCCCATATGAGTTTCCTCGCTTTTTGTACTATAGTCTACTATAAAAAGAATACCGGATTTACAGGCGAATGTCAACGCAAAGCCCAGTCGTCGAGGGAAATCTGCCGGTCAATCCACGACTCCTGTCTGGCGGCGCGGATCACCTCATCCGGCCGGCTGTGTCCGATCAGATATGGGGATGCCGGATCATGGGCTTTCATATTCCGTATAACGGTCTCCCGGTCGTAATTTGCATAGCAGTAAAGGCAGCCATGGCCGCAGGAATTATACGCCCCGATATCATTTCCCAAAAGACAGCTGCACTCCTGTCTGGCCGGCTTTCTGCCGCCGGGAACCAGAAGGCGCTCTCCGATGGCCTGCTCCAGCACCTCCCTGGTCATACATCCGCCGCAGTCGATGCCGAAAGGAGCCAGCTCATCGCCCTCGCAGCAGGTGTGCAGCTTTATCCCATGCGCTCCGGCAATCCGGGCCAGATTCTCCCCCAGAACCAGCCGTTCCTCCCGCCTCACCGCACGGATGCCCGGGAAATTGCGCTTTGTCTTCTCGTAAAGATCGATAAAGCTTATCACACAGCGGCTGGTGTATCCCGCCAGAGCGGAGGCCATGGCTTCAAACTGTCTCAGATGATATTCTACGGTATATGTGTCATTCAGAAAGATCGGATCATACCGCCAGAAGACGGCCCGCGCTCCCACCGCGCGGGAGAGCTCCTTAAACGACGCGAGAACCGCCTCTTTATCCGGGACGAACGGCTCGATCTCCTTTCCGTACGGCGTTACAGTGACGTACCACACCTGCCTGAACGGCCGCAGGCGCGGCAGCCCGGAAAGCATGGGAGCCAGATTCTTCGTGCAGAAGGTCAGACAATCCACCACCTCCGGATCCAGCTCATATCGGGTCACCTGAACCGGGTTGTATGGATTTCTGGTGAGCAGATATCCCTCCTCCACCCGCCGGTAAAACCACTGACTGTAATATGCAGGAATATCCGTCCGGCTTCCCGTGTTGAGTATCATGGTTCCACCCCCTCGTCCGCGGAGGACAGACATGCAAGAAATCTCTCGCCGTATTTTTCAAACTTAAATTCTCCGACACCGGTGACGCCCAGCATCTCTGTCTTCGTCTTTGGCTTCACAAAACACATATGTACCAGCGTCTTGTCGGAGAATACGATGTACGGCGGCACCTTCTCCTCGCGGGCAATCTCCATGCGGAGCGCGCGCAGGCGGTCAAACAGCGTCTCCTCCGCCTCTGTAAATTCGCCGGAGGCAAGACCGGCAGCCAGGCCTTTGCGCTTTGAACCGGCCTTCTCCTTTTTGTCCTTTTGGGGCTTTTCCTGCTCCTTCGCCATCTTCATGGTAAGAGTCCCGCCCGACTGCATAAATTCTCTCGATTTTTCCGTCAGCTTCACGATGGCAAACTCGTCATTTGTCACAGTCAGAAGACCGTTTAGCTGAAGATAATTCATCACCTGGCGCAGCTTGTAGGCCGGCATTTTAGAAAGCTTCCCGTAGCATGGATTTTCGTCCATGCGGTAGCCTCGTATCTTCGCGGTATTTGCCCCGTGCACGGTGTCGATGATGACGTTTGTTCCATATCTCTGGCGGCTTTTTTCCACACAGGTGAGGATGCATCCGGCGGCTTCCGTGATGTCTATGGTCTCAAACTGCGTCAGGCAGTTTACACAGTTCCCGCAGTAATTGTTCCCGTATTCGCCGAAATATCTCAGAATATAGTCCCGCAGGCACTCGTTTGTGAAGCAGTAAAACGTCATCTTCCTGAGCCGTTCCCGGTCCCGCTCCATCACCAGCCGGCGGGTCAGGTCATCCAGCTCCTGGTTATCCTGGTTGTGATCGATAAACAGCTGATTCGTGATCACATCCTGGCCGCTGTAAAACAGGATGCACTCCCCAGGCTCCCCGTCCCGGCTGCATCGGCCGATTTCCTGGTAGAAGGCCTCGATGCTTTTCGGCATATTGTAATGGATCACGTAGCGCACATTGGACTTGTCAATGCCCATGCCGAAGGCGTTGGTCGCCACCATCACCTGCGCCCGGTCATAGATGAAATCATCCTGGTTCTGCCGCCTCTCCGCGTCCGACAGGCCGGCATGGTACCGTGTCACCGATATCCCGTCTTTGAGCAGTTTCCCGCTCACCTCCTCCACCAGTTTCCGGGTCAGACAGTAAACGATGCCGCACTGTCCGGGGTGAGTCTCCACGAAATTTTTAAGCGCCGCATATTTATCCTTCGGCGTCTGGACGCCCAGGTACAGGTTCGGCCGGTCGTACCCCGTCGTCACCAGAAGCGGATCGCGAAGCATCAGAATATCGACGATATCCTCACGGACCTCCTGCGTGGCAGTGGCCGTAAAGGCGCTTATGACCGGACGCTTCGGCAATTTTTTAATAAATTCAACAATCTTGAGATAACTGGGGCGGAAATCCTGCCCCCACTGGGAGACGCAGTGGGCCTCATCCACCGCAACCATGGAAATAGACGCATGCAGGGCAAACTCCAAAAATTCCTCGGTTTCCAGCCGCTCCGGAGCCACATAGATAATCGGATACCGACCCTCCCTGGCCAGGGACAATGCTTTGTGATACTGGGAAACAGATAAGGAACTGTTCAGATAGGCGGCGTGGATGCCTGCCTGGTTCAAGGACGCCACCTGGTCCTTCATAAGAGAAATGAGCGGAGAGATCACGAGGGTCAGCCCCTCCATGAGCAGCGCGGGAATCTGGAAACAGAGGGACTTGCCCGAGCCTGTGGGCATGACCCCGAACACATCCCTGCCTTCCAGAATCGCGTCGATCAGCCGCTCCTGGCCCTCCCGGAAATGGTCGTAGCCAAAATACTGCTTTAAGATCTGATATTTGTCCAAGCTTTCACCGCTTTCTGTAGATGTCAAATCATCGGGTCAATGAAGTTTTAAATATTCGCTTGACAGAACGTGTGTTCTGATGTAAGATGATTCTATCACAGACGCCGGCATTTGTAAAGCCCTAATTTTTCAATCCGTTTTCAGCCGATTTTATTCACTCCCGTCTCTTGGTATGTTTTTCTGCTGGTACTGTTTGGGGCTCATTCCTACTTTATTTTTGAACGTCCTGCTGAAGTGGGACAGGTTGTTGAATCCCGCCTTTCCGCAGGTGTATTCCACGGTATAGCCATCGGCCAGCAGTTCTTTGGCTTTGGAGATGCGGCAGTTGATGATGTACTGGCTGGGGGTGGTTCCCATGACATCCCGGAATCGTTCGCACAGGGCATATTTGTTTATGAAGAAGCGCCTGGACAGGGTATTTAACAGAATCTCTTCCTCATAATTTCTGTGAATATAATTGACGATGTCATAAATCCGGTTTCTGTCGTGATCCTCATTGGCAATTCCGTGATAGGTACGATACAGAGAATTAACTTTCAATAACATTTCCGCCAGCAAAAGCTGAATATAAAGCTCCTTTCCATAGCACTCCTCCTCCGATTTGTCCCGAAGCTCCAGCAGACGGTCCAGATGACGGCGAAAGTCATCCGCTTCCGCCTCGGTCAGTTCCAGGATCCACCCATCGGGGAAGGGGCAGAACAGGAAGCATTCCAGCAGGCTGACACGCTCCGAGGACAGATAATCCACATAGGATGGATCAAAGTACAGGACATAGCGTTTGTTTTCGCCTTCCGGCTCCTTTGTGCCAAACTGATGCAGATCTACGCTGTTGAATATCAGAAGAGTATTCTTCCGAATTTCATGCTCCTCACCATCCACCGTGAGAAACATCCCGTCAGACAGGCACAGCAGAAGCTCATACTGGTCATGCCTGTGAACCCTGGCATTGGAGGTTCCTGCCGTGTCCTTGTATTCAATAGAAAAGACATTTTCGAGTCTTTCGTAATACTTCCGGCTCAGTTTCATTTTTCCCTTTTCCATCGCGCCACCGTTTCCTTTCTTTTTGAAAGTATTGCAAGATGCGTGTGCTGTCGGGCAAAAGAGACGGGTAAATCTTTACCCGCCTCCCGCTTTATCTTTCGTTCCATCAGCCATAGATCAGATTGGGCAGGAACAGGATGACATCCGGAATGAATACCATCACAATATCCAGACCAATCACGGCCGCAAAGAATGGAATACTATATTTTACATACTCTGAGATGGGACAGCCCATGATATCGCAGACCGAATAGCAGGCCGTTCCCACCGGCGGAGTCATACATCCCATTGTCACAATCGTCATCATAATGATTCCGAAATGTACCGGGTCTACTCCCATCTCCGTCAGAACCGGCAGGATCAGCGGAGTAAACAGAAGTATGTTGACATTCGAGTCGATCACCATTCCGGTCACTGTCAGGAACAGGATAATCATAATCATCATAATCTGCGGATTATCTGTCAGATTCAGCAGCACGCCGCCTAAAACTGTAGGCACTTTCTCCACAGTAAGAGCATAACTGAAAATTCCCGACATCGCAATAATTAAAATGATTCCGCCCGTATCCACCACGCTGTCCTTCAATGACTGCACAAAGCCGTCCCAGTTCAGTTCATGATAGATCACTGTCCCGCAAAGCAGCGCATACATAACTGCGAACGCTCCCGCCTCCGTGGAAGTACAGAGTCCAAAACGGATCAGTAAAATCAGAAGCACCGGGAATATCAGAGCAAAGAAACATTCCTTTGCGCAAGTCAGAAGTTCTCCTGCCGACGGTGCCTTCACGGACTCATCGGGGATATCGTACCCGGCCTTTTTGCTGGTCCACCACACGGTTCCCATCAGAGCCAGACACATTAGGATTCCAGGGATCAGACCGGCAATAAACAGCCGGCCAATGGAAACATTTCCCACAAACCCATACAGGATCAGCCCCAGGGACGGCGGAATCGTGGCTGTAATCAGACTCGTCAGGCACAGAACCGCACAGGAATATCCCTTCGGATATCCTCTTTCTGTCATACTCGGCCCCAGAATACGGGCCTCCATGGTCGCATCCGCCACCGCCGATCCCGACACACCGCCCATCAGAGTGGACAGCAGTACGGATACCTGACAGGTGCCTCCGATCATCTTTCGCGTGGCCACCTGGCTGAATTTCATCAGACGCGGCGTGATACCTGTCCGGTTCATCAGATTTCCGGCAAAGATAAAGAACGGAACCGCCAGGAACGAAATTGACTGCGTCTGCGCGATCACTCTCTGGACCGCAATATTGATCGGAATGTCTCCTGTGGTCAGAAACCATACGATTCCTGATCCTCCGATCACAATGGCGATCGGCGCATTGATCAGAAGCAGCACAAGAAATACGATCATCATAATAACCAGTTCGTTCACCTATGCCACCTCCTTCTCATTATCCGGGTCATGCATTTTGATATTGAAGCTGTCGTTTGAGAACTCTTTTATCACAACCGCGACCTTGATCACCAGCGAAATCATCATCATAAGACCGCAGACCGCCAAGCTCAGGGTGACCCAGCCATAAGACATGGGCCGGCTGTTAAAAACACGCGCCCAGTTCAGCTTTGCAAGCCCCGTGCCTTGATAGACGAACATTCCCATGATAACCATCATGATAATATAGACGATCAGTTGAAGAACCTTCTGAATACGGATCGGAAGATTCATCGTGAGAATATCCATTCCCACCAGACGGTTCGAGCGGAGAGCGATATCCGCCCCCATAAACGACACCCACGCAAACAGCAGCGCACATATATCATCGTTGGCCACAATCGGACGATTGAACAGCCTCAGAACCGCATTGCCGAACGTCAGAACAATTATCGCAAAGAATCCGGCCGCCGCCAGCGCAATCTCTGTTTTGCAGTAAATTTTATACAGTTTCTTCATTTAACACCTCCAGTTCTGCCTTCCGGCATGTTACTGGATTCCCATTTGAGAGTATAATTCCTCGCGAAGAGCAACGAAATCGACTCCTCCTGTGGTGGCATCGTCAGAATACAGATACTCCGTCGCCTCGCGGAATGCATCCAGATCGGGCTCGTCTACCGTCACGCCCATCTCCTGCATCTCAGCCAGATACTTCTCTTCGTACTCCATAACATTCTGTTTGGTCTCGCCGTACACTTTGATCGCCGTTTCTTTTAACTCCTTCTGCTGTCTCTCCGTGAGAGAGTTGTACCAGCCGTCGCCGCACACGATGGAGCCGGTCAGAAGGAAATGCTTGGTCAAAGAAATATGATCGCACACCTCAAACATACGCAGACTGTAGATCGTCGGGATCTGCCACTCGCCGCCGTCAACAACACCGGTCTCGATGGCATTGTACGCATCCGACTGGTTCATGGAAGTTCCGATGGCTCCCATCGCATTCACGGAATTTACAGAAATCGGGGTGCCCATGGTACGGATCTTAAGACCGTTTAAATCTGCCGGTTTCTTAACTTCCTTGTTCGTCACGAACATACGGAAACCGGTGATGCAGTTGTTTGTCAGAAGCTGAAGCCCCTGTCCTTCCAGCTTCTCGGACCACTCTGCATAAAGAGGAGTGTCTAACAGCGCATCCAGCTGGTCGTAGCTGTCAAATAAGTACGGCATCATCAGAATACCAAATTCCGGAACATAGGATGCCAGCCGGGCCGGATCTGTCGCCGCGATTACGCCAGCGCCGGAAAGTGCCTGCTCCAGGACATCATCTGTCGAACCCATCTCAGAGGACACCATGGCAGTCGCGTCCCAGTCGCCCAGCTTGTTGAGCTCCTCCGCGAATTTCTCATGTGCCATGGACTGCGTGTCGCCGGGGCCGTTGGTTCCACAGATGATCACTTTCGCCTTCTCCACGTCGCCCTCTGCTTCGCTTCCGGCATCCTGTGATTCGGCGCCTTCCGCCTCAGCCTCTGCTCCAGCCACTGCCTCGGTGGCCGCCGGCTCTGCGCTCTCCGTTTTGCTTCCAGAGGAGCTGCACCCCGCCAGTCCCAGTGTCAGTGCAAGTGCCAATGATACTGCTGTGATTTTCCTTTTCATTTTTGTAACCTCCCATAGAAATAATTTTCTTATATTATAGAATTTTTCTATACATTATTTTGCTGTTTATTTTTATATTTTTTTGCGAAAATTTGCCCTACGGAAACAAAAATGAAAAATATGAAAGAAAACCCAAAAATTAAAGAAATATATGCAAAAATTAACCGGCAAACTCGTCTACAATCAGAATCAATATCAAATATCATTTTTATATGAGAGGTGTTTAGCTATGAACGGCATGATTACAGAGATCGAGCGCTTCGCTCTGAACGACGGCCCCGGCATACGGACTGTGGTCTTTTTCAAAGGCTGCAACATGAACTGCGCCTGGTGCCACAACCCGGAAACCATCCGCCCAAGCCGGGAGCTGCATTACTATGCTGCCAAATGCATCGGCTGCTACAAATGTGTATATGCATGTCCCAGCAAAGCACACAAAAGAATCAACAACGAGCACCGCTATTTCCCAAATTTGTGCATTAAATGTGGAAAATGTGCGGAAGTTTGCTACGCGAACGCAATGGCAGTCAGCGGCACGAAGGTTTCTTTGGAGGATGTCATGAACGAAATCCGTCAAGATAAGGCGTACTACGAAAACAGCGGAGGCGGCGTCACCCTGTCCGGCGGAGAAGTTCTCTGCCAGCTGGAATTTGCAGAAGCTCTTACGGATGCCTGTCATGAAGAATCCATTCCCGTCGGCCTGGAGACAAACTTAAACTTCCCCTGGGAGAAGATTTCCCCTCTGATCGGGAAAGCGGACCTTGTCATGTGCGATCTGAAGCTGGATGACACCGAAGAGCATAAGAGATGGACCGGAACCGGCAACGAGCAGATTAAAGAGAATATACGGAAACTCTCCGAAAGCGGCAAGGCCTTCCTCGTGCGCACCCCGCTGATTCCGGGAGCCACCGACAGCGACGAAAATATCCGGCAGATTTCCAGTTTTCTCGCCGGCGTCGTGCAGGGAAGCGGATTCCTGTACTACGAGCTCTTAAACTTCAATCCCCTGGGAGATACCAAATATCAGAGTCTCCGAAAGGCAAATCCTTTCGCGAATGCGAAGCCGCTCCCGCGGGAACGCGTTCTAGAGCTCAAAGAGCTGGCCGGAGAGGCCGGCATCACAGTCCGCACAGAGTAACAGAAAACAGCGATTGATTATACATATTTAGAAGGAGGTCTGTATCATGGGAAACATCCAGTTTATCAACGAGTATCCCGAAAATGAAACATTCACGCTGGACAAACGCATCCGCCTGCTGAAGGAACGGAAGCTTGCACAGACACAGGAAAAGATCGATATGGAGGGCGGTCTTGACGAGGACGACTACGGGCGCGTCGTTCCTCCCGATGATTTCCACTTTGAGATGGTACCCAACAATGAAAACGGCAGCTTCTACGGCTACGAAGGCTGGCGCACCAACTACTGCAAGCTCCTGGATGAGCACCCGCTCTACTGCGACCCTCTGGACGCCTTCGTGGGGCGCGGCTTCTTCTTCATGACCCGGCAGAAGGGTGCCATCTGGAACCCAGACATTCCCTACGACGATCTGAAGGAGGCGTTCGACCGGTACAACATCGTCTGCGGCATCGGATCCGACGGACACTTTACCCCCAACCTGCGCATGGGGTTTGAGATGGGCTGGGGAGGCATTCTGGAAAAGCTGAAAAAATACCAGGCCATCAACAGCGGCCCCGAACACGCGCTGTTTTACGAGAGCGAGATCATGGTGGTGGAGCACATCATCGCATTTCTTCACCGCATGGCCGCCGAAATCCGTGATCTCGCCGGGCAGGAGCGAAACCCGTATCTCAGAAAGAACCTGGAAGAAATGGCCGAATGCAATGAAAAAATGGCCGAGGGAGCGCCGGAGACGCTGCGTGAATGCATTCAGTGGATGTGCTGGTTCAGCTTCTTCAGCCGCCTTTACAACCGCGGTCCCTCCGGCGGACAGCTGGATGAGCTTTTACGCCCCTTCTACGAGCACGATATCGCCGCCGGCCTCGTGGACGACGAGACCGCAAAATTTTATATTGCCTGCCTGTTTTTAAATGACACCCGCTACTATCAGCTGGCAGGCCCCGATGATGAGGGCAACGACATGGCCAGCCACATCAGCTATCTGATCCTGGAAGCCGCCGACTGGATTAACATTGCATGCAACTTGACGGTCCGGGTTCACGACAACATGAACGAGGATTTCTTCAAGACCAGCGTGGGATATCTTTTTAAAAATAAAAATGGATGGCCCCGCTTCTCCGGCGACAACAGTCTGGTCAACGGCTTCATGCGCCTGGGCTACAGCCAGAGCCTGGCGAGGAAACGCCTGGCCGCCGGATGCAGCTGGATGAGCATTCCGGGGATGGAATACACCTTAAACGACCTGGTAAAGATCAACACCGCCAAGGTGTTTGAAGTCGCCTACTTCGAGATGATGGACGAGGCCGCGAGCACGCCTCCCTCCACCGGGGTTTTGTGGAACAAATTCGAGAAACATCTGGCAAAGGCCGTGGAAACCACTGCCCGGGGCATTCTCTTCCACCTCCACCACCAGGATCAGAACGAGCCAGAGCTCATCTGCAATCTCTTAAGCCGCGGCCCGGTGGAAAAGGGCGCCGATGTGACAAAATCCGCCATGTATTTCAACATGTGCATGGACGGCGCAGGCATCGGAACGGTGGCCGACAGCTTCGCCGCCTGCGAGCAGCGCATCGAGCGGGAAAACAAGACCACCTGGGCGGCCCTCACCAGACAGCTTGACTTAAACTGGAATGACATCGACGGGGAATACATCCGCCAGATGATGCTCCACAGCGAACGCTACTGCGGAGGAAACACACTGGCGGACCGCTGGGCCGTCCGCATCAGCCAGCTGTTCTCCCGCCTGGTGCGCGAGGCAGTACCGCTCATCCGCTCCCTGGATCCCGACTACCCGGACATCCAGTTCATCCCCGGGTGGTTCAGCTGGTCCAACACGCTGGAATTTGGCAGCCATGTGCGCGCCACCCCCAACGGCCGTCACAACGGCGAGGCCATCAGCCACGGGGCCAATCCGACCTTCGGTTTCCGAAAGGACGGAGCTGTCACAGCCATGGCCAACAGCATCGCCAGCATCCAGCCCTTCTACGGAAACTGCGCTCCCCTGCAGCTGGAGCTGGATCCGCAGATTGCCGGAACCGATGAGGGCGTAGAAAAAATGGTGGCCATGATCCGCACGATCCTGGAGACGGGAAACACGCTTCTCAATATCAACATCATTGACAAGCACAAAATCCTGGAGGCCCACAAGGATCCGTCCCGATATCCGGATCTGGTGGTACGTGTCACAGGCTTCACCGCTTACTTCGCCATGCTGAGTCCCGAGTTCCGACAGCTGGTCGTCGACCGCGTCCTGGCCGTCAACGGAGACGACCCTTCTATGCCCGAAATGACCGCCAGCAGCGGATGTTGATTTGCGCGCCATCCCTAAGTACAATAAGATATATTCCAGGAAAGGAGTTTTTAATTTATGCCAGCCAGAGAAATACCCTCTTACATCAAAATGGAGACCCTGCCCGCACATATGACGGGAAACTGCCGGATTCTCCTGCTCCCCGGAGAAATTCCAGGGGCGGCGGTGTCCTGCCTGCATCTGCCCTCCGGAGAAACGATTTCCCTCGAGGGGCAGAATGAGCACATATGCATCCTCTTTCTCTGCAGCGGATCCGTGACCTTCGAGGCAGAGCGCAAGACATTTTCTTACCACGAGCGGGCTCTGTTTACCGCAAAACCGCAGAGCGATATTCTTATTTCGGCACATTCCGACGCAATTCTGCTTGAAATCTGCTGGGATATGAGCGAAAATGATCTTAAAGATCTCGAGAAAAGCACGACAGAGTTTCCCATAAGTCTGGCCTATGCAGACGCGGAGCAGTACCGGGATTTCTTTAAGAGCGAGACGACCATCAGCCGGGCCCTCTTAAAGCAGTCCGTGATCCCGCGCTTTGCCATGGGCAGTGTGGAGGCCAACGGGGACGATCTGGTGGGACAGCACGCGCATCCTTTATTGGATCAGTTTTTCTTCAGTTTTCCGGAGAACGACATGAACCTGCTCATCGACTGCCACATCTGCCCCATGAAGGGAGATACGCTCTTACACATCCCGCTGGGCAGCAACCACGGAGTGATCGCCCAGGGAGACCAGAAAATGCACTATCTCTGGATCGACTGTACCCCCGAAGAACAGAAGGACGCCGCCGTTGCATACTTAAACGAGGTTCACAAACCGACAGGGGTAAAGCAAACATTAGAAGATTAGGAGTCTTTATATGGAACAGAAAAAAGAACTGAAAATCGGAATCGTCGGCTGCGGCATGATCTCCCGCTACCACGCCCTGGCCGTACAGGAGACAGAGGGCATCTCCTTAACCGGCTGCTGCAGCCACAGCTACGAGAGTGCCTGCGCGCTGGCGAAGGAATTTTCCATCACCGCCTGGGAAAGCTACGAGGACATGCTGGCGGACGGCGGTCTGGACACCGTCGCCATCTGCACGCCCAGCGGAGACCACGCCCGTCAGATTCTTATGGCGCTGAACGCTGGGAAACATGTAGTGGTTGAAAAACCCATGTGCCTGACACTGGAGGAGGCGGACAAAGTGGTCAGAAAAGCGGACGAGACCGGACTTGTGGTCTGCACAATCTCCCAGTCCCGTTTCTCCGACGCGGCACGGGTGATTAAATCGGCCATCGACGCCGGCCACTTTGGCCGCATGGTGTCGGCCTCCCTTATGATGCGCTATTTCCGCTCCCAGGAATACTATGACCAGGCCGGATGGCGCGGAACCATCGCCGGGGACGGAGGCGGCGTTCTGATGAACCAGGGAATCCACGGAATCGACCTGCTGTGCTGGCTCATGGGCCGTCCGGTCAGCGCCTGCGGCTACTCGGACACGCTCCTCAGAGACATCGAGGTGGAAGATACGGTGGCGGCCGCCGTCCGCTTTGTAGGAGGCGCGGTGGCTTCCATCGACGCCACCGTCTGCTCCCAGCCGGCTTACGCGAAAAAACTGATTCTCTGCGGGGAGAAGGGCTCGGTGGAGCTCACAGAGGATTCCATCACGCTCTGGTCCCTGCCGGTTCCCTGTCCGCTCCCCATCGGCGCAGAGGAGGGCAACTCCGGTGCCGCCGATCCGAGAGGAATTTCCCATCACAACCACACCCGGGAATACGCGGATTTCGTTCATGCCGTCCATACGGGCGCTCCCGTCCTGATCGACGCCAGGGAAGGCCGGGTTCCCCTGCAGGTCATCCACGCCATCTATGAATCCAGCGCCACAGGAAAGCGGGTGGATATCCCCGCCGCCGAAAATACACCTGTCCGCCTGGACAATCCGCGGGTCTGGCGCACCTATCTGGGCGGGCGTCTCCTGGATGAGCTGCACGGAATATCCGGCGGCGAGAACGGCCATTTTCCGGAGGAATGGATCATGTCGGTGGTTGCCGCCCGCAATGTCGGACGCGAGGATATCAAGGACGAGGGGATGAGCCATCTTTTTGGAACCTCCCAGACTTTGAAAGACCTGCTCGACACGCATCCGGACGCATGTCCCGGCGGCTCGCCCGGCGTGCTGGTCAAGCTGATTGACAGCGCCGAACGGCTGACGCTGCAGGTGCATCCGGACCGTGAAAAGGCCATGGAGCTGTTTCACAGCCCCTACGGCAAGACGGAGTGCTGGCATATTCTGGGCACCAGGGACGTGGACGGCCAGACGCCATGCATCTATCTGGGATTCCGCCCGGGAATCACGCGGGAATACTGGAAGCACCTCTTTGACACACAGGATATTCCCGGCATGCTGGACGCCATGCAGAAATTTGAGGTGAAGCCCGGAGATACGATCTTAATTGAGGGCGGCATGCCTCACGCCATCGGCGCAGGCTGTCTCCTGGCCGAGATCCAGGAGCCCACGGACTTCACGATCCGCGTGGAGCGGACGACGCCCAGCGGCTTTGCGGTGGACGATTTTCTCTGTCACCAGGGACTGGGCTTTGACCGCATGTTCGACGCCTTCTGCTACGACGACATGGACCGGCAGACGATTCTCGACCGGTATTTTATAAAGCCGGACACCCTTATGAAGACAGAAAGCGGAACGATCTCCACCCTGATCGGATATGAGAACACTCCGCTGTTTCGTTTAGACGAGATCCGGACAGACGGGACGATCACTGTGCCGGACTCCCATGGTTTTTCCGGGCTGTACGTGCTGGAGGGACGGGGAATGCTCACCGCCGGCCTCACCCGTATCCCGCTTGAGAAGACCTGTCAGATTTTTGTCCCCGCCAGAACCGGGGAATTTACGCTTAAAGCCGGGGAGGGAGCTCCGCTGCGGGTTCTCCACTTCTTCGGCAAAAAGTAACATAAAAAAAGTATTACGGCTCCACCGCCACCTTGATCACGCCATCCCTGCGGTTTTCAAAAAGCTCGTAGGCAGCTTCAATTTCCCGCAGTTTAAAGGTGTGGGTGATAAGCGGTGTCGTGTCGATTTTCCCTTCTGCGATCAGAGAGAGAATTTCGCCGCAGTCGCAGCCGTCCACGCCGCCGAATTTGAACGTCAGATTTTTTCCGTACATATCGGGTAGCGGCAGCATCTGGGGGCCGTCGTACAGGGCCACCACGGTGACCACCGCGTTGGGGCGGGCGCATTTCCAGGCCATTTGGAAGGTGGCCTCCGTGCCCGCCACCTCAAGCACCACGTCCGCGCCTCCATGCGGAGTAATGGATTTCACATAGCGCTCCACATCGGCAGCCTGCGGATCGACGACTTCCACCTGGGGATAGTGCTCTTTCACAAATTCCCGGCGGCCCGCGTCAGTCTCGCAGACGATGATTTTCGCCGGGTTTTTAAGCATCACACAGAGCAGCGTGCAGATGCCGGTGGGGCCTGCGCCGATGATGAGCACCGTGTCCTGCTCCTTTATATCGGAGATTTTTGCCGCCCAGTACCCGGTGGCCAGCACATCTCCCACAAACAGAGCCTGCCGGTCCGTGACGGAGTCCGGAATCCGGTTGAGCCCCTGGTTCGCCAGCGGCACGCGGACGTACTCGCCCTGCCCGCCGTCGATGCGGCAGCCCAGCGCCCACCCGCCGTTCTCATCCTCGCAGTTGTTGACCCATCCGTTTCTGCAGAAAAAACATTCGCCGCAAAAGGTTTCTACATTGACGGTCACCCGGTCTCCGGGGGCCACGTTCGTCACCGCAGCTCCAACCTTTTCCACCACGCCCACCATCTCATGCCCCACGGTGATGCCGGGTACCGCCCGCGGCACGGAGCCGTGTTTGATGTGAAGATCGCTGGTGCAGATGCTGGACAGGGTGACCCGCACGATGGCGTCGGTGGAGGACAGGATTTCCGGCACCGGCTTTTCCTCCAGTTTAAATGTTCCTTTTGCTTTGTATGTGTATGCCAGCACGGCTGTTTCTCCTTTCCACATGTATTCCATATTTGCTACATGTTTCGTCCCAGATCCATCCCAGGTTCTCACTTCATGCTTTTTTCGCACTCCTTTTTGCAGCCATTTTAAGGCCTCAGCGAATTATATGATATCCGCCTCAAAATCATCTAAATCCAGCGTTCCGTCAAACAGAACCGACTTTGCTATTTTATAAAGCTCGTTTTTATCTCTGGGAAACAGAGTGATAGTGTCCTCGTTTTCGCCAAGCGGAATCAGAGACAGGCGCATCCGGCCCGCGACTGGAGCGCAACTGGTGATCGGGGCGCGGCCGATGACCGAACCGCAGCTGGTGACTGGATCGCAGCTGATAAACAAATCGCGGTTGCTGTCCACTGATTGGGGCGTCTCCTCGAACTCCATCCGTGCCAGATCAAACAGACGCTCCGCCCCTCTTCTCACATCGACCCGGATCCCGATCACTCTGGCCGCATCGAAGCTCCAGCGTGTTTCCTCCAGCCACGGGTACAGAGCGGTAATGGGAAACGGAGCCCGCACATCCGCCGCCTCCATCGCTGTAAACACCTGGCCGCGCACGTTGAGCGGCAGCTCCTCCTCACTGCTGAATGCAGCGAACTGGCGGAAGGTTCGGCCCGAACGTCTCCACCTTTCAAACTCGCAGATTCCCTGCTCTGCGCCATAACAGGCAGTCAGAATGTTCCTGACATCCGCGGTCAGCTCCTGGTTTTCAAATGCCAGCTTCATGGGGAGATTACAGTAACCGGCATTCACTGCCGTCGTCTCGTTTTTTCTTTCCATGCCCTACTCCTCCTGGAGCTTCTCTGTGTCCTGCAGATTCTCCATATTCTTCCGGCGTTCCGCCTCCCGCAGACAGTTTTCCAACGCCGCCTCGTATGCCTCTCTGGTCACCGGATCAAAGCACACCATGGTCACGTCCATCTGCGGATACTGCATGATGGTGCGGACCGCGATTTCGGCGGCCTCCCTCAACGGGAAACGGTAAATGCCTGTGCTGATGGACGGAAATGCGATCTCGCGGATCCCGTGCTCCATGGCCAGCAGAAGGCAGTTCCGGTAACAGGACTCCAGAAGCTGCGCCTCCCCGCGATTTCCCCCGGCGTAGCGAGGGCCGGGCGTGTGGATGACATAGGCGGCTTTGAGATTATAGCCCTTCGTGATTCTGGCCTCGCCGGTGGGGCAGCCGTGAAATGTCCGGCACTCGGCTAAAAGCCCGGGGCCTGCCGCCCGGTGGATGGCCCCATCCACACCCCCGCCGCCCAGGAGCGAGGTGTTGGCCGCGTTCACAATGGCTGTGGTTTCACATTTTGTTATGTCGCCCTCAATGATTTTTAATGACATCCCATTCCCTCCGTTTCACTGAATATATGATATGGGGCATATCCATCCCGTAATAGTGCTTCACGAACTGGCCGCGCGGCGTCATGCCGTTGCGCCCGGCCACGCGCTGGGACGCCAGATTGTTGTCGCGGATGATGGAGTACACCTCCGATGCGCCCAGCGTTTCAAACGCGTAGTCCCGGCAGGCTGTGGCGGCCTCCGCAGCGTAGCCCTGATGCCAGAATTTTTTCTGGAACAGGTATCCCACCTCCACCACCTCCGTGCCGTCACAGTCCTGCATGGTCAGCCCGCACTGGCCGATCATCTCGCCGGTCTCCTTTAGAATGACGGCCCACAGCCCGAAGCCGTACTGTGCGTAGCGCTCCATCTGACGGTGAAGCCACTGCCTGGCCTCCTCGTCGGAAAACGCATGCTCGTAGGCGTACATGACCTCCTCATCTTTAAGCATAAGGCAGAGAGCCGGAAAATCGTCGTCTGTCATTCTTCTTAAATACAGGCGGGGTGTCTGTAAAACCATGGCTGACTCCTTCTTTCTGTGTATTATTTTCACGGACTGCGGGGGCGCAAAACGCGGAGCAGTCCGGAATGGCGGGGGCACGACACTTTTGAGACCCCAACATTTAAAATAAATATAGCATATATTTTTTCTCGAGGAAAGAGCGTGTATTTTTGACCGGCTCTGCACAGAATCCCAATCGAGGAAAATTATCTGCTTCTGCTCGAGGCCTCCAGCCGCTTGAAAGCCAACCAAAAAAAGCCATCTGTCTCATTTTCAGAGGTCATGGAACATCTGAACATTTCCGAACAGGATATTGAACATACGGAGGATGTAGAAATCGAATGAAAATAATATGGACCATAGAGTTTCTGGATGAGGCCGAGCGGGACTTAAAAATGCTGGACCGCTCAGCCCAACTCCAGGTTTTGAAAGAGCTAAGATATGAAAATCATCGTTATTTCAGCCAGAACCACCAGATCCTCCTACTCACTCCTCAGCGCATCAATCGGATTCAGCCGTGCAGCCCGTCCCGCGGGCATATAGCCGAACAGAAGCCCGATCCCCACCGACACGCCGAAGGCCACCAGCACGGACCCCAGCGTCGGCTCCGCCTCCATTCCCATCATATTGCCGATGACGCCGGTCAGAAGACAGCCCAGGACAATTCCCAGGATTCCGCCGAGGGAGCTGGTGACGGCCGCCTCGATGACGAACTGCTGCATGATGGTTCTGCGCTTCGCGCCCAGGGATTTGCGGATGCCGATCTCCCGGGTGCGCTCCGTCACGGACACCAGCATAATGTTCATTACGCCCACGCCGGCCACCAGAAGAGAGATTCCGGCGATGCCGCCGACCAGAAGAGACATCATGGCGATCATGGAATTTAAGGAATCCAGCATCTCGCTCATGGCGGTGATGGAGTAGAGATCCTCGTCCTTGAAAATGGGATACAGGAACTCGTCGAACAGATCCTTGACAGTCTCCGTCTCGTCGGTGTCCACGGTGGTGAACACATAATTTCCGATGACTCCGTTTCTGGAGAGCTTCACGGCTGTGGTGTAGGGAAGGTAGAGAAAATCGTCGCTGCCGCCCTCCTCCACGTCGTCGCTCTCGCTGGTCTGCCGCTCCACGCAGCCCACGATCTCATAGGCCTCGCCGTTGACCTTGATGGTCTCACCCAGGGCTTTGGAGGAGCCGCCGTACAGCTCCTGCGCGATGTAGTACCCCACCACGCAGACCTTCTGCCTTGAGACGATGTCCGAATACTGGATGAACCGACCCTCGTCCAGCGCCTGCTCCTTGAGATCCAGATACTCCTCGCTGACCCCGGTGATGGAGGTGGAGGTCTGGGACTCATTTCCCACCTTGACGGTGCCGTTCACCGAGACCGTGGGGGACATCTGGGCAAAATACTCCTGGTTCTCCTCGTAAAACCCGTACATCTCGTCGTCCGAGACGGAACGGGTGCTTAAATTCACCAGATTGACCATGATCTGGTTGGTTCCCATGCTGGCAAAGCTCTCCTTCATGTAGGACATCTGGCCGTTGATGAGTCCCACCAGGATGATCACCGCGGCCACGCCGATCACGATGCCGAGCATGGTCAGAAACGAACGCATTTTATTGCTCCATATGCTTTTTATAGCCAGGTTAAAGGATTGAAGCATACTCTTTCACATCTCCGTCAAAATTTATTTTCCCGTCGTGGATACGGACGACGCGCTCCGTCTCCAGGGCGATGGAGCTGTCGTGGGTGATCATCACAATGGTATTTCCCTCCCGGTGCAGCTCCTTCATGAAATCCAGCACCTCCCGGCTGGTCCGGGAATCCAGCGCGCCTGTGGGCTCGTCGGCCAGTATGAGCGACGGATCCCCGGCCAGCGCCCGGGCGATGGACGCCCTCTGCTGCTGGCCGCCGGAGAGCTGCTTCGGTTTGCTGGCCCATTTTTCGGCAAGGCCCACCTTTTCCAGCGCCTTCATGGCCCGCTCCCGGCGCTCATTTTTTCCGACGCCGGCGTAGAGCAGGGGGAGCTCCACATTTTCCAGAAGATTGTCCCGGGGAAGCAGATTATACTGCTGGAAAATGAAGCCGATCATTTTATTGCGTATCTCTGCCAGCTGGTTGTCGCTCATGTGTCCCACGTCCTCTCCGCCCAGCAGATAAGTTCCGCTGGTGGGCACATCCAGCGCACCGATGATGTTCATGAGCGTGGATTTTCCGCTTCCGGATTTTCCCACGATCGCCACAAACTCGCCCCGGCAGATGGTCAGAGTGATCCCGTCGTTGGCGTGGACCTCCTCCGCGCCCATGCGGTAGATTTTGTAAATGTCCTTAAGCTCTATGAGCGGCTGCTGTCCTTCCATGATAGAAATTTCCTTTCAAACTGATATGATGATCGCCGGCCCTCGCCTGTCCGGGGCCCTCGCCTGCCCGGGGCCCTCGCCTGCCCGGCACTGGCCCGCCGCCGGCTTAAAACCGCGCCTATCTGAAACCGACGGCTTCTTAAAACCGCTGCCTATCTGCGCCCGCTGCCTCCGGGACCTCCCCCGCCGGGGCCGCCGCCCGAAGAACCGCCCGGGCGGTTTCCGCCGCCCATAGCACCCCCCATGCCGCCCATATTGCCGCCGCCCATGGGCATCATGGAGTTGGTGGAGCTGACGCTGCTCTCTGACACGTAGACCTGGTCTCCTTCTTGCAGATCGCCGGAAACAATCTCCACGTAATCGCTGTTGATGACGCCCGTCTCCACCTGGACTTCTCGGAAGCCCGCCGGGACGCGCCCCTGGGCCTCCGTGACGCTGTCATCCTTCACATAGACCACATTTCCCCTCTGCAGGGCGTCCGCCGGAACAGCCAGCGCCTGTTCAGCGGAGTCCACGACGATGACGCCGTCCACGTTCATCCCGGGGAGAAGATTTCCCAGCTCATTTAAGGTCACGGTGACCGGGTAATAGGTGACGCCGTTGGAGCTGGTCCCCTCCATGCTCACGTTGGTGACGGTGCCGGAGAACACTTCATTTTCAAAGGCGTCCGCCGTGACCTGCACCTCCTGTCCGGCGCTCACCTGGCTGATGTCCAGCTCGTCGATGTTCATCTGGAACGTGAGGCTGGAAAGATCGTAGATCACCGCCAGCGTGGACGCGCTGGAGCCGTTCTGTACGTTGTCGCCCACCTTCACATTTTTCGTCACCACGGTGCCGGAGATGGGGGCGGTGATGGTGTAATCGTCGTAGGTCTCCTGGGTGGAGTCCAGACTGGACTGGGCCGACTCCAGCTGGGACTCGGCGGAATCCATGGAGTTTTTATAAGAATCGATCAGATCTTTGGCCGATCTGGTCTCCATGGCAAACAATGCGCTGCCGACGGAAACATAGTCGCCCTCGTTGACCAGCACGCTGGCCACCTCCACGCTGGAGGAAAGATCGGCGGAAAGCACGGTATCCACCGTGGGCTCAAATGTCCCGTCGCCGCTGGAAATAAAGTTTCCCACAATGGCCGTGGCCGTCATGGTGGTGGTAAGTCCTCCCGGGTTTGCGGTCTCGATGGTCACGTAGCGGACCAGACGTCCTCCGTCCAGCGTCTCGTCCATGCTGCTGACGCTCTTCACGACGCCGGCGATCTGCTCCAGCGTGTCGCTCAGCGTCAGAATGGCATTTTCACCAGGGACAATGGCCGCCGCCTCGGTGTTCAAAAACGGCACCCGGATCCGCATGACGCTGTCGTTATACAGATCGGCGATCTGGGTATTTCCGGAAACCTTGTCGCCGGCCTCGATATACAGGGTCTTTATGTAGCCCGCCTTGGTGGATTTGTAGGTGTTGCCACTGTATTTGGACAGTGCCTCGTTGTAGTCCTCCACCGCGGAATCGTAGCTCTCCTGGGCCCGCTCCAGGCTGTTTTTCGCCGAGTTCAGCCTGGAATCCATGGACGTGGCGTCGATGCGGTAGAGCACCTGCCCCTCCGTCACCTGGTCGCCCTCCTCGAAGGCCGCCTCCACCACCTCGCCCTCCGCCATGGAGGTGATGCTGTAGGTGTCCTTCGGGGACAGTGTGCCGGACGCCGAGAGCGTGGCCGTGATATCCTGTCTGGTCACCTCCGCCGTGCGGACGGCTGCCCCTTCCGCCGACGCCCGTTTCGCGCGTCCCCGCATCAGGACGACCGCGCCCAGAATCAGAACGGCCAGCACTGCGGCAGCCGGTATCAGCCAGCGTTTTTTTATCGTCACTTTCATTCTCTATTTCCCCCGTCAGTCAATGTAGTCGATCACGGTGCCGTCGGTATCATCCGCGTCCTCGCCGCTGCTGCTTCCGCTGGATTCCCATACAATGATAATATCGTCGCCGATCTCCATATTCCCATACACGGAAAATGCGAACTGCATATCGGAGCTTTCCAGGGCAAACTCTCTTCCGCTGACCACGATGGAGGTGGGAATCATCACGTCGGACGAACGGTAGTAGACAGCCTCCAGCTCGCCCTCGTAGGCGCCCCGGCCTCCGTTTCCATCCTCGGAATAGCCGTAGACCGCCTTCGTGGTCGTGTTGTAGTAAATGACGATGGCTCCGTCCTCCACCTCGTCCCTGGTGGCTCCTTCCCCATCCAGATAGTAGGACGCGCTGGACGCGGAGAACGGCAGAATGGTTCCCAGGCTTCTGTCCTTAACCGCGTATGGCCCTTTCAGCTTGCTCTCCAGCGCCTCCAGCGGGTTGATTTCCCCATCGGAGGTGAGGGAGAAATCGAGAACCGAGGCGTAGACCGTCGAGGTGGTCTCCTCCTGCCCCTCAAACTCCTTCTTGTTGGTCCGCATCAGATTGTAGAACAGATGCACACAGTCAATCCACGTCAGCGTGTCGCCGCTGACCTTTCCTATATTCTCGTCCAGCTCCAGATAGGCCGCCTTGGCCATACGGTTGGCCGCCTGGTTTCCGGCGAAATCCTCGTCGGTGTAGCCGAGAAGCGTCAGCACCGCGCGCACCGCCTCCTGCATGGTGACCGGCTGATCGGGTTTAAAATTGCCGCCCAGATATCCGGTCATCCAGCCCTGCTCGGCAGACACGCGGATGTAGGATGCGTACTCGTGATCCCTGGTCACATCGGCAAATACGGAGACATTATTCTCCTCGCTGACGCTGCTTCTGTAGGTGGACGCCTGCACCAGCATTTTCGCAAACTGCGCCCGGCTCACCGGCTCATTTTCGTCGAAGCTGGCGGGCATAATACCCGCCGCGATAACCACCTTTTTTCTCATGCTGTAGTTGGACGACGCCTCCGCCGTCATGGGAAATACCGCCGTCACGGCCAGGGAAACCGCCAGCGCCGGCATTACATATCTTCTATACATCTTCTTCTTCCTCATTTCCCGGGATCCACGCGCCGCTTTCATCCACCTGGTATCCGTCCGGCGTGACCGTATCGCTTAACATATATCCCTCTGTGTCAAAATAGTACCATTTTTCTTCGATGAGCTGCCAACCGTTCATGGCGTAGCTGCCGCCCAGATTGCGGTAGCGCCACCCATCGGCGGTCTCGATCCAGCGCTGCGAAGTCATGAGCGCCGCGGCCTCCTCAGTAGTCACCGTCCACGGTTCCGACTCCTCCCAGACGCCTATGCGGGAGGAATCGTAGACCGACCGCACCCAGAACGTGTAGGTTCCGCCCCGGCTGATGTGCTGGGAAAAATCGTACCGATTGTTATAGACCGTGATCGTAGACGTAACCGGCATGCTGCCGCGGTACAGGCGCACCTCGTATTTTCTCGCGTCCGGAACCGTTTCCCAGACGCCGACGCCGCTGGTCCCATCCCACCGGTAGCCGTACACATTCATGTTGTACTCCGCGTCCTCGTCCTCCAGCTTATCGAGGGTGATCTTTATGGTAATGGTGTCTGTTTTCCGCTTTAGGGAGGTGATGGTGCCGTCGGAGCCCATCAGGGTGATGCGGTCTTTGGAAAATCCGCTGGGGAAATAGCTTCTGGACGCTGCCTCCACCGTCACCTCCAGCTTCGGCTGGTCGCCGTAGTCCCACTCGTCGTCCGGAGTGTTGGTGACCTCACAGGAGCTCACGTGGTACTGGCTGGAATCCGCCGTCACTGTGACGGGTGAGTGGGTGCCGCCTTCCTCGATGTAGGATGTGATATGTAACGTTACGCGGTCGATGGGCTCGCCGCTGCTCTCTGCGTATGCCGCGGTGGGGACAGAGACGGCGAGAAGAAGGGCCGCGAGAAGTGTGGATGTGTATTTGCGTATTTTCATTTTGGGGGCCTGCCTTTTTTATTTGATTAAAGCATGGGAACTTTAAATTAAGCTGAAATTTTTTGAGGTTTTTTTGCGTTGAAAATAGGGGGAGAGGGGGATTTCGCGAGAAGCGGGGGCCGTGGAAGTTATGGGCTGGCCGCCGCCAGCCAGCCCATAACTTCCACGGCTTCGCGGGCCTTAGGGAAAAATTGCACGTCTCTGGATTTTCTGACGCAAAGGGGAGATCCTTTTGTTTTCTTGTCATGAGCGGTGGATTTTGATGTGAAATGCGGCTTTTCATGTGTCTGGAAGTGCGATAGAATAAAGAAGAAATAAATCGGAATGGGAGGGGAAATCAATGGATCATTTGATTGAGATGTTAAAGGATAAGATTACGGATAAAATGCCACTGGAAAAAATTGTTGATATTTTTGAGCAGATGTGCAGTATACCGCTTGAGGATGACATGATTTTATTCGAGACGGGTACTTTTACTACTTTTGCGAAAGAACCAGTGTTTCAGATTTCGTTGGTCAGACAGTTCCCAAACGACGATGAAGAGTTTTACCAGATTCATGTAGATATTTCATATCAGCCTGCCAGCGAAAATGAAATGTTTAAAGAATCAACGTGGGACGAAGATTTAGGTGAAAATATATTTGACTATATTAGGAAATCAGAGGTTTTCGCCTATGCAAAAAATAAAGAATGCATGAAAGTAGAAATATATTTGGACGAAACCTAAATGGGCAAACAAATTAATTATTGGTTGGGATATGAAGACTTTTTAAAGATTGCGCAGGCAGCATTGGAATGTGGATGTGTGATCATAAAAAATGCTTCTGGAACACGGATGTACGGCCAGGACTTAGATATTGTCACAGAACACGAACATCATTATTGGTTTTATGTTCCGGAAGCCAGGGGATTATCGGGGGAAATGCCCTCTTTTAATGGCCAGGAGATTCGAACTTATTCACCCGCTGGAAATACTGTTATAGAAGCCGGATTTTCTTTTAAAGATGATAAAAGCAAAACCATTGCCCGCAGCAGGCTATTTGTGATTTCTGGTTATTATGATGAACAGGGCGAATATATTTCACGACCGGAGTGTGTTACAAAGATTTATAATAAGTTAGCCCGTATTGTCAAAAAAGTGGCTCCGCTGACGGAGCTGACAGATACATATATAAGTACAAAGGATGCCACCTATTTACAGGTATACGAATGGAAACATAAAGAATATATTACTCCGGAATATCTCCATCTTAAAGAATCCGGCAATTATAAACTGATCGGATAATCAGACTATGTAAAAAAGTGTGCGCCAGGCGCACACTTGCGCCGGAGCGCGGCTGCGAAAGCAGCCATATTCCTCTGCGCGTAGTGCGCATCCTCGCGGAGCGTTTTATTTAATAGGGAACGCAGTTTCCTATTAAATAAAAGAGCCATTACTCCTGGGGGAAGGGGTTCCTCGTGACGGAGTAATGGCTGGGGTTGTATTGGTTGTTATCAGCAGGTTACGCGGGGAGGGCGGCGCACTCCTCGATGCGGCAGTCCAGCATTAAGAGGACTTCCTGGAGCTCGGCGATGCGCTCCTCCAGCAGCTCACGCTGCTCGATCAGAGCGTCTTTCTGCTCCCGGCTCTGGATGTTCTGCCGGCTTAAATGATAGAATTTCTCCAGTTCTCCTACGCTCATCATAAGATCATCTCCTTTGGATCTGCTTCTTATGTCTTTACTGTAGCACGGTTGGGCAAGTATGTAAAATGCCCTTTTTTTATGGCTGTTTATACAAAAAAGGCATTCCTCATCTACCTGGCTGATTCGCCGGTATCCACGTGTTCTTCCAGCATTTCCCGCACCATTCTGACAAACAGGGAGGCGGGACGGTTTAAGGGGCGGTTCTTTTTCCAGATCATCACGCTGCCGCCTGTGCGCTCGGGGACGAAGGGGACGAAACAGGTATTTCCGCCCTCGCGGATGCTGCCGGCTCCGCTCATGCAGACCGCATAGCCCAGGCCCCGCTCCACCAGGGGAACGGAGCTTAGCAGCAGGTTGTAGGTGGCCACCGGATGCAGGCTGCCGGAATCGCCGAACCAGCCGGCGATCTCGCTGATTAAAAGCTCCCGCTTCGGGACGATGAGCGGCAGATCCCTCATCTCCTCCATGCGTATTCCCTCCCGGGAAGCCAGGGCGTCGTCCCTTCGCATCAGCAGGCCCCAGCGATCCTTCTGCGGAAAACGGATGTGCTCGTAGCGGGCGATCTCGTAGGGCTCCGTCAGAATCCCCACGTCCAGAAGCCCCCGGTCCACCTTGTCCCGCACGTCGTCGCTGCAGCCGCTGCACATGTCGAACTGCACCCTGGGATACCGTCTTGAAAACTCTTCGAGAAATTCCGGCAGCATCCACATGGCCTTGGACTCCGCGCTCCCCACGGAGAGCACGCCGGCCACCTCGTCCTTCTGATCGGAAAACTCCCGGCCGGTCTTCTCCACCAGGGACACGATCTCCTGGGCACGCTGGCGGAAGATCACGCCCTCCTCCGTCAGTACCGTCTGATAGCGGCCCCGCTGAAAGAGCGCGACCCCCAGCTCTTCCTCCAGATTCATCATCTGCCGGCTGAGCGTGGGCTGGGTCACATGCAGGATCTGCGCGGCCTTCGTGATATTCTCCTCCTGTGCCACCGTCAGGAAATATTTAAGCGCACGAAATTCCATATTACACTCCTCCATCCCCGAAAATGTCCTGAAACGCCTGTTCCGCGTATTGCTCCAGGCGCTCCTCAAGCTCTCTGTACTTTCTGAGAAAAGCCTTTCCCTCCCCGGTCAGGAAGGAGACGCCGCCCTTACTTCCTCCGGCCTGTCTGACGAGAAATTCGATTCCCAGCTGATCCTCCGCGTTTTTGACCATTTTCCAGCCTTTGCTGTAGGAAATCTCCCTGAGCTGGCAGGCGCCCAGCATGGAGCCGATCTCCTCCACGGCCTCGAGGAAACGCGCCAGCTCCCCGTCGAAGCAGCGGGAAAATTTATTTAAGTTCACCTGCACGTCAAAGGCCAGATCCACCTGGTCGCGGTTTTCCTTCTCGTACTGCAGGATCATTTTGTAGTCCTGCTCCGTGTTCGCGTCCATGACCACGCCCTGGTCGTCCAGCTCGATGAGGGAAATCCCGGCTCCGCAGGAGTCCATGGCCCCCCGCAGGCCGCGGTCGCCTCTGTATGCCAGGATGGCCGCAAACACGCTTTTGTCCAGCATCACCGGATGCCCCGGGCGGCCGTCGCAGACGGGAACCGTGATCGCGCCGGGCTCCGCCTTCATCCTCAGAATGGTCCCGGCCGACACCATCGGAATATCCGCAGGAAACAAAAGCACCCTGTCCACCTTTTTCTGCATATATTTAAGCCCCAGACATACGGAATCAAACATCTGGGATTTCTCGTAGTTTTTATTGCGGACGAAGACCGCGCCCCTGTGAGCGATGTGATGCTCCAGAATATCCGCCTGGTAGCCGGTGATCACCACAATGGGGCGGATCCCCGCCTGGCGCAGGGTGTCGATCTCCTTCTGGATCATCGTGGTCCGCCCCACTTTCCGCATGGGGCCTGGGCCGTCCGCGCTGTCCGATTTGCCCGCCGCCAGTATGATCGCTCCTGTTTTTTTCTCCGCCATGATTTTCCCCTCCGTGTGGAAACTCGTGAAAGACCTCGCTAAGTGCTCCTATTATATCACAAAAGGTCCACGCGGGCTATGTAAATCGGCCGGAGCGTTTTTATTTCACGGGACATCCTATGAAAAAATAAACTGGCCGCCCCCGGGCTAAGGAAGCGGCCATAATATAGAAATATGAAATTGAGAAAACTTTATTTATTCTTCCAGCAGAAGAATGTCCCCGGGCCTCACTGCCACGGTCAGCCGGTCGCCGGCTGTGTAAATCGAATCCGCCTGCCCGCTCCTTTTATCTACCTTCCACCAGAGAACGGGGGCCTCCTCAAAACTGTGGGCTGCAGTTTCCGCGGGAGCCAGTAAAAGGCTGCGTTTTGACGGCTGATCCAACGTCTCCGTCCATCGGCACGGCAAACAGTTTTCGCCGGCCTCTGTCTGGAATAAGTCTCTCTCCCGGATGCCGATGAAGCGGATGTTCTCTCCCACCGGATCGGCCACCGTCAGAGTGACGCCCCAGTCCGGCAGGAATACGTGGTGTTCATCCACTCTGCGGACGGGCAGTATATTCTTACAGCCGGTTAAGCGTGCGGCCGTCACATTCGCGGGTTTCTTGAAAATCTCCCCGGTTTTTCCCCGGGAAACCACCGAACCCCGATCCAGAATCAGGCTGTTTTCGCAGAAGCGGTAAACCTCATCCCGGCTGTGCGTGACCAGCAGCGCGTCGCCGCTGTAATTTTTTAAGACTTCCTTTACCTGGAGCTGAAGCTGCTCCTTTAAGTAGAAATCCAGAGCCGAAAACGGCTCGTCTAACATGATGACATCCGGCTCGTAGGCCAGGATCCGGGCCAGGGCGGTGCGCTGCTGCTGGCCGCCCGAGAGCTGGGAGGGGTAGCGTTTCTCCAGCCCCTCCATTTTGAAAAGGCGGATCATCTCCCGCACAATCTCCTGCTTCTCGCGCTCGGGGCATTTGAGCCCGGCCGCGATGTTGGCCTCCACGGTCATGTTGGGAAACAGGGCGTAGTTCTGAAACAGATACCCGACGTTTCTCTTCTGCGGCGTCAGATTGATCTTTTTTTCCGAGTCAAACAAAACTCGGTCATTCAGAACGATGCGTCCCTCGTCCGGCGTCTCGATCCCGGCAATGCATTTTAAGGTCATGCTCTTGCCGCTCCCGGACGCCCCCAGAATCCCCAGGACTCCGCTCTCCGTCCGGAGGGAAACCTCCAGTGTAAATCCGGAGAATCGTTTCTTTATATCTGCCTGAAGGCTCATAAGCCTTCTCTCCTTTTTCTGCTTTTCTTTTGTCCGCCGGCGCGCGTTTCCTTCGCGGAAAGCACATTCATCAAAACAACCACCAGGAAGGAGATGACCACGATGATGAGGACGTATTTATACGCCTCCGACATCTTTCCGGCCGCAACCTCCGAATAGATGGCAAGGGGGAGTGTCTGTGTCTTTCCCGCGATATTGCCCGCCAGCATGGCCGTGGCGCCAAATTCGCCCAGTCCCCTGGCAAACGCCAGAATGGCTCCGCTTAAGACGCCCGGCATGGCCACGGGAAGCATCACCTTCCAGAAAATCTTCCACTCGCTGAATCCCAGCGTCCTCGCGGCGTAGATAAGCGTCTCATCCACCTGTTCAAACGCTCCCCTGGCCGCCCGGTACATGAGCGGAAATGAGATCACCACCGCCGCGATCACCGTGGCCGCCCAGGAGAACACAATTTTTATACCAAAAACTTCCAGAAACAGCTGTCCCAGCGGCCGCTTCACGCCGAAAAGCATCAGCAGAAAGAAACCGGCCACCGTCGGCGGCAGAACCATGGGAAGGGTTAAAATCCCGTCCACCACCATTTTCACTCGCTGGGATTTCGCCGCCACCACCAGCTTTGCCGCCCACAGTCCCAGAAAGAATGTGATGACAATGGTGGCGGACGCCGTTTTCATGGATATGAGAATCGGCGACCAGTCCATAATTACTCGTTCGCGGAGAATCCGTAGTCTGCAAACGCCGCCATGGCCTCCTCAGTTCCCAGGAAATCCACGAATTTCTGGGCTGCGTCCTTCTTCTGGCTGGCTGCCACGATACCTACCGGGTAAATCACCTTGGAAACGCTTCCCTCCGGCGCATAGCCGACGATCTCTACCTGGTCAAACTGATCGCTGGTGGTCGCATCCGTCAGGTAAACGATACCCGCATCGGCGCTTCCCGCCGCTACCCAGCTCAACACCTCGGTCACGTTGGTTCCGAAGCTGGTCTTGGCCTCAACCTCTTCCCACATGCCAAGGCTCTCGAAGGCCTCCTTGGAATACTGTCCCACCGGAACACTCTCCGGATCGCCGAGGGCGATTCTCTCGGCCTTTGTGATATCCTCAAATCCCGTGATTCCTGTCTCGGAACCGGCGGGAACGATAAGGGCAATCTTGTTCTCCAGAAGATCCACGATGGTGTCAGAATCCATCAGCCCCTCCTCATCGAGAGCCGTCATCTGCTTCGTGGCTGCCGAGAAGAATACGTCCACATCGGCGCCCTCCTCGATCTGTGTCTGGAGCTTTCCTGAGCTGTCAAATGTAAATGCAAGCATGATATCCGGGTTGGCCTCCTCGAATGCGGGCTGGAGAGCATCCTCCATCACGTACTGAAGGCTGGCTGCTGCCGCCACCAGAATCTCCTGCTGTTCTCCGTCGGCTGCAGCCTCGGCCTCTGTCTCAGCTTCGGTGCTTTCCGGGGCTTCCGCCTCGGTGGCCTCTGTCTCAGCCGCCGTCGTCGGTGCTTCTGTCTCCGCCGGTGCGGAGGAACATGCCGCAAGGGATATTGCCATTGCCATTACAAGAACGGCGCTCATGATTTTTCTCATTGTTCATATACCTTCCTTTGTCCTTTTTCAATCGTTATATTTTGTAAAATATAACGTATTTATATTACCTCTTTATGGGGGATTTGTCAATGGGGAATGGGGGAAAGATCGCGCAGGATAATCGCGTACGGCGGGGGCAGAGGGAGGGGCCGGGGAAATGACCGTTCCGGGAGGCTCGATGGGGAGGTCTAAGGCTCGCAGAGCCGTCCGCTCCTGGGGACCGGGAGCAGTCGAGACAAATTTTTGAAAAAATTTGCCTCTCCAGGCTCCCTTTGCGGCCGGCGTTGTGCGCCGGCTGCAACCCCAGGGCTCCCTGCTCTGCGGGCCTAAGTCCTCCCGAATCGAGGCCTCTAGTCACTATCATTTCCCCGGCCCCTCCCTCTGCTTCGCTGGCTGGGATATGTGAGCAAGCGTATTGTTTTCTGAAGGCTGACTGGTCGTGAATGCCTGATGGTTACCTGGAGGTTACCTTGGTACATTATTGTGCGTACTTCACGGGGGAACTGTGTGTTGTTATAATTATGGAAAAGGAGGGCATTTTTTCTTATGCAGACGCGGGATTATCTCAGATATATTGTGGAAGGTATTCATTCTGTTGTGTTTGCCACGGTGGACAGCATGGGGAGGCCTGTTACGTGTGCCATTGATATTATGGATTATGATGAGGGCGGGCTTTATTTTCTGACGGCGAAAGGGAAGAGCTTTTATGGGCGGCTGAAAGGGAATGGCAATATCGCATTCACTGCCATGAAAGGGAGGGATACGCTTTCCTGCGTGGCTGTGTCGGTGCAGGGGAGGGCAAGGGAGATCGGGGCGGACAGGCTGTCTGATTTGTTTTTTAAGAACCCGTACATGGAAAAGATTTATCCTGACGCAGACTCCCGGGGCACTCTCACGGTTTTTCAAATCTATGAGGGGACCGGGGAATGGTTTGATCTCTCCAGGCTTCCCATTGAACGGGCCAGCTTTTCGTTTGGGGGCATACAGGCAGGTGAAGCTGGCTACTTTGTGACGGACCGGTGTATTGGCTGCAAATTGTGCCGTTCCAGATGTCCGCAGGCGTGTATCGACACGGCGCAGACTCCTGCCGTAATCCGGCAGGAACACTGTCTGCACTGCGGAAACTGCCTGGAAATCTGTCCCGTGGGGGCAATCGAGAGGAGGAACATTCTATGACACAGGACTTTACGCAGGAACAGCGGGTGGATTTTCTCATCCGTTATCTGCTGAATGAACACAAAGAATATGAAAATATTTCGCTGCCTGCCTCACTGGAGGAAAAGGAACGGCTTCTCCGCAGCCTTATGAACGTGCGGCCGCCGGCTCCGGTCAGCGATGATTTTTTAGCCGTGCAGGACGGCTATCTGCGGGAACGTCTCGCTGAAAGGGGCGTCACGCGGGTGGAGGAGCTGACGCCGGTTCAGCCGGGGATGTATCTCTGGCAGGGCGACATCACGCTGCTGGCTGCCGACGCGATTGTGAATGCGGCGAACAGCCAGATGCTCGGCTGCTTCGTCCCGTGCCACGGCTGCATTGACAATGCGATTCACACCTATGCGGGCGTCCAGCTCCGGCTGGAATGCGCCCGGCTGATGGATGAGCAGAAGGGATCCGAGCCCACGGGAAGGGCAAAAATCACGAAGGCTTACAATCTTCCCTGCCGCCATGTGATCCACACTGTCGGCCCGATCATCCAGGGCGCTGTCACGCAGGCGGACCGGGAGCTGCTGGCGGACTGCTACCGCTCCTGTCTGGCTCTGGCCGCGGCCCACGGCCTGCGAAGCATTGCCTTCTGCTGTATCTCCACCGGCGAATTTCACTTTCCAAATGAGCTGGCAGCCCGGATCGCCATACAGACGGCCGCGGACTGGCGGCAGAAAAATTCTGTTCCAATCGAGGTGATTTTCAATGTTTTTAAAGACAGAGACTACGAAATCTACAGCCGCCTTCTCCGATGACCTGGCCCGTCTCAGACAGGAACTGGACCGCGCGGACGCGGTGGTCATCGGCGCCGGCGCCGGACTCTCCGCTTCCGCGGGATTTACCTATTCCGGGGAACGTTTTGAGAAATATTTCGGGGATTTTATCGAAAAATACGGCTTTCGCGACATGTATTCCGGCGGTTTCTATCCGTTTGAAACTCTGGAGGAGCACTGGGCGTACTGGAGCCGGTATATCTATATCAACCGCTATCTGGACGCGCCGAAGCCGGTTTACAGCATCCTTTTGAAGCTGGTGCAGGACAGGGACTATTTTGTGCTGACCACCAACGTGGACCACTGTTTCCAGAAAGCCGGTTTTGACAAACACAGATTGTTCTACACGCAGGGCGACTACGGCCTGTGGCAGTGTTCCAAGCCATGCCATTCAAAGACCTATGACAATGAGGCGGCCGTAAGAGCGATGCTGGCCCAGCAGAACAGCATGAAAATCCCCGGCGAATCAGTCCCGCACTGCCCCGTCTGCGGCGCTCCCATGTCCATGAACCTGCGGGCGGACGGAAGCTTCGTGGAAGACAGCGGCTGGCATAAGGCCGCGCGGCGCTATGAGGAGTTCCTGCGCCGGCACGAGGGGATGCGCGTTCTGTTTCTGGAATTGGGCGTGGGCGGGAATACTCCGGGGATTATTAAGTATCCGTTCTGGCGGATGACGTATGAGAACCCGAGGGCGGTGTACGCGTGTGTGAATCTGGGGGAGGCGTGGGCGCCGAAAGAGATTGCAGAGCGTTCTGTCTGTATTGATGGGGATATTGGGGAGACGCTGGAATGCTTATAAAATTTTCGGTCGAGCGCACTTTACTTTTATACTAATATTGCATGTAATGTTAGCATAAAAGGAAGTGAGGTCGTGAGACAATATGAACAGCTGGACAGGATGCTGGCCGCTTATAGAATGGGATGCTGCAGTTCTGGACATCATATCGGGAAAAATCTCAATTTGCTTTGCTTTATTTGACAGGAGCAAAAAATTAGGATAAAATAAAGTATACTTTATATTATCCTAAAAATGAGGCCGTATTATTATGATATATATTGAGCGGGCATTGGAACGGAAGTTTTTGCATATGAGTTCCTTTTTTAAAGCGGTACTTGTAATAGGTGCACGACAGGTTGGCAAAACTACTATGCTGAAACATCTGGCAGAGGGACAAAATCGTACTTACATTTCCATGGATAATACGATGGCAAGAACCCTGGCCCAAACGGATCCCGTTTTGTTCTTTCAGACTTATAAACCTCCCATCATCATTGACGAAATACAGAAAGCTCCGGAACTGTTTGAGCAGATTAAGATCATGTGTGATAAAACTGAGGAAAGAGGCTTGTTTTGGCTGACTGGCTCCCAGCAGTATAAGATGATGAAAAATATCCGTGATACGCTGGCCGGGAGAATTGGGATTCTTGAGTTATACAGTTTTTCCAAAAATGAGGTGGACGGAGAAACGTTTACAAACAAAATGGATTTTTCTCTGCCGTGTCTTTTGGAACGGCAGAATGCGGCAAAAAAGAATGATATTGTAGATGTGTTTGAACATATCTGGCGCGGCGGAATGCCTGATGCTTTAAGAGCAGATGACGAGCAGAGACAGGAGTATTTTAATTCTTATATTGAAACTTATCTGATGCGGGATGTGACAGAAGAAGGTGGTATTACTGATTCAGTGCGTTTCCGAAAATTTCTTAATGCATGTGCATCCTTGACAGCCGAGCAGGTAAATTATAAAACTCTGGCAGAGGCTGCTGAAATTTCCCAGCCTACAGCGAAAGAATGGCTGCGAATTTTACAGGGATCAGGCATTGTTTACCTTCTGCAGCCTTTTGCCAATAATGAGTTGAAACGATTAACAAAAACACCTAAGCTGTATTTCTGCGATACTGGATTGTGCGCCTATTTGTCGATGTGGCTTACCAGGGACACTCTGATGCAGGGAGCGGCCAGTGGGCATTATTTTGAAAACTATGTTGTGATTGAACTTTTGAAAAATTTTTCCTATTCAGCAGATAAAGCAAATCTGACATACTACCGGGATTCTAATGCAAAAGAAATTGATGTGATCGTAGAAGAAAATGGATTGGTCCACCCACTGGAAATCAAAAAATCCGCAAATCCTAACCGCAGAGAAGTCAAAAAATACGAAGTGCTCGACAAGACAGCCTTAGAGCGCGGCAGCGGAGGTATCGTTTGTATGTGCGAAGAAGTAATACCGATTGATAAGAAAAACTGCTTTATTCCCTGTAATTTGATATAAAGAATCGTCTGGTGATGCAAAAACTCTGGAGGAGGCGTGGCTTTCCGCAAATGGGCAAATTCCGTATTAAAACAATACATTATTCAAGGATATGCCGTAACAGTACCCATAAACCAGAAACACTGAAAAGAGGAATAAAATGACGATTTCAAATATAAAAGCACTCATCAACAGCGAGCTTCACACCGTCTGGGAAACCGTTTTAGCCGTCGATCAATACAGCAGCTGGCGAAGTGATTTAAGCCGGACGGAGGTCGTGAATCACAGCCAGTTCATTGAATACACAAAGAACGGATACGCCACCAGGTTTACCGTCACTGCTACTGAAGCCTATAAACGCTGGGAATTTGATATGGAAAACACCAACATGTGCTGGTCAAAAAGTTCTTTTTAAAGCCGTTTGTAAAATCATATCTGAAAAAACAGCAGACGCAGTTCATAAACGACCTGAAAAAAATGCTGGAACAGTAACTTTTCAATTTCAATCCAGAAGGCATGGGAAGCTGCCACACATTCCCATGCCTTTGTCTCCTGCGGCTCGTCGCTGCAACCATTTCTACCCGAAATCCTCAATCAGCACATCCATCACGCCCCCGCAGACCATTCCTTCGTCCTCGGCCGCCTCCGCGGTGAGATCCACGTGAACCACCTTGTAGCGTCCGCTTCCGATCATCCGTCTGGCCTCCGTGAGCACCGCAGCCTCGCTGCATCCGCCTCCGATGCTTCCTAAGAGTCTGCCGTCGGCATAGACGATCATCTTCGCCCCCGCCCCTCTGGGCGAGGAGCCCTTCGACTCGATGACCGTGACGACGGCCTTCGGCACGTCCGCTTCCTCCGACAGGCGTTTCAACACCTCAAAATCCACATCCGAGCGGCTGTGCACCCGCTTGTCCTCCCTGGAGAGACGTTTGACAGAAATCACCTCTGCAATGATGGAGATGGCGATTTCCTCCGGCGTCACGCCGCCGATATTCAGGCCGATGGGGCTCTTCAACCGCTCCAGGCGCCCGGCGTCGTACCCCTCTGCCAGAAGCTGTTCCTTTACCATGGCCACCCGGCGGCGGGAACCGATCATTCCCAGATAGGCCGGCTCCGTCCCCTTTCCGATCATTCTGAGGCAGTCGGCGTCATGCCGGTGTCCCCTGGTGACGATCACCACGTAATCGCTCTCCCGGATTTCCAGCGTTTCAATCGCATGGCCGAAGCCGTCGCAGAGCACCTGCTCCGCCATGGGGAAACGCCCCGGATTTGCAAAGGACAGCCGGTCATCCACCACGGTCACCAGAAATCCCACCTTTGCTCCGAACTCCGCCACCGGCAGGGCCACATGGCCGCCGCCCAGAATAATCATTCTCTCCTTCGGGAAAAACGGCTCCGCCATCTCCCAGGCCTCACCATCGCGCACGCAGACCGGGAGCCCCTGGCTGATGGCCCCGGCTCCAACGGCTCCGGCCGCCGCCACATCCGCTCCTCCGATCAGCTTTCTCTCCATCTGAGCCAGCTCTCCCTCCAGACCTCTCCATTTCCGGCAGAGCGCCACGGAGGAGGTCTCCGTGAGCTGTTCCACAATTTCCTTATACATATTCATCCCACACGCCTCCTTTTGCCAGAATCACACGGTTTATCAAAAATCACACCGTTTATCAAAACCACACTATTTTCCAAATCCACAGTTGGGGAAAATGCAGGTGGGACAGCCCAGGCACAGGCCGCCCATCCCCAGCTTCGCCAGATCCTGCGCCGTCACACGCTCGTCAGCCATGACTCTCGGCAGCACCAGATCAAAGATCGTGCGCTTCGCGTACATCACACAGCCGGGCAGTCCCATGATCGGCCGCCCGTCCTTCGTGTAGGCCAGCAGGAACATGGCGCCCGGAAGCACGGGAGCCCCGTAGGAGACAATCTCGGCCCCGGTCCCTTTGATGGCCGCAGGCGTGGTATCGTCGGGATCCACACTCATGCCGCCCGTGCAGACCACCATGTCCGCACCCGCGTCCAGAAAGGCCTGGATGGCCTCCGTGATCTTCTCCTGGTCATCATTCATGATGGTCTGTCCCAGCACCTCGGTGTCAAACTCCGCCAGCTTCTCGCGGATCACCGGCCCGAACTGGTCCTTGATACGCCCGTGAAACACCTCGTTTCCCGTGGTGACGATTCCCACCTTCTTGTGATGGTAGGGAAGGAGCGCAAGGAGAGGCTCCTCTCCCACGGCCTCTTTCGCGGCCTCCATCTTCTCCTTCTCGATGACCAGCGGGATGATTCTGGTTCCCGCCAGCTTATCCCCCTTCTTCACCGGGAAATTGCCGTGGCGGGTGGCCACCATCATCTCTCCCAGGCTGTTGAGCCGGATCAGACGCTCCTCGTCCACCTTGAAAAGACCGTCCGTCTGGGCGGTGAGCTCCACCTTTCCCTCCTTTGGACTGCTGGCCTCCATGTAATCATTCTGACAGAGTCCCCGCAGGATATCCGCGGCCTCGTCCTCGTGGTACATCGTGTCGTCCTTCTCCCAGACATACAGATTGTCCTTTCCGATGGACAGAAGCACGGGAATGTCCTCCTCCCGCACCACATGGCCCTTGCGGAACACGGCGTCCTTCGTGACCCCCGGAATAATCTGCGTCATATCGTGGCACAGCACATGTCCCACAGCCTCCGTCGTCTTAATCAGTTTCATCTGAAAAACCCCCTTGTCTCGCTATCGCAAGCGCACGTCTCGCCAGCTCCCGCCGTCTCCCGACCGCAGCCAGAGCCTCCGGCTGGTCCGCAAACATGCGCCGTTTATACTCAAATCGTTCCTCCACAGAGACCGTTTTCTCTCCCTGCGTCATCTTGTCCGCCAGGTAGACCACCAGGCTTTCGCTTAAACCTCCCAGTTTTTCCTCCGGGAGATCCATGTGGTCTGCCACCACCCGGGCCGCCGCCCCATGCCCCAGCATGGAAAGCCAGCGGGCCGCCGTCCCCGCGTGATCCGGATACGCCTTCGCCATATCGTGGAGAAGCGCCCCGGCCCGCACCAGCTTAAGGTCCAGTCCGGCTCCGGCGCGGTTGCACTCTGCGGCAATCTTCTCCGCCAGCGCCGCCACCGCACGGCAATGGCGCACCACCGCCCCGTCAGTTTTAAACCACGCAAGAAGCGCCTCGCAGGTCTCCTCATCCGGGATTTCCCGTCCGGCCTCATAGGCCGACAGCCTTAAAAAATCCTCCCGGGTGTCCATATCCATCACCGTTCCCCGGTCCGTCACATCCAGGTGAATCACACGCTCGCCCAGCCGCTCGTAGGCGCCCTTCAATCCGCGCTCGCCGTCGTGAGCCAGCAGGAAATCCAGGGCCGACGCCCGTATGAGAAGCGGATGCCCCGGCGCGCCGCCGTTGTAGGGGCAGTACACGTCCCCGTCCCCCGAGGCGAAACGCCATTTCTCATATTCCATGGTAAAACGGGTAAATAAAGGCACGTCCACCGGCAGGAAGAAAATCCCATCCAGGCTTCTGCCCTCCGGCGTCCCGCACTTATCGCGAAAATATTTAAGTCCGATGCTCACCGAGTCGAACATTTTCGTCCGCTCAAACTCCTCATTGTGAAGGAACAAGACGCCCGGCCCGGACACTTCCGCCCGGATCTCCCCGGCCCGGTGCCCCGTGATCACCGCGATCTCCCGCGCGCCTCCGGCCCGCAGCGTCTCCACCTGCCGCCGGATCACCGTTTTTCCCCCGATCTCCATCAGCGGCTTGAACTCCCCCATGCGGGAGGACAGCCCCGCCGCAACGATCATGGCGTCGAAGATGAAATCCGTTTTCCTGTAGACCTGCCCGTACCCCTGGGGAATCTCCAGCAGATCTCCCAGTTTCCGTCCTTCAAAGCCCGAGATCAGCGCCCGGTTCACCCCCACGTGGGCCATCACGATCACATTCCCCCGCGAGGCGTTCCGGATGGCCTCAAAGGCCCGCCGCGCCCGCCGTTCGCAGTCCGCAAAGCTCTCCCCGCCGGGAGCCGGGACGCCGGCCAGATCCCGGCCCCGCGCCTCGTACTCCGCCGGGTATTTCTGCTTAATCTCCTCGAAGGTCATATTTTCCCATTGACCCATGTAAATTTCCCGCAGATCCTCCACGACCTCCACAGGGATGCGCCCGCCACTGAGAATGTTCGCCGACTCCACGCAGCGCTTCAGAGGACTCGTATAAATCCGCTCGATGCTCTTTTCCGCAAACTCCCTGGAAAGCTTCTCCATCTGCCGGCGGCCCTCGCCGGAGAGCTCCGGATCCGTCCAGCCGATGCACCGCTTCGCCCCGCCCTCAAAGGCCGGTTTCCCGTGACGCACCAGATATATGTCTCTCATCGCCCACCTCCCGGCTTTACAAGCACCGCCGTCCCGTGTATGTCGCATAAAGGCACAACGGTCAGGCCCTCTCGCGCGCAGAACTCCCGGACCGCCTGCCCGGCGCCGGGAAACTGCGGGCTGTTGTAATCGTCCAGAATCATGTATCCGCCCGGCGAGAGCCTGGGATAAAAATACGCAAGTCCCGCCATCGTCGGCTGATAGAGGTCGGCGTCCAGGCTGACCAGCGCATAGCTTCTCTCCATATCCTCCGCGCACAGGCTGTCCGGAAAATAGCCTTTGCGGAGCGTCACCTGCTCCGGACAGATCATTTTTCCAAGCACCAGCGCCTCCGATGTGTCGGAGAAATCCCCCGCCTTCGCCCGCTGCCCGTCGCGCCCCGTTTTCATATCGCGCGCGTCGAAACCCTCAAATGTGTCGAAGAGGTACAGTCTCCGCTCCGGAAACATCCGGTTCAATTCCGCGGCGAACGCGCCCCGATAGACGCCCAGCTCCGCGATCTCCCCCGGAACACATTTCCTCTCGATCTCCGCGGCCAGAAGACGGCAGACCGCCAGCCGGATGTCGAAGGAGGCCTTAAGCTCCGCCGCCGTGATGATCCGTCCTGCAAAGCCCGCAGCCAGAAGATCCTTCCGCACCGTTTCTGCCGCCTCCCGGTTCATGATGGCGATGCAGACCATCTCCAGAGCCGCGCCGGCCACCTGTTTTAAGGGCCAGACTGGAATCCCGTCGATCGCTGTTCCCCATCGTGTTTCGTCGTTGTCGCCGAATGCCGCCACCCGGCGGCCCTCCCGCTGCATCAGCCGGTACATGGCCATCCCAGCCTGCCCCGTGCCAAATATCACGCATCCGTTCATCCGTCTACTCTCCGTCTTCCTCTCCGCACTCGCAGGCTCCGCTGTGGCTGTGGCCGAAGGGCCCGGGCCCGCCAATATAGTCTCTGATAAGCTCCAGCTTATAGCGGTTCATGTAGGAATAAGCGTGCTGCACCGTGTGGCCGCTCCCTAAGTATCTGGTGACCCCCGCGCCCGCCACGATCTCGAAGGCCTCCTTCTCCATGGGGCCGCAGATGACCGCCTCGCAGTCGTGCTCCACCACTTTTCTCGCAAATACCAGGTTGTCCGGATCCTGTTTCCCGTAAATATGGAAAATCTGGTGCTTGTCCGCATCTATAATCATCAAAAACGGGCTGTCCTTAAAGGTCTGCGGAACCAGTCCGTCTATCTCTTCCGTCGTTGAAGCGATCGCAATTTTCATCTGTGAATCCTCTCATTTCCATTATTTTCTCTGTCAAATAACGTCTGTCTCCATGGTACAACCATTGGAAATCCACGTCAAGAAATTCCGTCAATCTTTCTCTTTCCCGACCCGATATAGGGCGAGATCTCCCGGGCCGACACTTCTAAAAGCACCGCCCCCTCAAAATATGCGTTAAGGCTTCTCTCCGCCTCCTCAAGGGCCTCCCCCTCGTCGCCCGCCGCCATGACGGCCACAGACAGAAGGTTTCTCCCCCGGTCATAGGAGGCCGCGAAATCCCGCACAATTCCCGACGACAGCAGAAGCTCATCCAGCACATGCATGGACAGCCGCTTCCCGCCGGGAAGTGAAATCACATCTGTAAGTCTTCCCTCCACCTCCGCCAGCCGCGGTTTCAGCGTCCCGCAGGGGCAGGGGCTTACGATTAAACGTCCCAGATCGCCGGTCCGGTAGCGGATCAGAGGCATTCCCGTCCGCCGCAGGGTCGTGAGCACCAGCTCCCCCAGCTCCCCGTCGGGAACCGGCTCCCCGGTCTCAGGGTCCACTACCTCCAGCAGAAGGTCCAGATCGCGCATATGGTAGCCTTCCCGGGCGCCGCACTGGACACCTCCCCCGTACCCGGTCTCCGTCATGCCCCAGTGGGTGAAAACGGTGCATTTCCAGGTATTTTCAAGGAAACGCTTCACACTCACGGGAACGTAATCTGCGCTCAGAAGCACGGACCCTGGCCGGAGTCCGGGGGCCTCCACCGCCAGCGCGTACATCTGTCCGGCTGTGCCGATGAAGCAGTCCCTGCCTTCCCCGTCGCGGGCCGCCGCCTGCATGTCGCGGATCAGCCCGTGAACCGTCACCTCCACACCGATGCGCGAGAGGCCCTCCTTCAAAAGTCCTCCGATGGAGTAAAATCCGGGGCCTTCCATATAGACGGTGACCCGGTCTCCCGGTTTCACCATATACTGCATTCCCGTCTCAAAAAAATCCGCCGTGGCCAGAAGGTCCTCCGCCGTGAAAAACAGGCGCTTGGGATTTCCGCTGCTTCCCGAGGTTTTCAGCGTGATGATGCGGGCAATCTCCTTCGCAGGTACGCACAGAAAATCCTCCGGTTTCTCCTTGAGGTCCTCCGCCGTGGTGAAGGGAATGCGGCGAAACCGCTCCCAGTCGCCGCGCCCGATTCCCATACAGCCGGCCTCCGCAAATTTTCTCCTGTAAAATGGGCTCAAAGCCTCCGCCCGCGGCAGAAGCTCCCAGAGCGCGGACGGCCGGGCCGCGCAGATGAAATACCCGCAGCCGGCCTCCTTAAGCGTCTTCCGGCCGGCTCCCAGCGCCTGATCCAGCCGGTTTCCATTTCCGTCCATGATCTGCTGGCCCACCCACTGGGCCAGCTCCCCGGAGACGTCCTGCATCTCAGACACAGAAAATCCCGCCTCCGTCAGGCGTTTCCAGATGCGGTGCGCGCCTTCCAGCCGCCCCAGCATCCCGCCCCCGTCGGACAGGATCTCCCGGCGGCGGGCATACATATCGCTGATTAACAGCCAGCCGCCGGTTTTCAGCACGCGGAACGCCTCCGCCGCGGCCCGCTCCGGCTGCTCCGTCTTCGACAGGCTGCATTCCATCAGAATGACGTCGATGCTTCCGTCCGGAAAGGGAAGGGATTCCGCCCTCCCCGTCTCCGTCATCCCCGCGGCGCGGAATGCGGGATCCGCGTCGATGCCGGATACCTCCCAGCCGGGGTGAAGCTCCCTCAGATATCCGATGGTCGCCCCCTCGCCGCAGCCGACATCCACAACCCGCAGCGTTTCCCTGCCGCCGATGCCGGCCATTTTTATAAGCCTCTCCGTGAGCGCAAATCCGCCCGGCCGGCACATGCTCCGCTCTGACTGTCTCATGTACTCTGGTTTCCTTTCTCCCCATGCGGGGACAGATAGTATGCACAGAACGGAATATGCTTTCCGTCCTTATACACATGCAGGCTGCACTGGCGCAGCCGCTCGATGTCCAGATTGCCCGCGTCCTGGAATGCCATGGAGGTGATGGTGAAGCCGTGACTCTTTGCACGGTCCAGGAAAACCTCCATGTTAGTCATGTCCAGGGGCGACTCGCCGCACGGTTCTGCGCCGCAGCAGCACCCGCCCGCCTCGGGCTCGCTCACGTCCGCTCCCCGGACATCGCGCCGCTCCCAGCGGCGGCCCACAAACTCACGGTTCTTTGCGGCGGGGTCGGAGCCGCAGCAGCAGCCTCCCTCACTCTCCCCGTGAGGGGCCGTGTCCTTCGTCAATGCATACAGTGTCCCGTCCGGCATCACGATGAAATCCCCGTGAAAGCCGCACATCGGATGATCGCAGCAGGAAGGCGCCAGATTCTCCATGGCAAACAGGCCGCCGCTCTGGGCCACCGCCTCCGCCATCAGCTCATCCAGCGTAAACCGGTTCTCGTCCTTCGGAAGCTCCGGCATGCGCCCGAAATAGCTGACCGGCTGAAAATGCACGCCCCGGACCACCGGCGAATGCTCCACGGCAAAGCGGATGACCGCTCCGATCTGATCCACATTGACCCCCGGCACGATCACGGGCACCAGCGTCACGCCGATCCCGTACTTTCCGCAGTTCTCGATGGCCCGCTTTTTTATATCCAGCATCGGCTGACGGCGCAGCGTCTCGTAGACCTGATCCGTCACGCCGTCAAACTGCATGAACACGAAGGAGAGCCCGGCGTCCGCCAGTTTCCTCACAAACGCCTCATCCTCAGCCAGCCGCACGCCATTGCTGTTTAACTGCACATACTTGCAGCCCGCACGCTTCGCGTAGGCGACAATGGCCGGCAGATCGTCCCGCACCGTCGGCTCCCCGCCGGAAAGCTGCAAAAGCGTGTTTCCCGGATCCGTCAGATCGTCGATCCAACGCTCCACCTCCTCAAGAGGCGGGTCCGCCTTCCCGTCGGGCTCCGCAAAGCAGAAGGTGCAGTTCATGCTGCAGCGGCCGGTGATCTCCAGAAGCGTACAGCAGGTCCCGCGCAGATGGTCGGGACAGAGGCCGCAGCCGGTGGGGCAGTTTAGATTTTCATTCTCCCCCACCTCCCGGCGCTCCCCGCGCCACCAGTTAAAATCCAGCTTATCTCTCCAGATAATACTGGAAAAATCCCCGTGCTCCGGGCAGGTTTTCTCCAGATAAATTCCGCCCTCCCGCCGCACTCTGGCCGCCGGGATGCGCTTTAAGCAGACGGGGCAGACGCTGTAGGTATGCCCCACAATCTCTCTCTGCTCTGTCGTTTGCTCTGCCATTTGTCCTGCCATTCGTTCTGTCATTTGTCCTCCAGCTCTCTCTCCACCTCCGCCATGCGCCCCGTGACCAGGGGCTCCGGCAGAAACACTTCCCCGCACTTCGGGCAGCACAGGATATCCGTGTGGAAATTGTGCCCCAGATAGTCGAAAAATGTGGTCTTCGGCTCCATTTTCACCCCGCACCGGCGGCAGATCACCTCCCGATCGAACGCGGCTTTTATCTTCTGGTCTCTTCCGCCTCCGTCTACACTCGGCATTGCGTCACTCTCCTTCCAGATTCATCCGGTGCGAGTAGCCGTTCCACAACTGATAGCCGCCTCCGGAAAGGGCCTCGTACTCGGCCCAGTAGGTTATGTTCTGTATTTTCAGATGGCCGATGCGCCGGCCTGTCTCCGGATCCACGGCCCCGCGGCCCTCCCGCTCGCAGGCTTCGATCACCTGCTCCATATCGGAAACCAGGATCTGGCTGTCGGAGAGCTTGCGCTCCAGCTCCTTGTCCACCTTAAGATCCATGTGCTCTTCCTCCTCCATCGTCTCATGCCAGTAATTTTTCAGAAGCTCCCTGGCCGCCGTCATCCGGTTGGCCCAGCGCTCCGTCACCGTCGCCGCGGGCCGGCCGGCATTTTCAAGATCAAACAGCAGATCCAGGATGTGAACCGCCTCCTTCTCCTGCCCCGCAAAGGACTCCCGGCAGTTCACGCAGTAGGTCAGATAGGGCATATCCCCCTCCCCGGCCCTGGACATGGTCATATACTTCGTATGCCCCGGCGCGGCGATGCTTATGTGTCCGCCGTACCCGCAGCAGCGCGCCTTCTCCCCCTCGTAGGAGAGTCTTTCAAATGAAATCCCGGCCTGCGCGGCCACGCGGCGCACGTTTTCCTGCAGATTCGGAAATTCCCGGCTGGCACAGGGATCAAAGAGGCCGTAGGACACCCCGTTTCCCGCCGAAGCGCCCTCTGGAATCCCCCACTCCTCCATCACTTCCGTGAGGAACACCGTGGGAATCTCCGGCAGATACTGTTTAAACAGCTTCGCACAGTTGGGACAGGCCAGAATAACCGTCGGCTCCCCCAGCTCCCGCCATTCTTTCCGCATCTGCTCCAGGTGGGAGGCATAGAGTTCCTCCTCCCCCGCCCACTCCGCAGGCGCCCCGCAGCAGGTCATCCAGATGGCCGTGTCAGACTTCTTGGAAACCAGCCACTCATAGGTCTTCGTCACATATCTGGGATCCGAGCCTGCCAGCTGACAGCCCGGGAAAAATGCGTACCCGCTCCGCTTTACGCCCTCCGGCCTTCTGCACACCTTCACCTTTCCCGACGAGTACGCCATATCCCGCAGCCAGAAATCATGGAACGGCCAGGGCATGGCTCCCTTTTTGCGCATGGCGCGCATGCTCTTTAAAAGGAAATCGCCGAAATCGATGTGCTGCGGACAGACCTCCTTGCAGAGCCCGCAGTGGTCGCAGGTGCTGATGAGCCTGGTGGCCCAGGTTCCGTCCCTGGAAAGCGTTCCGGGATGTATGGTGATGTAAACCTCCTCATAGATTCTGCGCGGCGTCTTCTTGTGCAGACGCATCAGGTCGCAGGCCCGCATACAGGCGTCGCAGGAGCACTCCACACAGCGCCCCGCCTCCGCGGCGGCCTCCTCCGGAGTGTAATGCTCCCCGTCCGCCGGAATCACCGGCTCCGCAGGGCCGATTCCCTCCGTGTTCATCTGGAGAAGCGTGCCCTCCTTCTGGAACGGCTCGTTCATCCCGCCGGTCTTCAGATACCGCTCGATGGCCAGGGAGACTAAAAGCCCCTGCGCCAGCGCCTCCATGGGGTCCGCTCCGGTCAGAGCGCCTCCCATGAATACGCCCGGCGTTCCAGTGGCAAAGGCCCCGGTTTTGCTCTGCGAAAGCCCGAAGGTCTCTCCCCCGCGGCCGGTGGCCACATAGACCGCATCAAACTCCAAAGCAATGGGGGCGAGATCCGTCACCCGCTCACCCAGACGGCGCTCGAAGCTCTCGAACTGGAACTGGCTCTCGATCTCCGCGTCAAACTCCGCCGGATCCATGAGCGCTCTGGCAGATCCGCCCAGGACCGCCCCGCTCTCAAACACAGTCACATCGTACTTTTTATTGCAGAGCCGCAGGGCGCAGCCCAGGCCGCTTAAGCCCCCGCCCACAATGGCAATGCGCTTCCCCTTCGGAGGCAGATTGTAGGCGTTGGGCGTCTTGCGCTTCGCGTGCTCCACCGTCGCCCGCTCCAGGAGTCCGATGGACACCGCCCGGTCCACCCGCCCGCGGACGCAGGCCTTCTCACAGGGTCTGGGACAGAGCTTCTCCACGATGGCGGGAAATCCCACCGTATTCTGGTAGGTGCGGTAGGCCGCATTGAAACGCCCCTTCTTCCACTTCTCCTCCATCCCCTTCACGTCCAGGCGGAACGGACAGACGGCCTGGCAGAATGGCGGCTCGTTCTGACAGCATTTTTCTGTCAGCGTCTTCTCAAAATCTTCTAAAAAGCTCATGCAAACACTCCTGTCATAGTCTCTCGCCTTATGAAAAGAGCCCCGGACGGAAATGCCCTGTGCAAGCACGGGGCACCCCATCCGAAGCTCTGTCATGCTGCCTTAGAACGGACGCTCTGCAGTCGGGTCATCCAGGGATACGTAGAAGCTCACAGAGCCCACCTGTACCGGATTCTCCTTGATATTCTCCAGCTCCTCGTACATATCGGAGCCCAGGAAATACTTCTTCGGAGCGTAGGGCTTCTCGCCCTTCTCGATGGCATCGAGACCCGCCTTCACCTTCTCCGGAAGAGCCGGCATCTCGTGGATACGGACGCCGCAGGCGTTGTAGATACCATTGAGCACTGCACAGTGGCCGGACGCCTGGAAGGCCTCGGACGCACCGGAGGAACCCCACGGGCCGTCGGAGATGGCTCCGTCGATGTGGACTAATGTGATGTCGTCCGGAACATCCTTGATGTAGGAGGTGCCTGCGCCGAACATGTTGGCGTGCTTCTTCACATCGTGGTAGTCCTCCTTGAGCGCAAAGCCGATGCTGTGCATGATTCCGCTGTATGCCTGTCCGTTGACGGCGTCGATGTTCGCAATGCGGCCGACGAAGTCCACGCAGGTGAATTTAAGGACTGTGGTCTTGCCGGTCTTCGTATCGACCTCGACCTCAGCCAGATTTAAGCAGTAGGTAAACGCCGGGGTCGGATCGCCGATACCGGTGTTGGGATCCAGACGGCAGAGGCCGGGCGTAACGCTGGTCTCGTAGCGGCCGAGATACTTGGTCTCGATGCCCTCCGCCTTCATCTCCTCGTAGGTGCGGAAGGTGCCGTCCTCTTTTCTCATGGCAGCCAAGAGCTTGTCCGCCGCGATCTTCGTCGCATGACCGTCCATGTAGAGGGAACGGCTGGCGCCCGCCATACCCGTATCCGGGCAGATCTTGGTGTCGTTCTGGATCAGCTGGATATCCTCGGGAGTCAGCTTAAGCTCCTTGAGCGCCTCCAGGGTCACCACAAGGGAACCGGTGGTTGCGCCCTGTCCCATGGCGTGCCATGTATCGTACTTTCTGATCTTTCCTCCTGGCATAAGCTCGATGGAAACCTCAGCGCTGTCGCTGCCGCCCTCGGTTACGTTGAAGCCGCCCCATGCAAGGCCGACGCCTCTGCGCTTCTCGGGCGTGTCGGCAGCCTTGGCGTCCGCCACTGCCTTCTCGTAGATCGGGCGCATGGTGTCCATGATCTTCTCCATGGGATACTGCGGGTAAACGTAGCTGTTGATATTGGTCTCGCCTTCACGGCAGATATTCTTATAGCGGAACTCGAACGGATCCATTCCCAGCTCCTCGGCCATCATATCCATTAACGGCTCGCTCATGGTGAAGGCCTGCGGGGAACCGTAGCTTCTATAAGCCGTTCCGAACGCATGGTTTACGTTGGCGACACGCACCAGGCCTGCCACGTTCGGCACATTGTACGGGAAGAAGCTGAAACGTGCCGGCTTCGTCATAACATCGTCGCCGCCCCAGGAGTATGCGCCGTGGTCCATACCGATGTCGAACTCGGCTGCGATGATCTTTCCGTCGTCGTCGCAGGCCAGACGTCCGTTGGAGTACGCCGGGCAGCGCTTGCCGCTGAAATGCTGGTGCTCCTCATAGGACATGGACAGGGAAACAGGCTCGCCGGTCACAACCGTGCAGGCTGCGCAGAGAGCGATATCGCCGGCGTTGGTGGACCAGCCAAAGCTGGCGCCCGTCGGGTTCATGATAATGCGGTATTTGTCCTTCGGAACGCCCAGGCAGTTTCCGAGACGTCCGATGGAGGAATATACGCACTGGGATTTACACTGAACGGTCAGCATGCCGTCGTCGCCCCAGTAGGACTGAAGCACACAGCCCTCGATGGACAGATGCGGCTCACGGGTGGACATGAAGCTTCCCTCCACCACATGGGGCGCGCTGTCGATCATATCTCTCACTTCCTCGGCGTCCTCAAGGCCTGCGCCCTTAAGCACCGGCTGCTCGCAGAAGATGTTCGGCGTGTCCTCGTGAATGCGGATCGCGTCGGGCATAACCGCATCCAGATAGGTCAGATACTCGGGCAGCTGCTCGTACTCGATGGTCACCTTCGCAGCAGCCGCGCGGGCCTGGCGGTGGGTGTGTGCGACAACCAGAGCAACCACGTCGCCGTAACGGAAAATCTTCTCATCCTGCAGAACCTTACGGGAGGGAGTCATAACCGTACTTCTCTCGTGGAACTGGCCCTCGGCCATGATGTTGGTTCCGCCTGCAGCAATGATGTCCTTCGCGGTGATCACCTTCACAACGCCCGGCATCTTCTCCGCTTCCTCGGTATGTATCGCGGTGATCTTTGCATGGTGAGCCACCTTCGGCTGCACGATAGCCGCGTATAAGGTTCCCTGGGGCATCTTAAGCGCCTGGTCGTCGCCGTAATCGGCAAGACCGCAGACCTTGCCCAGAGCGTCCTGACGTACGACAGGCTTGCCGTAATACTCGCCGTCCTCGGGATTGTGGAACTTGATGTCCTCGATGTCGCACTCGCCGCGCATTACCTTTGCAGCCGCCATGACGGCGTCCACGATCTGCTTATAGCCTGTGCAGCGGCAGACATTTCTGGTCTTCTGGAACCACTCGCGGACCTCCTCACGGGTGGGATCCGGATTCTCCTGCAGGAGCGCATATGCGGAAACGATGAAGCCCGGAACACAGAATCCGCACTGCACGGCGCCCAGATGCATCCACGCCACCTGTAACGGGTGCAGATGCTGGGGAGTACCGATTCCCTCGATGGTGGTAATCTTGCTGTACTCCTCCACGGCGGTGATCTTCTTCGTACAGGAACGGATCACCTGGCCGTTTAAGATGACGGAACATGAACCACAGACGCCGGTTCCGCATCCTACCTTCACGCCGGTCAGCCCTAACCGGCGCAGAACATCAGACAGACGGTCATTCTCGGGATCGCACATAAAAATGCGGTCCACGCCGTTGATGTTCAGTACCATTTTTCTCAATTTCATGGCAGTACCTCCATTTAAAATATTAACATCAAATAGCCCCCAGGCTATCCAACATCCTCCGCCTCGTCCAAAAGCCCATAAGGATCGAAACCGAAGTCCTCCAGAATCTCCCGCGCCTTCACGTAGGTGCTCTCCACCACAGCAGGGCACCGCATGGCCTTATTGGCGAGATTCCTTTCCAGAATATCATCACAGTTCACGCCTCCGTACGCCTCCCCGTAGGTTTCCTTAAACCATTCGGCAAGCTCGGGAATCATCTCCGTGGCCGCCGTCTCCGGGTCAAACAGCTGGAGCATCATGGCCGCCCCGGTCAGCGCCCCGCAGGTGAGACCGCACCGGACGCCCAGACAGAGCGCCGCCGCCGTCCTCTCAAGCTGGGGATTTTCCTCCCCCTTAAGCTTAAGTCCCATGGCTACCAGAGCCTGGGAGCAGCATTTTCCCTGATGCAGCATCTGATTGAGAAGCAGGATATCTTTCTCCAAACGATCGCCTCCTGACGTACAAAACCGGTTCCGGAACGGAACGTGAAACGCGCACTGCCCTATGAAGCACTGTCAGGCTCACAAAAAAAGCAGCCGCGGTTCAAAAAATCCGCGGCTGCTCAATAGAATACGTCAACAAAAGAGTACACTTTCTCTACTCCCATAAAAATATAATAATGCCGTCTCCTACCTTACAGAACAAATCGCTTCCTTTTCAAACACGGAAGGCACCACTGTTTCCGGCGGCACCCATTGGTCTGACAGCATGTGGCGGTAGCCCTCCGCCATTTAGCCGCTTCGACTCGAATGCATATATCTGTTCCGATACGAAACCTATGATAATATTGTACTACCATAGTACACGTTTTTGTGAAAAATGTCAATATATTTTCACCATATTGAAAATTGATTTCGCATTTTTCACGATAGCAGGAGTAGAAGTGATGTTTTGGGGTGATTTTTTCAGAAAATCAGCAAACTTTAGTCTGTTTTTCATTTCAGCAGCGCGGCCTCGCCGGAGCTTCGGAAGATGGTGCAGAACAATCAGCTGGATCTGATGGTCGCCAACATTCCGCCCGAGGATACAGAGAGGCTGGATCACGTGACCGTGCTGGAGGAAAATCTCTATCTGGTCATCAGCGACCACATGCTCAAGGACCTGTTCGGGGACGCGTACCCCGCGTGCAAAGAAGAGCTTCGCCGGGGAGCGGACATGCGCCTGTTCCAGGACGTGCCGTTTGCGTTAAACCTCCCCCACATGAACTCCCACATTCTTCTGAAACGGCATTTTTCAAAGCTGGGGATTCCCATGAACTGCATCCACACCTCCAGCCATCCCGACCTGCATCACATGATGTCGGCGCGGGATTTCGCCGCCAGCTTCTGTCTGACCATGTATCTGCCGTCGCTCTTTAAGCTGAATGAGGGCTCGAAAAATAAACTGAATATTTTCCCGATCAAGGATTTCCAGTACACAAACTCCGTGGGAATCTACTACACGAAGAACCGAATTTTCCCCCACTACGCCCGCGCGCTCATCCGCATGATCACGGAGCAGTGCAGCAAATTTAGGGAGTATGATGAGATGATAGGGAGATAGAAATACCCCCAGACAGGCACTCCTTTTGTGCCCTGCCGGGGGTATGTTTTATCTTTCCCTCTATTCTGTCCGCGTTTTCATCTTGCAGCCACTGGCTCTGGTTCGCGCCGGTGCCGGTGATGACGCTGAGAGCCGAATCAGACTGACCTTTGTTCAAGGTCTGGGCGGACTTCTTTATTTCTGCAAAAATTCTGTAACTGATGTTATAAATGCAGATGCCTTTTTTATTTGCTCCTCCGCCTCTTCTTTTGATACAACGAAGAAATCCGAGTAATCACATTTTTCTCTGATACGATACGCCGAATCGATGATTTTATAAGTATTCCTTTCAAACTCACCTGTATGGACATAAAACTGATTAAAATGAGCAATCACCGAGGAATGCTTTGAAGCGTCAAAACCATCTAATATGTTTACAGCCCGTATTGCATGGAAAATGGCATAATACGTGCGATTAACCGCCGCTTTATACATTCCATTTTCATAATTTAATTTTGCTGTTTCTAAATCTTCCTGCGCTCGTTTTAAACGATATCGGGATAAGTCCTGATGCCTATGCTGCATACAATGTTACTCCCTCTCTGGACACATTCTGATAAAATGGCAGAATCTGTTTCCATTCTTCATATTCCTGGTAACTGATATCCACGATCGAAAAAACCTTGAAATATTCAAGAGCAAAATCCGTTGAAACTTCACATAATTTTTCTTCGTATTCTTTTAACCTGTCCGGAGACACATCCACCAGAACCATAATATCAATATCCGAATCTTCCGTAGCTGTACCTCTTGCCACAGAGCCATAGAGAATCACTGCTTTTAAGTGCTCCTGGTAAATGATCTTTAATTGGTCTGCCAGCTTATGATAAATCTTCATCCATTCTTCCGTTCTGAGTTCCATATGCACACCGTCCTTCCCATGTGATGATACAGTTTCCTATATTTCACTCCTCTAATTTTACCTAATGTTATTATAGCCATTTCAAACGTCTTTGTATATCTTTTTCTTTCAAACCCGACCACCTAATAATCCAGACTGTCCGCGTTTTCTACCCGGAACATTGTATCACCCGGCCATAGAGCCGTCCTCGTTAAAATAGCAGCTCCTTTCGCCGATGGTCTGCAACACGGTCAGCATCCCGCGGCCGATGTCCATATAAAACCAGCCGTTTCCGTCCAGAATCCACTGGCTCTGGTTCGCACCGGGACCAGCGATGATGCCAAGAACCGCCGCCGGCCGTGGAACCCGGCCGCCGGGCCGTGAGGCTATATCGTTCTGCATTACTAGCAGAATCAAGCCTGCACTTACATTTCGTATATCAGTCAGCATTTTAATCTTATAATAGCCGTCCAATTTTTCGAAAATCCCATCAAAGCTAAAATTCTTTCTCCAGGAGCATGATATTTCAAACAATACTTCAATTCATAGTAAAATCTCCGGAAATCTTCTTCATCCAGTAGATATTTCAAAATAATAATTTCTGAAAAAATATCATTCTTTCCTTTTTGGTATCGCCCATTTTTTTGAAGAATACGTAGTTTTCTGTGTATCACCGTATCCGTAATACTGTCTTTTGTAGCATAATTAAAAAAGCGTTCCCCATGAGCACATACATTCCGATGCTTTGTCATGATTGAAAGAAAAGAAAGCTGCCCAATGGTCAACACTTGAAACATAATCCATAATGGAACATTATGATGTTTTGTTTTATAGTGGTTGATATAGGCATGTTCGTTTTTATATGTAAGCTGGTAATGAAATACACGAAGAAGTTTCTGGATTCCGCGCTGCATAGAAGCTGTCGGCATATAATGTGATAAAGATAGGTATTCCGTCTGATTTTCGCCATAAGTGGCTGAAAAATGATAGGCAAGAGAAGATTTTACATTTCTTTCCGCAAGCAGCATATATTTTAGAAAAATGCTGCGCAATTCATTGTCGAATTGATATAAACAGTAAATGTCCTCAAAAGTAGTTCCATCCACATATTTTCCGGTAGTCGGATTTTTAAAAGTTTCTTTATATCCGGTGATAAGGGAAAAATAACTTGTTTTAGCCAGGATATGCCTGGCATATTCCACATCTTCAATAATCAGATTTTTCTCATTTTGTAAAAATATCAGTAAATCATCATATGTTTGAAACGTTTTTGCCATTCTCCACCTCCTTTGCCATAAATAACGAAAGGCCCCCGCAGGAGCCTTCCGGACCGGAGGCTTCACAAGTTTCTCCAGTACGATCACTGAACTAAATATAACAAAACTGACACCAAAAGTCAATCCCGCAATTTAGCTCTGTATTAGTATATGCACAGCAAGAGCAAACATGTTCTGCATTATAAAATTTCCGTTTCAATGCCTTCTCATATCAGTATATCACATCTGGAAAAAACTATGGAGATTTTTTCTCACTTCCTCCCCATACACAGATCAAAGCTCTCCGCGATCATTCTCCGGATCTCCTTCTCCGGGATACTCCCGTCCAGAATGACCGAGTTCCAGTGCACCTTGTTCATGTGATAAGCCGGCACCACCGACGGATAGGCCGCCCGCCAGAACTCCCGCCACTGGGGATCGCACTTCACATTGACCCAGATATTCCCCTGCCGGGGATAGATCCAGGCGAAAATGCGCCGGTTTTTCCGGATGCGCATGCAGGTCCAGTCCCCGTCGTCGAACGGATAGTCCTCGTACACACCCGGAAATGTCATACAGTATTTTATAACTTCCTCTTTTGTTCTCATTTTTTACCTGTCTAAAATCCGCCCGTCGGTGGAGATGGTCACCACCTGCCACGGGATGAATTTGCCGCTGTTTTTCAGCGCCTCCTTCGCCGCATACTCCAGCCCGCCGCAGCAGGGCACCTCCATGCGGACGATGGTCACGCTCTGAATATCATTGTTCTTAATAATCTCCGTCAGCTTCTCGCTGTAGTCCACGGCGTCCAGCTTGGGACAGCCCACCACAGTGATCTTCCCTCGCATGAACTCCCGGTGGAAATCGCCGTAGGCGTAAGCCGTACAGTCCGCCGCGATTAGGAGCTTCGCCCCGTCAAAATAGGGCGCTTTCACCGGCAGCAGTTTAATCTGCACCGGCCACTGCAAAAGCTCCGAGCCGGTCACTGCCTCTGCCGGGCTTTCCGCCGGCCGCATAAGCCGCGCCGCCCGGGAACCGGGACACCCCGCCGCCGCAGCGCCTTCCATTTTTCTTTTATTCTCCAGCACCGCCGCCTCGTCGTACTCCGCCGCCTCACGCTCCACAAAGGTGATGGCGCCGGTGGGACATGCGGGGAGACAGTCGCCCAGCCCGTCACAGTAGTCGTCCCTTAAAAGCTTTGCCTTTCCGTCCACCATGCCGATGGCCCCCTCGTGGCAGGCACTGGCGCAGGCGCCGCAGCCGTTGCATTTTTCCTCGTCGATCTGGATAATTTTTCTGATCATGTTTTCTCTTCCTCTCCTTGTCTTGATGACCACAGTGTACTATAATCGTACCATAAAATCGGTGGTTAAAACAACGAAACAGGAGGTCACATGAAAATTTTTCAGATTCCGCTCTTTGAAGCCATGAGCGAGGCAGAGCTCGCAGACATGCAGGCCTTACACTGCATGAGAACGAAGGTGTTTGAGAAAAATGCCGTCATCCTCCACTCCGGCGACCGGGTCCGGGACTTAGGCATCGTGCTGAACGGCAGCGTCCTCATCGAGAACGTGAACGTCTGGGGCGACAAAAGCATTTTAAGCCGGGTGGAGCCCGGCCAGGTGTTTGCAGAATCCTACGCGCTCTGCGGGGAGCCCCTTTTGGTGGACGCCGTCGCCGCCGAGCGCGCGGAAATTCTTTTCTTACATTTGGATATCGTCCTGTCACCGGAATACAGCGGCCGCCCCTGGCACGCCAGGCTGATGCAGCGGCTGACTCTGATGACCGCGAGGAAAAATCTCGTCCTGTCCCGGCGCATCTTCTGCACCTCGCCCAGATCCGTCCGCGAGCGCCTGCTCACCTACCTCTCGGGCCAGGCCCTCCAGTGCGGGAGCGCGGAGTTTGACATCCCGTTCAACCGCCAGCAGATGGCCGACTATTTAAACCTGGACCGCAGCGCCCTCTCCAAGGAGCTGGGCCGGATGCGGGACGAGGGACTCCTCTCCTTCCGGAAAAATCATTTCCGGCTTTTCATCGATCTCACCGGGCGTTCCTAGCTTCCTTGCGGTCCTCCATCTTGGAAACGATGATGGCGCAGGCGGCGTCGCCGGTGATATTGACCGTGGTACGGCCCATGTCGAAGACACGGTCCACGCCGGCCACCAGCGCGATTCCCTCAACGGGAAGGCCCACGCTCTGGAGCACCATGGCCAGCATGATCATGCCGGAGCCAGGCACGCCGGCAGTTCCGATGGATGCCAGTGTGGCCGTCAGAATAACTGTGAGCTGCTGCGGCAGAGTCAGCGTAATCCCGAAGCAGGAGGCGATAAATATGGTGCACACGCCCTGGTAGATGGCGGTGCCGTCCATATTGATGGTGGCTCCCAGCGGCAGCGTGAAGGACGCGATATCCTTTCTCGCCCCCAGCTTCTCTGAACACTCGATGTTGAGCGGCAGGGCTCCCACAGAGGAGGCGCTGGAGAATGCCATCATCATGGCGGGCATCATTCCCTTAAAGAAACTTATGGGGCTTACGCCGCCCAGAACGCCCACCGTAGACGAGTAGACCAGAACCGCGTGCAGGATGTAGCCCATGTATGCCACAGCCAGCACCATGGCCAGGCTGCCTAAAATCACGGGACCATTTTCAGCGACCACCGGAGCGATCAGGCAGAACACGCCGATGGGACTCAGAGAAATTATGAGGGACATGATCTGCAGGGAGACCTCGCTGGCACTCTCCGCAAACTGTCCGAACAGCTCCCCCTTCTCTCCCGCCAGCAGAATGCCGAAGCCGAAGAACAGCGAGGCCACGATCACCTGCAGCATGGTGGCGCTGGAAAACGGGGAAATAATGTTGCTGGGGAAGATGGACACGATGGTATCCATCAGGCTGGGCGCCTCCGACGCCTGGTACTCAAGCCCCGACACCTGCAGCACCGGGAAAAAACTCTTAAATATGTTGGCCAGTATCAGGCCGATGATAACGGCGACCGCCGTGGTGCACATGTAGTACACGACGGTCTTGACACCGATGCTCCCCACCTTTTTTATATCCTTCATGGAGATCACTCCGCAGATGATGGAGAAGAACACGATGGGAACCACGATAAACTTGATGAGGTTCAAGAAAATGGTTCCTATGGGCAGTATGTACGCGGTGGCAATGTGCGGCGTCTTCATCAGGCACAGACCCGCAATAATACCGAGAACCAGACCTATGAATATCTGGATTGGCAGTGGTAATTTCTTTTTTTCCATACGCATTTCCCTTGTGTATCACCATGGCCAGGCAATGGTATACACAATCTCCTTTCCCTGCAAATATTTGTAAGAATATAATATATTTTTTCAGAAAATAAGTCAAGGAAATGTTTTAAAATACAGAAAAATCCGGCTGTGCCATCAGCAATCAGACAATTTTTCTGCTGCGCTTCACCAGCCGGCAGACAAGTGTGTACGCCGGCAGCAGATAGAGAAAGCAGGCAAACAGAATACAGGCCGTCGGCCCGCCGATGGTCGCTAACGGCACGCCGCCCGCGATGGACCAGGGCACCAGCGGCGCGATGGTCACGGTGGAATTTTCGATGTCGATGGCAAACTGCTCCCTGTCCGGCTCCGCCTCAGCGCAGAGCTGGCTGGTCAGCATGATGGCCAGAGACTGGTTGCAGGCCACCATGGAGGTGATCACCGAAGTGACCATGATGCCGCCGAAGGGCGTGATTTTCCTGCTTATGGACAGGATGAGGCCCTTTACGCCGGTTAAAAGCGCCGTCTCCTTAAAAATTCCCGAGTAGGACGAGGAAATGCAGATGATAGCGCTGACGTTCAGCATGGAAACGATGCCGCCGCCGTTTAAGAGCGCGCCCACCTCGCGGTCCGCCGCCCGATAGCCCATGACCGCAGTGTGAAGGATTTCTCCCAGCCCCATACGCTGGAACACCACCGCCGTCACCGCCGCCGTCAGAATGCTGGCGGACATGGCCAGCTTCACGTTGACGCGAAACAGGGACAGAATCAGAATCACCGCCGCCGGGAGAAGCGTCAGCCAGTGGAGATGAAACTCCGCCCCGAAGGTCTCCCACAGCCCCACGGCTGCTCCGCCGCCCTGCATGAGCCAGCCGGCCAGCGCATAGACCGCACAGGTGAGGAAGAACGGAACCCAGGCCGTGCGGAACATTTTTTTAATGTTGTCGAAAATGTTGGTGCCGGTCAGCTCTGCGACCAGCAGCGCGCTGGTGGAGACCGGAGAACAGCGGTCGCCGAAAAAGCATCCGGCGAGAACTGCCCCGCCCAGCCACAGCGGATCCGCGCCCATGGAACGGCCCACGGTCATGCAGATGGCGCCCATGGTGGCCGCCGTCCCGAAGGAGGTTCCCGTCAGCATGGAGACACCGCAGTTTAAAAGAAACGTCATCACCACGATGGTCTCCGGCCGTATGGCCTCCACCGCGTAGCAGATGATCACCGGCATCGTCCCGCAGGCCCTCCACAGGGCTGTCAGCATGCCGATCAGCAGGAACACAATCAGAATATTTTTCGCGGTTTTGATGCCCGAAACGAGCATGAGCGCGATCCGGCGCGGCCCGAATCCCTTCATGCGCGCATATCCGCAGAAGATGACCAGGCCGGCGGCCAGAGCGTACAGGATGGACAGGTCCGCGGCGATGCACACCGCCAGGACCAGGCCGAACAGAAGAAGCGTTATCATTTCCATATGTATCTTACCTCACATTTCTCACTGTCTCTATTGTAGTGCCTGGTGAGGAAAATGTAAAACGTTTTATCAGAGCAGCTCCGCCAGTTTCTCCACATCCTCCATCCGGGTCGCCCAGCTGGTGGCAAAGCGGACGACAGTATGACTCTCGTCGTATGTTTCCCAGAAACTGAACCTGACCTGCTCCGCCAGCTTCTCCATCTGGCTGTTTTCCAGAATCACGAACTGCTGGTTGGTCGGGGACTCCAGATAGAATCGGTATCCTTTTTCGTGAAACACCTGCTTTAACCGCTCCGCCGTCCCGATGGCGTTTCTGCTGATTTCCTGGTAGAGGCCGCCGGTGAACAGCACGTCGAACTGGATCCCCAGAAGCCTCCCCTTGGCCAGCAGGGCCCCGTGCCTCTTCACCGCGCTCATGAAATGCTTCGGCGTGTTGTTCTTCGTGAACACCACCGCCTCGCCGCACAGTGCGCCCACCTTGGTGCCGCCGATGTAGAACACGTCGCAGAGCTTCGCGATGTCCGGGAGCGTCACATCCGTCTCCCGGCTGGCCAGCCCGTAGCCCAGGCGCGCGCCGTCCATGTAGAGGGGAATCCCATACTCCTGGCAGACCTCAGAGATGGCTTTTAACTCCTCCTTCGTGTAGAGTGTCCCGTACTCTGTGGGATGGGAAATGTAGACCATCCCGGGGAACACCATGTGCTCGTGGTTTGCGTCCTTCCAGAAGGTGTGAAGGTATGCCCGCAGCGTCTCCGCCCCGATCTTTCCCTCCGTCTCGGGGATCTCCAGCACCTTGTGTCCCGTGTACTCGATGGCCCCGGCCTCGTGGACGCTCACGTGGCCCGTGCGGGCCGCCACCACGCCCTCGCAGCTGCCCAGCATGGTGGCGATGACCACCTCGTTGGTCTGGGTGCCGCCCACGAGAAAATGCACATCCGCTTCGGGACAGCCGCAGGCCGCCCGGATCTTCTCCCTGGCGCTCTCGCAGCAGCGGTCGCTTCCGTACCCGGAAAGTTTTTCCATATTGGTCTCCATAAGGCGCTCTAAAATCTTCGGGTGTGCGCCTTCGGTGTAATCGTTCTCAAATGAAAGCATGTTGTCTCCTCCTCCGCGCTCTGCAGCGCAAAATCATGTATGGTTTGCTCCAGTATAGCATGGGAGCGCGGGACAGAGCAAGGGATTCGCGCACGCGCGAATCCCCTGTCTTTCTCTTTATTTCCCATTCTGCGGCGCTCTGCCGCCGGGTCTTTTTGCCGGAACGCCCGAATCTTTTTACGCTGCGCCGGCCACATTTTCTCCCGATGTACCGGCCGCGCTCTCACTCGCCGCGTCCCCGGCTCCGGCTTCGCCCGGCATTCTGGCCGGGCGTTCTCCTGCTGCGCCGGTCTCACCTTCATCCGATGCGCCGTCCGGTCTCTCTCCGCCGAATCTGCCCGGCCGCTCTCCTGGCGTTCCGTCCGGTCTCTCTCCCGCGGCCCCGTCCGGCTGCTCTCCCGCAGCTCCGTCCGACATCTCTCCCGCAGCTCTGCCCGGTCTCTCACCTGTCGTTCCATCCGGCATCTCTCCCGCGGCCCCATCCGGCCGCTCACCCGGCATTCCATCCGGCATTTCCCCGGGGGCTCCGCCGCGCCGGCCGCCACCGCCGCCGAAGCCGCGGCCTCCGAAGCCGCCGCCAGTTCTCTCGCCAACCTGCGTCAGACTTCCGTCAACCATGACTTCCTGCGTGACTGCGTCCGTTCCATCCCCGGTGGTGATCGCGTACATAGCTCCGTCCTCCAGCTCCGGGGAACTGTAGATGAACGCCTCGAACTCTTTCTCCGGCGTCACCTCCTCCAGCACGTTTCCGGCACTGTCCGCCACCGTGACCGTGGTTCCCGCACTCTGCCGTTCCTCGAAATAAACAACGATCATAGCCTGGTTTTCGTCGCCCTCAAAAAGCTGCATCATCCCGGCGCTGCCCGTTCCGGCCAGAATGCCCCCCGTCATGGAGCCATTTCCGGCAAAGTCCAGGATCCCGTCGCCGCCGCTGGTGGGGCCCTCGAGATACACGGCTCCGCCCTCAATATTCAGATCCCCGTTGGAATCGATGGCGTCGCCGCCCGCATTGATGCGCAGCGTACCGCCGGAGATCGTGATACACGCGCCCTCCGTCACGCCGCCGAACGGATGCCTGCCGCCACCCGCCTCTCCTGCCATGCCTGAACTCCCCGCTGCATCGGAGTTCCCTACCGCATCTGTACTCCCTGCCGCGTTGATCCCGTCGTCGGTGGCAAAAATGTCCACCTCACCGCCGGAAATCTCAATCACCAGCGCCTCGATGCCTTCCTCGCTGTTCACCACGGACACATAGCCGCCGGAAATGTCCACCCGGCTTTCGCCCTGGATTCCCTTTCCCACCGCGTCGATGGTCACCGTTCCGCCGCTCACGGTCACAAAGCCCTTGTCTGAATCTTTCTCGTTGTCCGACTGGATGCCGTCGTCCCCGGCCGTGATCTCCAGCGTACCGCCCTCGATGCAGACGGCGTCCTTTCCCTTCAGACCGTCATTCAGCGCCTCAATGCGGATGGTTCCGGAGGTCACCGTCACGTCATCCTTTCCCCGGATGCCCTCCTGGAACTGCCCGGAGACCGTAAGCGTGCCCTCGCCCTCCAGAATCAGATCGCACTCGCTGAATATGGCCGCGTCGGGCGATTCATCATCCTCCGTCTTCTCGTAGGCTCTCCCGTCCATCACGGAGTTCTCCGTCCCCGCCGCCGTCTCCACCGTCACGCTGCCTCCCTGGCTGATGTAGATAGGCGCGGTGTCCGTACTGGCGATGGAAAATCCGTCAAATACCAGCCGGATCTCGTCGTTCTCCCCCGCGTTCACCAGCAGATTTCCATCCGCCATGTCGCCGCTCAGCCGGTAGATTCCCGCCCGGGAAATCGTCACCGTGTTTCCCGAAACCGACGCACCGTCTCCCTCTATCTGAAATCCGTCCGCACCGGCGGCGATACGCGTCTCCTCTCCTCCGGCTTCCATACTGTCTGACGCGCTGGCCGGCTCCGTCCCGGCTGTGCCGGCGCTCTCCTTCGCCCCG